>Ga0210404_10000017_pt1 | contig 341334 bp, 283 predicted proteins | sample IncBWH28MmetaG_FD_155455 | JGI IMG/M metagenome (GOLD analysis project Ga0210404, IMG submission 155455) | Forest soil microbial communities from Barre Woods Harvard Forest LTER site, Petersham, Massachusetts, United States - Inc-BW-H-28-M | ecosystem: Environmental > Terrestrial > Soil >... | reverse complement strand
GGAGGGCTGGAGAGCAATGCCTTGCACAAGTTCATCAGCCAGCCGTCGGAGACTTGGTACGGGGCCTTCAACGTGAGTCAACCTGTCTTCCAAGGAGGGGCTCTCCGCTCTCAACTCAGGCTCGCCCACGCCAACTGGCAGGAAGCGTCGCTCTCCTACCAGCAAACAGTTCAAAACGCCCTGGAACAGGTTTCCAATTCACTCGTCGCTTCTCAAAAAGACCGCGAGTTCCGCGAACAACAAGAATTGCTCACACAAGCAGCGCAGCAGACCGATCAACTCTCCGAGGTTCTTTACAAGAACGGCGGCGCGAGCTACCTCCAGGTGCTGACCAGCGAAACAAATTACTTCTCGGCTGAACTCAATCTCGTGCAGGCACAACTGAATGAGCGTTTGGCATTAGTTCAGCTTTACCAAGCTCTCGGCGGCGGATGGCAACAGTAATGGCATACGCGGAGGTGGTCGTGTCCAGCAGCCAAGCGACTAGTGAATCCTTACCGATCTCGGTATTGGATCTAATGCCCTCGCGGGCAGGTGAGCCAGCGAGCAGCGCCATTGCGCAGTCGGTGGAATTGGCGCGGCACGTTGAGCAATTGGGTTACAAGCGCTACTGGGTGGCGGATTCCAGCCCAAGATCCCAGCCCAAGATAAACACAGCTCTCACGACTTTTGAATGTCTTACGCAGCCACCTAAGATCTGTTAAGTTCTTGTAAATACTCATTAACGCCAGACTGAAAAGGCTGGCGTCGGCGGTTCAACTCCGTCCCTGACCACCATGTTTCGCAAGCATCTGGCGCATCGTCCCACACGGGTTGGCTCCAAAGTGGAGCCGGTTTTGCGGCGCGAGGACTTTACTCCTGCCACGGAACCAGTCTGGCTCGTCCCGGAGCGAAGCGCGCGCCGCGGATTTCGGCCAAGTGGCGGTAATTATCCTCGGCAGCGTTATTTGGGTCGACAGTCGAATAAAACCGGTATTTTTTCATGCGAATTTCCTTGCTCAAGTAGCCATAGTGTTTTAGGCGGACATCGAGAGATCTGGTGGGGCCATTTAATCCGCGGGGCACGTTGCCACAATGAAGATTGCCGCCGAAGCCAGTAGGAACGAACTGTAACGAAGGGATGGGCTGGCCGCGAAGGCGGAAGAGCGAAGCCCGGCTGAAGTTGCTGTAAATTCCATCCACGCGCACCTGGTTGGGATGGTTCCACAGGTAGGCAACGCGCAGGGTGAATGAAGCGGTTTCGGGCGCTGCCGCCGCTGCCGCACGAATTTTTTCTGGCCCTGTACGTTCCAGGACTTCATCTCCATCGATCCAGAGCACCCATTCCGGATTACGTTCGACAATACGCGCGAGCAAGTAATTCTTGTCGCGCGACTCATCAAAGCCCTCGAAGGGCGAAGGAATTAACGTCACACGGTCGCCGAAAGAGCGGCAGATTGCGGGAGTGTCGTCGGTCGAGTGGTCGTCAAGTATCAGGGCGTGCTCGCACAGTTCCAGGGCACGTCCAATGACTTCCTGAATGTAGCGACCCTCGTTTTTCACTCGCATGGCGCAGAGGAAGCGACCTTCAGGTGCGGGACGGGATTCAATTTGTTCGGGCCACCGCCATTTCCACAGGGTGCTGTCGCGCTCGTACTTTGGCCACGAGCGATGATGACCAAGTCGGTCATATTTGGCGGTAAGCGACGTCCATGGTTCGAACGGACACCGGTCCAATAGAAAGACGGGCAGCGCCGGAGCAATCCAGCCACGCACCAGTCCGTTCCCGATGCCGGCCTGCCAGTCTTCGAAGCCGTACCAGCGATCATGAACTTGGGGAAGGCTGCGCGCGAAAGCACTGCGACGGTACACTCCCAAACCCGAGACAAATGGAGAGGGAATGAATGAACGGGGTGCGTCAGCATCGGTGTTATGCGGATACATCGCTTCGATACCGAGTAGTGCGAGTTCAGGGTTCTGGTGCATAACGTCCAGAGCGGCAGTGAGCCAACCCGGTGGAAGCATCGTGTCGTTGTCGGTCTTGGCCAGGAATGGCGCGGTCGCATTAGAAATGAAATCGACCATGGCGGCGACGGGAGAGCAAAACTGTGTTCGGACAAGACGCGACCGGGCAGGAACCTGGAGGATGCTTTCGGACAGCCACTCGAGAGTACCATCCGTAGAGCCGTCGTCGTAAACGAATAAGGTGCTGACAAGCGGCCAGTCGGTGTTTGCCACCAAAGTGGTGAATGTCTCGCGCGTAAACTCGAGACGATTGCAGGCGAGATAGAGCAGATCAACGCACTCGTTGTCGGCCATAGAGCGCAACTCCGTGCTTCTCGTTAAACAATCTCAGGTTGGTTTGAGCCAGGTGGCCAACGTCAGGCCGGCTGCGGAAAGTCGAGTGAAGAAATCCGGAATGGTCGACAATGCAGGCATCCGTAATGGCCAGCTTGAGACCAGCGCGACTTACAGCTAAACAGTAGTCATTATCTTCGTAGCCGTAACCCGTGAAGCGCTCGTCCAAAGGTCCGACACGCTGATACGTACTCCGCGGCAGAAATACGCAGACGAATGCCAGCACACGCGGTTCGAAGTGCAGACCGCGATCGGCGGCTAGCTGATTGGGATTGCCAACCACGCCCCTGACCCCAGCGGAAAGCAACCCGATTGCAGGGTTCCCGCGTGCAGTCTCTGCCAGAGTGGTGAAGCCATCGCGTGTGATGAGACGAGCATCATCGTTCAAAAGGACAACATCCCCGCCGGCGGCAGCAATGCCGAGGTTTGCGTTGCGCGCATAAATGAACGGCTTAATTCCGTCAACCCAGCGAACACCGGGCAGGAGGTGCCCGGCGTTCTGCCGTGCGCCATCATCGACAACGACAATATCCTCTGGAGACAGCCCAGGTTCATTCTCCAGAATCGAATTCACGCAAGGTATCAGGTTTTGCGCGCAGGCGGAGAGAATCACGACGCAGAAGCTAGAGTTGCCAGGCGAGTGCTGCGCCGGGCACAAACCCAACTCCCGGCTTTCGAGGACACGTTCGTCGAATGATTGTTGCGGCCAACGCCAATGCCACAATGTGCAGGCTGGGTCATAGTTAGGCCAGGAACGTTGCCATCCACATTGAACGTATCGGTCGGAATAACTTTTCCAGGGATCGAAAGGGAAGCGATCAAGCAGAAAAACAGGAATGGCTGGAGTGATCCAGCCATATTTCAGATGGCGGCGTGCCATCTGCCACTCCTCAAGCCCGAACCACTTACGAATCGGGCGTGGAAGGCTGTTCGCGAAAACAGACCTGCGGTACAAGCCTAGTCCTGAAACGAATTGAGCGGCCGCGTAGGAACGCGATAGGTTGGCATCATTGACGTGCGGATACATCGCTTCGATGCCGAGCATAGCGAGTTCTGGATGACCCTCCACGACCTCAAGGCTCTGGCGCAGCCAAGCGGGAGGAACCATGGCATCGTTATCGACCTTTGCCAACCACGGCGCGCTCGCTTGACGGATGAAATCGTTCTGCGCGGCCACCGGTGAGCCGAAATGCGTTTGCAGGAAGCGTACGCGGGAGGGACAACGCCGGTGCATGGCCTGCAACCACTCCCGAGTGCCGTCGGTCGAGCCGTCGTCGTAGACGAAGAGTTCATTCACGTATTGCCAGTCGGTGTTTTCGAGGAGAGCAAAGAAAGTCTCGCGGGTGAACTCCAGGCGGTTCCAGGCAAGATACATGAGGTCTACAGATTGTGGTTTCATGATTGCAGTCTCCGGAGCAAGAACGACGAAACGTTGGCACGCTCAGCGGTTGCCGTTGCGGTGAGTTCGCGCGAGATTCGGGGGTTCATTTGCACTGGCATATTTCCCTGATCTGATCTATCCGCCGCTTCCAGCATGCGTTTTCGCTTTCATAACCCGGGTTGTCAGCGCACCCGCTATTGGCGTGCAAGGCGTAAACCAATCGCCCTTCAGCCGAGGGATAGCCGGGCACGGTGGCGACTCTCACCTGGCTCGTCACTACGCTGTAATAAAGAGCAAACTGATCGTTGTCGGAGCCATTCAGGTATTCGCGCATCCATAGTTCATTGAACGCGGCGGTGCGTTCATTGTGGCGCCGCATCACAAATCCGCCCGCCCAAAACTCGCCAGTGATGGGTAGATCAGCGGCAACATACTTTTGATATTGAGTTTCGATGTCCGCTGGAATGTAATTGTGTGTTCGCTGATAAAAGTTCCGCTCGTCGTGAATGCTGGCGTGCCCGGGATGGGCAAACATCCCGACATCGGCGTCGCCGAGCAGGTCGCGGATCAGATGGCTGGGGGCGACCTGCAGCACGTAAGCGCCGTCGAGATAGATGGATTCATCAGTATCCAACAGCAGATGCGGCAACATTTTGGGAATGCGTGAATTGCGGCGACTGTCGGGACCGAACATCTGTGGAAAAGACTGCTGCTCCCAGGGTGGAACCGAGCGTGGCCGATCTGTAAAGCAAACATACCGCGTCCCCGCCTCCACGGCAGCGGGAGGGGGCGTCCGCAGGTTATCGAAATTGCCGGTAATGACGGTATATACGGTTGTCATGCGCGACTCAGGGATTCAATACGGCGATTTAAAACGGCCCACTGGTGCTCCGCAAAAAATCAATCAAGGCTTCACGGCGGCAAGCACGATCGTCAATTTCGGCCCATCCTGCGTTTGCATGCTCGACTCCGATGTCACTCTGAATTTCGCCCGGATGCCATAATTTGTGGCGAACCTTTCCCGGTAAGGGTTGCCCGCTTCGTAGTAGAGAAAGCTGCGTCGATTCCAGAACGAGACGTGGGTCGGATCCTGAAATGCTCCGGGGCCCTCCGTGGTAGGCACGCAGATTTCCGCGGAACCGCCCGGAGCAAGCACGCGATGCATTTCGTTCATCGTAAAAATTTTGTCCGGGAGATGTTCGATAATGTCCCAGGCACGGATCGCGTCGATGGAGCCATCGGCCCAGGGCCAGGGCTGGCGCAGGTCGGCAACCTGGTCGACGCCGGTTCCGTTGACTACATCAACGTTGGTGAAGCCCGGGACTGGGGCGTCACAACATCCGAGGTTTAGTTTCATTCTCTTGCCTCCTGGTTTCACTTCCTCTCTCGGCGGCTCAAGGCGATGGCCTTCCTGGTACAAACCGAAATCATTTCCCATAACCTGACGGAGATCGTCGGACCAGCGCGACCAGTAAGGGCCACTGCAGGGCTTGGGACTGGTGTTGTCGAGGTGGATCATGGCCACATAAAACTGAAAGTCGGGAAGGACAACGAGCCGGGGATTGCGCTGGCTCCAAACGAAGCGCGTGTCTTCGCCGACCTGGAGGTTGGGGAACGGCGCCCGTTGCCAGAAGTCGCGTGTATAGAGCAACGAGCCGCCCGCCAGCCACAAACGGAGGGAGGCAGGATAGTTGTAGAGCCAGGTATCGCCCGACCCGAGATCGTGAAAAAGCATTTGGCGGAGGCCGCAGAGTTCGGCTCCTTCGCGGAGGAGAGATTCCACCTGGTAGCGAATGCGATGCGGGGCCGACCAGTCGTCGTCGTCCCAGTGCATGATGAGGCCGCCGCGGCTGGCTTTGACACATTCGTTGCGCTTGACGCCGAGAGTTTGTTTTCGCGGCGCGCGAATGTAACGGATGCGCGGATCATCGGGAACAAGATCGGCAACGCTGTCCTTGCCGTCGTCGAGAATGATGAGTTCCCGCTCGGGATAGTCCTGCGTCTGAAAGTTGTGGATAGCCGCAGGCACGAACCGGTGGCGGTCCGCGGTGGGCATGATGCAGGAGACGAGAGGTGGTTCAGTCGAATTCACGCGTGTTTTTTTGCCTCCTAACGTTGATGGGTCGACGTGATAATGAGCCAGAGCGTTTTCTTCTTCTTCTTTCTCTCCGAAAATAAATCACTCACGGTGGTGCTCGTTCCCTTGATCGTTGCCGACTTGATGATCGAACCGCTCGAGCGATTCTCGCCCTTCGGCAGGGGCCACAAGTTCGCGAAAATGTCCTCACCGCCAATCTGCAATTCGACGACGTGGTCGACATCCCAGCCAGCGTCGCTCGGCGTGAGTCCGTACTTTGACACTAGCGACTTGAATCTTCCGACCCCACCGCCGCGGGTTCCTTTCTTCTCAAATTCAATCTTGCGCCCAACCTCGATTTGGCTGGCCGAGGCAAGGCCTAGAGTTTCCTCGTTGCCGGGTGTCTTCAACGAGCCGGTTGGCAGGTAACGGAAGATTTTGTCTTTGTACTCGTCTGTACCCATGCGGTCTTTGAGCGTTGCCTGCGTGAAGTTCTTCGCCTTTCCCAGGCCCAGGTAGAAGACTGGATAAGCTGCGGCATTTCGTTTTTCGTAGTCCAGTGGCGCTGGATTACTCGGAGATCCCATCCCGCCAGTTGACAGCAACTGCACCATATCCGCTCCCAGAGCGTTCATGGCGGTTTCAATATCTTTTTGAAGTTTTTCGTTCGGGTCGGCGGGCTTCGATTGTTTTATGAGCTTCTTGATGCCATCCAGCTTCTTGCGAATGCCGCCAATCAGTTTCTTCTGATCGCTGCTCGCGGTCTTCTCCTGCTCCGTGAGGAAATCTTCCAGTGCTAACGGAGCGCTGGAAATCGTAACTTGCGCACTTGCCTGTTCACCGCGGAAGAAGAGTTGATGGGATTCGTCTTCCCCTTTGACTGCGACTTTCGTTTTCCACCAGGCAACGAGCTTGGCCTTGGCGGCGCCGAACAGCTTCTTGGCCATGGTCACAATCCAGTCGATGGCCTTGTCCAGCGCCTTGCTGATCGGCTCGCGGACCTTCTTGTTGATGATGTCCATCACCTTGGCGGCGATCTTGCCCAGGCCGGCGAAGCCTGCCAGGAAGCTGATTGCCAGCGTCAGCAGCCCCGCCAATGTGGTTTCTACTTTGTTGGCGGCAGCTCCGATCACGCCGTTGGCGATGTCCATGATGGAATCGAGGAAGGCCGTCACCACCTGAATGATCTTTTTCAGCTTGTCGATAAACACCATGATGGTGTCGTAGATCGTTATGATGGCTTGGATAAATGCGGCACCGGGAATCAGGAAACTGATGATCTTCGCGACCGCTTTCTTGACTACGGTCTCGATGATGAAATCCATGACCCCTTGAATGACCATGTCTTTCAGGTTGGTGAGTTGCTCCTTGATCTTTTCCCAGGCCGCCGCTGGCCCTTCTCTTACCAGGGTCACAACGATGTCGAAGGTGGTCTCCAATCCCTTGACCACGGGTTCGCCCATCACTTTGACCAGCTTTTGCCGAATGTTCTGCCAAGTCAAACCTAAGACCGACAGCACGAACTTCACGATTTCACGAAAATCGAATGACTTGGGAATGTAGACGCCCTCGAGTGATCCGGTAAGCCAGTCGAGGAAGGCGGCTTTGAGATGCGCGCCAATCCTGTCGGCAAATTGCTGGAAGCCCTGCTTTCCGGCCTTCACCAGGTTGCCGACGAAGGCGATAGGATTCTTCAAAATCTTCTTGAATGCCGCCCCGACCTTCTTCAGGTAGGGCATGGCTCCGGGAGCAACCACTTCAAAGATGATCTGAAGCAGGTTCCAGACCGAGTCGCCCGCCCAGGTGAGGAACCTTACGATGAAGCCGCCAAACACGCTTCCCACTTTTATGAAGGCGCGTGGCAATAGAACGATATCCGCGATTTCAAGCGACTTCAGCGCCTGTATAAATAAGGATGGAATTTCCCGAACAAAGCCGAGCAGTCCGTCGATCGCACTCTGGAACCAGGCCCAGGCTCGGGCGAGAGCGTTGGCCTTCTTGATGTTTTCCCAGACTTCTTCTTCTCCGATCAGCTTCATGAAGCCGCCGATCAGGGTTTCAGCCGTGCGCGGAACGGCTTCGCCGGTGATGGGATTCTTGCCGAGAACGGCAATTAGGAGATCCCATCCGCGTGTGCCCTCGGCCAGCTTGGCGAGCGGCATGAGAATCGCGTCTTTGATGAACTTGAGAATGCCGGTGATGAGACCTTTGGCAAAGTTGATCAGGCGGTCGATAGGCTCGGTGAAAATGCGTTTGGCCCGCTCCCACACGTCGCCGGGATGCAGAGCATCAGTGATGCTGAGCGAATCGATAAATTTTCCGATGGCTTGCTTGAAGGAGCTTCCCACCATGCCCAGGCCGCGAATCTGTTCTTCGACCCAGCTCCCTACTTTCTCGAAGACGCCGTAGTTGTCCAGAGCCTGCGTAATCAAACCGCCACCGGGGATGAATTCCACAACTGCGCGCATGATGTTGGCCGCGCTGCGCTCCACCGGGCTCATGTTGACCGGATTGACGCCCAGGATGATGGTGAACATGCGGAAGCCGGGGATCAGGTTGGCTTTGTCGGCAAAAAAGTTGAGTATGCTGCTGAGCCCGAAGCGCTGAACTCGCGGAGTGGTGCGTTCGCGCACGGTAAAGCGCTCTCCGCGCACGGCCGACGCGGAGGCCTGCTGCGCCTCGCGTTCGTAAGCATTGCTCTCTCCCGGTGCGGATCGTTGGACGGCAGGCGCGCCTTGTTGCTGCAGCACATGCGCGACCTCGTGCGCCATGAGTTCCAGGTTGCTGGGACTTTGACCGGATCCGAGAAAGATGTGTGGGCCGTACGCGAACGCGCGCGCACTCAGACCTTTCGCGGCTTCCGATGCCTTGGGGTCGGTGTGAACTCGGACCTGATCCAGTGGAACTTCCAGAACTGGTTCCAAGGCTGCCTTGATCGCCGGAAGTAACGGCTGGCCCGGACCAATGGAAGCGGGCGAAGGCGAGGCCCCCGCCAGGCTGGGTCCCAGGGTGACGGCGGGTGATCCAACAACGGACGCCACGCTGCGGGAAGGCTTGGGGGAGGAACGCAAGCGTGCCGGGACGGGAGGAGCGGATCTCCTCGGAGCTTCAGCGCGCGAAACTAAACCGCTTGCCATGCGAATGCGTTTCTAGCGGACCTTGTTCTCAAACGCCGGCGTCTTTCAAGTGCCGACGCGAAGCGGCGTTCTTGTTTCTCTCGTTTTTGTTTCTCGCAACGGGCAGACAGAACCCGCCTTGCTGTATTCGTGGAGTACTCCGCACTCCAAATGAGCGGAGTTGATGAGACCGCCATCATCGAGTGCCAGAACGGAGGCATGAACTACTGCGTTGCGAATCTGCCCTCCAGTGAGCCGGCAGCGACTGGCCACTTCGCGCAGCAACGCAGCGTCAACCGCGTGTTCCCCCGGCAGGTGCAATTGCCAGATCGCCCAGCGCTCGGCAGCCTCGGGCGGCCTGAAGTCCACGACCACATCAATGCGCCGCTGAAATGCGCCGTCAATCCTATTGCCAGCGTTGGTCGTAATCAAGAGGATTCCTTCGAACGATTCCAGCCGTTGCAGAAGAAAGTTAGTTTCCAGGTTGGCATAGCGGTCATTGGAGGTTTGCACGCTCGTTCTTTGCGTGAGCAGAGCGTCACCTTCGTCGAGCAACAAAATAACGTCGAGTTCTTCGGCTCGGAAAAAAATCTGGTTGAGGTTCTTTTCCGTCTCGCCAATGTATTTATTTACCACCGCGGAAAGATCGATGCGATACAACTCCTTGTGCAGCGCCCCTGCCAGCAGGCGCGCCGACAGTGTTTTTCCTGTGCCACTGGGACCGCGGAGCAAAGCGCGCACACCCACATTGAGCTGAGGACTGAGTGTGGTACCGACTGCGGAGTGAATGCGTTCCCGGTGGCGGCACCGGCTTTCGAGATGGCGCAGAGCGCCCAGAGTTTCGTCGCCGGCCGCTAAATGGTTCCAGTCCCCGACCGGCGGAAGAAAGACGGCAAGCGTGTCCAACACGTGACGGCTCAGGGCGCGGCTGGCCTGTTGAACGTCAGCGGGAGTGATCTCATCCCGCCGGGCGAGTGACGAGTAGGAACTCGCCAGCTCCGCCACTCTCCTGATATTCCCTGCGGTCATGCGAAAACTCTCGCAAATCGAGGTAAGTGCGGGACACGGATGCGCTCCGAGGCTTGCCATCCAATGCTTGCGACGCTCGGCAAGTTGGGGCATCTCGCTATCAAGTGTGATCGCCTGCTGAACCACGGGACCGTTTACGCCGCCGTGATTTCCCAGCACAACCGCAACCGGTCCATCCAGTCCAGGAAGAGGTGGGACGTCGAAAATTTCTCCTGGAGTCAGGTCCAGCACAATCACGGGCACAGCGTGCAGAAGAGTGGCGAGAGTGCCGATTGCGCGACCATGGAATTCGTTCTTGACGGAGACGCTGACCTCCAGGGTTCCGCGTCCCAGGCTCCTGGCGATTGCGCCAACCATTGTTCGTCTCCCGTTGCGTTGGGCACCTCGAACAATTAGTGCTGGTACCTCTCCCGAGTGGAGCAGCCTGGGAATAATTTCGATTGTGCCGCGAAGACTATCCGGCACGATCAAATCATTCAAATGCGCCAGCGCCTCCGGTGGTTTGTAGCGTGTGCCAGGAAGTGGAACGTCGCTGAGCTGTCCGCGCAGAACGTCCCAAAGCGCGCTGACCGGTTGCAACGTTGCTTCCGCGCGGGGAGCGTCCGGGTTCACCACTTGTACCAGGCCAAATTCCTCCAGGCGTTGCGTGGCCGACCGCACAAAGTCCACAGGTTCGTGCCACCATGAGTGGAGCAAGCTGATCTCTGGTCGGTGTTGCCCGGAGTTTCCCTGCAGAGCCGCAAAAAGATGACCGAAACGGGCATCTTCATCGGGCAGTCCCAGGCAGAGGAGCAAAACGAGTTCGTCGGAGCCGAGTCGAGTATGTTGACGAAGCGCCTGCATGGGAAGGCGTGCTGAAATCGAGTCTTCCCACTCGCACATCCGATCGCTCCACCAGCGAGTCTTTTCGGCCAGCGTTGCTCCGCTCAGCTCGCGGGACAAGAGTTCGCGGTGGTAGCCGGCAAGAAATGGGAAAGCCTGGAATGCGGCTTCCGGCGATTCAAATGCGAGCAAAGCCTGCTCTACGACCTGCAGCACCGCCGCGTAGAAATACAGCTTGAAGTGTTCCTCGGGCAGCGGCTTCAGATCGGAAAAAGGGTGATCGCGCATGTTCGCTCACTCGAAGTGGAATGCTACAAACCTTCCGGCCGCTGGGATCCAACCAGGGTCACGATCCAGTCCAGCAGTGCGAATTTCGACCGGGTAAAGATCGAGTGGATAAGTAACATCCAGATGCGTAGATGTGAAGTCGACGCGCGCTGGGATCGAACAGAGAAAGCGGGCGGCATCCTCGCGACCCAACGCGCGTTTCAGCCGTGCTTCGACATAGGCAGTGATCCAGTTTAGCCATCGCTGCAGTGGCTTCGTGGGCGGTATGGCAGCGTCGCACGCCTCGTCGGAGACCAGGAAGCCTGCAGGATGGTACAGCCGCCGTCGGCCTTGGCACGCGACTTCCTGCGTCGCAAAGGGCTCGGGGAAAGCACTCAGCCACTCCGGAGGAACTCGCCAATTGTCCGGCGGATTAAAATGCTCGCCCGGCTCCTGACCCGTTGTCCGGCCGGACAGTTTAGTCAAGAGATCGAAGACAGCGTCAGCGTGCTTCTCAGACGAAACGAATTGTTCGCCGAGAAGGTAGAGAAAATCCCAAACATCAAGTCCCAGGTTCGCGCCGCGGGGGCAGGTAAAGTCCGCATAGAGCTTGAGGCTGAGAGCAACATTCAGGAGAAAGAATATTCCTCCGAAAGCGGTTTGAATGCTGGAGGGAGTAGTCCGTGCGAATGCTTCGATCGTCTCCTCGTAAGCAACCGGATCGACAGAAAGCGGCCCTGGAATGGTTACGTCAGGAATTTCATTGGTTGAGAATTCAGACAGCGAAACAGCAATATGCCGGGTGGTCCGGACGTCTTGAATTCGATCTGCGGCCAAGGGCATCGCATTGCTCTGTTGATCTGAGGGTAAAGGCGGAGCGTAAAGGGCTGAGTCCTTCGATGCGATGGTGGCACGCGCTTCAGCAGACTCTTCTTCAGCACGTGGCTCCTGTTCAGCGTGCAACTCATCGACGTGCTCCTCCCAAAACCACCAACGTGCCAGTTGTTGTTGGAAGGAAACCGTACGGGCGAGAGCCGGCGCGCGGCGCAGCATCAGCGCTTGGGCCAGCAGAATTTTCTTCGCCGGCGACAAGCCGCGCGTGATGGCTTCCGGTACCAGCGGCAACCATGATTCTTCGGCCTGCTTTGTAGCGTGTTTCTCCAGCGACGACGTAGACGCCTCCAGCGCGTCGTCAGTTTGAACCAGACGCGGAACGGCGAAGCTGGTAACCACCTCATCGAGCAAACGCAAGGCGACGTTATCGGGAAGCCGGCCCACGAAGTCGGCCGCGCATTGCCAAACCGCCAGGATTTCAAGAGCAGCAGGCAGAAACTCTGGCGAGTGCATCCATTCGTGGTGAACACACGCTTCCGGCGTGCTGTGCTTCAGGAAGGTCGACCACCACCAGTTCGTGCGCAGCTTTCCGCGCAGCCAATCTTGCGCCAGACACGCCAGCAACTCGGCGTAGTCAGCGAACAGCACAGCTTGCGCCGAGGCTGGCACGAAAGCCAATGCAGGGCGCGCCGCCCCTGCCGCCAATCTGTCTAAGTCGCGGGTGGCGGACTCCTGCCACTCGGTTGGCAGATAAATGCTTTTGTAATTGAGCCAGCCAGTTGCGGGCTCCTGCCCGTGCAGCTTCCGAACGATGAGAACGGCTGCTGGAGCAAGTGACGAGGAGTGCAATTCAGAGTTACGTAAAAGAGATCCAATCTTCTGTTGCGCAGCCAACGGATCGCCGCACTGTGAACGGACAAGTACCCGGTCGACCATCGTGCCAGCGCGTTGGCGCAAAATAGTCATGGGCCGTAATCATCAGACTCTATCGGTGAGCAGGTTGGTTACGCGTCGCCTCCCAGGATTGGTTCCCGAACCGCCATTCCTCTCGAAGCAGCGTTCACGCTGGACTCTACTTCCTTCGGCCCGGTCTGGCACATGCCGATCAAGATCGCGGCACCCGTCATCACAAACAACACGCTGAACGCTTGGGGAAGAGAGAATGGCCCGACGACGGCGCGGAAGTCGCCCCGGAGCCACTGTTCAAAACAGAAGCGGGCCACTCCGTAAACGATCAGGAAAGAGCAGAAGCGGCTGCCGACCTTCCCTGGCCTCCAGAGAGCGAGCAGCAGGAAGAGGCCAAGACCGAGCACAGAGGCATAGAGCTGTACAGGGTGAATGGGCAGAGAGGACGGGGCGCCGGAATTGATCCAGCCTCGTGCCATGTGATCGGAATAGGCCGGCGTGCTGGGTGGATACACGACAGCCCACGGCACGTTCGTCAGCGTGCCGTAGTCGTCTCCGTTGAGGAAACATCCAATGCGACCAATTGAGTAACCCAGCGCTAGCGCGGGCATGCCGGCATCGGAATAGGCGAGGACGGGGAGATTCCGGTAATGAAAGTAGAGTCCTGCAGCAAGCCCACCGCCCAGCAGTCCGCCATACCAACTCTTGCCGCCCTGCCAGAATTGCAGAAGCGAATATGGGCCTTGCCAACCGTGAACGAAAAGAGAGAGCAGATGTCCGCTGAAGAGTCCGCCCAGGGTGGCAGACACAACCGCCCAATACATACCGCGCGGGTCGAGTCCGGACCGGCGGGTCGATCGGACGGCATAAGCAAAAGCCGCCACCATCCCTATGGACCAGACGAGTCCCGGATCGAGGCTCGTCAGGAACCGTGATACGGCGGATAATTGTCTCACGATTGCGGCGAGAGACATTGCTACACCTCTTCTTGTTTCTGTTTTTCTTTCTTTCGTGGACGATAGACCTCAAGGCCTATGATGAAAATCCCACCCAGCGGGAACAGGATCACGGCTCCGAATGGGAGCCCATCGCACTGCTTCATCGCAGACAGCTTTTCGTTGCGAATCTCTTTGCCCTGGACTTTGATAACTACCTTGGGATCCGCGCCCGAAGGAACGCCGGCAAGCGTCACAACGTAGGCTCCAGTTTGTTTCGCGTCAGCAGGCCCCCCGGACATTGCTCCGCCGCCAGATACTTGTACATTGAAAGCATTGCCGTACCCGGGTCCAGTGTAGTTTCCGAACTGGTCTCTTGGAGTCACATTGATCAGCCATTCGCCGGGGTTGTTGCCTTTCTTGACGGTCACCTTAGACGCAGCTGAAGTCGCGTTCACCTGGACATTGCGCTGAATCTGCTCTGTTCGGTGGATCGTGCCGGTAGTGGGAACATTCCAATCCATCGTCACGGTGAACTTATATAGGCCCGGCCTGGTTGTATCTGCGATTGCCGCCGAGTACACACCAGTGTTCGCGCTATCGAGCAGCGTGTATTCCGTTGGAATCGGTTTCGGTTGAATGACATTTTTCAAATTGCCGTTGTTCAGAAGGTATCGGATCTTGCGCTCGAAAGGAGTTGTGGGATCACCAGGATCGATTTCTGTGTTAAGGACGGCATCAGATACTTGTGTATCGTGCAGGTAAGTACCCTCTCCCGTATCTGGCCGCTCTACGTGGACCTTCAATGCGCTGCCGAGTCCGGTGAGCGGCTTGCCCATGTAAGACATTTGCGCTTGCAGGGATATCGAATCTCCGGTTCCCTGCCCTACTCCCGCGAAGGTGAAGCGGTAGGAGAGTTTTCCGTCCATGCTGTAGCCGGAAAGATTGTAGGGAATACCGGCTGTTTCGGCGGTTACCACAGCGGTTCGACCGGCGGCCACATCGTTGAAAACTCTTTGAACTACCATCACCGACCACTGTCCGATTGGCCCGGTCGTGGGTATGTCCACGGATTGGACTGTCCAGAAGGGGCCGTCCGACCTCAGGACAGGCGGCACCGGCTTGCAACCCGGAGGCGTGCACCCCGGCGGGAATATCTGGAGGTCGAGGGCACTTTGACCGCCTCCCTGCCAACCCAATACGAACATCGCTCGCTCAACCGACCCGTCCAGCAGCGTTGGTCTAAGCTGACCGCCCCCGCCAGAGGAAGTAAACGTATCCACCGCATGGAAAAGAACTGATTCGGAATTTCCCGCCAGCAGGGCGGCTAGAGTATCTCCGAAGCCAAACGCCAAGTCATAATCTGTTACTGCCTTCTCGCTGACACCGGCTGTCTGCTGCGAGATGTTGTCCACCAGAACATGGTCTGCAGCAAGTGACAAGGCGAGGGTCTCCGTAGGAATGCCGCACTGAAACAGCTCCGAGTTCGGGTCGCTGGGATTACCCGTATCACAGGTAACACTTGGTCCGCACACGTTAGGTAGCGATTCGTACCCAGAACTCGGACACGCGGTCACCAGGTCACCGGTGTTTTGTAGTCCGTCAGTTAACAGCACAAAAGTAGCATCGTCAAAATTGGGGTCTGCGCCGGAATTCTTCATCCAACCAGTGATGGCGACCTCGAGTCCAGGCCCCATGGCCGTGTTTCCGCCTGCGGCAGTATTTTGGATTTTGCACTGTATGCTCGTGTTGGGGCATGGGCTCGTCCAAGGAGTGGCGCTGTTTCGCGGGACAAAGTCGGCAGTGGCAAGGCTTGCGGGAGTGGGCACGGTATCGTAGAAGACTAGAGCCAGCCGGTCGGCACCCTCAGTGTTGTGGGGATCAGCCATCCCGAACTGAGCAACAAATCCTCCGGCCGCTTGCTGCAACGATTGCATTCTGGTCATGAAGCTACTGCTCGTGCCTACTTGTACGTCGTTGGTACCCATGCTGCCGGATTTGTCCAGAACCATAACCACGTCGAGCGGATGGCGATATAAGTTTGTTCCTGGCGGAGGGGTCGAGCCGAAATCGGCGCCGACGCTTACTCTTCTTTTCGCCTTCGAGCAGTCAACAGCGGTAACAGGAGCACTTTGTGGCGAACCCGACGTACCTGGAACCGTGTAGCTGTTAATTCGGTAACCTGTGGGTGTGGCTCCGGTGAGTGTGAATGTGATGGTTTCGGTCTGGGCGGCCGTCGCAAGTGGGCTGCAATAGTCGGGGCCCCCAGTTGAACTGACATTGAAATGACCTCTCCGAATGTATTGGATAACCAAGTCTTGTTTGCCGGTGGTGGTATTCAGGCGCGAGTCAAGACGCATGAGGTCATTCGGGGAACTCGGGCTCGTACCAATCACGGTGTCGTTCGCGATAAATGTACCGTTCGTGGTAGCGCCGTTCGTAACGCCGAATGCAGCGCCGCCCTGGAAGTTGAAGCAAGTTCCGCAGGTTATGGCCGGGTTGCTCCCGGACGCGGTCAACTGGCCTCCCCCCGCCCCTTCCAACGTCACCTTTACGACCCCTATGCGTGGGTTATCGACAGGGATGCTGTAACCGAACGTCTGCGCGCTGCAAACACTGGTTAGGGCCAAAACGGATGTAAGAACGAACACATTCTTTCCCATCCAGCGAACGATGTCGTTTTTCATTTGTAGACTCTCCTTTACTGCGTCAATGTGCTCCGAACTGCTTTAGCTCAGAATGCTTTAGCTCAGAATGAAATAATTAACAAAGGGCGACGTCTGGCCGCCAACCGTGACGGACACAGGAACTGATGCTCCCGAACTGGTCACTCCCGGGATGCCGGTTGGAATTGGAACCGTCAACTGGGTTGAGGAAGCAACAGACGAAGCCGCCTGCTTGACGCCCCCGAAACTCACAACGTTATTGGCGGCTGCAGTGGTGTCGAACCCACTTCCGGTAATTGTGGTGGGACTGCCTTCTATCCCATTAGCTGGTGAGAACGATGCTATGGTGGGCAATGGATTCGTCAACGGGGGCAAAACCGTAACCGCAGCCGGTTGCGACTGCCCATTTGGTGTGGTGACTATCACTTGAACACTTGTGGGGGCCCCTGCGATTCCCGTCGGGACGACCACGAAGATTTGATTGGGTGAACTCGGCGGGAACGAGGGCGGCGCGGCAGGTATTCCACCAAACGTGACCGCCGTAGTTCCTCCTAGGTTCTGCCCATCGATTTCCAGTTGAGTCCCAATGTTGACCGAGGTGGGCTTGAATGTTTGGATCACCGGAGTCTTTGGAGGCGGTGGAGCGCTGCCCGGCAGGGGCGAAACAACCAGGCTGACAGCATTTCCGGCAAAAACATTCGTGCCGGCGGCGGGCATCTGGTTCAACACGATGAGCGACTTGGCGCCGCTGGAAGTAGGATCGACCCCATTCCCGAGCGTGTCCAATAGAGTGCCCACGGCTAATTGACTCGACGGCAATGTGAGGATGGCTATTGCATTCCCCAAGGTCAGGCTGAACAGAGTGGGCACAACTACGGGACCCGCAGCGGGATGTCCAGAAAGTCCCTGAACCGCCGCTACCAGCGCGTTCCAATCCGCTGCTTTAATCAGATCGCCGGGATTCACGTTATTTAGTTGTGCCATGGCTCAACACTCCTCTGCGCCGTCTGTGCGCGCTTGGTCTTAAACAAAATTCGTGTAGTCCCAATAATTAAGGTCGAATTGCGCTTTGCCTTGATAAGCAATATGGCCGTTGGTGAAGATTACGTACGGCTGAACTGTCGATGATGGAGCAGCAGCCGGTTCCATGTTTTCCCGCACCCAGTAAAGCCAAATCATTTCCTCGCTGCCCAAATCGATGGGCGGGTAAAGCATGGAGCGAGAAGCGATCTGGTCCAGTTTGGCTCCTTCAATAAAGAAAGGAGTACAAAGGTTCTCGCTCGTCCTCGCACAGCTATGAGTGACATTGGTGAAAAATTGTGAGGAGTCGAAACCACTCAACGACTGAGTACTAACAAGAGGCAATAAACCGAATGCCGGCAGGTACTGAAAATAATCCGTAGCCACAATCGAGCTCAGCGCCGCCCCACCCACCCCGAACTCCACCATGTCATTGATTTGTTCTTGAAACTGCAGGAACATCGCCAGGCCTTCGGCCATGCGGCGGCGGCTGGCGAGGGGCGCCCACATCTGCGTCGCGGCTTGCGGAAATACGGGACGACGCACGGCCCACATGTCAACGAAGACGATTCCCAGATCGGCCGTCCAATACAGCACCGCCAGCGGGACCTCGCAATTCGTCAGTACTTGATTCGCGCGCAGGTCATCCAGTAATCCGTAAGTTGTCATGGGCGAGTTGAATGGGTCAGCGGCGAAGGAGGCTTGGCTATTGAATTGGCTGGTGAAGCCGAAGCATTTGTATGCGACCAGGTTGCGCAAATGATTTACGTCCGCTAATTCGCTTGCCTGCAGGTCGATGGAGATCAGGCGGAACTGAACTCCGGGAACGTTGTACTTGGTATTACACGGAGCAGTGGTCGTACTAACTCCGCTGACCTCAGCCAATCCTTCCGGCGCGGTTGCCGGGCCTATAGTCAGGAGATACACCCCGGCCCCTGCAATGTAGTTGCCTGCCTGAACGGGAGTGCAGTCCTGGAATATCGGGGCAACAGCACTCCCATTGGTCCCATCCGCAGGGCGCACAAGCGCCACCTCCGTATTCGTCTCAAGTAAGAGAGAGCCGCCATTCTTGTTGATTGCGAGCCCAGGATTTATGGCGAGAACGGGGGACTGAATCGTGTTTGATTGCGAAGAGATTGTGACTTCGAGCCCATAGACGACTCCGTCCCCGATGGCTTTGCCCAAGAGTCCGTGGGCGACTCGATTTGTTATTTGCTCATTGGTCAGATCTTCCCCAGCCAGAAGGCGGCCGTTGAAAAAATTGACCGACTTTGTCCGCTTACTCAAGACCGGATTAAGAAGGTTCACGGGCATGGCGGTTTCCTATTTCGTTTGTGGTCCGCAGAGCAACCACTCTTGCAGCATTCGCGTGTGCACCAGGATCGGGCGGCGGCTCTCGTCGATGATTACGGGATTCGCGTTGTCGACTTGCCAATTCTGGCCGGGGCCGACATTGACGACCGGCACATCAAGTTCCGCCAGAAGCAGACAACCGTCGGGCAGTGGCGCGCTGCCTGTATCGCCCCCGCAAGAACAACCAGCCGATGCCGGCGTGGCGTGGAAGAGCGGCCGAATTTCTGTTACCCAGATGCGAAAAGCGGCGTGCATGTAGGTACAAGCGTCCGCGGGATGGATCCGCATTCCAGCGAGCGGCGAGCCGAGATGGAAGGCGATCCCCGGATCCGGCGGCGAACCGCTGGCGGCCAATGCGGCGCGGATGGCGTTTTCAAAATCGATTAGCGAAATGAAACTGCCCGGCGCATCGGTGATCTGAATCTGATTCATCCAGTCGACGAAGTCGCGAATCGCATCTTCCTCCAGTTGGGCGGGAGGGTTGAGGCGAAGGTCAAGCGTGAAGTCGTCGACGATTCGGGAAGGCGCCATCAGGTTATCGGCGGAGCGGCACGGCTCTCCAGCAATGGGAACGGGATCGACAGGACAATCGCGATAACAGAGAACGAGATAAAGCTTGATCGAAGATGCAAGCGGCGAAAACAGCGCATTCTGCAATGCCTGCTGGTTGGCCTTCATCCAGTCGTTCAGGACGGCGCATTGCGCTGGGTGAACACAAATCAGTTGTCCGAGCGGGCTCAATGCCGTACCGCTCGTAACGAAAACGCGTGGGCCATTCTGCGTTTTGTCAAGCGAGATGCGAAGGCCGCAGACGGTGCCATAGCCGACCAGATCGCGCGCCATCCACTGGTCACGGCCGGAGAGATAGGCGTACTCCTGATTGAAGTCGTCAACGCCCAGCATCATGCCCAGCATGTAGTTGACATGCTTCGAGGGATCGGGCGTGGCCACGCTGGGGGCAGCGGCGAATTGCGCATAGCTGGTGGTACTCATGTTGCTTCTCCTTGGGCGCAGTCGCGAAGGCGTAAAGGCATAGCGTTAGCAGCTCCCTTGCTTCAGATACGGCCGTTCCGGTGATTGTCGAGCCAAATAGACCGACCCCAAATAGGTGTCACCGATCAGCGCAGGTTGCAGAAGCTGCGGCGCGCGGCTTCCGTAGTCGAGCACCGTATCCTCGCCCAGCCGGGCCTCGCCTATCCGGAAAAACGCCCAGTAGAACTTGATTTCGTATGCGGTATGTGCGGGTTTCTCGAGTTCAATCACGCGCTGTGCGAGATTCAACTTACTGCGGTGCAAGGCTACGTTCTGCGCGTCTCCCGGAACCATGGGCAGATAGAGCGTGAACCGATGAGCCGAAGCCTGAATCAGCAAGACGCCTTGAAACTGATACCAATCCCACAGGGGCTGTGACAGCCGAGGCAGGCTGTCAGGAAATGGGACGTCGGAGAAAGCTGTGTAGTTCCCGCGATACACCGTGTTGAGAGCGCCGATCAAGCGATAGCGGCCCTGCAGAAACGTGGGCCAGAGCCCGGAGACACTATCCGGCTGACCGGGCACGAGACCCAGATTTGCCATCGAAAATACGGTCCACTGGCTATAGTTCGGATCGGTGGACGCGAGATAGATGGGATATTGCGTACCGGGTTGCTGGAGCGCATTGCTGTAACGCAGATTCAGTTCGTCGACACCCAATGCCGGTGTCCACCCGGCAGTTTGATTTTGGATCGGCAGCCCCGGCGCCATCACGGCATCCTGCAGCAATCCTGGAGGCAGTTGACGTCTGCGGAATTCTTCGACCATACGCAGCCCGGTGCGCGGGTCCGCGGTCGAGGTAAAGATTCCCTGATCCGCGCAATCTTCCAAGGCCAGGCGGAGTGCCATCATCAGTCCAGGCATGGTGCCGCGTGCCTCGAAGAAAAGGGATGCGTAAGTCAGAAAGAGGCGGCGTTTGGCATCCGTCCATGAAGGATCGAGGGCCACGCCAAACCAGTTAGCCAGCCAATCGAGCGCGTCGGAGGGCGCACTATTAGCATCGAGCAGAGCCTGCACGGTCGCGATCCGATCCTCCAACGACGTGTAAAAGCCTTCGAAGTTCGCAAGGAAACGATCCAGGAACGATGCCGACTGATCGTCCTCGCGATAGACCCCGGGCAGATAGTGGTCCAAGTACGAGAAGCGCGGGTAGTAGGCCCGGAGAGCGCGGAGCCGTGGAGTGAGCCTTTCGTTGCCCGACAGCGTCAGCTTCAATTGCAGGTAGCGTCCAGTCGCGCGCTGGAAAAGGAGTTCCCAGGTACCGATGTCGCTCGGCAATTGGGTCCAGAGAACTTCGGTGCCATTGCCGCGAAGATACGGACTCGGCTCTTCGGTCCACGCTTGTGCCTGCAAGAAGTCGGGATCGTTGTGCGCCCGACTGTAGATGCTCACTTGGGTGTCAGGAGGAATCGATGCGTCGAGCATCAGTTTGTGCCAGACACAATCGGGCTGCTTGCCGTCGAGTACCCAGGTCAGAAGAGTTGCTTCCTCGACATAGCGCGGACGCTTTTGAATGATTAACGGGACCCAGCGCGATTGCGAATCGTAGTAGACATGAGTCTGTCCACTGATCAGTCCTCGACCGCCGTATAACCGCATTGGGTAATATTCGGGAATGGGAGTAAGGGTGAACTGATCGGTGCTGTAATCCACGGTGAAGGCCCACGCTTGGTCGCCGTTTTGTCCGACAACATACAGGGTGTCCTTCCGCAAACCGATGGGGGTTTGTTCCTGGGGGATGAAGGCGAAGTCGTAACCCAATAGGCGGAAGTTCGCCTGCTCTTCCGGTTCGAGCAAACTCAGAACGCCCGACAGCGAAACTGGATTGCCCAGCTGTGATCCGTTACGAAGGCGATAGACTATCGAGAAATCGCTGGCCGGGTCGCTTTCGAGCAGCAGCACCGAGCCGTCCGGCAGCGCCGCCATAGCGATAGGATCAATGAACTGCAGGGGCGAACCAGAATCAAGGGAGAAACCTGCGGGAAAAGTGGCTGGCGGGCGAACTGTCGGTGGTTTTCCTACGGGAGTGAAAATGTCAGGCTCGGCGGAAAGATCAATTTCGTCCTGATTTTGACGGACGACTGCGAATGTCCTGTCTAGTAGCCATAAGCGGCGATGGTCGCGATCCAGAATCCAGACCCCACCATCCGGCGCCGCTGCCATGTCAAACGGTGCGAATGGAATTTCGCGTGGCCAGACCAGGCGACGGGGCGGCCCTCCGCGGAAGAGATCAAAGATGACGAGGCCCGCTGGATCGACAACCCCGGCGACCAGATAATGTTCGCTGGTGATGGTGAGGGAGGCGAAGGAGAGAATGATTTGCTTTTCCGTTTCCCCTGCCGCAAAACCTCCTGCATTCGCGCAATGTTGACCGCACTCGTCGGCGGAGGACCAGAAGTGAGTCGTGACTCCCGAGCCAACCGACGTCACAAGAATCTCAGTGCCCGAGTCAGCGATCCAGAAGAAGTTTCCGAAGCGATCCTGATCGGCGCCGCGGCGCGCGTCGAGTGTGGGCGGCTGATTACCGGGGGAGCTGTGAAATACATTGATCCGTACACCGAGGGTGACTTCTGAGCGCGTTGCACTCCAATAGAACGGCGCTTGCGATTGGTTGTTGGTAGCGAAAAGAGGCGCACCGGTATCGGTCGTGCAACGTGCCCAATCCGCTTGACCGAGCACGAGATGAAAACGAGTTTGATTCGAATCCATCAGTTGCACTCCTGGGGAACTACGGGAACTTGAGTCGCTCCAGAACCGCCTGTAGCGGGCGGCGCCGTGCCTTGCAGCTGGGCGAGCGGCAGCGGATCGCCATCCACGACGCTGATACCGAGTACCTGCGGCAACTGCAAACCTGAAAAATCAACTTGTTGAACCGAACCACTAGTACCCTGGGCGAGCAGAACTCCTTGCACGAACTCGACTCCGCCGACGCGCCCAGCCACAGCCATGAGTTCGAGTGCGATGACTGACTTACTAAGTGGCCATCCCTTGTAGACCGATTGCGGAGCACTCAACAGAATTGCCGGATCGTCAGGCAGTTGTTGAGGGCCGCCGGTTGTAGGCGCAAGAAACGCCTGCAGCGCCGCGGTCACTGCATCGCGTACCGGTCCGGCGTTGAGCCCTGGGAGAACCCGAATGCCGACCGAAATCCAAATGCCGACATAGTCGGGGCCTCGCAGAAAGACTTCGGTGGTGATCAGTCGTCGCGTGTCGAGATAGTTACAAACCGTGTCGAGGAAATCGTTGCTGGGCGACGGCGCAGTGGGATTTACGGGGTCGAAGGTGGGAATCAACATTAGGGTAACAACGCCGGCAGCGTCTCCGCCGCGCCCGCCGCTCAGTTCAGGATGAAAGTCGGGAAGGACCTCGACCCGGCTGATCTCCACGCCGGGCGTGCGCAGTGTGATCACCTCAAAGTCGTAAGCGGAGACCAGGCGGTCCCGGTGTTGCAGGTAACGGGAGATCTGCTTTTCTCCTTCATCCGGAGTTTCCGCGTCGGCGCCACCCCACGTCCGGATAGGATTGTTGACTACAAAGCCAGTGGGCAGAACTGGGCTGGTATTGATCGAAGATGCGCCGACATTGCCCGCTGCGCCCACGGAGTAGTCGTAAGTTGCGCGAAGAATGGCTTGGTTCGGCGGTCGCTTGCCGTGCGTCCCGTCGCCAAAGGTGAGTTGTCCTGCTTCGGGGTCGAGCAGAAATACCTTGGATTCGAGGGGTGGCGGCTGGGGGCTGCCGGGCGGCAAACGCAAGTCAGGCACCGGTACTTCGGGGCCGCCAAGAAAAAGGTCAGGCACTGAATTCCAGGTGGTAACTTCGCCCTGCAAAGTAGTGACGGTTGCGCTGACCGACCCTGGCAACACCGGCGCCTGTGCGAGATTTACCACCTGATCGGGTTCTCCCGTTCCAGGTGCGAGAAGTTCGGCGGTGACGTGCTCCTGTTGGGAAACAGGTACGCAGTTGATGCCGAGCCATAGGAATTGTGCTTGCGTAATACCCGAAGGCCGAATCCGCAACCAGGTAATCAGACGATCGTTCAACGAAGTGTCATCCAGCGATGGCGGGAGTAACCCGACGCCGGATTCGAGCGGATCAATATTGTTCCACAGACGAAGACCGTCCTTGGCAGGAAGGGTGACATCGATAACGCCGGGCTGCGAGAACACATCGGTATCGGTGCTGGTGGGCAGCGGACGATATTGTGGAATGCGCGTGTTGTCGAGGCCACCGCTGGCTCCGAGGTTGGGAATGTCGAATTGCAGAGTAATTGCGGAAGGCGATCCCGCCGCCCTTCCGGGGGGAAGCACGCGGGTGGAATCGGGAAGATTGGGCACAACACCTACGGTGAGCGTCTTGCCGCCAATGGCTTCCCGAGCGTCGTCGGGCGAGGGCGGATTGTCCCCAGCACGAACCAGTAGCGCCAGCCACAAAAAACCGTCCACGGTCTGGTTGAGTTGCACGGGAGCGCCACCGGGGAGGGGGAATCCCGAGACTTGGTAGAGCGTTGGCGGTTGCGGTTGTGGAGGCGGTGTGGCGCGGAACGATGCATACAATTGCGAGTAGTAGTCCAGCACTGCTTGCGAGGGATTGATGGTCTGCTTGAAGTAAATTTTCCCTTCGATGGGCAGCACATCGATTCCGCGCGTGGTGCGGAAGGGAACTTGTCCGGAGCGCACCTCGACTCCATCATTTAAGGTGACGGTTTGCAGAGCGCCCTTCTCGTTACTGATCGTGATCAGGCCCTGCGCGCTGGTCGCAGGTTGCAAGGGCACATTCAGCAGGGTAAGAAACTTCTTGCGATTTCGTTCCGGAATCTGGTTGCAACGGTAAAGCAAATTTTCCGTGAGGAAGGCAAATAGCTCGACCAGAGTGACGCCAGGATCGCTCTTGTTGAAGTTCGTCCACTCCGGCGTGTAGACGGGAACCCGCGAGAGCGCTTCGTCCAGGAGATCCTGGTAGCGGCGATCGTCGAGATTGGGGACAGCCAAAGGCATACTCTTCGTTCATCTCCCCAAAGAAACGCTAACAGTGACAGTCTTCTGGACCTGTGTGGCGACCAGGCGATAGGCAATGCTGGCGATGGCCGACTGCCGATCGGAAGGGTCGGGCTGCACATCTACTTGGGTTACAGAAATTCTCGGTTCCCACAGTTGAAGGGCGCTGGTGATACGCTCCTTGATCTGGCTCTGCGTAGCGACTGTGTTCGGTTCGAATAGGTAACGCTGCAAGCCCACGCCAAAAACCGGAAGATTGATGCGTTCTTTGGGCTCGGTCTTAAGCACGATCTGAATGGCTTCTCGGATGTTGGTCTCTCCTTCCGACCATGCGATGCGTCCGTCGTCACCGACACGTGGCGGGAATGACATGCTGCGTCCGTAGAGTTCGCCGCCGTCCATTTATGAGTCCTTGGCCGAAAAGTTCGGCAGGGGAAGGCAAATCTGAAAAAAAGGCATCCAGAAGAAAACAATGTCGAGCAGCTTGACGAAAATGATCAATAGAATGAGCGCACAGATGGTGATGATCGGAATAGAAAAAGAGCAAACCATCCCGAACGACATACCTCCCGAGCCGCACGGTTGCATGTCGCCGGTAGACAGATCCTTGTGCAGGGGAAACGGCAACACAGACATGATCAGGTCAGCGAACGTCACGGAGTTCATCTTCGCGACCTGCCCGCACAGTGTGTCTGACATGATGAAAGCGGTGTTCTTGTCGAACTTGCGCAGCCCGGCGGGGGTAGTGTCGATGGGCAATCCAATGCGGATTGGCCGTGACGGCGCGTCAGGATCAAAAAACGCTGCGAGCTGGAAAGCCAGCGTGGGCTCGCTGACCAGAGGTGGAGCAAGTGGCCCGCAGTTGGGGCGCTCCAGAACGCACCGGATCGTGAACCACACGGGTCGTTGCGGATTGGCATATGCCTGCGCCGCGGAACGAGTCGGCAATGGCGGATTTGAATTTGTGCTGGGTAGCGCCTGGACGATTTGCGCTTCAAACGTGGCCCGGTCTAAGGCAGGTGTTAGGTTCTGTGCTCCCGACGTTGTAGCTGTATAGAACTGAAAATTGAAGGACGGCCAGTCCGTGGCGCCGGGTTGGTAGGTGGACGTGACTTTTTCAAGAGTGTCAGCGTCTGAGTAGGCTTGTTGTATGGCACTGGCCAAGGTCGTGCTGGCGAAAGGAGACTGGGTTTGTGTGAACGTGGCGTTTGAGAGGGTCTGCCAGACCGTTTGCTCCGTGGAAGAAAGAGTATTCGCACTTACCTTTCCCAGAATTACATTCAGCAGGTTTGGGATATTGGTCTCGAAGTATTTCGCCAAGTCGAGCAGGATGTAGAAGGAAATCTCTTGTATGCGCGTGTTGGCGGTCGCAACAATCTGCGTCGCTTGAGGTGGCGTCGGAGGCGGAGCTGGCGAGTTAAAACCGTTTGCCGCGTTATAGGCTTCGGTTGCCAGTAAGTTCAGATTTCGCATCGGACCGATTACCTGGGTCTTCAACAGCATCTGCGCAGTTCCGTTGGCGCTGACTGCGGGCGGCCCCTGGACTAATGGCGGCAATGCCGTAGACGACGGCGCAACCTCGCCAGGATTCGGTTGTACCGCCTGCAACAAGCGCTCACGGTCACCCACCGGAATCATTCCGACCAGCAAACGGCGACGGCGCTGATCATCTTCGGTGTAGGCCGCGGGCGCGAGTGGACGCTGTTCTTCGCCATCGGCCAGGCTTGCCGTTTCGAGGGGAGGGAGGAGTTGCCAGGTACCATTCACCAGCGCAAATTCGTCGCATTTATTAGGATCAGGATTCGCGGCATCGGCGCTGGCGTGCGGTTGTAGCAGCCTGATCACAAACGTGGCGCGCTCCTGCGCCCCAGCGTCAATGCGGCGGTCGGGCAGGCCGAGCATGCGGCACACCAGACACGTGGCCACAAGATAGAAGCGTCCATGCGAAGGTTGATAAAGCTTTAGAACTTTTCCAGGAGTTGGGGCTGGCAGTGCGCCGATGACACGAGTGCCGCGGGCTTGCAACTTTTTGACCGCCGCTTGCCGAGCGCGGGTGAGTACCAGCATCATTCCGCTCTTCGCAACCGGGACAACCGGCTCGTTGGCTGGAGATGTCCAAGTCTCCGGAACGGCCACGAATTCGCTCAGGCGGTGTGGATCGGTATCTAAGAGGTTCAGGAACTCATCCATGAAGGAATCGTTGGCGAAGCGGAGGATCGCGGGCGTCCGGAACCGCCTACGGTTCTCGATGTCTTGTGGGTCGCCGTTGAGCGGCCACAGCGGCGCCGGTACCGTCCATTCGAGATGTCCTTCCGTGATTGGAGTCACCAGATGTTCCCCGCTCCCGGCGTGTACGAAGCGCTCACGATGCTGTTGCAGATCACCGTATCGGCTTGCACAACGCCGCTGAATTTCGACATGCCCGCATTCACTGTGACCATGCTGGCCGAAATCTCCACCAGGCTCGCAGTCACCGTAACCTTTGCCGAGGCGTTGACCGTGATACCGCTGGCTTGCATCTTCACCGAGTTGCCATTGCTGTCCACGATCTCTACCGAACCCGGACCATCATGCAGAGTGATCTTCTGTCCCCCGGGTGTTTCCACGATGCAATTTTCCTGCCCACTGGTATCGTCAAGCGTGATCTTCACTCCGTTTCTCGAGCGCAGAACTTTTAAATTGTTCTGGCCGCCTCCGTCCATCGACTGGGGCGGCTTGTCGGAGCCGTTCCACAGTCCGCCGAGGACATAAGGCCGGCGAGGGTCACCACTTTCGAACGCAAGTAGAACTTCGTCGTTGACGTCGGGAATGAACCAACTGCCGCGATTATTGCCGCCCATAAACGTGGTCACGCGCGCCCAGGCTTCGTAGTGATCCGACGCAGTGTCGGGAGACCAGGGCAGAGTCACCTTCACCCGTCCGCTTCCATTCGGGTCCTTGATGTCGCTGACCAGCCCGGGATAGATTCCGAACCAGCGCCCACCCAGGCCGTGAGCTGTTCGCTCCAGCAACATTTCCACCGGCGGTTTGTGGGCGATGCTATGCATGCGATTCGATCCGCACTAAGGTTTTCCAATTCCCGAACGCTCGGCGGAGAATTCAGTTACAAAGCCTTGCGTGCCTTCAAACACATGTTTCACGTGGCAGAGGTAATACTTTCCGCTGAATAAAGGTCCCAAGCCTTGCATGTCGATGTAAGTGCCGACGCGCAGCTTGGCGTCCGCCTGGGTGATTCCGTGTGCAATGACGAAGCGGCGTGCTGTCATTCGCATCACCGCCTCAGCTTCAGTCTGTGCTTCTCGACTGCTAAGCGGGACGGTATGCGCCAGCGCTTCCTTGCGATCGCCGAACGCGGACTTCAAAATGCTGATGCCGCTGCTGTCGCTGCCCAGTTCGCCACTGATCACCTGGTCGTTGGCTTCATAGGTCATGGCGGACTTACCGGAAATATCCCAACCGTTTACTTTCACGCTGGTGCGCTGCCCGGCCAGGTCGGCAGTCACGGTGACTTCGCGCAATTCGCCGCCATAGTTCACCTTCACGGTGCCGTTGTTGCGTTTGGTGCGAGACTGGCAATGCAAGGTCTTGTCATCGAGCCAAATCTCAGCATCGATCGCACGGGCGCGTTCTCGCAGGAACGAAAGATCGCTCTGATTGACCTGTGCCAGCACTTTGTAGGAGGGACCACTGACGTCGATATTGGGTTGCAGGCCATAGTCGCTGGCGATTCGATTCATCACGTCGGAGTCGCTGACATCCGCGAAAGTGCGAGTCCGCTGTGTCATGCGAAGATCCTGAAACCGGTCTTCCAGCAACACAGCGATCTCCGGCGGACGGGCTTCGCCAAAGTTGGCTTCGATGGCGGAGATGCGGCCGTCAAAAATCTTGTCCTGGTCGATCTTGATCTGCATGGGCTTGCCAAAATCCAGCTTCTTGCGGTCGAAATACATGAAGCCAATGGAATTCCCTTTCGGCCCCCAGTTTCCGAAGCGCGCTTCGCAGTGGTACAGGCCCTGAACGTCCTCGGAAATGATGAGTTGCAGCAGAGCTTGCCCGAGCGCGATGTCGTTCTGACCATCGATGTAGATCGATGGCCGCGCAATGCGAATGCCCGTTGCTGTGGCTGCCGTTGCCATGGTTAATAGGCCGTTAGGCGATGCATGCGTTCGTGCTGAGTGTGCAAAGCCTTTTCAATCTGGCGAAACATGCTGGGCGCCAGTGTCGGCGGACCCTCTTGCTCAGGCGACGCTTGCCCGCCCTCGGCTTTGGCCGCGGGGGCCGGACTCATTTCGAATTCGTTGATGACTACTGCCATAATGCAGTTCTTCCTCTATCCGACTTGCAGGCTCGGAGGATTCAGATCGATCAATTGGCCGGGTTTGAGCAGCCGCGGATTCTCAATGCCGTTCGCTGAGGCAATCGATTGCCAATCCGCGTTCGATCCCGAAGCCGACAAATTGGCAGTCAAACTCTGCAGGCTGGCGCCGGCCGTCGCCTCCGTGAGCGGGCTTGTGCCCAATGCTGGCCCGCCCTGGCGCGTAGCTGGTGGAGCGGCATTCGCCTGATTGAAAATGAACGCCGTGATCTTCTGCTGCGATAGGGCGACGGCCACCGTCGCGCGCAGCGGCCGCCCTTCGAAGGAAAAAAGATCGAGCGTTTCTTCCATGGAATCCATGATTCCGTCGAACTGAAATGATCCCCAGGAAAAACGGACCGCGGGAGGAAAGTATTTCGTCGGATTGTTGGGCGGGTCGGGCAACGGGGTGATGAAATACGCTACACGTTGCGTCAACTGGCGCACGTCATCGACTTGCGGCAGTTCCTGCGGAATCTCACTGGTGACATCGAAGGTCAAAGTCACGGCAAGTTTCGTCGTGCCCGCGCCAACGAACTGGCGCGCTTGAGGACCGCTCTGGTCTCCAGAGCCCGATGGGGTTGCCACCTGGTTGGCAAAACTCACCTTCAACGAGTCCGGATTAAATTGCACGATCGTCGCCTTGTCGGAGTTGATCGTGTTCTTGAAGTCGGAGTCAAGTTGCTCCAGCTTGGCCTTCGCGAGGTTAGCGGCATCTGGCATCTAGGCGGCTCCTTGCGGACGCTTCAGAGTCATGGACTCGAAGCTCATCTGCATCTCTTCAATGGCGATGCCGCCGTCTTTGGCGGTCAAGGTGGGGGCCTTTAATTTAGTTAGCAGGCATTTCTTCAGGATGAATCGGACAAGTTCCTGCTGGTGGTCGGCCGCCAACACAACGACGTCGACGTCGGCCCGCAAATCCTTTCGCAGTTGCTGAGGATTGGCATGTTGTTGCGCATCGAACCAGTCCCACAAGTCGAAGTTATCGGTCATGCCGCGCTTCAGAGTGACCAGTCCGTAGTTGACCGCGCCCACCATGCGAATCTGCTGCGTGTTGTTGCCCCCTTCACGGATTGTCTTGACGTCCATGGTCATGTCGAGACCATCACAATCGGAGAACGCGGCATTGCACAACTTGGGGCCGATGAACGGTACGTTGATCTCAACCGAAAAATTGAATGCGGTGAACGGATAAAGGCTGGGAGTCGCCATAAGTTAGCCTCCCTCCGTCACTGAAGTGCGGTCCGCGGTCTGCAGCAGGCGGATGGTGAGAAAGCGCATTGGTACTGAGGGCGCGACGCGGATCTCGACAAAGAATTGACCGTTATCCATGGCCTGGGGCGTATTCAGCGAGCTGCTGGTGACCACTTGAAATGAGTCGGTGGATGTTCGTCCGGCGAAGGTACCGAGTTGCAACAGACGGTCCAGCAAGGCTTCAAAGCCGCGTTGCACGCCACGACGAAACTCGTCACTGTTCGGTTCAAACACGTAGTCCACGCCCGCTTGCAATACGGTCTTGCGCAGGAACGACATCAAGCGTCGAACGTTGATAGGTGAGAGGTCGGGGTTGTCGCTGAGTGTAAGTTCGCAGAGGCAAATGAATCCAGTGGGCTCCTGCCTCACCAGGTTGATTTGGGCGTCTTGCAATTCCTGACGTGAACTCTTCAGCACCGAGGGTGTCAGGTCGACGACGCCGTGCAGTGGTTCGTTCGCGGGAGAGATCCATGGGCCACGTTGCGAGGATCGCGTGGCCATGATGCCGGCCATGGCGCCGTCTGGCGGGGTTGTCCGCAGGTTCAGAAGATCGTCTTCTTCTCGTCCGATCAACCACGGATGATAGAGAGCACCGAAGCTGTAGACATTTGGCTCGGCAGCGCTGAGCGCGGACTTCAAGTTTGACGCATGTTGCATCACCTCGCTCTCGCGATAGTGCTGTGGCATCGCGAGGACTGCGAACATGTCGCCACGGGCAGCGCATAAGCGCAGCAGTGCTTCGTGCAGAGACAGCAACGTGGCGTCCTGGTATTCGGTTGCGGGGAAAGTTTGCCAGCCAGTAGTACCCGCCACCCGGAACCCAACGCCGTTGGAGTAGTTGCTGGAGCTGGCGCCGATCTGCCGCTTGAGGCGGTAGTAGTAGTCTCCGGCGGGACGGTTGTAGAGAGTCACCTTTCCCGACGAACCCTCATAGATGATATTGCTGGTGGCAAAGCCGGGGTCGAGGGATTCTTCGAGGAAATCGACGGCGTTGGCGAGAGGGTTCCATGTGAGCGAGTAGCGTCCAGCTTCTATGTCGGATATCCAAAGGACTGGCGGGTCGACAGGAAGAAGGTTGCAGGGCTCGAACTGTCCAAGGGGCGGCGCGGCCGTGATGGGAACCGCCTGTTGCAGATTGCAATCGAGGAAGTGCCACCATTCTGGATGCGCGAGCGGCGACGATTCGGGTGGAGAGGCGAGGGGCATGGATTGGGCCTGAAACCATCCGCGCTGGATGGCGTCCGGCACCGCGATGATTGTGGCCTCGTCAATGGCAAGGGCGGCGTGAATGCCGATGAGGTTTCGCGGCTGAGGGCTCTGGTACTGGATGTAGTACGCCTCATTCAGCAAGTCGATGGATGTAGTACCGGCAAGCGATGGATCGAGAAAGAGGCCGGAATCAAAGTTAGCCACACCGTCGCGGACAATAGAATCGGGACTACCGGCGAGATCGGGCCCAGCGAATTGCCCGGGCAACGGCCCAATGCCGAGCGGGAGGTAGAAATCGGCCGGATATGCTCCGTTCATGACAGCCAGCGGAAAGCGTGGCTGCGCCGCTTCTGCCGCAAGGCCTTCCGGAGCATCGAGTGCAAATAGGACTGCGTCAGTCGGCAGCCCAGCCCAGTAGCGCGGATGAAGGGGCGCGAAGCCGAGGTCGGTCAGGCTCCAGGCTTGCGAGTCGCTGTGGACAAACAAGTCCATGCTGACGCGTTCGCAGACCGGCAAACCTTGAGCGGCCGGTGGCGATCCTTCCAAGTCCCAGTACACGTTCGCGCCTGTAACGGTTACGAGCTTGCCACGCCGCGGGCCTAGTGGAGGCGAGGCAGTGGTTACAGGTGTTACAGTGTCGACGAAAAACCAAAGAGCGTTTCGAGGATCGCCAAAACTGAACTTCAGCAGGTCGCCAGGCACTACGTCGCCGGAACTGGTTAGCCAGAGATCAACCGCGTGCGGGTCGCCGGTAAAAGAGGCGACGGCGATCGAAAACGAACGCAGTGCCGTGCCCACGGCTAAACTGTCAGACCAACTCCCTTCCGAACGAGCCTGCCCGTAGGCTTGGGAAGTTGAATTGGATTGCAGATTATATAAGCCTGGAATCGGGAATCGATTCGCCTGCGCGGATATTCTATCCGCGACGCGCACTACCCAGCAGCGGCTGCCTCCGTTACGGAAGAACGCCCGCACAGCCGAGGGCAAACAGGCGTAAACGGGCTGATTCGTCGCGGCGTCGCTGGCGATTACAAGATCGCTGCCAAAGATCTCCTGGAAATGAACGATGTCTTCCACCGCCACCGGTTGGTGCAGCGGTCCGCTGGCGGCGAACCCCACGAAGACGCCGATATCCATGCGCACCAGTGCCTGCGGCGCCGGCGGCGCAACCACGTCGAACTGAATTCCGGGCAAGCGGGTCGAAGCCAACATTCGTCCCCTACTCCATTTCCAGGCGTTCGTAGGCCAGAACCATTTCTTCCATGGCGACGTCGGCGCCTTTCGCGTTGAGCGGCCCACTGGTGTGCTTGATAATGCGGGCCCGCATCAGCTTCCAGGTGGCAACCACGTCGGTGTGATCCTCGTTTTGCAACTGGATGGTGACGTTCCGCAGCGAAGACTCGCTGCCGTTCCGAATATCGTTCAGCCACTGGTAGAGGTTGAGCGATCCGATGACACCGCGTTTCATCGTGACGTCGGTGGATTTGTTCATGCCGGTGATCTTCATCACGCTGTTTTCCTTGTGATTTCCGTTGCGGTATTCGGAAACTGTGACTTCCATGCCGATACCGCTGATTTCCTGGAAGCCGGCTTCCGGGCCGTTGGTGTTGCCGGTGCCGAGGTCCACAAGAAAATTGAACTGAACGTAGGGCCGTTCGCGGAGAGTTGCCATGAAAGCCTCCTCAATTTATTGGTGATCGGCGGTCCATTGGCCGATGCGGAAGATGACGAATTCAGCGGGACGAAGCGCGGCTACGCCCACCAGGCAGACCATCCTGCCGTTGTCGATATCGTTCTGCGTCATGGTCGTACGATCGCAGCGCACGAAGTATGAAGTCTCCGGCTTGTCGCCCAGCAACGCGCCGTTCTGAAATTCGTTCAGCAGGAAGTCAGACACGGTGCGGCGTATGTTGGCCCACAGGATCGGGCCATTGGGCTCAAAGACAGCCCACTGCGTTCCCTTGTCGATGGAGTGCTCGAGATATGCGAAATAGCGGCGCAGGTTCACGTATTTCCATTCAGGATCGGAACTGATGGTACGGGCGCCCCACAGACGGTAGCCGCGGTCCTCGAAGAAGCGGAAGCAGTTGATGCCGAGTGGATTGAGAACATCCTGCTGCGCCTTGTTCAAGACGGTCTCGAAATTAATTGCGAGGTTCACCACCTCATTCGCGGGCGCCTTGTAAACGGCGCGAGTAATATCGTTGCGCGCGTAAATACCGGCGACGAATCCCGAAGGCGGCAGGTTAATCTCCTTATTTGTAACCGGATCCAGAATCGTCACCCACGGGTAGTAAAGCGCGGCGTAAGAGGAGTCCAACTTGGCTCGCAAGGCGCGCACATCGGCGATGCTCTGGTTATCTCCCGAATCGAGAACCGAGATGCGGTAGCGCATTAGTTCGGAGTGTGCGATCAGCAACGAAAAGATGGTAGCGGCTTCGTCCCGCCATGCGGCGTTGTTGTAGAGGTAGGTTGAACCGGGCGCAGCGACGATGGAAATCTCGTCGATGTCCTCGAACTGTTTCAATCCGGTCTTGACTATGGTGGCCGGATCGGCGGTTCCTTCGTACTGAGATGCAACTGGACGTTCCCCGTCGTTGCCCCCGGCCAGAACAATATCCACCGAACGATCGACATCGGTGGATTGCTGCTCGAGAAGGGTGGATTGCAAGAAAGGATTGGCTTTCAGAAGTGTATTCAGCAAGCCAATGCCGGTGTCGGCTCCTGTGAGCGTAACGATGATGGGCAGAGTGCGGGCGGCGCCCAGGCTATCAGGTGCACCGGCGAATTGTGCTTCGATCGAATCGGAGGCGCCATTGATCTGGTGATTGCGATCCAGCGCCAGCCCCGAATACACCCAGGTTGAAAGATTAGGGTCGTTTGGATAAACCGTGACGTTAGCCGTGATGACCCGAATGTGATCGCCGAGCGATCGGTCCGTGTTGGGATGCATGTTGGCGAGTTGATAGAAGGTTGTTCCGTCGGGAGTAAACCTCCACGTCTGAAGGCGGGAAACCGGATCGAAATAAGATTCGGCCGTGGCAAACACCGCTGCTGGCGGGCTGTTCAGTGGGCTTCCCTGGAACAGAAGCGCAACCACGTCGTTGTCGTAGAGCCCCCGGGCCTTGGGAGGTGCCGTGAGAGAGTCCTGCGAGAGCACATTTTCTCCGAGCACAAGCGTGATGCGTACATGCATGTTGCCGGCATCTCCCGGGAAACGCGCTTTTATCACGATCGAAGTTCCCCCAGACGTAATAGTCTGGACGGCGGCGCCGTCGGCCGAGAGATTTTGGGGAGGCGTGGTCAGCGGCGTGAACACGCGCGAGACATAGAGCCGGGTTCCGCCCTGTTCGAAGAAGGCGCGCGCCGCATGCCACATGTAATTGTGCAGCGTCTCCTGACCGTCAAACTGCAGCTGCTGGCGATCGCCATAGGTGCGCTCGAATTCGCCAATGCTGGTGACCACGTCCAGCGGCAGACTGACCGGGCCATAACGTGTGGGGCCAATAAAGCCAGTCGTAGTAGTTGAGAGTCCTTCGATTGTCTTTGCCCGGTAGGAAACTTCCTCGACGTAAACTCCCGGCGAAAGGTATTCAGGCATAACTGTCTCCTCGCGTTTACAGCGGTGAACCGACCGGTGTCACCAGCAACACCGGGAGTTCGTTCCCGCTGGTGGAATCCAGAGATCGCAAAACCAGGTCCTGGCCGAATTGCAGTTGGAACTGTTGTGCGGGTGATGTTTGGGCTGTGTCGCGCCATGCCACGGCTGGCTGTTGTTGCAAGATTTGCTGGAGTTCGGGAAGTGGCTGTTCCAGCTTACCGGCGGAATAGAAGACGGCGACTTCTACCATCCAGCTTTGATCGGTTATCTTGGGCATCCCCAGGGGCGACTCCAAACCGCTCCCCGTAGGCTCAGGATAGGGCTGAGAAATCGCCACCACGCCTTGATCGTCGGCCAGCCCGGTTCGAAGAGGAAGGCCCGGCGCCTGTACCGTCACAATCGCCCATGCGGCAAATCCCTGAGAAGTGTCTTGTAGTTGAGCGCGCACGAAAGCTGTCGGCCCCGGCATGGGACGTGAAACGGTGGAGAAGATCGGAAGCCACGTAGAGTCCGGTGTGAGCGCGCTGAAAAGCGGACTACTCCACAATCCGAACAAACCTCGCACTGGCAATAACGCCGAGAAGCTGTAGGGGAGATAGCGCTCCTGCGGATCGCGTACGGTGATGGTGTACGGGCAGATGGGTGGGTTTGCGCTCCAGAAAGCGTCATCTCCGGCGCTGTTCTCTGCGCGCCGCAAGCCTGGCAATCCTGAAAACGAATACACTCCGCTCGGCGACCGCGTAGCATTGGTCAGCAGTTCTGGAAACGAGTTGGGGTAGGCCACAACGAGCAGGCCGGGACCGGCCGGAGTGTTACTGCCCACGTCCCAAAAGCGCACACCGAAAGGCGCTGCTAGCGTGACTTGATCGAGAACCACGACCTGCGTGCTCATGTCGAAACCACCTTGCCGGCTCGCGGCATGCGGGTCTGCACCAATGCGCCTGTGGGAATTTCGATTTGCGATTCCACTCCAATCATTCGTGCCACGTAGCACACCGAAGGCTGGGTGAACGGCTTCGCCACGTCCCAAATCGCGCCCATGTCGTAGATCGAGATTGTCTCCATGGTCAAGTCCACGGTTTCGTCGGGGCGAAAGATGTCATGCTCGGGACCGTTTTGATTGAGCAGCCCTGCGGGCAGAATGGGAGTGTCTTCCAAAGCGCGCATCGACCATCCCATCAAACGCTGCTGCTTTGCGGCATCCCTCGCCCAGGAAGAGAGTAGGTAGTGGAGATTGATGGGCAGGAGTTGGCGATAACGTTTCCCGTCAGGCGCTACGCGCGGCGGATAGTTGCGGATCTCACCGGCAGGAGTAATACGATAGAGGTAAAGTGAGATGCCCTCTTCCATGGGGTTCTGGAAGTCTTTGGCTTGGTACAACTCAAACAACGCGTTGGGGAACTCGTCGTGAGGCACGGCAGCCGCGATGAGAGTCAGGATTGCCTGCCCGGTAGCGGCAATTGCATTAGGACTCGCCACTTGTGCCGCCCTTCTCGTTGATCACATCGATCTCCGACTCATATCGTGCGATGAGTTGCTCCAGCATCCGCAAAAGCGCTTTGGCAGAACTCGGCACCATGATGATTCGGGTATGCAGAACCATCCCCTCCGAAGTGTTGTAAGCCTGTCCGAAATCCAATAGGAATTCGTACTTGGTAAATGCCAGCTCGAAGTGATTGGCCGAGCGTCCTTCCATCGCGGGCTTTCGACGCTCACTGTTCATACCCGTCCAATGACAACGGCACGCTGGATGCCAAACACAAATCGGCACGGATCGCCTGTTTTTGTGGAAGAGAGCCGGAAGGTTGGAGGTCGTGTAACGTTTGTGTCTGTTACACGCCGTTACAGTCTATACATTAAGACACGACACGAACCCGAACCGAAGATCACCAAGTTCACAACCGCAAATGATCAGAGCGATCAGTTACCTTGAGGACGCACAGAGAATTTTTCCATTTTGCGGTACAGAGTCATGCGGGAGCAATGAAGAATCTGTGCTGCCTTGCTTCGATTCCAGTCCGCCGAGTTCAATGCGCACAAGATTTTTGAGCGCTCAGCTCCATTGCTGGTTGAGGAGGAGCGGAGAGTGTGCCGGACATGCTCGGGAACATCGGAAATGCCGATGGAGCGGGACGAAGAATAGACAAGAATGCATTCCAAAACGTTTCGCAACTCGCGTACATTCCCAGGCCAATCGTACAGCTCCAACCGGTAAAGCACATCGGTTGCCAGATGGCGGGCCGGTTTGTGTTGTTTGTCAGTAAGATCCCGCAGAATGTGCTCAGCGAGATCGGGAATATCCTCGCGCCTGTCGCGCAGGGGCGGCAGAGTGAGCCGAACCACATTCAGCCGGAAATACAAATCCTGGCGGAATTTTTTCTCTCTTGTCAGTGAGTCGAGATCCTGGTTGGTAGCGGCCAGAAGCCGGATCTGCACCGGCGTGTCGACGTTGCTTCCCAGGCGCTGCACCACCCGAGTCTCAATCACACGCAGAATTTTGGCTTGCGCGAGTAGCGACATGTCTCCCACTTCGTCCAGGAAGAGTGTCCCCCCCGAGGCGTGTTGAAGCTTGCCCTGCCGCGCCACGCTGGCTCCGGTGAAAGCGCCACGCTCATGGCCAAAGAGTTCGCTTTCCAGAAGAGCTTCAGGTACAGCGGCACAATTGACAGCTACGAACGGCCACTCCCGCACAGGACTGTTGCGGTGAATCAACTCCGCGGCCAGCTCCTTTCCGGTTCCACTCTCGCCGGTAATCAGGACGTTAGCGCCCGAAGAGGCCACTTGGCCGATTTGAGTTCTTACACGAGCGATGGCCCGGCTGCTCCCCACCATTCTGTCGCCTTCAATCAAAGGCGACTGTGGGCTGGGCGAAGCAGACAATACCGCGAAACGTTCGAATAAGGATTTCAGCGCCCCAACCAGGATCTCGCTGCCGACGTTATCTTCCCGGAGGTCCGACGCCCCTGCCCTCATGGCTCGAAGCGCCGAGTCGCTGGCAATCGCGGACGTAAAAATCAACAACGGACAGAGGTGATTGGCGCGACGCACCTGCTCCGTCGTGTTCAACGTCTCCTGGTCCACAGTCGCGGTGTAGAGGATAACCGCACAGTCTGGCGAGAAACAATCGACGAGCTCCAGTAGTTGCTCCCGAGAGGTCGCGGTGTCGGTCTCCACCGAGCACACCTTCAACGCCTCAGTCAGAGCGGGTGGCAAAATGCCCCCTGGTTGAACCAGCAGTACAACTCGATACGCCACTGCCATGCTCCCTTCAGAAATCCAGAGAACAGGTTTCGTTCGCCGATCAGTCGACCACGGCAGATTCCGGACTTTGACAGCGAAGCTTGATGGAAGTTTTGTTGGCGGCTGCCGGACCGTTCTTAAAAGTTGCTGTGAACGTGTCTGCGCCGGTTAGGTGAGCAGTATCTTTGATGTGCGGGCGAACGGTTAAGTTCGCTTCGCACAGAATCAGAAGAAATAAGAACTGCCGAACAAGATGCAATCGAAGCTTCAGCATAGGCTCCCCCTGCAGCTCCCAGGCATCTGGGAGAAAAGCCTCGAACCGGCGTTTAGAATCAGATCAATTCGTACACGGACGGCTAACTATCACCGTATTCTCAAATGCCAATCCCGAGGCCCTTTAGGTCGAATCGCTGCGTCGTATTAATTTTGCGGGGAAGCGGCGAGTAGAAGCTCCCGAAGTGGAGTTCAACAATTTCGATGCTTCAGTTCGCCAATTGGCCGATCACTTTATGCCTTGTGTTTGTGAATGTCAATACCTGGATGACATAAAATTTCATCGTGTGTATTGAGGCGAGGGTAAGTTGACTTGTTGATTTGGGATCAGTGACTGAGCAGTTGCCCGACATACCAGATGTGTTTCTGTCCAGCGAAACCTACGTAGTGTGTTCGTTATTTGTAACCGTCTGTGATCAATCAGTGCTGGTCAATCCAACTCGAATCTTCTAAGTAATTCATAAATATAAGCAAGACGCAGTTTTGCCTGTTCTAATTTCGTAACAAACAAAGCTGGCCGATACTCGGCTCTTGCTAAGTTGCCATCCTCTTCACGAACCCGCGGGGCGAACCGACTGCGGGCTTCATTGGAGATTCGCTCGCGATAAGGCCACCTTGAAAAGTTCTCCTACACCTTCACCAAGGCGGGAACGTATCCCCACTATTGCACCATCCACCCGAAGATGACCGGCAAGATCATCGTGCAGTAACGCTCAGATCTCGTTCAATGTTTGTATCAGCGCGAAAGGCTATTCAAGCTCCAACACTTCGCCTCGTCCGTCATCTGGAATCGTGAGAGCGACTCTGTTCGGCGATACATCCAGTGCAGCTTCTGTAGTTTTGCCGTTGAGGTGAACCGCGCGCTTCCGAGGCGACCAACCGTAGATCTCAATGCGGATCTGCTGCCACCATGCGGGGAAAGAACCCTTGTGCTCGCCAAGTTGCAGGCGCATTCCATCCGCAGTCACCTGGCATTGGAAATCCATTCGCAGATTGGCTCCGGTCTTGTAGGCGTAAGTCTTGCCATCGTCCAGGTAGATGTGGCCTGCGCATGCGTCGCCGGAATAGACACGCAGAGTGAGAGGCCCCCGCGGAGTCTCATTCGTGCTTTGCATCAAGGGAGCGATGGGAAGAATTGCGCCGCCGCGAACAAATACCGGCAGAGAAGCGATCTTGGGGTGGATCCCAACCGCTAGCGGCACCATTTCCGTGGGACCGAGAGGAGCCTTGGGGTCGCGAGCAACTGGCGCGGGCTTGGGAACGGGTTGGCCTGACCAATAGTCGTACCAAGTGGCCGAAGGAAACTCGACGACATAGTTATCGAGCTTGTCGGGAAAGGGCGGCGCGGCTATCAGGAGATCGGGGCCAAGAAGAAATTCGCCGGCTACCTGAGCATCGATGTCGATGGGATGATGGTCACTTGCGGCATCTGGAAACTCAAGAAACAGTGGCCGCTCCATCGGCATACCGGTGCGCGATGCCTCTTCCGCGAGGGTATAGAGATAGGGCATGAGGCGATAACGCTCTTCAATAAACTGCTTGCGGATTGACTCATGTTCGGGGCTGCCCACCCATGGTTCCTGATCGCCGGATCCTTTTTCGGTGTGGTCACGGTCGATGGGCTGGAAGGAAGCGATCTCAATCCATTTTGTAAGGAGGTCAGGTTGCGGGGTACCGGCAAATCCGCCCACGTCGGCGCCGGTCATGGCGAAGCCGCTGAGGCCGAGGTTCTCCAGCATCGGTGTTGTCAGCCGAAGATGATTCCATGTGCTGCTGTTGTCGCCGGTCCAGGTCGCGGCGTAACGCTGGCCTCCGGCATAGGTGGCGCGCGTTAAGACGAATGGCCGCAAGTCTGGATTGAGATGCAGCAAGCCTTCGAAGGTGCCGCGCGAGTTCTCCATGCCGAAGACGTTATGAATCTCAGAGTGCGTGGCGGAACGCTTGATGAATCCGGGTTCATCGATTCGGTGGACCACATCCTCGGGCATGGTTTTGGTGGGAACGTTGAAGACAGACGGCTCATTCATGTCATTCCAGAAGCCGGCAATGCCCATCTTGTAGAAATCTTTATAAAGCCCACCCCACCAAGAGCGAGACTTGGCGTGCGTGAAGTCCGGAAAGACAGCGGGACCGGGCCAGACTACGCCTGAGTAAACGCTGCCATCGGGATTTTTTACGAAGTGATCGCCGGCCATGCCGGTATCGTAGGGCGCGTAATTTTGATTGGGATAGTTGGCGATGTGCAGATCCGTGATGATTACAACATGGAAGTTTTCAGCCGCAAGTTTTGAAACCATGCCTTGAAAATCAGGAAAGCGATTTTGATCAACTGTGAAGGGTCGATTCTGTTGCTGGTAGTCAATGTCGAGGTAGATGACGTCGGCGGGGATGTGGTCGGCGCGGAACCGGTCTGCAACTTCGAGTACTCGGGACTGCGACATATAGCTGTAGCGGGATTGCTGAAATCCGAGGCTCCAGAGGGGCGGAAGTGGCATGGTGCCAGTCAACCAGGCGTAGGTTTGCACGACCTGCTTGGGAGTGGGTCCGCAAAAAACGTAATAATCCAGAGGGCCGTTTACGGCGCCGAATGAATAGGTGTTCGGGGTCTCTCGGCCGAAGTCAAAGCTGCTGCGCCAGGTGTTGTCCAGGAAAACTCCGAACGCGTGGCCGGAGCGAAAAGCCATAAAGTAAGGGATGGTCTTGTAGAGAGGATCGGAAGACTCCTGGAAGCCGTACTCGTCCGTGTTCCACATGGTGAATGTCTGTCCGCGGCGGTCGAGGGGGCCGGCCTTGTCTCCCAGACCAAAGTAGTGCTCGTCGAGGGGCATGGTTTTGTAAACGCGGAAAGAGTCGCCATGGAATTCGATTGGTTGTGCATCCTGTTGGAGAGTTTTCCCAGTCGAGTCGGCGATGGTTAAGGCGAAGGTCTGGCGATTGACCGAGATGCGCAGAGCCTTGGTGCGAAAGCCGACCGCACTGGGAGTGTCGTCGGGCGTAACGGCAACGGTGCTCTGTCTCGATTGCGGGAGGACTGCCCACGAGGCGTCCTCAGGGAGCTCTTTCGAGCGCGATACGCGAATGCGCACGACATCTTCTCGGAGCGCGGTGATTTGCATGCGAGCCTCGCCGTCTCGCACTTCGATCCCATTCGGTAGCGCGGAAGAGGATGTGAGGTGATTCACTCGGACTGCGGTGGGGTTCACGGACCCGATTTGTGCTTCGAGGGAAAGAGGCGCGATTAAGAAAACAAGAAGCAAAGGAAAACGAGCAGGGCGGTAGAGTGTGCCAGTCATTATTTTGAGAAACGTAGTATCTCCACCTAGGCGCGATTGACCATACAGTGAAGCAGACAATTCTCAAGCTTACACGAAGAGCGGGAATGGGCGGGGGCATCGGCGGCTCCAAAGCTTTTAACCGCGGAGCACGCAGAGAAGGGCCGCGGAGGTCGCTAATAAAGATAAAAGCGCGGTCGCTCCAGCCTCATTTTGATTTTTGCTCTGCTATCCACTTATCCGTGCGTCCTTCGAGAAGATCGAGTGGGAGAGTTCCTCCGTCGAGCATCTCGTCGTGGAATTTACGGATGTCGAACTTTGAGCCCAATTGTTTCTTCGCGCGTTCGCGGAGCTCGCGGATCTTGAGCTGCCCTAATTTGTAACTGAGGGCTTGGGCGGGCCAGGCAATGTAGCGGTCGGTTTCCGACTGGATGGTGGGTTCATCCACTGCGCCGGACTTGCGGAAGAAATCGACCACCTGATCGCGGCTCCATCCTTTCGAATGGATTCCGGTGTCGACAACCAGGCGGACCGCGCGGAAAAGTTCGGAGGAGAGACGGCCGTAGTCGGAGACGGGATCTTGATAAAAGCCGACCTCTTTTCCTAGCTCCTCTGCGTACAAAGCCCAGCCTTCGATGTAGGCGTTGAAGCCGAGGCCATGCAGACGAAATTTGGGGAGTCCTTGAAGTTGCTGCTGCACAGAGAGCTGCATGTGATGTCCGGGAACGCCTTCGTGGTAGGCGATGGCTTCGTCATCGACGAGCGAGCGTTCCGCGAAGTTTGAAGTGGCGACGACGACGCGGCCGGGACGCTTGCCGTCCGGCGTGCCAGTGACATAGTGGGTTGCAGCCGCGGCTTGAAATGCGGGGATCGCTTCCACAGTGACCGGCGATTTGGGAAGCAGCGTAAAGAGTTCGGGAAGCTTCGGCTCCATCTGGGCAATGTAGTGGCGGAAATCATCCAGGATTTGCTCGGCGGAAGTGGGAACATATTTCGGATTGGTCTTTAGCGACGCTCGGAAGGAAGCGAGGTCAGCAAAGCCTTCCTTTTTGGCGATAACGGTCATCTCGGCCTGGATGCGGTCGATCTCGCGCAAGCCGATCTGGTGGATTTCATCCGGTTTCAGGTGCGTGGTGGTTCGGCCGTAGATGTCGTTTTCGTAGCGCTTCTGGCCGTCGGGGAGCGACTCGACAGAAAGAGTGGTGCGTCCGGCAGGGGCATATTCCGTCCGGAGAAAAGCGGAGAAAGCTTTGTAGGCGGGGATGACGTCGGTATTGATGGCGTCGGTGATCTGCTGGGTCAAGCGCTTCTGGTCTTCCGAGGAAATGTCGGCCGGATATTTGTTTGTGGGTCGGAGAAAAGGATCGGCATCGATGATGCCCTGGCATTGCACAGGAAGTTTCTCGATGAGGAAGCGGACGGGCATGAGCTTGTCTCTCATGCCCGCGCGAAGCACTTCAGTGGTCTGGCTGAGGACACGCGGGATCTGGTGAAGGCGCGCGATGTAGTCTTCGTAATGCTTGATCGAATCGAAGGGGACCGAGAGCGGCAAGTCCGCGAGGCCGGTGTGGACGCCATTCTGCTGGTTGATCGGCATCTCGTACTCTTTGAGGTCGTAGTCGGCGATGCGTTGCTGCAGCACGCGAATGAGCAGGTCATGCGAGAGTTGGTCCCGGTCGGAGAAGCCGGTAGTCGGAATGGCTTGGAGCCGTGTGAGGAAATCCCCGTCGATTTTGTGGAAGCGGGCTATGGCTTCGAGTGAGCGCTCGGCGAGTTTGTCGTTGTAGCGGTAGTCGCCGTAGGCAGTGGCGCGCTCGGGAAAATTGCGGAGGTCGGTTTCATACTGTTCTTCGAAAAGAGCATTCTGGGCAGCGAGGCGGTCGGCGACCGGCTTTAAGTCTTGCGCGAAGAGGGAAGTGGCCAGGACGAAGAAGGGAAGGAAGCTTTGATGGAGACGCATAGGTATGCAGCGTATCAAAACGAAGGAATTCGAGCGAGAGGGCCCATAGCTGCCCGCTGTGCGCTACAGATAATCTCTGCGCTTCAAGACTCTTCGTTCTTCCAGTAGACTAGTTTTTTCAACTCATGGCCTTCGACCCAGGGGACTGCCACTTGCACAGATTCGGATTGTGTTTGCGCCGTTGTTTGATTCCTCTCTTTCTCTTAATCGCAGCTCTATCGGCTGCGCAGTCGGTCGCGCCGGAGTTGGTGAACGGACTGAAATGGCGGCTGATTGGACCGTTTCGCGGCGGTCGCGTGGTTGCCGTGGCTGGCGTGCCAGGCGACTCCACCACTTTTTATTTTGGCTCGGTGAATGGAGGCGTTTGGAAGACCACGGACGCCGGAACTGTCTGGACGCCAATTTTCGACAAACAGCCGATCGCCTCGATCGGAGCTCTGGCCATTGCTCCGTCCAATCCAAAGACTATTTACGCCGGAACCGGCGAATCTGACATTCGTTCCGCGCTGTCTTCAGGCAACGGCCTTTACAGGTCCATCGACGGCGGTTCAACCTGGAAGCACATCGGCTTAGAGGATACGCGCCAGATCAGCCGGATCGTGATCGACCCGCACGATGCGAATGTGGTCTACGTCGGAGCTTTGGGTCACGCTTATGCTCCGAACCCAGAGCGCGGCGTGTACAAATCCACCGATGGTGGAGCGCATTGGACGAAGGTTCTGGATACGGGCTCTGAAATAGGAGTTTCCGATTTGGCAATTTGTTCCGGCAACGCGCAGCTCTTGTTTGCCGGCACGTGGCATGTGCATCGTCCGCCGTGGAGCACGTACGCTCCCATCGACGGGCCGGGCGGCGGCCTTTACCGCTCGCAAGATGCCGGCAAAAACTGGACGCGGCTAAGCGGCAATGGATTACCCGACGGCGATTGGGGACGAGTCGGGGTGGATGTTGCTCCGGACGGCAAGCGCGTCTATGTGCTCATACAGGCGAAGAAATCGGGCCTTTACCGCTCTGATGATGGAGGCGACCACTGGATTCTGGCAAATGCAGACCCGCGCCTCACAAGTCGTGCGTGGTATTTCAACCGCATCACCATCGATCCGCAGAGTCCCGATGTGATCTACATGCCGAATGTCGCGCTGTATCGGTCGGAAGATGGCGGCAGGACGATTTCAGTTGTGCGTGGTGCGCCCGGCGGAGACGATTATCACCAACTTTGGATTGATCCCAAAAATTCTTCGAGCATAGTTCTGGGAACCGACCAGGGAACTACCATCAGTCTGGACCGCGGCCAGAGCTGGAGCACCTGGTACAACCAGCCCACGGCGCAGCTTTACCACGTGATTACCGACAACCAGTTTCCTTACGTGGTTTATGGCGCGCAGCAGGATAGCGGAAGCTCCGCGGTTCTAAGCCGCACCGATCATGGACAGATCACGCCGCGCGACTGGTTCCCCTCGGGCGCAAGCGAGAGCGGATACATGGCGCCCGATCCCAAGGATGCGAACATTGTGTATCTGAGCGGAGCTTATGGCAGCGTGGACCGATACAACCGGCGAACCGGATTCAGCCAGGATGTAACTCCGTGGCCGGTGCAAACGTTTGGCACGGAGATTGACCAGCGCAAGTATCGCGCACCCTGGGTTCCACCGCTGGTTTTTTCTCCAGTGGATTCGACCACGCTGTATTTCGGTACACAATATGTGATGAAAACGATCGATGGCGGCCTGCACTGGGAGAGCATCAGCCCGGACTTGACCGGGGCAACGAAACAGGAGAAACCGGAAGGACCGCCGACTGTAGAGAATTCGAAGCAGCGAGGCTTTGGAGTGGTGTTCACCATTGCGCCCTCGCCGCTGAACCGCGAATTGATCTGGGCGGGCACAGATACGGGATTGATTCATGTCACCCGCGATGGCGGCAAGAGCTGGAAAGACGTTACGCCGAAGGGGTTAAGCGACTGGAGCAAGATTTCGCTGATTGAAGCTTCGCACTTCGATCCGGCGATTGCGTATGCGGCTGTGGACCGCAGCCGGCTCGATGATCAGACTCCCTATCTCTATCGAACGCGTGACTATGGAGTCATCTGGCAACCGATTACCAGCGGCATCGCTGTGTCTGCTTTTCTGCGCGCCGTTCGCGAAGACACACAAAGCAAGGGACTGCTCTTTGCCGGCACGGAACTCGGTGCTTACGTCTCTTTCGACGATGGCGATCACTGGCAATCCTTGCAACTCAATCTGCCGGTCACTTCGGTGCGAGATCTTACGATTCATGGCGACGATCTGGTGGCCGCCACACATGGGCGGTCATTCTGGATCCTGGACAACATTACGCCGCTGCGTCAGACGGCTGAGGCAGGAAAGGCAAAGGCCTTCTGGCTCTACCATCCCTCCACAGTTTATCGGATCGACAACGATTCGTTTCCGGGTACGCCCATTCCGCCGGAAGAGCCGATTGCCGAGAATCCGCCCAGTGGCGCGATCATCGATTATTTCTTGAAGTCGCCGGCGGACAATATCCGGCTTGAGATATTCGACTGGAAACAGAATCTGGTGCGGAGATTCTCTTCGGAAGATCCAATTCCGGCGAAGCATCCGCCGCTTCCTGTGGCCGAACGCTGGTTCTCCAAGCCCGAGGTGCTGGAGAAAACTGCAGGGGTACATCGCTTCGTATGGAACCTGACCTGGCGGAATTCCGGCGGCCCGAGTGCCGATGAGGAGGCGGAATACCGCAATCCTAGCGGTCCGAAAGCTGTGCCTGGAATCTACCAAGTTCGGCTTTCGGTGAACGGAGAAACGCAGAATCAGCCACTGCAAGTGGTCATGGATCCGCGCTCGGCGGCCACTCCCGAGACACTGCAGAAGCAGTTCGATCTAGCGCAACGGATATACGCCGACACTCTTGAAGGACGCCGCGTGCTTACCGAGATCGGTTCGGTGCAGAAGAAATTGGTGGATGCTGAACAGAAGCTTGGCGAGGAAAATGCAGCTCTCAAGTCTGCTCTTGCTACCGCTCAATCGGAAATTGGAAAAATCCTTGCCAGCAAGGGAACTGCAGCGGACTCGGCTTCGGGTCTGCAAGATGCTTACGTCGGTATAACCTCAGCGCTGCGTGCCGTAGAGAGTGGGGACCGCGCTGTTCCAGCGCAAGCGGTTGCTCTTTACGAAGAGTCACGACAACAGCTTAAAGCTCGCATTGCCGGCTGGACTGCATATAAGCAAGCAAAGTTTCCGGCGCTCAACCAGATGTTGCGCGATGGAAAACTGGATCCAATCGCCATTTCAGCGATTGAGCAAGAAGTCGACATCTTGATCTCACGATGAATCGTGAGGATCGTTTGGCGTGCCGTAATATGCTCTCGTGGGGATAAGACCTAATTCTCTGATTTGTTGAAAGGATACTGTGGCGCAAAACGAAAAGGCCGGCTACAACCGCTTTCTCCTGCTGGTGGCGGGCTTGGGCGGCCTGCTGTACGGGGTGGATGTGGGCATCATCGCCGGTGCACTGCCGTATCTTGAGGCCACTTCCGGTTTGAATGCGGGTCAGCTTTCCACCGTGGTCGCGGCAGTTCTACTCGGCAGCGTGATCTCTACTCTGTTTGCGGGCGCCTTGGCAGACTGGATGGGGCGCAGACTTCTGATGACGTTGAGCGGAGTGCTGTTTGTGGTCAGCATTCCAGTAATCGCGCTGGCGCACGGTTATGAGCCGCTGATACTTGGGCGGCTTTTGCAGGGCATCAGTGCTGGTTTGATTGGTGTCGTGGTGCCGCTGTATCTGGCGGAATGCCTGTCGGCATCGAGCCGTGGCAAGGGGACGGGCATCTTCCAATGGCTGCTCACCCTTGGCATTACCGCGGCTGCATTGGTTGGGATGTATTTCAGTTTTCGGGTGGCCGAAGTCGCGAAACTGGGCGATGCGGCCAGGCTTCTCGCGTTTAAAGACACGGCGTGGCGCAGCATCTTCTGGGTTTCGCTTCCTCCCGGACTTCTGTTTGTGATCGGAAGCTTTATGGTGGCGGAGTCTCCACGCTGGCTATTCCGTCGCGGAAAGCGTGAAGCCGCTTATGCTGCCCTGCTTCGGTCACGCAACACGGAGCAAGCAGATCTGGAACTGGCGGAAATGGAACAGGCTGCGACCGCCGAGAAGGCGCAATCTTCTACCGGAAGTAGGGTGAAAGAGTCTCTGCTGCGCCGGAAATATGTGATCCCGTTTGTATTGGCCTGCGTGATTCTGGCATGCAATCAGGCTACCGGCATCAATTCCATCATCGGCTATAACACAAATATTCTTTTGCAAAGCGGGCTTTCCGATGTTCAGGCGCACTGGGGCTATGTTCTTTTCACCATCATCAATTTCCTGGTGACCATTGGCGGCGTTATTTTGGTCGACCGCAAGGGGCGCAAATTTCTGTTGTCGGTGGGGACGGCGGGAATCATTATTTCGCTAATCTGCACTGGACTTCTGTTCCGCCAAACGGAACGCTTGCGCGTTGATTCCAGAAGCGCCGTTCAGACTATGGTTGGGGCGGACCAGAAGATCACGCTGACTTACGACCAGAAAACTGCGGAGACGCTGTTGAGTTCGGCTGGAGGCTCTGCAAAAGAAATCAGCGAACGGCCGACGTCCTTGGTAGTCATCTACTCGTATGGGGATTTCCGCGCCGCCACCAAAGCCGCACGCTCCGACGATACTGCGGCAACTCCGATCGAGATAACGCGCGAAAGCTGCGTGCCCGCGAATAAGGTGGTGGCATTCTTTTCCAATCCCTTCGGTGATCTCGACGCGGCGCGGCAAGCTCCGCTGAGAATCGACAACGCCCTTATTACGCCCTTGCCGAGCGAGAGCAGCGGCTGGAAAGTGGCTATTACTTTGTTTGTGTTCATGGCGTTTTTTGCTGTCGGGCCCGGAGTTTGCGTGTGGCTGGCACTTTCTGAACTGATGCCAACACGAATTCGTTCGAACGGCATGAGCATCGCATTACTGATCAATCAGGCGGTATCTACGGGGATCGCTGCGGTATTTCTGCCTACAGTCGGCAAGTATGGCTACGCGACAATGTTCTGGGGCTTTGCCGCGTGTACTGTCGTTTACTTCATTACGGCGGTCGCGTTCCTGCCGGAGACGAAAGGGAAGACTCTGGAAGAGATCGAAGCGCATTTTGAGGGCACGGGCAAGACGCCGGCAGAGGCGCTTAGATCGTAGTGGTTGTGGATCCAACATATTAACGCCAGCCTTACTTTGCTATAATGTAAGGCATGGATGAGTTTCGTTCTACATTCACTTCTAAGGGCCAACTTGTGATCCCAGCGAAGCTTCGCCGCAAACACAGGATTCAAGCTGGCACGAAGGTGCATATTTCGGAAGATCACTTCGGCCGTATCGTCTTGCAGCCCATCACCGAGGATTACATCGACCGTGTACGGGGACTCTTGGCGGATGGCCCGGATCTTCTTGCTCTCTGGGAAAAGGAACATCGCGAAGAGGGCAAACACGATAAATGAAGACCTACGTCTTCGATGCCAGCGCCCTGTTCGCTTTCTTGCGGGACAAGCCGGGGGCGGCGAAAGTCAGTGGGATTCTTGAAGACGCCAGGCGTGGGCGCGCACGAATACTTATCTCCTCGGTGAACTATGGGGAGGTGTATGGCTTGATTCTTCGCTCGTACGGGCCGGAGCCAGCAAGAGCAGCGATACACGCCGTAAGTCCCCTGCCAATCGAAGTGCTGGACACAACGCCCCACACGGCCTGCAACGCTGCCGACGCAAAGGCCAAATACAAGCTTTACTACGTTGACGCTTTCGCGGCCGCCCTCGCCATTGAATACAAAGCCACGCTCGTTACCAGCGACGCCGACTTCCGCAAGCTTGGCCACAGCTTCCCCATAGTCTGGCTGAAGGCTTAGCCCGGTCGTATTCGTGGCGAAATAATTTGCGATCTCGTCTCACCCGCTTCGAGCTTTCGCAAACAATCGCGTACGTCCTCGCAAACCAATTCGACCGAGATACCGCCGAAGCACGACGGACAGCGATCAAGCCGCAGCAGCGCAGCCTGCAACAGCAAAACAGTTCCCAGGCGATTGTCACACTGCAAGTGGTGGAACGCCGCCGTAACCTGAATCAGACCTTGCAGGAATGTCTTTTCCGGTTCCCGGGCCTTCAGCCACACGCTTTCCCATTCTTCATGGGCGGTAAAGAATTCGCCCGACTGGTAAAGGCGCAAGCCTTCCGCCAAGGGCCCCTCGGTCCAATCGAATGTCATCGGTTGCGGCTCCACTCTCCAAGCTAGCATGGCTGCGGAAAGGTCCCCAACCCGGTCGCGACGGGTGTACACTGTCTGGCAGCATTCGAACCCGACGGGGAACCGATCTCCGATGTTCTTGCTGAGTTCGCCCTGCCTCTCCCCCGGGACGTCTGGAGTCTTATGAGGAGTTCTGCGGAAGCCAAGCAGGCCGTCGCATGCGGCGGTGTTCCCAAAAGCAGTTTCATGGCAGGCAGTATTGTGTCCTGCTTGATGGTTTGCCTGCTCGGCTCTTGTCTCGGCTCGGCCGTGGCACAAGGACAAGATAGTTCTCCGCCAGCCGCCGTTCCCAACACTGCTCCGCAGCCTGAAATCAAACCTGAGATCAATCAGAACACCCTCGAAGTGGCTTCTCACGACGCCCCCACGACATTCAAGGTGAACGTAAAGTTGGTGGTGGTGCGTGCGGTGGTTCGCGATGCCCAGGGACACGCCGTCGGGAATCTGCACAAAGAGGACTTCCAGGTCTTCGATAAAGGCAAGCCGCAAACAATTACTCAGTTCGAAGTTGAACAGCCGGGCGCGATGGCTGCCAGAGCCCGGCAGAAGGCAGTCGAGAATTCAGGTGCCGACGCGAACATCGATAAGACCTCTGCCCCCCCCGGTTCGGTCCCGGAGCGGTTTATTGCTTACCTGTTCGACGATATCCATATTGAATTCGGCGACCTCTCCCAGGTGCGGAGCGCCGCAGAACGCCATTTCGCCACATTGCGCCCGACTGATCGTGCCGCAATCTTTACTACCTCGGGGCAGGTCACCCTCGACTACACCGATGATCGAACCAAGCTGCACGAAACCCTTATTCGTCTGCAGCCCCGGCCCATTACCGGCGGAATCATCAAAGAGTGCCTGGATATCAGCTACTACCAAGCCGACCTGATCATCAACCAAAATGATTTTCAGGCTCGGGCGGTCGCCCTGCAAGAAGCGGCACAGTGCATTCCGACCCTTCCGGGGATGCCAGCGCCAAATCCCATCCCGCTGGTTAATGCTACTAGTGCGCGAGCCTTGGAAACCGGTGAGCACGAAACCCGCATCTCGCTCGGTGTTCTGAATAATGCGGTGCAAAACATTTCCAGAATGCCGGGCCAGCGCACCATCGTCGTTATTTCCCCCGGGTTTATCGCTCCCCAACTGCAGTATGAATACAACGCGATCATCGATCGTGCTTTGCGTTCGCAAGTGGTGATCAATGCGTTGGACGCCCGTGGTTTGTTCACCGTAATGCCGTTCGGAGACATTAGCCGTCCACCCGTGCGTCCTCCTGCGGGAGGCAAAGGATTGATCGAATTCGCGGCGGCTTCTGCTCAGGCCGATTTACTCTCGGTTTTGGCGAACAGCACCGGAGGTGTTTTCTTTCAACACAGCAACGATTATGACGAGGGTTTTCACCGTGTCGCCGAGACGCCCGAGTATTCCTACGTACTTGCGTTCGCTCCGCAGAATCTCAAGTTGGATGGCAGTTTTCACAGCCTGAAGGTCACGCTGAGGAGCGCGTCGAAGCTTAGCTTGCAGGCGCGCCGTGGCTATTACGCACCCAAGAATTTCGCCAGTCCGGAAGAGCAGGCGAAGCAGGAAATTGAAGATGCCACCTTCTCGCAGGACGAGATGCACAATCTTCCAGTAAACTTGCACACGCAATTCTTCAAGGCTGGCGATGAGGATGCCAAGCTCGTCGTCCTCGCCCACGTCGATGTAAAACATCTGCGCTTTCGAAAAGTCGAAGGGCGCAATGACAATACCCTGACCTGCGTGTCGGCCCTGTTCAGCCGCAACGGCAATTTTCTACAGGGCATGGAGAAAATTGTCACCTTGCATTTGAAAGATGAAACGCTGGAACACAAATTGGCCGCCGGTCTCACGCTCAAAACGAGTTTTGACGTAAAGCCCGGGAGCTATCTGGTCCGGCTTGTAGTAAGAGACGCCGAAGGACAGACCATGTCCGCGGAAAATGGCACGGTGGAGATTCGGTAAGAAACTGAGACAGATTTGGAGGTCAGGATTATGCGCAATCGCCGGCTGGTTATTTTAGTGAGCACGATCTGCCTGCTCAGTGGCTGGATGATCCTTCAATTACGTTCGGACCGCCGGGTGGCGCACGCCCAGCAGTCCGCCGCTTCGTCTCCCTCCGATCCATCCGTGATCCATGTGGAGACGCGCGAGGTCCTGGTCGACGCAGTGGTGACCGACAAGAAAGGCAACTATGTCCGCGACCTTGCCCAAAAAGACTTCAAGGTTTGGGAGGATGGCAAAGAGCAGACAGTGAGCAGCTTCTCTTTTGAGGAGAGCACGAACTCCGTCCATCCGAGGCCGCATTACATGGTGCTGTTCTTTGACAACTCCACCATGAACACAGGCGATCAGGTGCAGGCTCGGGCCGCAGCGGCAAAATTTATCGATGCCAACGCCGGGCCGGATCGTTTGATTGCGATTGCGGACTTCGGCGGCAGCGTGCACATCTCACAAAATTTTACGGCGGATGCCGAGCGCCTGAAGCAGGTGGTGACCGGATTAAGAGGAACTGTAGTTTCACCGAACGTCGAGCCTGCAGTCATCGCCTCGCTGGGCCCTCCTTCACTGAGTCCGTCCCTTTACAACGCGGAGTCTGATTTCGGTATCCGCAGTGTGCTGCTTGCTTTGCGGAGCCTGGCGAAAGGCCTCTCTACCGTGCCGGGCCGCAAGACGCTGGTGATGTTGACCTCTGGATTCCCTCTAAATCCGGAGTATCAGTCGGAATTGACTGCGGTCATCGACACCTGCAACAAGTCGAATGTTGCGGTCTATCCCATCGATGTGCGAGGTTTGGTGGTTCTGGACTTAACCGGGCCTCACAGCAATCTGATGCGGCCTTCGATTCATTCAGCGTCCGGTTCATTGATCCCGGCTACACTCCACTATTCCGGTAGACGCTCTCGCCGGTCGCTGCTGCGGCTGGCTGCTTTTGCAGAGCCGGCTGAGGCTTTTGCCTTCTTCCAACACGGTGGCGGTGGCGGCGGTCATGGTGGAGGTGGAACTGGCGGTGGAGGTGGAACCGGCGGCGGTGGTGGCCATGGCGGTGGAGGTGGGACCGGCGGTGGCGGCCACGGTGGTGGCGGCGGAAAGACCGGCGGTGGAACCGGAGGTCACGGCGGCGGAGCTCCGTCCAACACCTCGAACTTGTATCAGCCCAGGCAGATCGTGCCACCATTTCCGCCCAGCGCTTCTGACAACCAACAGGTTCTGTATCAACTCGCAGACGGCACCGGCGGATTCGTCATCCGCAATACCAACGATCTTCTCGGTGGCCTGGAACGGATCGCGAAAGATCAGAATCAGTATTACCTTTTGGGCTACAAGCCCGCGGTTTCAGACAAAGGGAGTTGCCACACTCTCAAGGTCAAGGTGGACCGTGGCGGCACCGAAGTTCGCGCTCGCAGCGGCTATTGCAACGCCCGGCCTATGGATTTTCTAGCCGGCAATTCCGTCGAGAAAGACCTTGAGACTCGTGCCGGCGGTGAAATGAAAGGTAACGTCGAGGCCTTGATGCAGGCGCCTTTCTTCTACACCTCGCCCAACATGGCCCAAGTGCATCTTGCGGTTGAGATTCCATCCCCGGCGCTGGTCTTTGAAAAAGTGAAAGGGAAACAGCACGCCGCCCTCAACATCCTGGGGATCGCTTACAAGCCGGACGGATCGATGGCCGCACGCTTCAGCGATACCGCCAATCTCGACTTCGATGACAAAAAAGAAGTCGAGGAATTCCAGAAGCAGCCTTATCGTTATGAGAGCCAGTTTGGCATCGCTTCCGGGCAGTACAAGCTGAGAGTGGTGTTCAGCTCTGGCAATCAGAGCTTCGGCAAGCTTGAAAAACCGCTCTCGATCGATCCTTACCACGAGGAAGAATTCAGCATCAGCGGACTCGCGCTCAGCAACAATATTCATCCCGCAGCGATCTCTACCGATCTTGATAGTCAGATGCTTGAGGACAGAACTCCTCTGATGGTGCAAGGCGTGCAGGTATCACCTTCTGCCTCGAACCATTTCAAGAAAACCGATGGCGCTGCCCTTTATGCCGAGGTATACGAACCGCTGATGAAAGGGCCGAATCCCCCGGTCGTTGCGTTTGACATGAAAGTTGTCGAACGTAAAGGCGGGCAGGAGAAACTCCACGTCCGCGAGCGGACTCCTCAGCCCAAAGCTGGAGACCCCGTAATTCCACTTGGGCTCAAGTTACCCGTGGCAACGCTTGATCCCGGTTCCTACCGGGTGGAGTTAAAGGCCATGGATGCAGCGGGCCACAGCAGCAAGACACGAACGGCTGATTTTGAAGTGGAATAATGCGCCGGCAGAATGCGGTGTCGCTTCCACTACTGCAAGCTTAGTTGCATCTCGCCGCTCTTGCTGAAGTTGATGCGAAGCATCTGTTCCTTGTCGGCGGAAAATTCCCCCGTGACGATTCCGGATTGGTCGTAGGAATCGACGGGCGATTCCACCCGCACGCGCAATCGATGTTTCCCAAGCGGTACTTGCATGGCATGGAATTCGTGGCCCTGCACTTTGTGAAACACAACCATGTGTTTCTTGTCTGCTCCCTCCAGCAAGTGGGTATAAGACATCCGGTCATCCACCCAGATCGTGAGGTGGGCTTCCGCGAATTTGTGGTCGACCTGAATGTCGAGCAGCGCTGGAGAAATTGCTGGCGCACTCGCAGGACTCGGCGAGCCTGCTGTGCTGGGCGTCCTCTCTGCCCGGGAAACGGGCCTGTTCACGGCACGCAATGTAAGCTTTTTTGCCACTGGTGCCGCGGCCGCTTGTTTCATCGGCGGTGCTTCCGCCGCGATGGCGCTCGGCTCGGCAGCCTTCTCGCTCACCGGATTTGTCGCCAACGCTTTCTGCGCTGAAATGAAATGACGCACCTGTAGCCCGAAGACGAGGACTCCGGCCAGCAACAAGGCAGCCGCGAAGGGCAGCTTGTTCAATTTCTCAAACACATTCTCCACTGCGCTGCGACCTGGGGATTGTCCGGGCTTGCTCAACCGCGGCTGAGTCTTGACCAGACGTGGCGCCGTGGCCCGAGACTTGGTGAGGGTATTCGACCCTTGTGCTGCATTGATGCCGCCCAGCGAACCGGGTTGCTTGGTCTTGCTCCAGGGCTCGCGGCCTTCCCGTAATTCCTGAATATCGAGCACCATTTCCATGCCGCGCTGATAACGCTGGGCAGGATCTTTCGCCATGGCTCGGCTAATGATGTAGTCGAGCCCAGGCGGCAAGTCGGTATCGAGGACGCTCGCCGGCACCGGTTCTTTGTTCACCACTTTGAACGAAACCGTCATCGCGCTGTTTCCCTGGAATGGACGGTATCCCGTCAGAACGGTATATAGGATCACGCCCAGCGAAAACAGATCCGAGCGGCCATCTACCTCGTCGCCATTCAACTGTTCCGGCGACATATAAGCGGGAGTGCCCAGCGTGCGTCCCCCAAGAGTAAGGTTGGCCAGGTTTAGTTTGGCGATTCCGAAATCTGCGATCTTGGCACGGCCGTCTTCCGTAATCAGAATGTTCGCGGGCTTCAGATCGCGGTGCACCACGCCTTGACCGTGGGCGCAATCCAGCGCTTCGGCCAGTTCGAGAGTTAATTGCAGTGCCTGTTCCAGCGGTAGCGTGTGGCCTTGTTCGGAGAGCAGTCTCTCCAGCGACGGGCCTTTCACAAATTCCATGACGATGTAAGGCGCCCGGGTTTCCGGCTCTTCGCCCACATCATAGATGGTTACGATTCCTGGATGAGAAAGGCGGCCGGCGGCTTCGGCTTCCCGGATGAAGCGTTCGCGGTACTCCACTTCAGCCTCTGGCGGTTGGCCGGCCAACGAGACAGTCTTCACAGCTACCACGCGATTAATCTTGGGATCGCGGGCCCGGTAGACCACGCCCATCGCTCCCCGGCCAAGTTCGGCCAGGATCTCGTAGCGGCCGAAGCGCTCGCTGCTCCTGTGTTCGTCCATGAGTTTTACCGGCAAGCCCCCACACGCGCACGAACCTCCACGCACACGTATTCCTCGCGGCTCAGCGAGCGGGCTTTGGCCGCGTGTCTATTGTCCACTCAACCGTTATGTTGGAATAGGTTACCGATGTACCCACAGACAGGTACGTTGAGGCACAGTCGCTCGGTGGGAGGTCTCTAACTACCGCGACCTGACTTATCCCGGATACCTTCCCGTGATATAGCCTTCCAGTTCCTCAATATGGTGGGCCTGGCCAGAGATCACAAATTTCACCAGGTCGCCAAGTGAGACGACTCCAAGAATCGTGTCGTTCTCTCCCATGACCGGAAGATGGCGGAAGCGGTGCCGAGTCATGATTGACATGCAGTCATCCACGGTGTGGCGTGGGGTTACAAAAACGACCGGCGAGGTCATGATTTCCCGGATCAAAGTTTCTTTCGAGGAGTGGCCCTTCAGGATTACTTTGCGAGCATAGTCGCGCTCCGACAGAATACCCACCAATTTGCCGCCAGAAATAACCAGCAGCGCGCCTACGCCTTCCACCGCCATCTTTTCAACGGCCTCATAAACGGATTGGTCTGGCGCTGCGGAGAGCACCCTGCTGTTCTCCTTACTCTTCAGGACCATCGCGATCGTATCCGTGAGTTTCATGGGGATCCTTCCAGCCGGGCAAAATTATACGCCTGCTTATCTCGATTCGCGGCGGCGCCGACACAAGCAGAAAAGATGACATTCCACTCCCAGGTGTTGGGAACAAAAATGCAGCATTCTGGTCGCCAACTGCTGCACGGATGTACGAGTGACCGCAGTTCCGAATGCTTGAAATCCTGATTGTAGTTTTTGAAACCTGTGGCTCAGTCTGTCACGTTTTCGGAAATCTTGCTGCGAGTTTGCTTTTTCTCGCCGACTCCTGTCTATAATGTCCGGGGCGTATCGCGGCCTCGGTCCTTCCGGCAGGAGTTGGCTCCCAGCTTTGCCATGTCCGATCGCTTCCGCGCTGCTGATTGGGGAAGCGAAAATTGTCTGTCGACTGCATGAATGTGAAACCCGGAGTTGAAGTGGCCGGCCTGAGCGATGTTGGCTGCCAGCGCGAGAACAACGAGGACTCCTTCCTTTATTGGGAGCCCGCCAGCGAAGCCGAATTCCAACGAAAAGGCAGGCTGGCTGTCATCGCCGATGGTATGGGCGGGCACGAGGGCGGCCAGGAAGCCAGCCGCATGGCCGTGGAGACGGTTCGCGAAGTCTACGATCAGGGCTTCCGCGACGATCCGCAGACCGCGCTGGTAGAGTCCTTTGCCGCAGCCCACGCCCGCATCCAGGGCTTTGCCGAGATGCATCCCGCCTTCCACGGCATGGGAACAACCTGTACCGCTCTTGTTCTCCGCGGCAGGCAATTGTATTTTGCGCACGTCGGCGACAGCCGCTTGTACCTGATACGAGATGCCCGCATCCTCCGTCTCACTCGCGACCATTCTTACGTTGGGCGGTTGGTTGAGAGTGGCATCGTGCGGGCCGAAGATGCCGAAAAGCATCCGCAGCGGCACATTCTCACGGCCGCGTTAGGCGCGGGTAGGGAAGTAGCAGTCGACGGCGCCGAGCGGGGCGTCGCCTTGCAGGACGGAGACGATCTCCTCCTCTGTACCGACGGCTTGTGGAGCATTGTGACCGAAGAAGAGCTGGAGGCTGCGGTGAGCCGGAACGCTCCTGCGGAATGCTGTGCTGCTCTGGTGAGACTGGCTCGGGAACGAGGCGGGCCGGATAACATCACTTTGCAAGTGCTGCGCGTCGGGCCGGAATTGCACAGTTAAGTAATCGGATTCTGGCTGGAGTTTCCGCACTTATTCTCTTCAGAACTGCAATCTATTGCGCATCGGGCCATTTAGCCAGTCGCCACACATCCATTGTAAATTACTGATTACATTATAGTTATGTTTATATTTCAAATTCTATAAAAGGGAATTCCGCGTGCAATGTCCCTAACGTCGATAAAGTCTACTAATGTAATGGACTTTATGGCATAATCCTCAACCAACTTATGAAAATCTCTCAAAAGGGACTCTATGCTCTTCAGGCCATGATGATGCTGGCGCGGCATCATCATCAGGGCGCAATCAAGATCCGCGAGATCGCTTACGAAGAAGATCTTCCGGAAAAATTTCTGGAACTCATCCTGCTCGAACTGAAGAACGCACGTATGGTCGAGAGCGTTCGCGGAGCGAAGGGCGGCTACCAGTTACGCCGCGAGCCAGGCGAAATTCATTTGAGCGAGATCATGCGCTTGATCGACGGCCCTCTCGCGCCCTTCGCCGACGCCGAGCAACTGCGCGTGCTCATCGACCGCGACCTGCCGCACCGCGCGCTCTATCAAGTTTTTCTCGATGTGCGTGACGCCGCCGCTCGGATTCTGGAAAACACTACGCTCGCGGATTTGATCTCGGGTACAACTCCTCGTTCTGGCAAAAAACGGAGCGCGAAGAAAAAAGGGAGCGCCAGCATTCTGCCAATGGTGGTCGGAGGCCAGCAGAGTGAGTAAGCGCGTTCTCATCGCACTGGTCCTGATGGTCGGAACTGTAGTCCCCGGTACTGCGTGCTCCGGTTGGGCGCAGACCACGATTCGTGTCGGCGCATTCCCCAACATCACCCACGCGCAGGCCATGGTAGGCAAGGCCAATGGTTGGTTCGACAAAGCCATGGGTCCACAGGTGAAAGTGCAATGGACCAGTTTCAACGCCGGTCCGGCCGCTATCGAGGCCCTGTTTGGCGGCGCTATCGATATGACTTACGTCGGCCCCAATCCTGCGATTAACGGCTATGTCCGCTCGAACGGCGAAGCCGTGCGCGTGGTTGCCGGAGCGGCCAGTGGCGGCGCATCACTCATTGTGCGCAACGACAGCGGGATTCAGAAGCCAGAGGATTTTCACGGCAAGCGTGTTGGTTCACCCCAGTTCGGCAACACGCAAGACGTTGCCCTGCGCAACTGGCTGAAGAGCCACGGTATGAAAACCAACGATAAAGGCGGCGACGTCCAAATTATTCCGATGGCGAACCCGGATCAGCTCACGTTGTTTCTGAAAAAAGATCTCGATGCCGCCTGGGCTCCCGAACCCTGGGCCACGCGACTGATTCACGATGGCAACGGCCGTCTCTTCGTCGACGAACGTTCTCTTTGGCCGAACGGACAGTTTGTCATCGGATTGTTAGTAGTGAACACGAAGTTCCTGAAGAATCATCCTGACCTGGTTAAGAACTGGATTCGCGCCCACATCGATCTCACCGACTGGATCAATGCTCATTCCGCCGATGCAAAAAAACTTCTGAACCAACAGATTCAAACCGAGACTGGCAAGGCCCTCCCCCCTGCGATTCTCGACGAAGCGTTTACCCGCATGCAGGTCACGTACGACCCGCTGCACGCTGCGCTTGCAACCGCAGCACAACAGGCATTTGACGACGGTTTTCTAGGCCGTCAGATGCCAGATCTCTCCGGACTCTACGATTTGACGCTGTTGAATCAAGTCCTGGCAGAGAAGGGAAGGAAAGCCATTCAATGAGCACGAACGCACATAATTTTCCGGCACAGGTTCCGTCGCGAATCGGCGCCGCGCGAAAAAAATCATCGCTGGTCGCAGTGCCGCGTCCGTTCCTGGGCATCTCGCATGAAGTTCCCAAGGTCGGACTCACTGACATTTGCCTCAGTTATCGCACACAGAGTGGTGAGCGACTCCTCGCTCTGGACCACATCAACCTGCAAGTAAAGGCCGGAGAATTTCTCTGCATCGTCGGCCCATCTGGCTGCGGCAAGTCGACACTGCTGCACTTGATCGCCGGCCTGCACAAGCAAACGTCAGGCCAGGTTTTGATTGACGGCAAACGCGTGGATGGTCCGGGCACCGACCGCATTTTGATTTTCCAGGAACTCGGCCTCTTCCCGTGGCTCACCGTCGGACAAAACGTGGAGTTCGGAATGAAGATGAAAGGTATCAGCAAAGCGGAAAGGGAAGAGAAGATTCGTTACTATCTGCGCCTGGTGCATCTCTCGCAATTCAAAGACAGCTATACTCATCAGCTTTCCGGCGGCATGCGGCAGCGTGTGGCTCTGGCCCGCGCTCTCGCCACCGAACCCGACGTTCTGCTGATGGACGAACCCTTCGCCGCGCTCGACGCGCAAACGCGCGACTTGCTGCATGACGAACTCGAACGCATCTGGTTCGAAACCGGATGCACCATCATCTTTGTCACGCACAATGTACGCGAAGCGATTCGTCTTGGTGATCGCGTGACCCTGCTCACTTTCCGGCCCGGCCGCGTAAAGCGCGAATTTCCCATCGACCTGCCGCGTCCGCGCGTGTTGGAAGACACTCACGTCGCGCACGCAGCCCGCGAAATTCTCGACGAACTCCGCGAGGAGATTAACCGCTCCCTCGAAGTGGAATATAACGTGGGCGTAAAGCCCCGCGTGGAACTGGGAGTGGAACAGCAAATATGAAACGCGCCGCTCGCTTGATTGTTTTTTATGCTGGCTTGATCGCTCTGTGGACTTTGCTTGCGAAGCTAGAGATCTGGCCTCCGTATCTGTTTCCCACGCCCTGGGGGGTGGGCGAAGCGCTCTACGCTGGATTCAAAGATCACAGCTATTGGATCGCCATTGCCGTCAGCATGCGCCGCGTCGTGATCGGCTATGCGATTTCCGTTGTGCTGGGCATGGTTCTCGGCCTCGGCGTTGGCAGCAGCAAGTTTCTGGAAGAAACCATGGGCGGTTTGCTCGTAAGCCTCCAGAGTCTGCCCAGCATTTGCTGGTGGCCTCTCGCGCTGTTATGGTTCGGCCTCAGCCAGAACGCCATTCTTTTCGTCGTGATCATGGGATCGCTGTTGTCGGTCACGCTGGCTATGGAAGACGGCCGCAAGCAGATGCCCAAGATTTTCGGCATGGCCGGACGGAATCTCGGCGCCAGCGGCTTCCAACTGTTCTGGCACGTGCTTCTTCCCGCGAGTCTGCCCTTCATTGTTTCGGGTCTGAAGCAGGGATGGGCCTTCGCATGGCGCTCGTTGATCACTGCCGAGATGCTTTATCTAAGTCTCGGGTTAGGGCAGGTTCTGATGATGGGACGCGACTTGAATGACATGAGCGCCGTCATTGCCGTCATGGTTTTGATCATCGCCATCGGCTATGTGGTGGATGGAGTGGTGTTCAAGTCCATGGAGCGTCATTTGCAGCACAAGTGGGGTTTGACCTCGTCAGTGTAGCCCGCACATTTTAGGAACTCCCCAGGTTTTCCATTTAGCAGGAAATCGTGATTCAAATGACGGTGGCAGATCCTAAATTTGAATCACTAGTAAGTTGATCGCGATACTAGTAGCGCTTTGGGAAGGCTATTCCAGTTTCCTTCGCGGAAAGTTGCATAGCTCCCCCGAAACGTACGGTACGACCAAAAATCAAGGAGAGGATTTAACTTCCATGAAAGCAACCAAAAACGCATTTCTCACCGCTCTAACGCTGGCGGCTCTTTCCGCTGGCGCTTGGGCACAAACCTCGGTCCCGGCGCAACCGGCCGTGACTGCTGCCGACGTCCAGGCATTGAAAGATGCCCTCGCGGCTCAACAGCGGCAGATTCAGGCTTTGCAGGATGAACTGCACCACAAGGATGCTTCGACGCAGCAGTCTCAATCCATCGCGACTGACGGATCTCTTCACTCTGTCAACGGTTCGGTGACTGGCGCAACCCTGTCCAACGCCGTGCTGTCCTTGCAAGACACACCGCAGACCTCCAGCCCCGATCAGCCACAGACCTACGACAAGCGGATGGAAGGCCCGCTGACCATTCACTTCCGAGGCATCAACATTACCCCGGGCGGATATGCCGCTGCCGAATTTGTACGGCGATCGAAATCGCTGGTAGCGGACGTCGCCACGCCCTTCAATTCTTTAACGATGCCAGGCGCCTCTCAGAGCAAGGTGTCGGAGTTTTTCGGATCCGGCCGCCAGTCTAAGATCACCACCTTCGTCAATGGCCGGTTAAAGAATGCCGAGCTTTCCAGCTATGTCTCCGCCGACTTTCTCTCGGCCGGCGTTACTTCCACCTCGACCTCAACCAATAGCTACACGCTCCGTCTCCGCCAGGCGTGGGGCCAGGCCAAGTTTGACAGTGGCTGGAGCTTCGTCGGCGGCCAGGTATGGAGCCTGGTGACCGAAAACGGCGCGGGTATCGCTCCTGACGACGATCTCGGCCGAACCAACGACGCCCGCCCCAAGACCATCGACTCGTCCTATAACGTCGGTTTTGTTTATTCGCGCCAGTATGGAATCCGCATAGCCAAGACCTTTGGCGACAAGGTTGCGTTTGCCTTCGGCGTGGAAAACGCCCAAGGTACGCTTACCACTCACGGAAATGGAAACAATTTCCTGCTGGGCGAAGCGGGCGCAAGCAACAGCTACAATACGACCGCCAATTACACCTTTAATCCCGCTCCCGATCTCGTGGCAAAAGTGGCTTTCGATCCCGGATTTGGACACTACGAGATTTTCGGCCTGTATGACCGCTTCCGCGATCGCGTATTTCCCTGCGGCGAGGTAGCCAGCGCCACCACTCTTTGCGGTGGCAGCACTGTCGCTGGCCCCAACGCTCTTGGAGCCTACAACGCTTCCAAAAATGGTGGCGGCGTCGGCGCAAGCGCACGATGGGCGTTTGCCAACAAGCACATCGTATTCGGTGTGAAAGGTTTTGACGGCAGTGGGATTGGGCGTTATGCCCCAGGCGGATTACCGGATGCCGCGATCAACGCCAACGGCACCATTCGTTTAATCAAGAACTTCGAAGGCCTGGGTACACTCGAGTTGAAAACCAAGAAACTGGATGTCTACAGTTACGCGGGCGTCGAGTACGCGGGGCGCGCAGTCAGTTTCGATCCTCTACAGGCAACGAGTAAAACTTTAGGTCAGGTTGGTTACGGTTCCAGGCTCTTCAACAATTCGGGCTGCTACACCGAATTGGCTCCCACGGTGAACACCGGTTTCACTCCGACGAGTCTCTCCAATTGCACCGCCGATACTCGGGCTCTAATCGAGGGAACACTCGGTTTTTGGTACCGCTTCTACAACGGTCCCCGAGGCCGCTTCCAATTCGGCACGCAGTACTCCTACGTTACTCGCCAGACTTGGTCTGGCGTGGCGCCAGTAGGAGCAGGTTCGGGAGCACCGGAAGGCATCGACAACATGGTTCTTACTTCGTTCCGTTACATCCTCCCCTAAGCCATGGAAGGTCCCGCGCCAGCTTTGACGCGGGACCACTAGGTTCCAAGGGAAACCCTCAATCCTCCTCCAACTTTCTGACGGGGCGGTCCCCCTTCAGAAATGCCGCCGGCCCGGTTTTGGCTCACTCTCCTTTTCCGGGCCGGTGGTGTTAACTTATTCTTCGACAAGATTTGTTGATCGCACTCGAGTCGCGGAGGGAAGCCATGAACTCCAGACGAAACTTCCTCAAACACGTTTCAGCCGCGGCACTTTCGGCAGGCGCAGCGTCCTCCGTCTTCAGCTGGGCGCTTCCCCAACGCGTAGAATTCCCAGGCGAAGACGGCATGATCCTTTGCTCCTTCCGTTTCGTCGATCTCGAAACTCCGGTCGAGTACTTCAATACATGGCTCACTCCCGTCCCGCACTTCTTTGTGCGCAACCACATGCACGAGCCGAGCGAACTCGATCCTGGTGATTGGCGGCTTTCCATTGGCGGAGAAGTCGACAAACCTATCATGCTGAGCCTTGCCGACCTTTCCAAACTCGAAACTCATTCCGTCGTCAACACGCTTGAGTGTGCCGGCAACGGCCGCAGCCTGCAACGGCCTCAAGTGCCTGGCGTTCAGTGGGGCAAAGGCGCGGTAAGCACCGCCCGCTTCTCCGGCCCGCGTCTTCGCGATGTGCTGCAGCGCGCTGGAGTGAAGCCTACCGGCAAGCACGTTATGTTCCGTGGTCTCGACGAAGTCCCCGGCAAAGTTCCTCCTTTCATTCGCAGTATCCCTCTCCAGAAGGGTCTCGACGCAGATACCCTAATTGCGACGCACATGAACGGATCGCCGCTGACCAAGCATCACGGCTTTCCCGCTCGTGCGCTGGTTCCCGGCTGGATCGGCGCAGCGTCGTGCAAATGGCTCACCGAAATCAAATTGCTGGAAAACGAATTTGCCGGGAATTTCATGAGTCCGGCTTACCGCTTTCCCAATCAACCTGTGCAACCTGGCGATGCGGTAAAGCCGGAAGACACACATCCACTCACTGCGCTTACCGTGAAGTCGGTAATCGCAGCTCCCAGCGACGGCGCAACTCTGAGGCCAGGAAAAATAGTCGTGCACGGTGCTGCATGGGCTGGCGAAGCGGATATTGCCAAGGTAGAGATTTCAACCGATAGCGGCGCAACTTGGAATCCCGCCACACTCGGCCGCGACCAGGCGCACTATGCCTGGCGGATGTGGAGTTTCGACTGGAAAGCCGCCAAAGCCGGCGAGTACGCGATCCTTTCACGAGCCACCGATACCCAGGGCCGCACTCAACCTTCTACACCACTTTGGAATCCCAGCGGCTATCTCTACAACGCCGTTGATCAGGTGAAGATCCATGTTTCGTAGCTCATTTCATGGTTGTGAAAAAGCGCCGCTGGCAGCCGCGCGTATTGCGCTGCTCCTGCTGGTTTGCGCCACGTCGTCTTGGGCGCAGGAACAGAAGCCGCAGGTCATCATGGGCTTGCAGAATCCACCGCCCGTCCACTTCTCTGACGATCTCCCACCGGGGCCCATGCAAGCAAAAGCCACGACCGCGTGTTTGGAATGTCACGAGGCCCGCATCATTCTCCAGCAGCGCCTGAGCAAGGCTGCATGGACGAAGGAAGTCGACAAGATGACGAAGTGGGGAGCGATCGTCGATCCTGCCGACCGCGACGCCCTGATCGACTATCTGAGCACGAATTTCAGCCCCGACAAGCCGCCCTACGAACCGCAGCGAACTTCTCCAGACAAGGGCAGCTCCAGGAAAACAAAGTAGCTTTTTGTTTTGCAAGGTCGTTTGCGGCGAGTTCCATTTGGCGGCAACAGCAATCTGGTGTAAAGGACAAAGCGCTGCCGACCCAATGTCTCAACTTGCAGACATTACGGCAGCGCTGCCACTACTGAGCCCAAATACATGAATGGAGTATAGGAATAGGACTGCCCCGCTTCTAGTGCATTGTCGGGTTCAGCACGAGTGCAGTTGCACCAAAGGCTTATGTTTTTTCCTCGGTGTTCCCTGTGCCCTCTGTGGTTGAGCTCTTCTCAGGCCTCAATAGCGGAAACAAAATCACGTCGCGAATCGTATGCGAGTCGGTGAGCAGCATGCAGAGCCGGTCCACTCCTACGCCCACTCCTCCAGCCGGAGGCATTCCGTACGAAAGCGCCCGAATGTAGTCTTCATCCATCTGGTGCGCTTCCTCGTCCCCGCGCTCGCGCTCTTTCAACTGTCCTTCGAAGCGCCTGCGCTGGTCTTCGGGGTCGTTGAGTTCGCTGAACCCATTTGAGATTTCCATCTGGCCGGCATAGATTTCAAAACGCTCTGTCCACTCCGGTTCATCCGGTTTTTGTTTCGAAAGCGGCGAGACTGCGGTGGGGAACTCATAGATGACGGTCGGCTGCACCAAGTGTTCTTCAGCCACAGCCTCAAAAATCGCCGCAATCGTCGCACCCACTGGCTTGGCTGAGTCATAGGCAAACTTGACGCCTGAAGTATGGAGATCTCCGACCATAGATCTAACACTGACGGGCGATCCGAACTCATCGAGCTGTGGTTTGCCTTTGGCTTTTTCAGGCCAGAATTTGATAATAGCCTCGCGCATCGTCAGGCGCTGCCAGTTCGCCCAATCGATCTCCACGTCACCCCACTTCGTTCTTGTTCCGCCGGTCACATCTTGAGCAGCTTGCGTGATCAGCTCCTGCGTAAGGTCCATCACACCTTGATAGTCGGTGTAGGCCTGGTAGAACTCCAGCATAGTGAACTCAGGGTTCCAGCGCCAACCCAAGCCTTCATTCCGGAAGTTGCGGTTGATTTCGTATACGCGATCGAATCCGCCCACTACCAGCCGCTTCAAGTAAAGTTCCGGCGCGATGCGGAGGTACAACTCCATGTTGAGCGTATTGTGGTGGGTCACAAACGGACGGGCCACAGCACCGCCTGCAATCGGTTGCATCATCGGGGTCTCGACTTCGACAAAGCCGTGAGCCTCCATCGTACGGCGCAACGACTGCACCAGCTTGCTGCGTTTGAGAAAAACTTCTCGCACACTTGGATTAACCACGAGGTCTACGTAGCGCTGGCGGTAGCGCAGTTCCACGTCAGTAAGTTCGTTCCACTGCTTAGCGCCGCCGGGGGCAGACGCATCTCCTTCGACTGCCTTGCCTATCGGCAGCGGTAGCAAGTCTTTGCTGAGGAAAGTGATCTCCTCCACATGAATCGTCAACTCGCCCGTGCGCGTGCGGAATAGATATCCGCTGACGCCGATGTGGTCGCCGAGGTCGAGCAACTTGTACAGCTCGAAACCTTGATCGCCGACCGCATCTTTCTTAACATAAATCTGTAGCCGCTTTCCTTCCTGCTGCAGGTGGCTGAAGCCGGCCTTGCCCATCAGTCGGATCGCCATGATGCGTCCGGCAACACGTACGCTTACCCGCGCAGCGTCCAGTTGCTCCGCACTCTTGTCGGAGTAATCCGAGAGAATCTGCGGAATCGTATGAGTGAAATCGTACTTGCTCCGGTAGGCGATCTGGCCGAGAGCTTCAATCTGTTTCAGTTTCTGCCGCCGCAATTCGTATATGTTGTCGTCGAATGCCAAGGTGTTCCTTTAACAGGGATTTGCGCTTTGCGGCGCGGAAGAACGATGAAAATGGTGAAAGGCGATTATAAACAACTCGCGGCGAGGGCCAGGCTGATCTTGCGTCTATGTCGGTACTTTGGTACATTGGTACACATGGACGATTCGAAGTTGCTGGTGGAACGGGTGCAGACCGGGGTTCGCATGGAGAAGCGCTTGCTCAAAGTGCTGAAGGCTTTCGCCGAGTATCACGACATGACGTTGGGCGATCTGCTGGAGGGCATCGTCCTTCATGCCTTCGACGGCAAGACGCCGTTCAGCACAGCCTCGCTCGAACGGATTCAGGAGTTGAAGCGTTTTTACGATTTTGACTTGGATTCGAGTGCCAGCCACCGATTGAAGGAGATTAAGGCGCGGCCGGCGCGAAAACGAAGTGCCAGAAGTAGCGAATAGCGAGGTTCAGCATGGCCGAACATCGATTGAAATGCGCCCTCACTGCCTTGCAGTGGACTCTAGCGCTAGTGATCCTGATTGAAGCGATTCTGTTTCTCTTGCCGGCAGCCCGCCATGATTTCGCGCGCACCCACATGCCGGATATCCTTCGGCAAATTCTGGGTTGGGGAGAGATCGCCGGCGCCATCCTCTTGCTGATTCCACGAACCGTGGTTCGCGGGGGATGGCTGCTGATAGCGATTTTTGTGCTGGCCGCGATCGTCCACGTGCTACACGGAATGTACAACGTCGGGAATCTGGCAATCTACGCGGTAGCGGCTTGGGTGGTCGCGGTCGGCAAGGGTACGCATGCGTGATTCTATGAGAATCGAAGAAATGAGTAACGAAGAAATTAGCAACGAAGATCTCATCCGCCGTTTCGAGAGCGACCTGGTTCCCGAAGAATGTTTCCATCATGCGGACCATGTTCGCTTGGCATTTGCCTACTTGGGTGAGTATCCGGTTCTGTCAGCGCTGGAGAAGTTTGCCAGAGCTCTGAAGCGGTTCGCCGCAGCTCGCGGCAAGACGCAGCTCTATAACGAAACCATCACCTGCGCATATCTTTTCCTCATACAAGAACGGATGGCACGCTGCGAAGCTGCGAACTGGGAAGAATTCGCCAGCCAGAATTCCGATCTGCTTATCTGGAAAGGCGGCATCTTGAACCGTTATTACTGTGAAGCCACTCTGAAGTCAGATTTAGCCCGAAAAGTGTTCGTCCTCCCCGACAAATGTTTCGAACTCCATCCATCTCTTGAAGTCGCCGCTCATCAGCGGTAATATTGCCTCGAGTTCCGCGAGTCGAGTCAGATACTATGCCGCAAAACTACGTTCCTATTTTCATCTTTATGGCGGTGATCGGCGTGCTGCTTCCAGTCACACTGCTGGCGGCGAAATTGGTCCGCCCGGACAATCCTAGCAAGACCAAGCTGATGCCCTACGAGTGCGGCATCGATCCCATCGACAATGCGCGCGGGCGCTACACCGTCCGTTATTACATTATCGCGATTCTGTTCGTCGTCTTCGACGTGGAGACCATCTTCCTGTTTCCCTGGGCCGTGAAGTTTAAGGCTCTCGGCCTTTTTGGCCTGGTGGAGATGCTGATCTTCCTTGCCATCCTGATCGCAGGCTACATCTGGGTCTGGAAAAAAGGCGCGCTCGAATGGGTGTAGGTCCGAATACGCCTCACGCCGAGCCTGCAGCTGAAACTTTCGCCGCCAGCCGCTGGACGCAAGGCAATTTCTTTTTTCCCACTCGACTCATGGTCAGCCCGCTCCGCGTCAGCCGCGTGAAATCGCGGCTATTTGGCAGCAACGAAGAGAGCATCCCCATCTCCAAAGTTGCCTCGGTGCACATCTCGACGGGAGTGATGTGGTCGGAGATTCAGATCGAATCGACCGGCGGGACGGACCCCATAACCAGCCATGGTCATCGCAAAGATGATGCGATTCGCATTCGTGATCTCATTGAGGGATATCAGGCGCAAACGCGCAGCTAACTCTCATCAAAGGGTCTCTGTGGAAAAAGAGACTTAGTTGCGCGAGGAACGCGTTAACAAACAATTCATTTTCCATTAACCGTACCGTTGCAATTGCCGTGGTACTCCTTGCCTAGCGGTTCAAAGATCCCTCTTAAGGAGTACTCTTGTGAGCAAACGCAGCCTGGTTCTAGCCTTGTCTTTTTCGCTCTGCACTTCGCTTCTTACCTTCGCCTCGGGCAGTAAAGAAAAAAAATCCAACAAAACCGTTCAGCATGTGTTGCTGATCAGCGTTGACGGCCTGCATGCACTCGACGCCGCTCGCTACATTGCATCGCATCCGCAGTCGGCCCTGGCTGAACTTGCGAGCCACGGCACCATGTATACCGATGCCAATACGCCACAAAATTCAGATTCCTTTCCCGGCCTTCTGGCTCTCGTGACCGGCGGCTCGCCTGTTACCTCGGGATTGTTTTACGACGTCAGCTACGACCGCACCATCTTCGATCCCACGAACACCAGCTGCACGGGCGGCGCGGGCAACCTGATGGTTTTTGACGAGAGCATCGATAAGTACGACTCGCACAATGTTTCGCTGAACGTGATTGATCCCACAAAACTGCCGCGTCATATCGACGCGCACGGCAACTGCGTGGCTCTGTGGCCGCATAGCGCACTGCGGACCAATACCATCTTCGAAGTCGTCAAAGCGGCGGGCGGGCATACCGCCTGGGAAGACAAACATCCGGCCTACGATTTGGTGAACGGTCCCACCGGTAACGGTGTCGACGATCTCTACACTCCGGAAGTCACCAACGTCGGCGGACTCGACAATACGCACAGCGTGGTTTGCACTGTTGCCAACGACCGGCTGAAGGTGCAGGGAATCATCAACGAGATCCATGGCCTCACGCATGATGGCAAGCCGGGTCCGGGCGTTCCGGAAGTCTTCGGGATGAACTTTCAGGGCGTGAGCGTAGGGGAGAAGCTGGTAACCGATAACTACGATGCCAGCTGTACGATCGACACCGGAGCTTTGAACGGTCAGCCCGGCGGTTATCAAGACGGCTCCGGTACGCCTACCCGCGTTCTCAACTACGCGTTCGATCAGACGGATGCGGCTTTGGCGGCGATGATTCAGTCGCTCAAGGACCAGAACATTTATGACTCGACCTTGTTTATCGTTACGGCCAAGCATGGACAGTCGCCCATCAATCCGTTGCTAGCGAACAAGCCGGGTCACTTCGCGGATGTAGTGGCTGCCCTTCCCGATGGCAAGACAAACCAATATGCGATCGCGATCACTAGTGCTAATAATTGTGCCACCGGCCCCTGCGGATTTGTGAATGATGACGATATCGCGCTGATTTGGCTTGCCGACCAGACCCTTGATAGCGGGGCTAGAGCCTACCTCAACACCAACGCGAAGGCCTTATTCATCGACGAAGTGTTGGGTGGCGATGAGCTGAAACTCCGCTTCAACGATCCGCTGAAGGACAGTCGCACGCCGGACATCATTGTGCGGCCGAACTACGGAACCATCTACACGGGTTCGACCGCGAAGAACGCGGAGCACGGCGGCTTCAACTACAGCGATACCAACGTTGCGTTGATCGTCTCCAATCCCAGCCTGGCCGCGAAAGTGCTGAAGAGTCCAGTGGCCACCTCGCAGGTGGCGCCGACTATCATCCAGGAACTGGGGCTCGATAGCCAGCTGTTGAAATCGGTTCAGGCAGAGAAGACCCAGCCGCTGCCCGGTTTGGGACTTGAAGGCACGGAATAATTGGAGAAGGGTGCGCTGACTCTCTTTACCTTTTGACCGTTGCGAAGACGGGCTGCTCAAGGGCAGCCCGTCTTCCGTGTTCAGCGCCAGATTTCGCTCAGGGAACGCCTTTTATAAGGCTTCGCCAAGCTCGTTGACACCGCATCCTCAAGCTGATAAAAGTTAACGTTCTCTTCGTAAGCTTCCCGAGCCGGAGGTTTGCGCGTTCCCGAGCTATGCCGGACGAAACAAAATCGCCCGCTTCCCCTTCGCCGGAAGGCGAGCCAAAGCCGTCGGCGGATCAGCCTGCCGTTCCCAGCGGGGTTAAAGCTACTGCTTCCGGCTCCGTGCAGGTAGACGTTAAAACTCCGGCAGAAGGTTCGGCTGCAACTCCAGCGGCGGGAGCTCCTGCCAAACCAGCTGCTGCCGCGGCCGCAACTCCACCTGCCGCGAAGCCGGCTGTTCCTCCGAAAGCCCACGTGCCCACGCCGGTTCCGTGGGATTCGCCCATGATCGCCAAGCTGAAAGGGAACTACGGCTCTGGAGTTGAGGCGCTCACTTATGCCGGGCAAAACTACATGGTGGTGGACCGCTCGCTGATTCCTGAAATCTTGCAGGTTCTCAGGAATGAAGAGCAATTCGATTACTGCGTCGACATTACCGCTGCCCACTATCCCGCGCGTGAAAAACAGTTTGACGTGATTTGGGTGTTGTATTCCTTCGCGCGCAATGAGCGCATTCGCGTGAAGACGCAGATTCTCGACGGTGCCACCCTGCCCAGTTCCGTTCCCATCTGGAGGGGCGCAAACTGGCTGGAGCGCGAAGCGTTTGACATGTTTGGCATCAAGTTTGACGGGCATCCCGACATGAAGCGCATTCTGCTGCCCGATGGATGGAAGGGATATCCGTTGCGCAAGGACTACGGAATTCTCCAGCAGGATAACGAGTGGGTACAGATCAACCTGGGGATCGAAAGCGGGCAATGACAGCCGCAGCTAATTAGAATGACGGATCAGAACACCACGCTCTCGCCGCTCGATCTCGAAGCTCACGAGAAGCCGTTTCTCGATGCCAACGAGCTTGTCATCAACATGGGTCCGCAGCATCCCGCCACGCACGGAGTGTTGCGCGTGATTCTGCGCCTCGACGGCGAAAAAGTTCTTGGCTTGGAGTGCGTGATCGGCTACCTGCACCGCGGCGTCGAAAAGATTGGCGAGCACCGCACGTATACGATGTTCAATCCATACGTGGACCGCATGGATTACGTGGCTGCGGTCTCTAACGGTCTGGGTTACTGCGAGACGGTAGAAAAGCTGCTGCACGTGGAAGCGCCGCCGCGCGCGCAGCATGTGCGCGTGATCCTTACCGAACTAAACCGAATTGCCAGCCACCAGCTTTGGCTGGGCACGCACGCCCTCGATATCGGCGCGATCACGCCGCTGTTCTATACCTTCCGCGATCGCGAAGAGATTCTAAAAATCTACGAGAAGTACTGCGGCGCGCGGCTCACCACGCATGCGTTTCGTATCGGCGGCCTGCAGTACGAAACCTATACCGGCTTCGAGAAGGAAGTAAAAAACTTCCTCACCTTCTTTCGACCCAAGATCGACGAGTACGAAGAATTGCTCACTACGAATCGCATCTGGGTCGAGCGTACAAAAAATGTCGGAATTATCTCCGCTGCCGATTGCATCGCCTTCGGCGTAACCGGCCCCGTTCTCCGCGCCAGCGGCGTGAAGTGGGATCTGCGCAAAGCCCAGCCCTACGCCAATTACAAGAATTTCGACTTCGATATTCCGATTGGAGAAAACGGCGACACCTACGACCGGTACTTGGTACGTATGGCCGAGATGCGGCAATCGGTGCGCATCATCGAGCAAGCGGTTGACGCGCTTCCTGAAGGCCCCATCATGGCGAAGGTGCCAAAGGTGATGAAGCCGCCGGCAGGCGAGGTCTATCACTCGATCGAAGCGCCCAAGGGCGAGCTGGGATATTTCATTGTCAGCGACGGTTCCACGCAGCCCTATCGCGTGCGGGTGCGGCCGCCGTCGTTTGTGAATCTGCAAGCTCTCGATGTGATGTGCCGCGGCCAACTTGTAGCAGACGTGATCGCCGTGATCGGCACGCTCGACATCGTGCTCGGCGAGGTGGACCGCTGATGCACGAAATCATTCAATACATCTCTTCGTATCTGACCAGCGACAAAACGCCGGGCGCCGCTGGCAATATGTTCTGGGCTCTGGTCTACATCATGCTGGTTTTCGGCGGCCTCTCGGTCGCCGTGATCGCCATGAACTGGCTGGAGCGCAAGATTCTGGCGCACATGCAGGTGCGGCTCGGGCCCATGCGCGTAGGTCCGCACGGCCTGCTGCAGCCGATCGCCGACGCCATCAAGCTGCTGCTCAAAGAAGACATCATGCCCGCAGAGGCCGACGGCTTTGTCTTCTGGATGGCTCCGCTCATCGTGGTGCTGGCGGCATTTACGGTTTTTGTTGTGGTCCCCTTCGGTCCAACACACGCAATCACCGACATGAACATTGGAATTCTATTCATGCTCGGGGTGTCATCACTGAGCGTATTGGGAATTGTGATGGCGGGATGGGCGTCGAATTCGCACTATCCGCTGATGGGCGCACTGCGCTCGAGCGCGCAGATGGTCTCGTATGAAGTTGCCATGGGACTGGCCGTCGTGTCGGCGATCTTAATGACCAGCTTGAACGCCAGCGGCACCGGCACTCTTAGCATGATCGGAATCGTGAAGGCACAGCAGGAACAGGGGGAGTGGTTCATCTTTAAATTCTTCCCGCTCGGCCTGATTGCATTCTTCATCTTTGCCGTTGCTATGGTTGCCGAAACCAATCGCGCTCCCTTCGATATGGCTGAGGCCGAGTCCGAGTTGACTGCCGGCTTCCACACGGAATACAGCGGCTTCCGCTGGTCTTTATTTTTTCTGGCAGAATACTCGGCCATGATTGCGGTGTCATCGATAGCGGTCACGCTGTGGTTGGGTGGATGGTTGCGGCCGTTTCCCAACTGGCTCAGCGGTAGCCCATTCGATCAGATTTTCTCTTTCTTCCCCGGAGTAACGTTCCTTTTCTTCGCCGCAATCTGTTTCTTTAACACCGCCCGCATGCCCAAGCACCCGCTGTTCCGCGTCCAAACCATCGGGCTCGCGGGCTTCGGCATTGTCCTCGGATTGATTGGTCTTGTTCTTTTTATTCCTGCGGTCAGCTTCCGCGTGCAGGATATTTTCTGGTTCTCGGCGAAAGTTGCCGGGTTTATGTACCTCTATATCTGGTATCGTGGCACGTTCCCGCGATATCGCTTTGATCAGCTGATGCAGATCGGATGGAAGGTCCTGTTGCCGATAGGCTTGGGAGTTCTGATTCTGACGGCGAGTGTAGCTCTACTGCAAGAAAAAATATGGCACCTGTAGCCACACCATTTTTCTTTTACCTGTTTGCCACGATCATGCTGATCGGCGGCATCATGGTAATCACGCGCAAAAATCCGGTGCATTCGGCCCTGGCGCTGATTGTCGCACTGCTGGCGCAGGCGTCGATTTATCTCATGCTGTATGCTCCGTTCGTCGCTGGCGTGCAGATCATTCTCTATGCCGGCGGCATCATGGTCCTGTTCCTATTCGTCATCATGCTGGTCAGCATCGACCGTTCCATGCGCGAGCGGCAGTTCAATAGTCAGTGGGTCGTAGGAATTATTGCCGCCACAGCGCTTGGCGGACTTTTTGTCGCTGTGTACACGAAGGGAAGAAGCATTTTTCCCGAGCATGCACTGCCCATCATTGAAGGTGACAACACGCAAAAAGTCGGCGTCATGCTGTATGGCCAATACATGTTCGCCTTCGAGATTGCTTCGTTGCTGCTGCTAGTGGCGATCATTGGAGCGGTCGTGATGGCGAAGAAAAGGATATAGATATAAAAGACGGCTACTAGCTCCTAGCCTTTTCGCTAGAAGCTGGAAGCTAAAAGCTAAAAATGGAATCGATGCTCCACATCACGACGCTTCACTATCTGGTCCTCGGCGCGGCTTTATTTCTGCTGGGCGTGATCGGCGTCCTGACGCGCCGCAACGTGGTCATCGTCCTGATGTCGATCGAATTGATCCTGAACGCGGTGAACCTGAACCTGGTGGCCTTCTCCCGCATGTGGGGAGGATTGCACGGCCAGGTCTTCGCCATCTTTGTAATCACCGACGCCGCCGCCGAAGCCGCCGTCGGCCTCGGAATTCTGATCGCCTTCTTCCGCAACAAGGAGACGGTGAACATAGACGAAGTGAATTTGCTGAAGTGGTAAGCAGTACCTAGTACCCCAGTACCGAGATTCAGTTCGCGCATGGCCAACGACTAACGACCAACGACTAACGACATGTTTTTTCTTTCCCACATCTGGCTGATTCCGCTGCTGCCGGCCTTCGGCGCGGCCATCATGTTCTTCTTTGGCCGCAAGCTGCAGAAGGCCACGGTCAGTGCGGTGTGCGTTGGCACCATTGTTCTCGCGTTTGCAATGGCATGCGGCGCAGTCTGGCAGTATCCGGACTACGCTCGCGCCAACCCAGATAAACATAGCTACGAAACCATTAAATACACCTGGCTCGGCACCGGCACTGCGCACGCGAACTACGTAATGCAGAATGGAAAGTCTGCGGCGTTCCAGGCCGACGCCGGCTTCCTGCTTGATCCTCTCTCCAGCATCTGGCTGCTGTTCGTGACCGGCGTCGGCATGCTGATCCACATCTATTCCACTGGATACATGGCGCATGAAGGCGGTTACTACCGCTTCTTCGGATACCTCAACCTCTTCATGTTTTCCATGCTGACGCTCATCCTCGCCAACAACTATGTGTTGATGTTCGTTGGATGGGAAGGCGTTGGCTTGTGCTCGTATCTGCTGATCGGTTTCTATTTCCACCGCAAGTCGGCCACCGACGCCGGGAACAAAGCGTTCATCGTCAACCGCATCGGCGATGCTGGATTTCTGCTGGGTATGTTTTTCATTGCATGGTATCTAGGATCGTTGCGCTTCACCGACGTAACCGCCGCCGCACGCAGCGGCCACTTTGCCATCGGCGATCCCATCATCACTGCGGCTACTCTCCTTCTCTTCCTCGGCGCTTGCGGCAAGTCCGCACAGCTTCCACTTTATGTCTGGCTGCCTGATGCCATGGAAGGTCCCACGCCAGTTTCAGCGCTGATCCATGCTGCCACCATGGTTACCGCAGGGGTCTACATGGTGGCCCGTTCGAATGCTCTTTTCGTCCTCGCTCCCACTTCGATGAAGACGGTTGCAATCGTCGGCGCGTTGACCGCCTTATTCGCCGCCTCCATCGGCCTGGTGCAAAACGACATCAAGCGCGTGCTCGCTTACTCGACGGTCTCGCAACTCGGCTACATGTTCCTCGCGCTCGGCGTTGGAGCATTCTCTGCCGGAGTCTTCCACGTCTTCACGCACGCGTTTTTCAAGGCCCTTCTCTTCCTCGGCGCCGGTTCGGTGATTCATGCCATGAGCGGCGAGCAGGACATGCGCAACATGGGCGACCTCGGCCACCGCATTCCCATCACGCACCGAACCATGTTCATCGCCACCCTGGCCATCGCCGGCATCTTCCCCTTCGCCGGATTCTTTTCCAAAGATGCAATTCTCTGGGAAACCTGGTCGCGCGAAGGCGGTGCTTACCGCTTTCTCTGGTACATCGGATATTTCACCGCATTAATGACGGCTTTTTACATGTTCCGTCTGATGTATCTGACTTTCCATGGCCGTCCTCGAATGAGCCATGACGCCGAGCATCACATTCACGAGTCGCCGATCTCGATGACAGCGCCTCTGGTGGTACTTGCGATTTGCGCGATTGTCGCCGGATGGCTAGGCTGGCCGCACAGTCTCGGGGGCTCTGACCGCTTCACAAAATATCTCGAGCCAGTTTTTGCCAGCGAAGCCAACGTTCTCGTAGAGCAAGGACGAGGCGCGCAATTAGCGGCGGGCGAGAAAGAAGAAGAGCACAACACGGGCACTGAGTGGGCATTGATGGGACTATCGTTGGCCGCTGCCGGAATTGGATGGGGCATGGCCTGGAGAAGCTATCGTCACGCCGACAAAGGCTACCGCGAACCCATTGCTGCCGTTCCTCCCATCTACGACACGTTGCTCAACAAGTATTACGTGGATGAAGGTTACGACTACGTCTTCACCGGACGCCGCAAGCTCGGCGATGTCCGCCTCGGCGTACTGGGCTTGGGAGAAGCGGCGTCGTGGTTCGATACTCATGTGGTCGATGGCTTGGTCAACGGCGCAGGCTGGATCACGCGCCTCGCCGCGACAGTCTCCAGTTGGTGGGATAAGTGGATCATCGACGGCGTCGGCGTAAACGGTCCCGCGATTCTGGCGCGTGCGCTCTCGTATCCCGCCCGATTGTTGGAATGGGGACTGGTGCAGTGGTATGCGCTGGTGATGACCGCAGGGCTGGTAGGTTTCGTGTTCTATTACGTGTATCACTAGGTTTGGTAGCGCCGCCGTCCCGGCGGCTGTCGTGGCGGCGTCTCGCCGCCACCGGCGAGGGCAAGATGCCCTCGCGACAGCCGGCGAGACGCAGGCGCTACAACTGAGAACTTCATGCAAAACCACATACTCTCGATCATCCTCTTCACGCCGCTGGTTGGCGCGCTCGTTCTCCTGTTCGTTCCCAGGGAGAACAAAGACGCCATCCGCTGGATCGCAAATTTCTTCGCGCTCGGCGGCTTCCTCATCTCGCTGCCGCTGGTACCCATGTTCTGGTCGCAGATGCAAAGCCCCGACCGCTTCAAGTTCATGGAGGGCACGCTCAACAACTGGATCCCTTCCATCGGCGCGAGCTACCTGATCGGCATTGACGGTATCTCTTTCCTGCTCATCATGCTCACCACTCTGCTGGGCTGGATCTCGATTCTTTCTTCGTGGACGGCGATCGAAACGCGCGTCAAAGAATATTACGTCTGGTTCCTGATTCTTCAAACCGGCATGCTCGGCGTCTTCATGGCGCTGGATTTCTTCCTCTTCTTTGTGTTTTGGGAAGCGATGCTGGTTCCCATGTATTTGCTGATCGGCATCTGGGGCGGCCCACGCAAACTCTATGCCGCAATCAAGTTCTTCCTCTACACTCTGGCTGGCTCCGTCCTGATGCTGTTGGGCATTTTATTCTTGTATTTCCATCACCATGCCCTGACGCAGGTCTACACCTTCAGCCTTACCGCTCTTTACGAGACCGCTCCCAAAATTTATTCTGATCCCGCTTACGGCCCGACCATTGCCACGCTGTTGTTCTTCGCGTTCTTCTTCGCATTCGCCATCAAAGTGCCCATGTTCCCCTTCCACACTTGGCTACCGGACGCGCACGTGGAAGCGCCGACCGCCGGCTCCGTCATTCTGGCCGGCGTTCTGCTGAAGATGGGAACTTACGGCTTCATTCGCTTCTCGCTGCCATTCTTTCCCGGAGTGATGTGGAATCCTGCCACGTTTCTGCATCTGACGGTCCGCGGCTGGATGATCACACTTTCCATCATCGGCATCCTCTACGGCGCGCTGGTCTCGCTGATGCAGAAGGACATGAAGAAGCTGGTGGCCTACTCGTCCGTCAGCCACCTCGGCTTCTGTACGCTGGGAATCTTCGCGCTCACGCCGCTCGGACTGAGCGGTTCGGTATTGCAGCAGATCAATCACGGAATCTCAACCGGCGCGCTCTTCTTGATCGTCGGCATCCTCTACGAGCGCCGTCACACCCGCGAGATCTCCGAATACGGCGGCATCTCCAACGTGATGCCGGTCTACGCCACCATCACGCTGATCATGTTTCTCTCGTCCATGGGACTGCCCCTGCTCAACGGATTCGTGGGCGAGTACTACATCATGCTGGGCGCCTTCATGGAAAACTGGAAGTGGGCGGCGTGGGCCGTGCCTGGTGTCGTGCTCGCTGCGGCCTATCTGCTGTGGCTCTACCAGCGCGTTTTTTTCGGCACCGTAACCAATCCAAAGAACGAAAAGCTGAACGACCTTACGCCGCGTGAAGTCTTAACTTTCGTCCCGCTGCTCATCATGGCTTTCTGGATCGGCCTCTATCCCAAGCCGTTTTTCCGGATTCTTGAGCAACCGGTGACTCAGATCGTGCAGGATGTCCGCCGTCCTCAGACCGAAGGCGCGATGAACGCCGCCGTTCAGCCTGCTTCGGAGCCTGAAACCACGACCGCGCCGCCTGCCGCTCCGGCGCAACCAATGAAGGAGAGATACTAGTGGGCAGCGCGCAAACCTTCTCGGCGAACGACTACGTAATGGCTCTGCCGATTATGTTGCTCGCCATGTTTGCCATCGGCGTCCTGCTCATCGACCTGCTGCTGACCGCTGAAGAGAAGTGGGTGAATCCACTTCTGGCGTTTGCCGGAGTGTTGTTCTCGGCCCTCGGCGTCTACCGAATTCAACACTGGATGGAGCTCAATAAGTCCGTAGGCGCACTCGGCATGATGAACAGCATGCTGGTTGACCGCTTCGCCTTATATTTTTTTTACCTTTTCCTGGCAGGCACGGCTATCTCCATTCTCATGTCCGCGCGCTACATGAAGATCGAGCATGAGAATCACGGCGAATACTATGCTCTGATGTTGCTTTCGGTCGCCGGAATGATGTGCATGGCCGCCGGCTTCGACATCATTCTCATCTTCATTGGACTCGAACTGATGGCGATTTCCACTTACGTGCTGGTGGGATTCCTTCGCCGCGACCGCCGCTCCAACGAAGCTGCGTTGAAATATTTATTGCTGGGCGCGTTCTCCTCCGGCATTTTTGCTTACGGTTTATCGCTGTTGTACGGTCTTACGGGAAGCACGAACTTGGCGGAGATTGCCCGTTCGCTCGGCAGCATTCTTGCCAAAGACGCTCACAATCCGGTTGCTATCGTTGCCCTGCTCACCACCATGACTGGCCTGCTTTTCAAAATTGCGGCTATTCCGTTCCACCAGTGGGCGCCAGACGCTTACGAAGGCGCGCCCACCTGCATCACCGGATTCATGTCGGTCGCCGTAAAGGCCGCGGGCTGGGCAATGCTCATGCGCGTTCTGCTCTGGGGACTGGGCCCCATGCGAGTGACTTGGGTTCCCGTACTGATCTTTGTTTCCATCGCCACGATGACGGGCGCGAATCTTGCCGCACTCACCCAGACCAATACCAAACGCCTGCTGGCCTACTCTTCGATCGCGCACGTCGGCTACATGCTGCTCGGCCTAATCGCCGGAACGCTCACTGAACTCAGCCCCGACGGCATCAAAGGCATTCTCATCTATCTGCTGGTCTACACCTTCATGAATCTTGGCGCGTTCGGTGTGATCACTTCGCTGCGCCATCGCAACGTCATCGGCGACGAACTCGACGATCTCAACGGCCTCTACTCCCGCGCCCCGGTGGAAGCCGTCCTTATGCTGATCTTCCTGCTGTCGCTCGCCGGAATTCCACCGCTGGCCGGCTTCTACGGCAAGTACTTCATCTTCCTCAGCCTGATCGAAACGGGACACTATGCGCTCGCCTCTCTGGGCGTGCTCTACTCCGTCTTCGGTCTTTACTATTATTTGAAGATGGCCAACGCCATGTTCATGGGCCAGCCCGATGAGCGAGGAGTGTTGCCTGTGAGCTGGGCCATGCGAGCCGCACTCGCCATCACCGCGTTCGCCACCGTCTTCATCGGAATCATGCCCGACCGCTTCATCAACATCGTGAATTGGTCCCTCGGCCTGGCGCAAACCTCGCCCATAGCCAAGTTGATCCACTAGAACACTCACGTAGAGACAGCCGCCTCGGCTGTCCCGGCCAGGGCGAAGCTCGGACGGAACCGCCACGAACGCTGTACCCTGCGATAGAATTCTGTTTCCAAGGGAAGAATGTCCACCGACCCCACTCCCGAGCGCGACGCTCCACGCAAAGAAAACACCTGGGTCATGGTGGGCCGATATAGCCAACTCGCGCTGGTCTTGCCCTGTGCAACATTCGTCGGATGGCTTCTTGGCACCGGCCTCGACCACTGGCTGCACACTTCCTGGATTAGCATTATCGGCCTGCTGCTGGGCAGTGCTGCCGGACTGATCGAGGTCATCCGCACCGTGCAGCGCGATACCAAATAGATGGAACTGGAGAACTCAAACTCCGCCGCCCCATCCGCTAACCCGGATTCCCAGCAGCCTTCTCCCGAAGACGATTTCTACTCCGGCGCGGCCGACCGCCTTCCCTGGTTCATGGCGGCCCTTGGCCTCGCTTTCACTGCCGCCGGTTGGTGGAAGTTTGGCCGCGCGCCCGCCCTCGGCTTCCTCGGCGGATCCATCATCGCCTTTCTCAACTTCCAGTGGCTCAAGACCGGTGTCAGCGCCCTCGCCGATCGTGCCACCAACTCCGGCAAAGCGCAGTCCAGCACGGGAATCGTTCTGCGCTTCCTGCTACGTTATGTTTTGATGGGTGCCGCCGCGTATGGTATATTAACCAGTTTTCCAGCGAGCCTTCGGGGACTTCTAGCTGGACTGTTCTTGCCCGTCGGCGCCATCGCTTGTGAAGCCGCGTATGAGACTTTTGCAGCTCTAACGCGAAGAAACTAGCAGTTCACTAATGTACTAGAGCTCGCTGCACCCAAGTCTTTATGCCCGAACAACTTTGGTTTACCGCGCTTCTGAACCGCCTCTTCGCAGGTCCAGTGACTGCGTTCTTGCGGGCCATCCACATTGAGCCAAAACACGCTCAGGCGCCCATCGCGAATTCGTTTGCCATGGAACTGCTGGTGTTCGCCCTCCTGGTCGGACTTTTCCTGTTGTTGCGTTCCCGCTTGTCGGTCGATTCGCCGAATGGCCTGCAACACGCTTTCGAGGGAATCGAAGGTTTCGTCCTCGACCAGAGCCGCGAGATCATCGGCCATCACAGCGAGCCCTATACCGCATTCTTTGCGATTCTTTTCATCTTCATCCTGATCAGCAATCTCATCGGACTCATCCCCGGCTTTGAATCGCCCACGGGCGTGCCGGTAGTTCCTCTGGGCTGCGCCATTTGCGCGTTTATCTATTACCACACTCAGGGCTTCAAACACGCGGGCGTGAAGTACCTCATGCATTTCTTCGGGCCTCCCATGGAAGGCATGCCGATGATTGCGAAGATTCTGCTCGCCATGCTGATGCTTCCCATCGAACTGGTCAGCCACTTCGCCCGTCTGTTGTCGCTCACGGTGCGCCTCTGGGCCAACATTTTTGCCGGCGACTTGATCACGCTGGTTTTCTTTTCCATGATCCCGATCGGCGTCCCCATTATCTTCAGCGGACTGCACATCGTGGTCGCAATTCTTCAGACGTATGTCTTCATGCTGCTGACCATCATTTACGTGTCGAGCGCGGTCGCCGAAGAACACTAATAGTTTCTCTGCGGACTCCGCGGCCTTTCTCCGCGAGCTCCGCGGTTAAAAGCTTTTAGTCCGAATTAGAAGATTTTGTATCCGCACAGCGTGAGGGCGTTTGCAAGGTATGGCGTCAACCACCCACTGGCGGAAATTGATACGAGGAGAAACACAACCATGCGTACTTTGAAGTATTTGTTTATGACTCTTTCCGCTCTCTGCTTCGCCATGCCTGCCTTCGCGCAGGCTGAAGCGGGCGCCGACACCCACTGGATCGCCATCACCGCTGGATTCTCCATGGCCATCGCTTCCGCCGTATGCGGCCTGGCTCAGGGCAAGGCCGTCGCTTCTGCCACGGAGTCTTTGGCTCGCAACCCAGCCGCCCGTCCCGGCATTCAGTTCGCACTGATTCTGGGACTGGTGTTGATCGAATCGCTGGCGCTCTACACCCTGGCGATCATCTTCCTGAAAGTGAAGTAAGAAATCTCACCAAGAAGGCAAAAGCCTCTGCGCAAGCAGAGGCTTTCTTAATTTCCTTTGGATTTTATGTGGGGACAGCCGCCCTCGGCTGTCCGCGGAGCGAAGCTCCGCTAGATTTTCCGCTCCCCGCCCCACTGATGCTCCTTATTCTGCGGAGCATGATTCAGCGCCTCCACCAGCAGCCTTCGCAGCCGGTATCGGCTCTCCAAATCTGTGTTGACGATCTCAAATCCCACTTCATTCACCCGCGCCCGCCGCAACAGTACGTGTGCACGGATCTTCGACCGCATGCCAACGGAAATCTCCAGATCGGCCTCGCTGCCAATCCTCAGATTGTCTTCCTTCGTGCCCATGCCTCCGCCCAAACTCAATTCGCGGATCAGAATCTTTGACTTTCCCCACGAACTGCCAATGGTTGCGCCAATTGTGCGCGACAACACCATGCGCTCATAGCGCCGCTGCCGGACCCACGGACATGCTGGCGCCGTATCCAAAGGCGCAATGGCCAACTCCGCCGGTTCAATCCCGGTATCGGCAAGAATCTGACTGCTGTAGCGTGGATCCGTCTTCGAGAGCGACTGTGCCGCCGCAATCCGCAACTCGCGGTGATACACCCAACCAAAAGTTTTCTTGGCTTCCACAATCTCGCGCAGTAGCGCCACCGATTCGCTATCCCGCAGCCTGCCCAACGACTCAATGGCTTTCAGTTGCACAAAGGGCGAGCGCAAGGCTGCCTCGCCGGGCCGGGCCATCGCCAGCAGCGGAGGCGCAGCCGACAAATCGCCGCTCATTCCAATTTCATCAATGCCTTCCGGCAGCACTACCGAATCCAACACTTCCGCCAGTTCCAGAAGCGTGCGTCCACGGTCGGGCGCAGCTCCGTACGCGATCTGGCGAACCACAATGTCGTGGTAAAAACGATTCCACTCCGGCAAACGCACCGGCAACAACTCCAGCAGCGTGCCCACATCCAGACGGCTTAGCAGCCCGACCACTCCAGCTGCCTGTCGCGGTTGACCCGTGCGCAGGATCTCCCGCAGTTGCGCCAGAGCCGGACTTCCCATCTCCTTCACCAACTCCACCATGCGGTCGCATTCATCCCGGCGCATGCAGCGAAAGAAACGGTCAGCCAGATGCTCGGCTCCCGACTGGCTGGTGCGACGCAGAACCACCAACAAGCCGGCGGGCGCTGCATCGGAGCGCAACGCTTCTTCAATGAACTCTGGAATCCGGTTCTCTACGCCTACGCGCGGCCGCAAATCGTTTACCAGCACAGGACGTTTCTGCTGCAACAATTCCATCCCGTTGCAGACCGCATTTACCGCCTCATAATTCTTGGCTTCGCTGGCTTCCTGGCTCAGACGTACAAACGCCGCGCTTAACAGGCTCTGCAGTTCGCCATCCTTCTCCACACAGAGCTGTTCGCTTACCTGCTGGATGGCTTTGCCCATGGCCTCGCCGCCCAGGCGAGCATACAGGTCGGCCAACTGGCTCAACCCGATGGATGTTTTACGGCGTGATTCCGCATCTTTGCTATTCAGGCATCCGGAATAATTATTCAGAATCTCCGCCGAGGTCGACTTATCGTCGCGGTCGAGCAATACTTCCACGAACTGGCGCAGGTTGCGCGCCGGTACGCACGGCGCTTCATTCGAAAGCAGCACCGTCTTCTTGCCCGACTCCGGCACTTCCGCCCAGAACATCCGGTCCAGGATGTCGGCGTGCGACTCCACCAGGATCCCGGCCTTGTTCATTTTGTCTTCTTGCAGCTTCAGAATCTGGCGCAGAGAGTCCATCTGCCGGCTCATGTGCTCCATCATCTGGTGCACGGCATTCACTTTCACTTCGCCTTTGGAATAGCGCTCCAGCGCGAAGCGGATTGCCATGTGCTCGGCTGCCTTCATCAGCAGCGGCGTGTCTTGTTGGTCCGTGGTTGCCTTGGCCGCTAGACTTCCCAACAACTGCTGCAAGTTCAGCCGCGTATTCGGATCAGTCTCGCCAACTTCTCTCTGCAAATCTTCTGGACGAATGTTCGGATCGCCCTGTACCTGGCCGAACTTGGTCAACAGCCGGATGGCCTGAATGACCTCAGCCTCTTGCAGTGGCACCACTCCACCTTCCCACGCAGGAGCAGTTCCCGTCGCAGTGCCTTGTCCAGCGCCGCTGCCGGCGGGAAGGTTGGGAACGCTGCCAAACGGAACGACGGTGCCTGTAGCGCCACCCACGCCTCCAGCGTTTGCGCCTTCGGCAGCCGCGATCAGTTGCAACAGTTTCTGCGGATCGTTCAACCATTGCTTGAATTCCGGTCCCAGCGTTTGGGCCGCGATCTGCGCCGCTACGCTGATATCGCCGGTCAACGGGTCGGCGGCCACAAACTTTACTTCATTAATCTTGATCGTGCTCTGCTTGCTTCCGCCGCTCAGCGCTTCCTTGATCTGTTTGGATACATCCTGCGCTTTGGAGCCAGCCACAGTGAAAGCCCGCACCAGGCGGGCAAAGTCCTCGATGGTTACATCTTTCGAGAAGTGAAGGCTGGCCAATCCGGCAGTGCTCAACAATTGACCGAAGCTACGTTCCGTCTGTCCCGCTTCCAGCGGAATGCCATCCAGCAACAACTTGTTGTCGGAAACGCCCAGCAGAAAACCGCCATCTCCCGCCGTGGGCAACCCGTTCTGCAATTCAGTCCATGCGGTCTCAAACTGTGCTTCCGTACGCTTGTGATCCGGCCCGTACATGCGCGCGTACTTGATCAGAATATTCAGGCTGTGTACAAACGCACGTGCTGAGGCCGCCCGGTTGGCGTGAAATGTCGTGGCGTCGTTAATGGCACACCCCTCGGCCCGTAGCTCTGGCAGGCAATAAGAAGGTTAAATCTAAGCAGTAAGCCCTGCATGTTACGGAGGTCATGCCTGAAGGATGTTCTCCCACTTGGTCCGGCCCGATTTCGGGGGAAGTCGTGGTCTGTTTTTCTCTGTGCCCTCCGCGGTTAAAGGCTTTTTGACCGCCGAGCGCCAAGAATGTCGCGATGCTGCGGAGAAAGTGGAATCGCAGTGCGAATCTGCGTGGCTACCGATTCCGACCGGGACTGGCTTTCTCCGCCGTATCCGGCGAGAATAGACGGTCGGACTCTATTGCTTAGCTGGAAAGCACGTGCCTTCCGTAACCACTCCTAACCCGCGCGCCAAGAAAACCACCGGCCTCCGCTACTGGATGCTGCAGGTTCTGGAAGAGTGCAAAAGGGTTTCCGCCGACTTCAGTCCTGACTCCGTTCACGACCTGCGCGTCTCCCTGCGTCGCTGCCGCTCTCTCGCCGATGGATTAATGGCTCTCGATTCCGATCCCGGGTGGAAGACGATGAAGAAAGCCGGCAAGCGCCTCTTCCAGCGCCTGGGAGACCTGCGCGACATCCACGTGATGGAAGAGTGGATCGAAAAACTGGAGCCAAATGTAGAGCGGGCGCCTACGCCCGCTTTGCTTGCATCTGACCTGACTTCTGCATCTGCCCCTGGTGAAGCTCGCTCGCCTTCCAACGTCCCCGATTCAACCGCCCCAGCACTCCTGAAAATCCTCAAAGCCCGCGAAGCCGAACAGAAGCGCGAAGCGCAAGCCGCTCTCGCCGAATTCGATCAAAAACAATGGCGTCAATGGAGCAAATCTCTTCCCGCCCGTGCCGCACGCTTCCGCCCCGGAAACGCTCTCTTCAAGCACCTCGCCCTCGAGCGTTGGACCGCAGCCCGGGAGCTTCACAACCGCGCGTTGCGAAATCGGTCCCAAACCGCGTTTCATGCTCTGCGCATTGGCATCAAGCGCTTTCGTTACATCGTGGAGAATTTTCTCCCCGCCGAACACAAAGCCTGGAGCAATGACCTCAAGCACATGCAGGATTTGCTCGGCGAAGTTCACGATCTCGACGTCCTGTGGTCGACGGCAGTTTCCTGCCACGTTTTTCCCGATGCCGATTCGCGCAACCGCTGGCATTTGCAAATTCTCGTCGAGCGCGGCAAACGCATCGAAGGCTACCGCGCCGAAATGGTGGGCGAGAAATCTCTCTGGCAAGTGTGGCGCGCCGCGCTGCCGCAAGGTCGGCAGATTCAATCGCTTGCCACGCGCCGCATGAAGCTTTGGGCCAATGGCCTCGATCCCGACTTCCCGCACTCCGAGCGCGTGGCCAGCCTCGCGCTTCAACTCTACGACGGCCTCCTCGCCACCGGATGGCAACCCGCCGTCGATGGAATCTCCGCTCGCTCCAGCCTTCTGGCCGCAGCCTTGCTGCATGACGTCGGCAAATCGAAAGGCGAAAAAGGACATCACAAAGCTTCGTTCGACATGATCCGCAATCACGGCAATCCTCTAGGCTGGAAGCCCGCCGATCTCCAACGCGCCGGCATCGTCGCCCGCTTTCACCGCGGAGCCCTTCCGACCAGAAAGCACAAGACGTTGCGCGATCTTCTCCTCGACGAGCAAAAGGGAACCATCCAGCTAGCGGCGATCTTGCGTTTAGCGAACGCCCTGGATGCCGCACACGACGGCAGAGTGCGGTTCCTGCGCGTGGAAAGTAGCGACGCGAATCACGGTCGCCGCGTGGAACCCAGGTATATAGTCATTTCTGCCGAGGGATATTTGCCACGCAGTGCGACCGCGCGTGTCGCCGCCGCTGAACGGTACTTGCTGGAAACGATTCTTCAGCGGGCGGTGCTGATTAGGCCTATGAGCCCCAGGACGCGCAGCGCAACTGATTAAAACCTCCGGAGCAACGTGGATGTGATACAGTCCTCCCGGCCATAAATTTGGCCCTTTCCCCGTCGAACCTTCAATCAGTAGAAGAGGAGTCCGCGATGGCAAATCCAGTTGATCGTCTCATAGCAAAACTGAACGCAAAGGCGAAAGTTGGCCTTTCCTTTCAGGATAGTATTGTTCTACGGGCCCTTGAAATTTCTGAAATCCGTGCGAAGGTGGAGTCTGTACTCAAGCAGAATTTCTCCTTGGCAAGCGCGAAACCGGTAGCATCTGGAGTGGCTGAAGTCTCGCAGGTGTTGTTTCGCTTCCATCCTCCGCCTGGCAGCGCGGAGCTTTCCTCGCCCTCAATTCTTGCGGCGTTCGAGCGCAGCACCAACCAATTTGTCTCTGCGTCCGATCTCATCTCGGTTGCATCGGAGCCGGAAGAATTTGGGCCGCTGCCTTTCACGATGGCCGCACCCTCGTTTGTTCGTTCTGTAGCGACTCCCATTACCGATCCGGCGCAAATGCGCATGGACCAGCGGCGGTTGCAGTTTCAGAGTCGCATGCAGGCCGGACCTTATGCCAGCCATGCCATGCTGGGCGATCCAGCCACCGGCACACCAGTGGGCTGCTGGCAGGACAATACATACAAAACCAACACATCCGTTATCACAAATGGGACTACCGAGTGGCAGATTATCGACGATCACGGGACTAAATGGGTCTACGACGACATCTCCGTAGATGACCCCGGACCGCCGGTGCCGATACCAGATCCACCTGCTCCACCGCCGCCGGATCCGTATCCAACACCGACGCCACCCGATCCATATCCAATACCGGATCCTCCGGCGCCACCCGATCCGTATCCGACGCCGCCTGATCCTGACCCGGATACGGCTGCCGTACGCAAACGCAAGAAGTAAACCATCACTCGGTTGCAAAACCGACATAGAGCGCAAACCTCCGCCGACGCCGCTAGTTCCTGATGAGAGCGAAGCGGCTCGGCGGAGGATATTTTTGGATTAGGTAAGCTTCATCAGAGGAATATCGTTTTCATGGCTCGTTCGACCGTAGTGATTCTCGCAACGCTTGACGACGCACACGCGATCGCGGTAGCCCAGGCGATTGACGCAAGTTATCCCGGGCACAAGGTCTTCATCGTCGACAGCGGGGAGTTTCCCTCTAAGCTCACCTTGGCGATCCGCGAAGATCATTGGACACTCGACACGGCAAACGGTCGGATTTGCAGCAGCGACGTGAGTGCGCTCTGGCATCGCCGTCCGCGCACGCCTATTCCGGACGAAGCGATCAAGGACGCTGCCATGCGACGGTTTGCCGTCCAGGAGAGTGGGCTGGCATTTGATTTTCTCTCGTTGAGCACGGATTACAGGGTCATCAACCGAATCGAAAATCATTTTGCGGCCAACCGCAAGCCGTACCAGCTTCACGTTGCACGATCATGCGGCCTTCGCGTTCCCGAATACAACATCACCAACGATCCGCGCCATATTGCCGAGCTTCTGGCGGAACACGGCGAGAATGCTTTCATCTTCAAGCCGTTGGGCCCGCCGGTCCATACCATTGCGGAGACCCGTTATCTGAATGATAGCCACCGGCAGGCGGCGGACCATACCAGGCTTGCGCCAGTCATCTTCCAACGAGCCATTCAGAGAAAGCGGGAACTCCGTCTGACTTTCATCGGCGGGAAAATTTTCTGCCATCAAATGATCATTCACAACGAAAAGGTCAAGTCCTTGCCGGACTGGCGCCTGGATTTGGCCGCCGAGTCTCAGGAAACGCAGCTCCCCGACGACTTGCTCGGCAAAGTAAGAACCATGATGTCGAAACTTGGACTTCTCTACGGAGCCATCGACTTCATCGAAAATGACGCGGGAGAATTCTATTTCCTCGAAGTCAACCCGCAAGGCCAATTTTTGTTCAGTGAGATCGATGCGCATACTCCCCTCTGCAACGCTTTCGCTGAACTCTTGGTTCGCCCCCTAAGTTGACCGGGGTAACTACCGCGGTGACTGGCGGACCTCACGGTGCCGGCACGGGCCGACGACCCAACCAGTAGCTTCCGAGCCACTTTTCTCCCACGCCGCTCCTCAGCTACAACAGATGAACTCATGACCCACGCCCAACTAGTCTCAAAAGCTGTCCACTGGCTGCGCCGCTACCGCTGCGGAGTTGTGCTCTCCGAGCAAGCCTGCGTCAGCGGCGAGATGCCCGACGCCATCGGCTGGAAGCGCGCCTGCCATTCCGTGCTGGTCGAATGCAAAGTCACGCGCTCGGATTTTCTCGCCGACCGCGCCAAGCCCTTCCGTTTGAAGCCCGAGCAAGGTGTCGGCTGCGAGCGCTTTTATCTCGTCCCTGCCGGATTAATTCGTCGCGAAGAGCTCCCCGCAGGTTGGGGATTGCTCGAACTGCGCCAGAATAACATCGAAACCACGCATCCCTCCGCCAAGAATCTCCGCACCACCGCCGGCTTCAAGTATGAGATGAATCTTCTACTTGCCAGCCTGCGCCGCGTTGAGGTTCGCGTGGAGCCGCAAAGCATCACCGACTTCCTCAAGTGGAAAAACCGCATGGCGGAATACAACCGCGGATCGCTACCGGAAGGCATTCTCTCTGCCGAGGAAGAACCCAATGTTTTCCTGGAGCCGGATGTTGTCTCTTGAACTCGAGCCAGAATCCCGGGCCCGACGACTGATGGCCGACGACCCCCCAAAAAAGAAAACCGGGCTGGTTGGCCCGGCTTCTCATAGCGACTGGTGGTGAGGCTGCCATCTGGCTGGGTTAAGACCAGTCCGGTTGCCCGGCTTCGTGCTGCCTCAGGCCAGTCCACAGATCGCGGATCGTCAAGCGATCCGAAAAGAGGAAACAGACAAGCTCATTGAGTGCAAACCGCTTGCCATCTTGAGCGCTCCCGCCTGATTTGGCAGGGTGCCCCCTAAAGGTATGAATGGCAAGCGTTTGGCGAAACATGCCCCGGCCTGTGACCCTTCTTGCTACTCGACGGGGAATATCCTCATGGAAAAGGTTTTGCACATTTGGTGGTGCACGGCGCGAGCTAATCAAGAGGAGCCTTGATCTTTGAATCTCGCCTGACAAGTGGCCTTCTTCCGCTAAGTTGTTGAGAGTAGGTGTAAGTGATTGATAAAGGCCGTAAGCTGTTGACAGTAGGTGCAAGTGATTGAAAACTATAAGCTATGATCCATGCCAGCGATCCATTCGTGCTCCATCCGGGCAAATCCGATTCCGTCCCCTCCATAAAACGCACGCTAGGGCCATTTACAGCCCCGTAGAGCGAGGAAAAAACGGCGGACGAGGAAAACCATGCCCGGTGGCATCACCGTCTCTTAAATCGCCTCCTGGTCGATTATTATCAATAAGCTATACTACAAGAAAAAGCTCTGGTTGCCTGGCATTCCCGGCCATGTGGTCTCTTCGCGGCCTCAGCGGTCAAAGGCTTTTGTTGCAGCAACATCCCTACGCACGACCTTGCAAAATCCTGCATCTTGACAGCCTTCCCCGTTCGTGGGACGCTCACTGCTCTCGGTAGAGCCTTTGTTTTGCGTCCGATCGCCCAGGAAAGAGCAACCAGCCATGGCTAGCAAGAAAAGATCCCCCACATGGATTGCGGCAATCATTGCAACCACGCTAATCTCTGCCACTCCTGCCGTCACCCAGGCCGGTCTGCTGCATAGCTTCGGCCAAGGCACTGACGGGGTCCAGCCATGGGCCGCTGTGATGCTCGATTCTTCCGGCAACGTCTTCGGCACCACGTACTCGGGCGGCACTTACAAGGCTGGCATCGTCTTCGAGTTGACACCCGGAGCGGGCGGCACCTGGAACGAGACGGTGATTCACGAATTCGGCAGCGGCACCGACGGACACAATCCTCGCACTGTCCTCATGTTCGACGCCGCCGGGAATCTTTATGGCACAACCAACTCCGGGGGCCATTACCACTACGGCACCGTGTTCCAGTTGACCCCTGCCTCCGGCGGAGGTTGGACCGAAACCGTGATTCACGAATTCAATAATACGGACGGTGACGGCCCCCACGCTGGCCTGATCCAGGATGCGGCTGGCAATCTTTACGGCACGACCTACTCAGGTGGCGCTTATGGGATGGGTGTGGTCTACGAGTTAGTTTCGAACGGAGGTGGCGTTTGGACAGAAAAGATTCTGCATAGTCTCGGTCACGGCAAGGACGGAGCCTATTGCGAGGCCGGTTTGATCTTTGACCGCGCTGGTAACCTCTATGGCACGACCACCAATGGCGGTCTCTACAACCAGGGTACGGTGTTCGAGTTGACGCCGACCGGTGGCCGCTGGATCGACAAAATTCTGCATAGTTTCAACGCCAACACCACCACGGACGGGTATCAACCTTACGCCGGAGTGATCTCCGATGCTGCCGGCAATCTTTATGGCACGTCAGCCGCGGGCGGCACTTACGGCTACGGTACTGTTTATGAATTGATGCCCCAGGCAGGCGGTCTGTGGACCGAGAAAATCTTGCACAACTTTAGCGGGAGTTCCACAGGCGGCGCGGTCCCAGAGGGCGGCCTCATCTCCGATGCCATGGGCAACCTGTACGGTACGGCTGTCGGCGGTGGGCCCACTGGCTTTGGCATGGTGTTCGAACTGGCGCCCAATGCGGGCGGTAACTGGTCTATGAAAGTTCTGCATAGTTTCAACGGCAACGATGGCTACCTTCCCCTCGCCGGCGCGGCCATGGATGCGTTCGGCAACCTCTACGCCACCGCTAGCTCGGGCGGCGCTTACAAGCAGGGAACGGTATTCCAGGTCCAACGCTAATTTTTTCGCGCCGAGCGTCGAGGCGGCATGAGCTTCCTGTTTCGACACGCTAGGTTAATTTCGCAAAACGCGCTTGACTCCGCAATCCCGCCGCACTATATTTTCCCCTCCTCCCCTTGTGAGATGACAGCTTCATGCTGTCGCTCTTGCGTGCCACCTCCTTAAGAAACTATTTAACACCGTCGGCGACAAACATGAACGGAGGACCCCCTATGAAGTGCAACGGACGCTTGACCAGAGTCGCAGCAGCACTCACAGTTCTAACTCTCGCCTTATTCCTGACGGCCAAACGCATGACTGCTCAGGAGACCGTCCTGTACAACTTCACCGGCGGCAGCGACGGAAATACGCCGCAAGCGCCGTTGATCTCCGATTCATCCGGCAACCTTTACGGCACTACGGAATACGGCGGAACCTATGCCAACGGCACCGTTTTTGAGTTGTCTCCCCAGGCCGGGGGCAGTTGGACCGAGACCGTGCTGCACAGCTTCGGCAACGGCTCGGACGCGCGTAACCCGTGGGACGGCGTGATCTTCGATGCGTTGGGCAATCTGTACGGCACTACGTACGGTGGGGGAACTTATAAGTTTGGAACCGTTTTTGAGTTGTCTCCGCAAGCCGGCGGAGGCTGGACAGAGACCGTGTTGCACAACTTCAAGGCGGGAGATGGGCAGCAACCTACCGGCGGCCTCATTTTTGATACAGCGGGCAATCTTTATGGAACGACCGGCCAAGGCGGCGCTTTCGGAGAAGGTGTTGTCTTCAAGTTGTCGCCTCAAGCTGGCGGCACCTGGACTGAAACGGTACTGCATAGTTTCAATCCCAGCGGCCCCGACGGCCAAGTCTCCACCTGCACTTTGATCTTTGATACCGCGGGCAATCTTTACGGAACCACCGGCTACGGCGGCACCTTCGGACACGGAACTATCTTTGAGCTGTCGCCCAACTCGAGCGGTGGCTGGACGGAGAAACGGCTGGCCAACTTCTCCAATTCCGGCAACAATCCCTACTATCCCGCCGCCGGGCTGGTCTTTGACGCCGCAGGCAACCTCTACACTACAACCGCCTTAGGCGGGTTTTATTCCGATGGGGCAGTTGTCGAGTTATCTCCCAAAGCGGGCGGGGGCTGGAGCAGCAAAGTAATTCATGCTTTCAATGGTACCGACGGCCACGAACCATTCGACAGCCTCATTATCGACAACTCCGGAAATCTTTACGGCACAACATACGCAGGCGGCGCCAATGGAGGCGGTGTGGCCTTCGAGCTTTCGCCCAGGTCCGGCGGAGGCTGGACGGAAAAGACTCTGCACTCCTTCGCCGGCACCGGCACTACGGATGGCGGATATCCCTATGCCAGTCTGATGTTCGACGCTTCCGGTAATTTGTACGGCACTACATCCGCCAACGGTACTGGCTTGCACGGTACGGTGTTCAAGATCGCTCATTAGCGGGGGTTAGCCTAGTCAGACTCACGAGTCGGAGGGAGAAGTATATGCCGGGCAAAAGATTCTACTTCGGACTGACCGCCCTATTGGCGTTCTGTGCCGCAACGATGCTTATGACGGGAGTGCACACAGCCTCAGCCAACAGTGCGCTCGCTTCCAGTGGGAATCTTCCTACCGCCTACTTCCATCCCGCGGTTCTCTATTTCACGATCGGAATCACGTCAAGCCGAACCACTACGCTAACCAATTCAAGCGCCCAGAGTTTGCTTATCCAGAGCTTCACCCTGCAAGGTGGGAAAGCGAGTAATTTCACACTAAGTACTACATGCGGGTTCTCATTGGCTGCTGGCCATAGTTGCACTGTGACCCTCACCGGGTTTGCGACTACCGCCGGCTTACTGGCTAAGCTGGTTGAATACGACAATTCTGCTGCCGGGCATCACACGGTCTTGCTCGAGGCGAAGGAGGCGAAGTAGATCGAACTGTTGTCGGGGTTCGGTTCGTTCGGCCGGACCTGTTTGTATCGTCACTGCCCGATCCGCTGTAAAATCGTGGCGAGCCTATGTTCAAGCCACGTCCGCAGTTTTTCGCGCTGTGTTTCATCCTCGCCTCGATCGTTTACAGCTCTTCTGCCAGGGCTCTTGCCGAAAAGCTTGTCGAGGCTTCCCATTTCATCATTTACGTGACCAACGAGAAGTCCGGCGACCTCAGCGAGATCGACTCTTCTACTCTCGAGGTGATCGCCACCGTGCCGCTGGGCAAGCGTCCGCGCGGAATTCACGCCAGCCCTGATGGCCGTTTTCTTTACATTGCTCTGAGCGGTTCGCCGATCGCCGGCCCCGGCGTGGATGAAAGTAAACTGCCTCCGCCTGACAAGACTGCCGACGGGATCGGCGTCTTTGACGTGCAGCAGAACAAACTCATTCGGCTGATTCCCTCCGGCTCCGATCCAGAGAACTTCGACATCACCAAAGACGGACGCACCATCATCGTCTCGAACGAAGACGATGCCAAAGCCAGCTTCGTCGACATCGCCAGTGGCAAGGTAACGAAGTCAGTCCCGGTGGGAGAAGAGCCGGAAGGTGTGAAGGTAAGTCCGAATGGAAAGTTCGTCTACGTGACTTCGGAAAGTAATGGGACGGTTTCGGTGATTGAAGTTGCGTCGATGACTTTGGCGAAGACGATCAAGGTTGGACACCGTCCGCGCTCCGTAGCTTTTCTGCCCGATGGCTCTCGCGCCTACGTCAGCGCGGAAAATGATGCGGCGATCTCGGTGATCGACGCGGCGAAGGGTGAAGTTACGCAGACAATTTCTTTAGGCGAGCCGGGCAAAATTAAGCCGATGTCGGTTTTAGTTTCGGCAGACGGCGCAAATTTGTACGTCAGCACCGGACGCGGGCACAAACTTTTCGTCATCAATACGGCGACGAGTAAAGTGACGGCATCGCAGGAAATTGGTGAACGCCCCTGGGGCATCGCGCTCTCTCCGAATGGCAAGGCGCTGTTTAGCGCTAACGGTCCGTCGAATGATGTGTCCGTGGTGAATCTCGCCACATTGGATGTGACCAGGAAAGTGAAAGTTGGGGATGGGCCTTGGGGAGTGGTGGCGCTGGAGCACTGATCCTGCTCTGGGATTGTGCAAGATCCTTCACCTTGACACTGTCCTCAGCCGGTGGGATGCTCATTCCCCACTGAGGTTGGCGGTTCTAACAACCCGGCAAAAATCTTCCCCATCAAACGTTAGCCGGAGCGAGGAGCGATCGCCCATGCGAAACGGGAAACTTTCAATCGTGTTGCCTTCGGCCCAGGCCATTCTTGCCGTGATTCTGCTGGTGACAGTCACGCGCGCCGCAGGCCAACAAGAAACGATCCTGCATAGCTTCGGCAACAACGGTAAGGATGGAACCCAGCCTGGCACTCTGCTCTTCGATACGGCTGGAAATCTCTATGGCACGACGACCAGCGGCGGCGCTAATCAACTCGGGACCGTTTTCGAGCTATCGCCGAAACCGGGCGGGGGTTGGACGGAGAACATACTGCACACGTTTCCCGTCAGCCCCAAGGATGGAGACACGCCCGCTGCTCCTGTGATTTTCGACTCCTCAGGCAATCTTTACGGCACGACCAGCGGCGGCGGGGCCTACGACGCGGGGACCGTTTTCGAGTTGACCCACACCGCCCGAGGCTGGCGCGAGACGGTGCTGCATAACTTCAACCCCAACATAAAGGACGGGAGTATTCCCTATGCTGGCCTGCTTTTCGATGCGGCCGGCAACCTCTACGGCGCGACCAGCTCCGGCGGCGCCTACGGCCAGGGTACGGTTTTTGAGTTGTCACACAAGTCACCCGGAGTGTGGAAGGAGACGTTGCTGCATTCCTTCGGCAACGGTACGGACGGATTCGGTCCCACTGGCCTGATCTTCGATACGGCGGGAAATCTTTATGGCACGACCTGGAGCGGCGGCGCTTACGGTGCCGGCACGGTTTTCCAGATGACTCCAACCGCAGGCGGAGGATGGACGGAGAGCGTGCTGTATTCCTTCCTGAACAACGGCGTGGACGGATACGGCCCCAACGCAGGTGTGATCTTTGACGTTGTCGGCAATCTTTACGGCACAACGTTCTATGGCGGTACCGATGGCATCGGCACCGTGTTTGAGTTGTCGCCAGCAGCCGGAGGCTGGACGGAGCACTTACTCTACACGTTCATCAATAACCACACGGACGGAGTGTATCCGACTTCTGGCGTGATCTTCGACCAGTCCGGCAACCTCTGCGGCGCAACGGAGTTCGGCGGATCTAAAGGTTCTGGCAATGTGTTTGAATTGACTCCCTCAGGCGGCGGAGCCTGGGCGGAGACGATACTGCATGCGTTTGTAAGCAGCAAGGATGGGGTCTATCCCAATGGCTTGGTCCTCGACTCGTCCGGTAATCTCTATGGGACGACAACCTTCGGCGGCGCTTACGGCTATGGCACAGTGTTCAAGATCACACCGTAAGCAGAGAGTTCATAACTCCCGCCGCCCCTCCATCGCCTTCAGCATTGTGATCTCATCGGTGTATTCGATATCGCTGCCGACTGGGATGCCCATGGCAATGCGCGTCACCTTCACGCCCGCGCGCTTGAGATGCTGCGAGAGATAAGTAGCAGTAGCCTCGCCTTCCACCGTGGGATTGGTGGCGACGATCACTTCCTCCACGTTGCCGGCATCGACACGGCTGATTAGATTCGCGATGCGCAGTTGCTCCGGCCCGATACCATGCAGCGGAGAAAGCGATCCGTGCAGCACGTGGTAGACGCCGTTGAAATGCTTGGTCTTCTCGATGGCGGCAATGTTGGTGGGTTCTTCGACTACGCAGACCAGGCGCTGGTTGCGGGTCGCGCTGGTGCAGTAGACGCAGGGGTCGACGTCGGTGATGTTGTTGCAGACGGAGCATAGGCGCAGGCTGGCTTTGACGTCGCGCACGGCGGCTGCCAGTGCTTCGGCATCTTCGTCGCTCGCCCGCAGAATGTAGAATGCCAGCCGCTGCGCACTCTTCGAGCCTACGCCCGGCAGTTTCTTCAACTCATCGATCAGCCGCGACATCGGCTCGGCAAATTTAGACATAGGAATTGAGAGATTGTGCGATCGGGCGATTTGAAAACCAACGTCAGGAGTAATAAGCGTTCGAGGAAACGGATAAATCGCCCAATCACCCGATCACTCAATCGTTCAATGCGTTACATTCCCAAGCCGCCCAGCATTCCGCCTACGGTTGACTGCATTGCCCCATCCACTTTGCGCGCGGCTTCGTTCACGGCGGCCAACACTAAGTCCTGCAGCATCTCGACGTCGCCCGACTTCACCGCTTCGGGATCGATCTGCAGGCTGAGCAGTTGCTTGCGACCATCCATCTTTGCCGTGACCGTGCCGCCGCCCGATGAAGCCTCGACGACGGTCTCTTGCATCTTCTTCTGCAAAGTCTCGTACTGCGACTTGGCCTTCGACATCAGTTCTTGCAGATTGAATCCACCCATAACGCCTCAGGTTTCAAGGTTTCAGAGTTTCAAGGTTACAACGTGACCGGTTTGCGAAACCTTGAAACGTTGAAATTTTGAAACTTCTCCTATCGTTTTTCCTTGTAGTCAATCACCGTACGAATCGCGGCGCCGAACTTTTCCTGGAGCCGCCGCACCACCGCGTCCTGCTCGGCGCGGCCTCGGCCGCCAACTCCAGAACTCAGCGCGTTCGACTTGACCGTGTTTCCATTGCTCTTTTCTTCGGCACTGTTTCCTTCGGCCGCCGCCACTTTTGCTCCGGGAACAATCTTCAGCTTTACCGCGCGGCCCAGAATGCCGCTGGCCGAAGCAATCGCCAGCCGCCGGGCATCGTTGCCCATGGACATGTCGACCACGGTCTGCGACTCCGAGACCTTGATCACCACCTCGTTTCCTTCCACCGACCATTCGCCCGCTTCGAGCATCGAGACCAGAATGCGCTGGTTGCCATCCATTAGCGCTTGCAACACCGCGCGCTGCAATTTCTCAAGGGGCGATGGGGAAGCGGCCATTGCTGCTGGCGAAGCGGATGAAGCTTGCGGTTCGACCTGCATCTTCGGCGACTGCGCTGGGGCTGGGGGTAACGGCTCGGGAAGATTTGCAGGCGCGGCGGAGCCCATGACCACCGGAGCGGATGAACCGCCCCCGGCAACGCTGCGCGGACCATTCGAGGGAATGGAATCAGTGAATTCCTGCCGCGGATTTCCTTTACGAGCCGTGTCCGCCGCGAAGGGCGACACTGGATTCGGACGCGACGGCGCTACCGGCTCGCTGCGTCGCGAATCGAACGGGCCAGGTGCGGCTGAAGCTGCCGGCACGATCGAGGGCCGCGCTGGTGTTCTGATCGTACTTGCTGACCCCGCGGGGTTTGATTGAGAAGCCGCGACATCGCTCAGCAGTTGCTCAATCGGCAGCAACCGCTGTGCGTGCGCCATCTTTAGCAAGCCCAGTTCAAGATGAAAGCGCTGCTCCTGCTTGTATCCCAGCTCGCCGTGCGTGCGCAGCATGATCTGCAAATGCCGCGTCAGGTCCTCTTCGCCAAAAAGCTCCGCGACACGCTGCACGCGCTCGCGCTCTTCACTCGATATCTGTAGCAGGGAAGAGTCCTTGCCCGCAACCTTGGCCACGGTTGCATTGCGCAGGAAGCGAACCATCTGCCGCGCAAAGTGCGTCGGGCTATGACCTTCGCTGATCAGGTGGTCGACTTGCCGCAGCACTTCTTCACTCGCTCCGCGGGCCACCGCCTGCATCACATTTTCCAGAACATGCGCGGGTGCTGCACCCACCAGATTGCGCACGGAATCCGCCGTAATCTTTTCGGTGGAGGAAGCAATCGCCTGATCGAGAATCGAGAGCGCGTCGCGCATGGATCCGTCGCCCGCCTCTGCCAGCAGAGCAAGCGCATCATCGTCAGCTTCGATCTTTTCGCGGCCTACCAGGTCGCGCAGCTGACCCACAATGTCGTCGAACTTCACCGCCCGGAAACTGAAGTGCTGGCAGCGCGAGCGAATTGTCTGCGGGATATCTTCGGGCTGAGTGGTCGCCAGCATGAAGACAATATGGTCCGGCGGTTCCTCTAACGTCTTGAGCAGAGCGTTGAAGGCGGCGTCGGTAATCTGGTGAGCTTCATCGAGGATATAAATCTTGAAGCGGTCGCGCGCCGGCTTGTAGCGCGCCGCCTCACGCAGTTCGCGGATTTCGTCGATGCCGCGATTGGTAGCGGCGTCAATTTCGATCACGTCAACGGCATTCCCGGCGCGAATCTCGGTGCAGGATTCGCAAATGCCGCAGGGCTCGGCGACCGGCTTGTCTTCGTTGTTAGGGCGCGAGCGGCAGTTCAGCGCCGCCGCTAGAATGCGCGCCACGGTCGTCTTTCCAATGCCGCGATGACCGCTGAAGATGTATCCGTGGGCCGTGCGTCCTTGTTCCAGCGCGTTCTGAAGGGTGCGGGTGACGTGTTCTTGTCCGATCACGTCGGAGAATTTCTGCGGACGGTATTTGCGGGCCAGAACGGTGTAGCTCATGAGAAGGAACAACGATTATACGTGATGCGGGAGGGGGTCAAGAGCTCTTAACCGCGGAGGCCGCCGAGAAAGGCCGCGGAGGTCGCAGAGAAAGCTAGACGCGCCGCCAATCCGATCGAGCTTGCTAAAACGAAGGCACAGGGGCTACGCTATTCGGTCAGTCAAAGTCGTTCCTCTTGATTGGAATTGGGCGGGCATTAGACGCGCTTTAGGAGTTTTCTCATGCAATTGAAGCTGGCAACGCGAACGAAGGATGGAGTTCTGGTGGTGGACTGCATCGGCCGGATTGTGTTTGGCGACGAGTCTTTGCTGATAAGGGAAACGGTGAAGAAGGCCATTTCTGAGAACAATCGCATCGTACTGAATCTGGGCGAGATTAGTTACATCGATTCCGGTGGCCTGGGCACGCTCGTGGGATTACGGACCAGCGCGCAAAATGCCGGCGGCACCATCAAACTGACCAATTTGACCAGGCGCGTGGGTGACTTGTTGCAGGTCACCAAGTTGCTCACCGTTTTCGACGTCTACAACTCAGAGGCGGAAGCCGTGGAATCCTTCCGCAAGGCGGCCTAAGCCCGGCAATATTCTGTGCGCGGCTGATTCGCGCCGGGCTTCCTTGAATGCTCCCACGCATCATCTTCATAGTGTGCCTGCTGGTGAGCGCCAGCGGCTTTGTGTCTCCGCCGGTTGCACTGGCGATGGGATTGGTGTTCGGCCTGGCGCTTCCTCATCCCTACGGAAAAGAGGCGAAAAAATTCTCTAAATTTCTGCTGCAAGCTTCGGTGGTTGGACTTGGCTTTGGAATGAATCTGCATCAGGTGGTGCAGGCTGGCCGCAGTGGCTTCGTTTACACGCTGCTCGGAATTAGTTTCGCGCTTCTCGCCGGCATGGGGTTGGGAGCTTTGCTGGGCGTGCAGCGAGTGCCGGCATTTCTGATTTCCACGGGCACCGCGATTTGCGGCGGCAGTGCCATTGCCGCTGTTGGCCCCATCACACAAGCCAGCGACGAAGAAATGGCCATCGCGCTGGGCACAGTCTTCGTGCTGAATTCGGTAGCGCTGCTCACATTTCCCGCCATCGGTGGCGCACTTCATCTTACGCAATCGCAGTTCGGGCTGTGGTCCGCCCTCGCCATTCATGACACCAGTTCCGTGGTGGGAGCGGCTGCGAAGTATGGCGTAGAAGCTCTGGCCATTGCGACTACCGTGAAGTTGGCTCGGGCTTTGTGGATTGTTCCACTCTCAGTTGCAACTGCGATTGTGCGCGGGGCGAAAGCCAAGATTCAGTGGCCGTGGTTCATCGGCCTGTTTTGTCTGGCTGCGGTGTGCAACACCTACGTTCCGGCGGGCGCGCATGCTTACTCAATCGCGGTGAACGTTGCGAAGATTGGATTGACTGCAACGTTATTCTTGATTGGCAGCGGCATTTCGATGGAGACCATTAAGCGCGTGGGCCCGCGACCGTTGCTTCAAGGGATTATCTTGTGGCTGCTCGTTTTGACGGGATCTTTGTGGCTGATTCGTATGGGATGGATTGCGCTGTGAAGAAAAAAGCCGGCAGAACATTAGAACTTGCAGACAAACGGCAAGGCAAATTGTCGTCGGATCAATCGTCAAAGATGCGGATGCGAATCGAGGCCGCCATTCGGCGCATTCCAAAAGGCAAAGTGTCGACTTACGGTGCGGTGGCGCGAGCGGCAAAGTTGCCGGGTGCGGCGCGCTTTGTAGCGCGCGTGTTGCATCGTGGCTTTGGATTGCCCTGGCAGCGGGTGCTGGGGGCTGGTGGGGAAATAAAACTTCGCGGGGACCACGCCATGGAACAACGCCTGCGACTGGAAAGTGAAGGTGTGCACTTTCGTGGGCGCCGTGTTGACATGAAGCAGCACGAGTTCAAGTTCTGAGGTCGGGTCTTTGCAGTCAACGGCTTTTAACCGCGAAGGGCGCTAAGAAAAGCCGCGAAGTTCGCAAAGGAAACCAAGGTCGACAATAGCTTTCGACGACTAACGACCGCTCTTAAACTGCTCGTCGATCTCCACCTGATAGCCGGTGACCATCTTATTAGTTTCGTTGGCCATGCCCACAACCGCCATTAGCTCGCTGAACATGGCATCGGTCATGCCCTTCTTCTGCGCGGAGACGGTATGCGATGCGATGCAGTAGCCGCACTGGTTGGTTACACTGACCGCGACGTAGATCATTTCTTTGGTGAGCGGATCGAGCTCGCCGGGAGCCATGATCTGCTTGATGTCTTCCCAAGTGCGCTTAAGCGTGACCGGATCGTGAGCGAGAGCCTTCCAGAAATTGTTGATCCAGTCAGTCTTGCGCGTGGCCATGATGTCGTCGTAAACCGCGCGCACTTCCGGGCTGGCGTCCTTGTACTCGATGAGTCCCAGAGTTGCCATGAGCTCTCCTCAAAAGCTGTTCACCACAGAGACACAGAGATGGCAAAACCTAAGAAAGGCTTCTCCGTGCCTCTGTGACTCTATGGTGAATTGATTTTCTACTTCGGCAATTGGCCATCAAGCAACTTACCTAGCTCGCTCGCAGGACAGCGCACGCCCACAAAGAACTGTCCGAAGAGCGCGTAGACGGCGCTGACGTGGTCGAAGCGCATTTCGTAAATCAACTTCTTGAAGACCAGCGGATCGTCGGCGAAGAGATCGACGCCCCACTCCCAATCGTCGAAGCCGATCGAGCCCGTGATGATCTGCCTCACTTCGCCGGCGTAGCGGCGGCCGACGAGTCCGTGCTCGTTCATCTGGCGGGCGCGCTCTTCGAGGGGCAGCGAATACCAGTTCTTATCTTCGCCGCGTAGCCGGTTCATGGGATAAAAGCAGACGTAGCGGTTTGGCGGAATCTCAGGGAAGAGCCGGGGATGCATCGCTTCGCGATGCCGGCCCAGCTTGCATTCGATCTCCGCCTTCCATTGATCGGAGTGCGGCTGAATGCCTTGATCGGTAAGCTCCTTGTAGATCTTGAGCGTGGAGTCGTAGAGGCCGAGTTCAATGATGGAGAGATAAGAAGATGTAGGTTCGAGGTAATCGCTGAGGCGCAGGCCAGCAAGTCTGAGTTCGGCTTGATTGAGATCGGCAAACGACTTGCGGAAGTGCACCAGCATGAGATCGCCCTTGTGGCCGATCATGGAGAACAGCGCGGACTGTCCTTCACTCTCTTTTCCGCCACCGCTTTTCTCCATTTCGCCCAGCATGGCCGCTGCTTCCTGCGCAATTTCGGACTTGGCTGTGTCGGGCAAAGTTCGCCACGCCGTGCGGCGGAAGCGCATCATCTGATGCAGCACGCTGTAACCTTCGGTGGTCAGCGGCACGGCGGGAATGTCGTTGGAAGCAGCTTGCGTGGGAATTGGACGGGCAGTGGTCGTCATTGGTCTCTCGGGATGTGTGCTCATGATTTCAGCATCTATTGTACGCAACCGGCGCGGAGCCAGCGAGTCTGCGGTTTACAATCGTGCTGGCAGTCCGCTAGTGGGGCGATATTAACTTAGTGCGACAATTGATTTCGATACTCGCTGTTACGTTCGTATTTGCCGCTTCGCTACTGGCGCAGGGCAAGCGTTTATGGGTTCTGCGCGCGCCTGGAGAGATGGCGGAGTACGATCCGGCAAGCTTCGCGGCGAAGCAGTCGGTAAAAGTTCCGGCGGAAGCCGTAGCATCGCCACAGACCCTTTCGGCAAATCGTCTCGGGCAGATGCTGTTTGCTATTCCTTTGTCCTTGCCGCTGCCCGAGGGCGATCTGGCGAACGAGCGTAAGGTCTGGTTCTGGGATGGCCGCGCCGCGAGCACGCTTGCGCGCGATGCGGCCAGCTCGACAGCTACAACGGGATCGAATCTCGCCATCACCGAATCTGCTCCTCAGCCATATCTCTCAGTAGACGGAACGCATCTCTATTGGTTCTTGAATGGAGCGCGGCGTTTGCAGCGCGACGGCGTCGATCTCTCCATCAAGGCAACATGGTCAAGCTGGCAAACGGATCTGACTGGTGCGGCCCGGGAGGATGTGGCTTCGAGCGCGCTTCCAGATTGCTCGTGCCCCACGGGAAGTTGCGAGGAGAGTTGTCCGCACGGCGACGTATGGGTTCCACAGGAGGGAGTGGGCAAGTTCTTTCTGCTGACACAGTTCGTCGCCGGCAAGACTCAACCTATTTACAAGGCTACGTCTTTGTACGAAGAGAGTGCGAGCAAGTGGACGGCGAGGCCGATCGATCCGCCGCTGCGGCGCGTGCTGGATGCGGCCAATACCGGCGTAATCCTCGAGGCGATTCCTGACACAGGGTGCTGCGGCTGGGAGAATCAGAGCAACGATCAGACTCTGTTGCATCTTCAGGGCAAGACGTTGACTGTGTTCGATGAGTTTGCGGCGTACAAGAATCCCGATTATGACGTGAGCTTCTACACCGAGAATGGCAAGCTGTCGCCAGATCTTGCCTCGGTTGCCATCACCATCGTTGCTACGGCGCAGCCGAACAAGCCGATTCAACTTTCTGAACAAGGTCAAGCGAATCCGGAGGAATCACAGCGCATTCGCAAGGCTTTGTTGGATCTGCCTGCGGTAGAAGTGAAGAGCGTCGAAGATACTCCGCGGCGCATCGCTTTCATTCCACATGCAACCCTCGTCGGCTGGATCAGCGACAAAGAGGTGCTGATCGTCGAGGGACATCTGCTGGTCGCCTACAACGTGGTCAGTGGGGAGCGGCGCAAATCGAGCATTCGCGTTGAAAATGCAGAGCATGTATTTCTGCGGTGAAGACATTCCGACGTAAGAAAGTTTCGAACGATCCCCTATGAACATTCTTGACCTGGTGGTCGGCAAGCCGATCAGAACCAGCGACGAGCGGGCGGAGCAGATCGGGCCGGCACAAGGCGTTCCCATCTTTGGTCTCGACGCTCTTAGCTCAGCCGCGTACGGCCCGGAGGCGGCTCTCAGCCTGCTGCTTCCCCTTGGCTTGTTGGGCGTTCGCTACATCGTTCCGGTCAGCGCCGCGATCATCACGCTACTGGTGATTGTGTACTTCTCTTATCGCCAGACCATCGCTGCTTACCCAAACGGCGGCGGCTCATATACCGTGGCGCGCTTCAACCTGGGCTCGCGCGCCGGTTTGCTGGCGGCCGCGGCGCTGCTGGCCGATTACATTCTCACGGCTGCGGTCGGCATCTCCGCAGGTGTGGGCGCGTTGATCTCGGCTGTCCCTTCATTGCAGCCCCACACGGTTTCAATCTGCATTGGCATTCTGATTGTCATCACCATTCTCAATTTGCGGGGCGTGCGAGAAGCTGGTACCGCTTTTGCGCTTCCTACTTATTTGTTTGTGGGAACGATTCTCATCACGATTGTGGCGGGAGTGGTGCGCGTCATCGCCAGCGGCGGACATCCGGCTCCGGTGGAGGCTCTTCCGCAGACACCGCCCATGGTTGAGGCGGTGACCTATTGGCTGTTGCTGAAAGTGTTTGCCAGCGGCTGCACCGCGCTAACTGGAGTTGAGGCCGTCAGCAACGGCGTGAAGGCCTTTCGCGAGCCGGCGGTTAAGAATGCTCAGCGCACGCTCACCATCATCATCTTTCTTCTCGCAGTGATGCTGGCGGGAATCTCTTTTCTCGTAAGGGCCTATGGAATCGCTGCGACCGACCCGGGGAAGCCGGGATATCAGAGTGTGCTCTCCATGTTGACTTTTGCCGTGTTTGGCAAAGGCTTTTTTTACTACGTCACGATGGGAGCGATTCTGGTTGTGCTGTCGCTCTCGGCCAATACCGCTTTCGCTGACTTCCCGCGGCTTTGCCGGGCCATCGCGCTAAACAATTACCTGCCGCACACGTTTGCGTACCGCGGGCGGAGGCTGGTTTATACCTACGGCATTGTCGTTCTGGCGCTGCTGAGTGGCGGGGTTCTTCTCCTCTTTGGGGGCGTTACCGATCGCCTCATTCCTCTCTATGCGGTCGGTGCCTTCATGGCCTTCACGCTGTCGCAGGCTGGCATGGTGATGCACTGGCGTAAGAAGCATGGTCCGAATTGGCGGAAGAGCGCCTTTGTGAACGGTCTGGGAGCGGTAGTGACCGGCACGACGACCATAATCGTGCTGGTCGCGAAATTTGTCGAGGGCGCGTGGATTACGCTGCTGTTTATTCCTCTGATGATCTTTGTTTTTTCGCGGGTGCGGCGTCACTATTATGCGGTGAAAGTGCTTACCACCTGTAAGGAGCCTGTTGATGTTGCCAGCCTGAACCAGCATCCCATTGCCGTGGTGGCCATCGATCACTGGAACAGCATCACGCGGCAGGGAATCGAATTTGCTGCGCGGCTTTCTTCGGAGGTGATCGCGGTGCACGTTGAGTCGGGCGATCATTCCGTCCTGCTGCACGACGCGTGGGACCACTATGTTGCGAAGTCTTTTCAGGACGCGGGAAAGAAGCCTCCTGAATTGCGAGAACTGCCGTCGCCCTACCGGTTCATCATCATTCCTATCGTTCAGTTCGTTCTTGATCTTTCGAAAAAGAATCCGAAGCGCAATATTATCGTCGTCATACCGGAATTGGTGGAGGACAGGTGGTACGAGTACTTCCTGCACAATCAGCGGGCGCGGATGCTGGAATGGGTGCTGCTGGTGCGCGGCAACGAGCGCATCTCCACCACGAGCGCGCCCTGGTATATACGGAAGAGAAAGTGATTGCCGCGGCTCGTCGCGCCGCCGTCTGTATGCAAAATCCTTCATCTTGACGCGCCTCTCGGCCTGTGTGAGATGATTGCGCCCTCGAATTAATTTCACCTCCCCCCGGAAGTGGCCGTGCCGAACGAGTCGAGAGCAGCGATGCACTCATTCGCCGCTCTGGGACCAAAGTCCAAGAAAACAAATCTGAATTTGTCCGGAGGCAACAATCATGAAATCCACGAATGGCTGGCTCATCCTTCGTGCCGCACTCGCGGTTGCGGCTATACCTTTCATCCTGGCAATGTGCGCGCAAGCGCAAACCTTCACCACTCTGGTCACCTTCAACGGGGAAAATGGTGGACAAGCCTATTACTACGGCTCCGGAGCGCTGATGCAAGGTCTCGATGGGAACCTTTATGGAAGCGCCTCTGGAGGTGGAGTGAGCAGCGACACGGGAACAGTTTTTAAAGTGGCGATGGGGAAACTGACCACGCTTTACGAATTCTGCGCCCAGTCCGGCTGCCCGGATGGCCAGGCTCCGGGCGCAACGCTGGTGCAGACAGCCAACGGCAATGTCTATGGAACGACTTACATCGGAGGGACGGGCGATTACGGCACTATCTTTCAGATCACGCCGTCCGGCCAACTGACCACAGTGCATTTTTTTAACGGGCCGACCGACGGCGGAAACACGGACGCTGGGATGGTGCTCGCCGCGAACGGCAATCTGTATGGGACTGCGAATACAGATGGGCCAACCGGCTACGGGACGGTCTACGAACTTACTCCTGCGGGCCAGTTTACCGTGCTGTACAGCTTTTGCTCGCTAACCAATTGTACCGACGGCGGAAATCCTAACGCGGCACTGGTGCAAGGCACGAACGGCAATTTCTACGGCACCACACGAGCGGGCGGCGCCAACGGATATGGCACCGTTTTCGAGATTACCGCCGCCGGCAAACTGACCACGCTGTACAACTTCTGCTCCAAGACGAGTTGCCGTGACGGCTCTTACGCCTTAGGAACGCTGATTCAGGGCGCCGATGGAAATTTTTATGGCACAACTGGCGCCGGCGGGGCGCACGCGTCCGGTTCAGTTTTCAAAATGACGCCGGCAGGAAAATTGGCCACACTCTACAGTTTCTGTCCGACGAAGGGATGCGTAGATGGCGCGCAACCGTATTCTGGTCTGGTGCAAGCTAATGATGGAAATTTCTACGGCACAACGGCTGAGGGCGGAACGGGCACGAACTGCCCGAACGGTACTGGATACGGCTGCGGAACGATCTTTGAACTGACTCCGGCGGGAGTATTGACCACGCTTCATAGCTTCGATGGAACCGACGGGGCGACTCCGTTCGGAGGCTTGGTGCAATCCACAAACGGAAGCTTTTACGGGACAACCTATCTCTCCGGCACTTACGGTGACGGGACGATCTTCACTTTGAACACGGGCCTGGGCGCATTTGTAAAGCCGCAGCCCGCGCTGGGCAAGGTGGGGGCGACGATTGTGATCCTGGGCAACAATCTGAAGGGCACGACGAGGGTGACGTTCAACGGGACGCCTGCGACATTCACCGTGGTTTCACCTACGGAAATCAAGGCGGTTGTGCCTGCGGGTGCTGCCAGCGGCACGATCACGGTGACGACGGCGACTGCCACGTTGAATAGTAATCCGGCGTTTCACGTGGCGCCGTAATTTTCTTGGCGTGGCCCAATAAAGAAGATGCGGGAGGGCTGGGGGCGGAAGAAGGCGACAAAAGGGCTGAAAGCCCAAAGTTACTATGAACGCTTACGCGGCGCTGGCAACGGCCCACTTTATTGATTCGCGATTCTGCCCACGGGAAGCGGCGACGCAATGAATTCAGTTTCTGGCAGTTACATCGAGGATGTAGGCGGTCTGGCTGGCGGTTATCACGAATAGACGGTTGCCGTCCGGAGAGAAGGTCTTGAACGATACGGGATCGGAAAAGCTGTACTGCTGTCTTAATTGTGAGGTGACCATATCGTAGAGGCTGACCTGGCCGATTTCGCCGTTGATGGCAAGCAGTCCCGTGCGGGAAGCCGAGGGAGCGGTTCCGAAGAAATGCCCTCTGGCTTCTCCGGTTGCCGCGGAATAGGTGAGTATCTCATTGTGGCTGGCGGAGGCGATCACCCAGTCTCCAGCGCCGAACGTGGAGTTGACGGTGAAGGCGCCTTTGTTGGTCTTGATGATGAGTTCGGCATGAGGAGTGTTCTGCAGGTCTATCTGTTCGAGGAAATAGTCAGCTTTGTCGCCGGTATTCTTGAGCGCGGGAAACTTTGCCAGTTCATCGTGGCTTGCGACCGCGCCGACAGGCCAGCGCAGCAGCAGACTGCCCTCCCCCAGTGTGAGGGCGGGCATTTCATGAGGAAAATAGCGGGACCAGAGCAGGCGGCCGTCCCGCACATCATGAAGCTCGACGTCTACATCGCTGGGAGTGGCGGAGCCAAATTTGAAATATCCGCCTAACAAGATTCCCAGGCAAACGAGATCGGGCGCTAGGGTGATTTGTCCGTTATTTTGGCGCCCTCTCGACTTTGTTACCAGGAGATAAGGTCCGTGCTGGGTAGCGACTTCGTCTGTCACCTTGTACCCAGAAGCAATATTTCCCAGTGCCGGATCAACTCGCACGATTTCCCGGCCGGTTTCTCCAAACTTAGGAAAGTCGACAAAGGCTACGCTGTCGGGGCCGAACCATGCGCCGCGGAAGCCGCGTACCTCGAGGGTCTGAATATTGTGAGTAATGTCCCAAACACCGCCGCGGGAACGGTTGGAAAGAAGCAGCCAGGAAAAATCAGGAGAGACAGCAACCGCCTGGAGAGGGCCCAAGCGGGCCTCCGGTAGCTTGATTTTCGCGATGGCCTCGGTCTTGCCCAAGGCGTGCAGCGAGAGTTGGCCGCTCAGTTGTTCCGACACGAAAGTTCCGTCGTAGAAGTCGGCGGCTGACCTCTTGAAGGTGATGGGCATGGTTCCGCTTTTCACGTCGTAAAGACCTAAATTTCCCATCTTCTTGAGGCCGACGAAAAGATAGTCCCCATGAGTTGCCGGGCGGAACCGGATGCCATTGGCCAAGTGGACTTGTTCCAGCCGTTCTCCGGAAGGGAAGCGCAGAATCGGTGACTTGGCAGGCGAAGAAGGATTGACGCCGATAATGCGGTCGGGACCGAGGAAGGCGAAGCTCGACTTTTCGAGGTCTTTGATGGAGCCGGGTAGGGAGAGTTCGTGTTTGCCGGTCACATCCCAAGCGAAGTGCGCGGCTCCGGTACCCGCAAGGAAGTACCGGGCATCGGGAGAGAAAGCCATTTCAATGAAGTGTAGATCGCTGTCCTCAGCGAGTGACATCGAGGCAAGGCACATCCCGAAAAAACCTGGCGAAACGAACGACTTCTTCGTAACCAGCGTAGTTTCCGACACTACGTCGATCAAGGAGAGCTCGAATTGAGAGTTCAGGCAAGCGAGAACGGTGCCATCGGGCGAGAGTTCACTTTGAAGGCATAGGTGGAGGACGGTGATTTCGTGGACCCAGTTTCGACGTTGGCCGGCAATCGACCAACTTTCGACACGCAAAGAACGATTGTGAAAGACCAGCGACTGCGAATCGGGTGTAAACACGGCACTAGCAGCGTCAGGCACAGGTATGTAAAACAGCACCGCGAGGGGATCGCGAGTGAGAATATGAATGCCGCCTTCATCCTGAGCGAGCAAATATTTGCTGTCGGGACTGAACCGTAGGTTGGAAATGTCGGGACGCAGGGGACGTGCCAGAGTCTGCTTCAGGACGAGGCCGGGCAGAGACTCTTCGCTAGCTGCGCCGCTATAAGACACAACATCTCTTTGCCACTGAGCAAACTCTGCGGTGCGCGCGCCGGCTGGAATTTCGGCGCAACCAGCGGGCAAAGCGGCAACGTTCTTCAACATTTCGCGGAGCCGGCGCTCGGAAGGCTTGGTATTTCCGAAGAGATCCGAAACCCAGCTTCCAGTTTTGCCGTGGATCTGCTGAAAGCGATCCCACAAATCAACGTAGGCGTGCGGAGCGTAGCCTGCCCGGGCCATGGCGTAAAGAGCTACCTGGTCCGCCACATATTGATGCTTTTCCTCCTCGCCGCCGCGGTGTCCGGGCTTGCGCGATTGATTTTCCACGAGCAGGTGGAATTTTTCAAAGATGTCGGAACGGTCGCCAACTTGCTTGATCCCGAGCACTTCGCGAAAACGGGCGGTCATCTCAATGGCCGACTGGTGGGTGACAATGTGCCCGAGTTCATGGGCAAGGACGCCGGCAAGTTCGTCATCCGTCCTGGCCAGTGCCACCATTTTGCGAGAGACGTAAACCCGGCCCCCCACCATGCTGAAGGCATTCACTTCGGGAAGCTCCATGAGATAAAAACGGAACTTCAGATCGGTGAGCGGAAGGTGCTTCACCAGGCGGTCGCCCAAGGATCGCAGATAGGTATTGAGGGTGTCGTCCCGGACGATCTTCACTTGTTGGGCGAAGCTCGCGGCCATGGCATCTCCCAAGTCCACTTCCTGCTGATCCGAAAACATGTCGGCGTCTTTGGAGACGGGCTGAACGGCGGGCGGCAGGGGACAGTTTTGCTGGGCCGCACCCACACCTGGGAGCAGCAGCAAACTTAGAAAGATGATCGCGAGCCGATTGCGCCTGTGCGGCATGGGTGATAGGGCTGGGGAGACCTTATTTCATGCTCCCGGCATGCACAAGAAAATCGCACCGTTTGGCGAACCTGTCAATCAATCTTTCCGAATACTGTTCAAGCTTGAAAGTTGGAGGCGGCGACAGCGTCGAGGATTGGTACAGGCGGGATGAGTTTTGTCACTTTCAGGCAGGTTTCCGATTTGCAAATTGCGAGGCTCTCTTCACTCTCTCCAGTTCTGCGTTAGAATTGAGACATCCCTAAAACGTAGGAGCAACTCACAATGTATCCGGAAATTATGGTTATCCCCATGCGCGAAGAATTGAGCCGTTTGGGAATTGAAGAACTGCGCACGGCGGAGGCCGTCGATCGCGCTCTGAGCACACAACCGGGTACGGCGTTGGTGGTGGTAAATTCCATTTGCGGATGCGCTGCCGGCCGCATGCGTCCCGCTGTCCGCATGGCTTTGCAGAATGCCTCGCATCCCGACAAAGCGTTTACGGTTTTCGCCGGGCAAGACCTGGAGGCTACCGAGCGGGCCCGCAGCTATTTCACGGGACAGCCGCCTTCGTCGCCCTCGATTGCGATTCTGCGCGATGGCAAACTGGTTTACATGATGCCGCGGCGCGACATCGAATCCCGCGAGGCTCCAGCCATCGCAGCCGAACTAAAAGCAGCGTTGGACAAGTTCTGCGCCAAGCCGGTGCCGGTGCAGTAATGTTGCACGGCGTTTTTGCTTCGCCTGCCTGCGGGGAGGTTCTACTTCTTCGCGGGTGCGCTGATCATGAACGCTTTTACCACGATTCCATTCGGCTGCACTCCTACCGGAATCATGGTTAGGAGAGAATATTCTGTCGGTTCCAGCTTGCGCGGCGTACGCTTCTGGATGACGGTAACGTCTCCCGCCTGCGTATCCAGCACCAGAAGATAGTTTTGATCCTGCGAGAGCGCCAGGGCATCCGGACGGCTGCCAGCGGCGACCGTCGTGAGTCTCCGCCCGGCGTCGATGTCGTACACCGCGATACTGTTGGAGCCGAAGTTGCTGGCATAGAGCCGGGAATTATCGCGAGTGACGATTGCGTGCGAGGGATGCTGCCCTACCAGCGCGCTGCTTCCGACTTCGTCGTTTCCGGTTTCGATGATGGAGATGCTGTCGGAATCGAAATCGCAGACGATGAGTTCGCCGCCATCCGGCTTCAGCGCCAGGCTCACCGGAGTACGTCCGACATCCAGCAAGGCCAGCACGCGATCGCCGCTCTGTCCGCCATTCTCTTTGCCGCCCGTCAATGCAATGGACGCCACTTGCGACGAGCCCGAACAGGCCACAAACGCCTTGCTCGAGTCCGGCAAAATTGCAATGTCCTCAGGTTGCTGGCAGAGCGGCAAAGTTGCCCGCACGCGCAGCCGTTTTACATCAATCAGCGAAACCGTGTTATCGCCGCGATTGGAAACTACCACCGTATTGCCATCGGGCGAAACCCGCGCCAGGCCTGGGCCGGAGCCGACCCGGATATTGCCCAGGACCAACCTCTTTTCGAGATCGATGACCGAGACATTGGCCGACCCGGAGTTGGCTACGTAGGCCCGCTTGCCATCCTCCGAAACATCGATAAAGTAAGGCCGACCCTGCACGCCGATCGTAGCTACGACAGCATTGCTCGCCGTATCGATGACACTGATGTTGTTCGCTCCCGTGTTGACCACATAGATTTCATTCTTCTTTGGGTTGACCGCAACTCCGGTGGGCTCCAGGCCGACAGCAATTGTCTTTGCCAGTTGAAAGGTTCGGAGATCGATCACGCTTACGGTATTGCTCTTGCCGTTGGTAACGTAGGCATACTCGCGGTAGGCCGGGCCGTAATCGGGTAAAGGCGGCTCGCGGAAATACCACCAGCCGGCGGCGGCAAGCAACGGGATTAGAACCATGAAAATGAGGAGTTTTTTCAAGGCTAGGCTAGTCACGAATATTAGAAATAGAAGCTGACTTGAATCACGCCTGCAGCGAGGGTTCCCAAACTATCTGGCAATAACGCCCATCGTCTCCCTAACTCCAATCTCCGGCACGGTCCTCCCCACCACCGCCGCGATCTGGCGCACTTGCTTCATCAGTTCATCGAACTGGTCGGGAAATAGCGACTGCGGACCGTCGGACATTGCTTCGTCCGGTTTGTTGTGCACCTCGACCATTAATCCATCCGCACCTACGGCCACCGCGGCGCGAGAGAGAGGTGTCACTTTGTTTCGCTTGCCGGTGCCATGGCTGGGGTCGACAAAGATGGGCAGGTGGCTGAGGCGCTGCACCGCCGGCACGACACTCAGGTCGAGCGTATTGCGGGTGTGGTCGGCGAATGTACGCACGCCGCGCTCGCATAGCGCGACGTTGTAGTTGCCTTCGCTTAAGATGTATTCCGCTGCCATCAGGAACTCTTCCAGCGTGGCCGACATGCCACGCTTCAGCAGCACCGGCTTCTTCGCTCGCCCGGCGCGCTTCAGCAAAGAAAAGTTCTGCATGTTGCGCGCGCCGATCTGGATCATGTCCGCGTACTCTTCCACCAGATCGAGCGATTCGTTATCGATGGCTTCCGTAATAATCTTCATCCCAAATTGCTTACGGATCTCCGACATGATTTGCAGCCCTTCCTCGCCCAGACCCTGGAAGGAGTAAGGAGAGGTGCGCGGTTTGTAGGCGCCACCACGAAAAAATTGCGCTCCAGCGCGATGCACGCGCTCGGCGACAGCAAACGCCTGCTCGCGGCTCTCGATGGCGCACGGTCCGGCGACAATCGCAAGCCCGGATCCGCCGATGGTGGCCTGAGTTCCGGCAAAGCGAATGATCGTATTGTCTTCTTTAATGTCGCGGCTGACGAGTTTGTAGGGCTTCGAAACCTTGATGACTTCCTGGACGCCGGCCATCTCTTCCAGCGTGCCCTGCTCCACCTCGCCCTTGTTGCCGGTGATGCCGATGGCAGTACGTTGCGCGCCGGGCATGGCGTGCGCGCGGTATCCCAGTTTTTCGATTTTTTCGCAGACGCCCCGGATTTGTTCTTCGGTAGCGTGCGCTTTCATGACCACTAACATGGGGAAATCCCTTCAGTGTGGGGACGAGAACTCTTGCCCAGCTGGCGAGCGAATTGAGATTCGCCTTCTTCGCCGGCAGCTTCCAGCCGCACACAGCAGCCCATCAAGTCTACCTTTGCCCGCTGTTGCACCGCAAACCGGCACACAGCCTTTATACTTTTCTCATGCCCCCTTCGATTGCCCGCGAGCAAGACATCCTCGCCCGGCCTGCTCCGAAGCGTCCGCCGCGCCTCACTTCCCGGCGCATTGGCATTCATACTTCCACTGCCGGAGGCATTCACAATGCTGCCGAGCGCGCGTACCGCATCGGCTGCAACACGCTGCAAATTTTCTCTTCGAGCCCACGCCAGTGGGCGCCTTACGAACTCAGCAATCCTCTCTGCGAGGAGATGTTCAGGCTGCGCGCGAAATATGACCTGAAACCGCTGGTCATCCACACCAACTATCTGGTAAATCTAGCCAGCACGAACCCGCTGTTTCTAGAAAAATCCATCGAAGCCTTTCGCGGAGAAGTGGAACGCGCGCTCGCGGTCTGTGCCGATTACCTGGTGCTTCATCCCGGATCATTTCGCGGAACGGACCGCGAAGCCGGATTGCTGCAAACCGCCGCCGCAATCGCGGCGGCCACGCAGGATCTAGAACTGGCGAAGGCGGGCCTCACCATCCTGATTGAAAATACCGCGGGAGCGGAATATTCACTCGGAGGCAGCTTCGAGCAGGTCGCTGAGGTGATTGACCGGTTGCGTGGCATTGTGCCCATCGCCGCCTGCATCGATACCTGCCATACTCACGTTGCTGGGTATGACATCGTCAGCGAGGAAGGGATTTATCAAACGTTGCAGCATCTGGATGAAACCGTGGGCCTGAACCATGTGAAAGTGATTCACTGCAACGACGCGAAGGCTGCCCGAGGCTCGAAGCTTGACCGCCATCAACAAATTGGGAAGGGAACAATTGGACTACAGCCGTTTCGGATTCTGCTGAATGATCTACGGCTTGCACATGCGGCATTCATCGCCGAAACGCCCATCGACAAGCCGGGCGACGATCGCAGAAATGTCGAAGCCTTGAAGAAGTTGGTCGCCTAGCTGCGATGGCTACCTATTGCATCTAAATTTCCGATGAAAACGCGTGCTATCCGTATTGTTTGCTTATGGCTGCTCACAGCCGCCGCGTTCCATGTGCGGCCCGAGCACGTGGGCGCTCAAGCTGCCGAATCTTCTGAGAACCACGCGGTTGAAATCGTCATGAAGAACGTGATGTACCACTTCACCGATCACATAGCGGTGCACATCGTTCAGCTTCAAGGCCATCTGAAGCCAACCAAAGCCGGGGCCACTGTATTCTTTGATGACAAGAATTCGTTCATCCTGGCGATGGCGTCGGCTGAGATTTCGATCAGCAGCAAGTCTCTGGCGCAAGTTCTCAATGACAATGTGTTTTCGGCATCCGACGCACCCATTAAAGACGTCAGCATTGAAAGCAAGAATAATCAGCTCATTATTAAAGGTAAGCTGCCCCAGAAAGCGGGCGTTTCCTTTGAAACTGTGGGGACGATTTCAGCCGACCCGGATGGGCGAATCCGTCTCCACACTGAGCATGTGAAGGCGGCGCATGTACCCGTAAAGGGATTACTGGATACGCTGGGAATCGACCTGGATCGCCTGATCAACACCCAAAATATTCATGGCGTGGCGGTCGACAAGGATGACTTGCTTCTTGATCCTCAACAGATATTGCCGCCACCACGCATTCAAGGAAAGGTGACTGAGGTGCGTGTTCAGGGGAACGAGATTATTCAAGTTTTCGGCGTCAAGCAACCGTCGAATTTTGCGGCCAAGCAGCCCGGCAATTACATTGCTTTTCGGCATGGCGAGATGCGCTTTGGAAAACTCACCATGCACGACGCGGATTTAGTCCTGATCGACATGGACCCAGGCGATCCCTTCGATTTCTTGCTCGATCACTATCAGGAGCAGTTGGTCGCGGGATATACGAAGAGCACACCGGAGTATGGTCTTCGTACTTACGCCAAGGATTACAACAAGCTGCGGAATCGCTCTCCGAAGAAATAGAACAGGCTTCCTGTGATTTTTCGCGGTATGTTAAACTTGTTAAACAAATGCTGGGTATCCGACTCGAACCCGAACTCGAACAGAAACTGGAGTCTCTTTCCAAGGAGACTGGGCGCAGCAAGAGTTACTACGCCCGCGAGGCGATCAGGCAATATCTGGAAGACCGCGAAGATTACTTGAAAGGTATTGCAGCACTAGAACGTCGCGAACCAACCATCACGCTGGAGGAACTGGAGCGGCGTCTGGGTTTTAATAAGTGAAGATCTGGCGGATCGAGATCACTCGCACCGCGACCAAGCAAATCACAAAACTTGATCGTCGCGCCAAAGAGGCAATCCTCCAGCTTTTGCGGGAACGTCTATCGCCGGCGGAGAACCCAAGGCAATGGGGAAGAGCTTTACAGGGGGAAAAGCGCGGACTGTGGCGATATCGTGTCGGTGACTATCGACTCATCTGTGATTTCAAAAATGAAGAGATCACAGTCCTGGTGCTTGAGCTGGGACACCGCAAAGACGTGTATCGATAGGCTGACCCTCCGCGCATCTTTCTATCGCCTCATTGTAGAATCTAAGGTTTACGCGAACGCGCTTGCACCTTATGCCCCAGCAAGACAATATGCAGGAAGAAACCACCCGCGCCAGCGGCAGTCCACGGCCTGACGACGACCGTTATGATCCGCAGGGGGTAGAAAGCAAATGGTTCGAACGCTGGCAGAGCGATCAGGAACTCTACGCCGCCGAGCCTGATTCCACCAAAAAGAAATTCTACGTCCTCGAAATGCTGCCTTATCCCTCAGGCGTGCTGCACATGGGGCATGTGCGGAACTACGCTATCGGTGACGCGTTGGCGCGTTACATGTGGATGAACGGATATAACGTGCTTCATCCCATGGGTTGGGATTCCTTCGGCTTGCCGGCGGAAAATGCGGCCATCCAGAACAACACGCCGCCGCGCCAGTGGACGCTCGGCAATATTGCGAAGATGAAGGCGCAGATGAAGCGCCTTGGCTTCGCCTACGACTGGTCGCGCGAGGTAACCACCTGCCTGCCTGAGTACTATCGCTGGAACCAATGGTTCTTTTTGAAGTTTTACGAGAAGGGTTTAGCCTATCGCAAAAAGAGCAGGGTTAACTGGTGCCCGAAGTGTGCGACTGTTCTGGCCAATGAGCAAGTGGTCGACGGATGTTGCTGGCGTCACGAAGACACGCTGGTGGAGCAGCGCGAGCTTGAGCAGTGGTTCCTGCGCATTACCAAGTATGCCGACGAATTGTTGCGCGATCTGGATAAGCTCGAGGGCTGGCCGGAAAAAGTCCGGACCATGCAGCGCAACTGGATCGGCCGCAGCGATGGCACCCTGGTCGATTTCAAGCTCGATTATGCGGAGAACCACAAGGGATTCGGGCCCGGCGGTTCGACCATCAGCGTTTTCACCACGCGCGTCGATACGATCTTTGGCGCGACGTCGGTGCAGCTTGCGCCGCAGCATCCGATCGTTGCCGATCTGGCTGCGGCCAATCCCGATCTGCGTGCGAAGGTTGATCAACTCATCGCCGAGCAACGCAGGGCGAAAGAAGTCGGCGATATCGGCGAGATCGAAAAGCATGGTGTGTTTACTGGGCGCTATGCCATCAATCCTTTTAACAGCGAAAAGGTTCCGGTGTGGGTGGCGAACTACATTCTGATGGACTACGGCACGGGCGCCATCATGAGTGTGCCCGCACATGACGACCGGGATTTCGAGTTCGCCAAGAAATATGATCTCGAAATTCGCCTAGTGGTTGTTCCGATTCCCAAAGATGACGAAGAAACGGTGGCGGAGCCGACGCTTCCATTCATCGGGCACGAAGGCTCGCTGATTAACTCTGGTCGCTACAGCGGTCTGGAGTGTGCTGCAGCGATTAAAAAGATGTCTGCCGAGGCGGAGAAGCATGGGTTTGGAAAAGCCACCACTTCCTATCGTTTGAAAGATTGGGGAATTTCGCGCCAGCGATATTGGGGAACTCCCATCCCTATGCTGTATTGCGAAAAAGATGGCATCGTTCCGGTGCCGGAAAAAGATTTGCCAGTGATTTTGCCAGAAACTGTCGATATCGCAAACGTTCACGGATCGCCGCTCGGTGCGTTGCCGGAGTTTGTGAATGCGACCTGTCCGAAGTGTGGCGGTTCCGCGCGCCGCGAAACCGATACCATGGACACCTTTGTCGATTCCTCCTGGTATTTCTACCGCTATACCGACGCGCACAACGATCACGCTCCGTTCGACAGCAAGGCGGCGCAGTACTGGTTCCCCATCGATCAATACATTGGTGGCGTGGAGCACGCCATATTGCACTTGATCTACTCGCGCTTCTGGACAAAGTTCATGCGCGATATAGGAATGATCACCAACGACGAGCCCGCGGAGCGATTATTCACGCAGGGCATGGTGATTAAAGACGGCGCCAAGATGTCGAAGAGCCTGGGCAACGTGGTGAGCCCGGATGAAATGGTGGCGCGCTATGGGGCCGATGCGGCTCGTCTTTACAGCTTGTTCGCGGCGCCGCCGGACCGCGACCTTGACTGGCAGGATGCCGGGATCGAGGGCATTCAAAGATTTTTGGGGCGCGTGTACCGCTTTATTGAAGGGAATGCGCGCCCGCAGGATCCGGAGTGGCGCAAGCCGTTGCCCGCCCTTACCGGTTCGGCGCGGCAACTTCAGCGCAAGCTTCACCAGACCATCAAGCGCGTGACCGACGATTTTCAGGGGCGCTGGCACTTCAATACTTGCATTTCGGCCGTGATGGAACTGGTGAATGAAGCCAATCGACGGGCACTTGGAAGCGGAGCGATTCACAACCCTGTGACGGGCGAGCTCCAAAAGGGTGATGACATTCCACTCAGCCTGCTGGCCGAGGTTCAGCGGACTCTCGCGTTGTTGCTCGCGCCCTTTGCGCCCTATCTCGCGCACGAACTTTGGGAGATGTTGGGAGAGAAGGGAAGCCTGCTGAAGGCTTCCTGGCCAAAGTACGACTCTGCGCTGGCGAAAGAAGATGAACTGGAAATTCCGGTGCAGGTCAATGGTAAGTTGCGCGGCCGCGTCGTGGTGCCCGCAGACTCTGCCGAGGATTTCGTGATCGCTCGCGCGCTGGCGGAGGAAAAAGTGCAATCGGCAATCGCGGGCAAGCAGATCGTGAAAAAAATCTTTGTCCCCGGCAAGCTAGTCAACATCGTCGTGCGCTAGACTTCATGTCCCGTGTCTCACCTACCATCGAAGGCTTTCGCGCGGCTTTTCGCAGGCCATCGCTCACGTTTGCCGAAATCGCCTGGCGCTGGACGGTCGGCGCAGTTGCCTGGGGATTATCGCTTTTCTGGCTGGTTGAATACCTGAACACGCTGTTAGTGTCGAAGGGCGACGCGGCGCTTTTGTCGACGAAGCAGCCGCTGCTCGTGGCACGCGCCATTGCGCACATCCTCCGCGGAAGTCTGAATCGAGCCGTGCTGTCGGCGGTGGTCGTGCTGATCACGGCGGCCATGCTCTGGGTTGTGGCAGCGTCCGTGGGGCGGATCGCCACAGTGCGTGGCCTGCTCAGCCGTTTCCGTAACGACGGTACTCACAACTCTTCTGCTAGCACGGATGCCACGGGCGAGTCCCGGCCATTACGTTCTGTGATCGGCTTGAGCTTCCTGCGAGCGATTGTGACGCTGGCTGCGGTTCTCGCCCTTGTGGGGGCAGCTGTTCTGTGCAATTTTGCCTTGCCGCGCGAAAACCCTCAGCCCGGGCTCGTCTTTATCCTGTTTCTTCCGATGGCAGGCCTCGTCTGTCTCGCGTGGTCCGCTCTGAACTGGCTGTTGTCTCTGGCTGCTATATTCGCCGTCCGCGATGGCGATGACGCGTTAGAAGCGGTATTTGCCGCTGTGGCTTTTTTTCGCGAACATTCCAGACCGGTCATCGCGGTAAGCACGTGGACCGGACTTGCGCACTTGGTCGCGTTCAGCATCGCCAGCACGGCGGTGTCGCTGCCGCTGGCTTTTATTCAAGTTGCTCCGTGGCGGTTCGTTGTTGCCGTTATTATTCTGGTGACACTTATGTACTTTGCGGTGGTTGACTGGCTTTATATTGTGCGTCTCGCTGGATATGTCTTTATTGCAGAAATGCCGGAAGCTCTGGCTGAGCCCGCTCCACAGCCGGTGTCTGCCCCGTCAGCTTCTCCGCCGCAAACCTCGATGGACCGCGATGAGCTGATTCTCAGCGATATTTCGAATCTGGCCGTAGAGACATAGCTCGAGGCGCCTGGTCCAGCGATCTGGGCATCGACAGGCTTGCGCCCCGCCTCTCCACAACGCAGCGCTTTACACGGGCGATCTGATTTGAGAAACTCATCCGTGGAACCCCAATCCAGACTTACCCAGTCACCGCTCACTCAATCCATCGTCATCCTCGACTTTGGGTCCCAGTTTACGCAGCTCATCGCGCGGCGAATCCGCGAACAGAATGTTTTTTCGGTGGTGCTGCCCTGCACGGCATCGCTTGCCGAGATCAAGAGCTGTGCCCCTGTTGGCATTGTCCTTTCCGGCGCGCCGTGGTCGGTCTATGACAAAGACGCGCCGCCGGCGGACAAACGTCTATTCGACGTCGGGCTGCCCGTGCTCGGCATCTGCTATGGACTGCAGTTCATGGTGCACACGCTGGGTGGCAAGGTGCGGCCGGCGGACAAACGCGAGTACGGACACGCGGAAATCGACATTGTGGCCGAATCGATTCTGTTCAAGGGGCTGGCCAAGCGTCAACCGGTGTGGATGTCGCATGGCGACGAAGCGCTGGAACTGCCGCCGGGATTTGAGTTGACGGCGAAGACTGCGCATGCGGTCGCTGGAATCCAGAACGTGGCGAAGAAGTGGTTCGCCGTGCAGTTCCATCCCGAGGTTCATCACACGCGGAACGGAACGGAGATTCTGCGCAACTTTATATTCCAGGTTTGCGGCGCGAAGCCGACATGGACTCCGCAGCACTTTATCGATTCGACGATTGAACAAGTCCGGCAGCAGGTGGGCAAGGGCCGAGCCATCTGTGCGCTTTCGGGTGGCGTGGACTCGTCGGTGGCGGCCGTGCTGGTGGATCGTGCTCTGCGCGATGCCAAGGGCAAATCGCGGCTGACCTGCATTTTTGTGAACAACGGCGTGCTGCGCAAAAACGAGTTCGAGAAAGTCCAGAAGACGCTGCACGACAAGCTGGGACTCCGCCTCGATGCAGTCGACGCTACAGCTCGATTTCTCGGCAAGCTGAAGGGCGTCAGCGATCCCGAGAAGAAACGCAAGATTATTGGCAACGAATTCATCAAGGTGTTCGAAAAAGAAGCGCGGCGTATCGAGAAGGAAGAAGGCAAAGTTACATGGCTGGTGCAGGGAACGCTTTATCCGGATGTGATCGAGTCGCGGTCGGTGCGGGGGCCGTCGCAAGTGATCAAGTCGCATCACAACGTGGGTGGGCTTCCGGAGAAAATGAAGCTCAAGCTGATCGAGCCGCTGAAGGATTTATTCAAAGATGAAGTCCGCAAGATCGGCCGCGATCTGGGAATGCCGGAAGAAATTCTGCAGCGTCAACCGTTCCCCGGCCCCGGGCTGGCAGTGCGGGTTTTAGGGGAAGTCACGCCGGAGCGCCTGGGGCTTCTGCGCGAGTGCGACGACATCGTCGTCAGCGAGATCAAGAACGCAGGTCTGTATACGAAAGTCTGGCAGTCGTTTGCCGTGCTGCTTCCGGTGATGTCCGTCGGCGTGATGGGCGACATGCGGACTTATGCTTACACCTGCGCCGTGCGAGCCGTGAGTTCCGAGGACGGCATGACGGCCGATTGGGTTGCGCTGCCGCACGATGTGTTGAAGAGTATCTCCACGCGCATTGTGAACGAAGTGAAGGGCGTGAATCGCGTGGTGTATGACATTACTTCCAAGCCTCCGGGAACGATTGAGTGGGAGTGAGCAAGCTCTTAGCTCTTAGCCTTTAGCTTGACGCGTTATTGTTGGTCGCGGTGAACTGTGTCCATCGAAAACGCCGGCAGGCAGACGGCGATGTACTCTGCGCCGCCTTCGTTTGGAGTTGAGTAGCGAATCCATTCGCCGGCGTGGGCCATGACCGCTTGTCCGGCGGCCACTTCGATTAATCCTCCCTTGTGTTCCACACGCAACGTACCTTTCAGAACAACTGTGAATTCATCGAACGCTGGAGTTTGGCCGGGCTCGCTCCATCCGGCCGGGCTGCGCATGTGGGCGATGCTGGTGGAAGAGGTCTGTGAGTTGACGCGTCCGATGTATTCGTCAATGAGTTTAGGTTTGTTGCCGGCGGATTGGATGCGCGTTGGCTGCGGGATGAAGGTGGGCATGGATTGGGCTTGCGTTCGAGTAAGTTTATCAAAGCCCGAGCCCGCAGATTCTGACCCGTCGCATCATTTACAATCGTCGCCTATGTTCTATCGTTCGGATAATCGCGCTATTGATCAATTACGGCCGGTTTCAATGACGCCCGATTTTATTACTACGGCCGAGGGATCGGTTCTGATTGAGGTCGGCAACACGCGGGTGATTTGTACTGCGTCGATTGAAGAGACGGTGCCCACGTTTATGCGGAACTCGGGCAAGGGATGGATCTCGAGCGAGTATGCGATGATTCCGCGGGCTACGCTGACCCGGACGTCGCGGGAAGTGGCGAAGGGCCGGCCGAGCGGACGGACGCACGAGATCCAGCGGTTGATTGGGCGGTCGCTGCGCGCCGTGACCGATCTGGCGCGACTGGGCGAGCGCACCATCTGGATTGATTGCGACGTGATTCAAGCCGACGGTGGAACGCGCACGGCTTCGATTACCGGCGCGTTCGTTGCGCTAGGGTTGGCTTTGCAGAAGTTGGTAGAGGCCGGAACGCTGACGTCGGTTCCACTCAGGGATTTCGTTGCGGCAGTGAGTGTGGGAATTGTGGATGGAGAAGTCCTGCTCGATCTGTGCTACGAAGAGGACTCACGCGCTGATGTCGATATGAACTTCGTGATGACGGCCGGGCACAAGATAGTGGAAGTGCAAGCGACGGCGGAGCGGCAGGCGTTCGATGAAATGCAGTTCGCCAAGATGATGGCGTTTGCGCGGCAGGGCGTGCAGGCGCTGATTGCCAAGCAGCAAGGTCTATTGAGCGGGCTGACGCTGCGGCAATAGATTTAAGCTCCAGTACTACGACCAGCGTCAATGGGGAAATCCCATTGCGAAATTCACTCATACCGCAAACTCTCAATCGGATCCAACCGCGCGGCGTGCAGGGCGGGGATCATGCCGCTGATAATTCCGACCAGACTCAGAATGATGGTCGCCACGACTAGGCTGCCCACGTTGATTTGCAGGTGAATGTCTCCCGCCTGAAGGTTGTCGCCAAAGGCGCTCATCAGCGGCAGCGCCCCGACAGCCCAGGAAATCAAGTAAGCGATTGCGATTCCTCCCAGACCTCCGGCAAATGTGATGGCCAGCGCTTCCGCGAGGAACTGGAAGAGGATATGGGCCTTGTGTGCGCCCAGGGCTTTTTCGATGCCGATTTCGCGGGTGCGCTGCTGCACCGAGACCAGCATAATATTCATCAGGCCGATGCCGCCGATGCCTAGGGTGAGTGCGCCGATGAAGGCCAGTAGAACTTTCAGCGCCGTGGTGACCACGGTAAACTCATCGAAGTCTTGCTTGAAGTCGGCCATGAAAACGGCGCGGCGGTCGTCCGGACGGAAATTGTGGTGTCCTGCCAGCACCGAGCGCACCACGCGCGTGAGTTGCTGGTGGTTTTCCCCTTCGTAGTCCATGAACATGCCGCTGATGTAGCGGGTATCGAAGAGGTCGCCCATGGCGCTGAAGGGAAGAACGACCATGCTGTTGTCATTGTCGTCGCCGCCCTGGACCTTGCGTTGATAGACGCCCACCACTTCAAAGCTCAGACCGTTAATACGGATGGTTTGTCCGAGTGGTGATTCGCCGGAAAAAAGCCTTCGCCGGGCTTCATCGCCAATCACCGCCACACGGGTGCGCTGAATTTGATCTTCTTCGCTGAGACCGCGACCGGTGGCCACGGAGAATCCGCGAATCCGCTCGTAGACGGGATAGACTCCGGTGAGAAATAGATTCGTAAAGGTGCGCGTGTCGTGCTGGATGGTCACGCCTTCTCGTTTGTCGAAGATGGGCGTGACGCCCTTGATCATCGGCACTTCGTTGCGAATGTAGTCGACGTCCGCGATTTGGAGACGGACCTCGCTGCCCGCCTTTGCGCCGCCAGCCTGCAGCGAGGTGCGCCCGGGGAAGACTCCGATCACATCTGTGCCCCACGATGAGAAGATCAGATTGATGGCATGCTCAAAGCCTGAGCCGAACGCCAGCAGAATCACAACCGTGGCGATTCCCCAAGCCATGCCGAGCATAGTGAGTGCGGTCCGGCGGCGGTTGTGTTGCATCGCACCGAAAGCTTCCTTCAGCAAATCGCGTGTCATAGATTACTCCTCGTAAGTTACTCCTGGCGTAAAGCCTCTACCGGTTCGAGCATCGCAGCCTTGCGGGCCGGATAAAGACCGGCGGTGATGCCGGCCAGCGCCAACGAGAGCACCGCCCCGATGGCGGACACGGGCACGATGCGCGGTGTGTCGAAACCTTGCGGAAGATTCACTCCCGAGAGCAAACGGATGAGCAGCATGGCGCCGCCTACTCCGATCGCGCCGCTCAGCAATGTGAGAAATGCTCCCTCCAGGAAGAACTGAAACAGGATATTGCGGTTGGTGGCGCCCAGAGCTTTGCGCAAACCAATCTCCCGCGTGCGCTCAGTGACTGCGACCAGCATGATGTTGATGATGCCGATTGCACCGAGCGCCAGCGTGACCAGACCTACGCCGCCGAGGAACCAATCCATCGCGGTGAAAATCTTTCCCATGGTTTTCTGGTTCTTCACCGTGTCCCACTCTTCCCAGATGTCTTTCGCTTCGGGATCGAAGCCGCCGTGATTGCGGGCGACGATGCGGTGCAACTCAGCTTTGGTGGTTTCGTTTTCCTCGAAGCTGTGAGGCTGGTAGTTGAGAAACGAAATCGAGTTGCCTTCCTTTGAGTTGTCGCCTTTAAGCGGAAAAAGTTCACGCATGGTGTCGAAGGGAACGAAGATGCGAATGTTGGTTGAGTTCTGTTCTTCGTTACCGATCATGGAGAGCATGCCAATCACCTGAAAGCGAACCCCATTCAGCATGATCGTATTGCCGACGGCGGGACGCCCGGGAAACAGGTTGCGGGTCATCTCCCGGCCCAGAATGCAAACACGGCGGCGCTGGTCGTTATCCTCGTCATTGAACCAGCGTCCCACCTGCAAGGGAATTGTGCGCACCTGGCTGAAGACCGGTGGAACACCCGAGACCTGTCCGTTGGTGCTGGTGTAGTCGCTGACCGCTCGAATGTCGTTTCGCGCAATTACCGGCGAAATGTGCAACGCCAGCTTGGACTCTTTCTGAATAGCAAGGTAGTCGTCATAAGTAAGGTTGAACCACTTCATGGAGTTGAAGCTGCCCTCGACGGCAGGAGCGCGCCCTCCGAAGAGAAAAATAATATTCTTGCCAAAAGTTTCGAGTTGACGCCGGTTGCCGTTCCGGAAGCCTTCGCCCACGCCGGCGAGAAGGAGCAACGATCCCACGCCCCAGGCGATGCCAAACATCGTCAGCAACGAGCGTAGCTTGTGCGCCCATAGGGTGCGCAAAGTTTGACTAAAAATGTCCAAAAGCGTGCGCATCGGTCACCTGCGGTCGGGAGTGGAAATCAAACTCCCGTCGTTATCAATTCGACTGCGGACAGCGGAAATTGTTAGCGCGGGATTTGACTGCAAAGATGGTTCGAACATGTTCGCGGGAAAAGGTTCCTTAAGGGGCTTAGATCTCGCGTTCTCACTGACTCGGAGGGGCATGGCGTAAGTTCGTGCCCTTTCGCAAGAATCGATTGCAATGGCGAGATAGCCTATGCGAAGGAGACAGTCTTGTAAGAACCAGCCTACGCACGCAGCCTCTTGTTCTGAATCTGGAACGCGCTGACGATTTCCATTGACAGACGCGGATTTGATGTAGACTCCCCCCAGTTTTCCCGCGATGCCCTCGTCGTGGTCCTAGGTTTTCTGGCCTGATTCCGCACTTCGTCAATCAAGCTAACAAGGAGAAAAATCATGCAACCCCGTTCTGTCTCGTTTGCCTTCGTGGCTCTCCTGCTCGTATGCCAACTCGCCGGCGCACAAACCTGGACACCGTTAGCTCATCAACCTAGCTTCCAAGCCAGTACCGCCTTGCTGCTGACCGATGGCACCGTCATGGTGCAGGTGTATGGCACCGGCCAATGGTGGCGTCTTGCCCCCGATAACAGCGGAAGCTACGTGAATGGTAGCTGGTCGCAACTGGCGACGATGCCGTCTGGATATGGTCCGCTCTATTACGGTTCGGCAGTTCTTTCGGACGGGCGGGTGATGATTCAGGGGGGCGAATACAACTTCGGCACCAAGGATTGGATCAATAAAGGCGCTATCTACAATCCTGCCACGAACGCGTGGACCTCGGTAAATCCACCCAGTGGGTGGACCGAGATCGGGGATGCGCAGAGCGCCGTTTTGGCAAACGGAACATTCATGCTGGCCGACCCCTTCAACGTCAACACGGCTCAGCTGAACGCCGCCACCCTGACATGGACCGTCTCTGGGAGTAGCACTGGCAAAGCTGACGCCAACGACGAGGAGGGTTGGACGTTGCTACCCAGCGGAAAGGTGTTAACGGTGGATGCCAATAATTACAGCAATCTCACCAACTCTGAACTCTACAATCCGGCTACAGGCCTCTGGTCTACAGCCGGTAGCACGATCGTACAACTGGATGACACGACCTCCAGCGGCGGCGGATCGCACGAGGTTGGACCGGCGGTGCTGCGTCCCGACGGTACGGTTTTTGCCACGGGAGGAACCGGTAACACGGCAATCTACAACTCGGTTTCGGGAACCTGGTCAGTTGGTCCCATGTTCTCCAGCGGTTTAGACATAGCGGATGGTCCCGCCGCCCTTCTGCCCGATGCTAACGTGCTGGTAGATGCCAGCCCCGGGGTCTTCCAGCCCCCCTCTCACTTCTACGAATTCAACGGGTCAAGCCTGATCTCGGTTCCCGGACCCCCAAACGCATCCATCGACTCCTCGTTCCAAGGACGTATGCTCTTGCTTCCAACCGGCCAGGTCTTGTTCACCGATGGGTCGGGCGACGTCGAAATCTACACTCCTACCGGGACTTATCAGAGTGCGTGGCGACCTTCGATTACTTCCGTGGCCAGCACACTGAACCCCGGCAGCACGAGCAACGCCATCTCGGGCAAGCAGTTCAATGGGCTGTCGCAGGCCAACGCCTATGGGGACGATGCGCAAGAGGCGACAAACTATCCGTTGGTGCGGATCACGAACAACGTCTCCCTGCATGTTTCCTATTGCAAGACGCACAATCACAGCACCATGGGGGTTGCGACAGGAACGGCGACCGTATCGACGCAGTTCGATGTGCCGGCTGGCATCGAGCTCGGAGCGAGCACGATTGCCGTGGTTGCGAATGGAATCCCCTCTTCTCCAGTCAGCGTCAACATCCCCGAACCCATGAATGACAACGTTATCCTGGGCAGCGAGTCGGGAGACGGAGCCAGTTCCACGTTCGAGAAATACAACGACTCAGGAACCAGACTCTCGACAGGCAATCTCAGCATTCCGCGCAGCAACCATACTGCCACCCGCTTGCCGACCACGGGCAACATCTTTGTAGCGGGGGGCGTGCAGGACACTACCTCCTGGCAGATTCTGGACGTAAACGCAAACGTAGTCAGCTCCGGACTGCTGAATGACCAGCGCAGTTCTGCCGCAGCCGATCGTCTGACCAATGGGAATGTTTTCCTTGCGGGCGGCATTCCGGTTCCCGGAACCTGGGAAATCCATAGTCCTACCGGAACATTGGTAGGATCCGGAAACCTCTTCGCTACGCACTCTGGAGGACATTCTGTGGTTGCGCTTCAGAATGGCAATGTCTGGATTTCCGGCAGCAACGTAGCCAACGGTTCGCCTTCCGAATGGGAAATCCGCAGCGCCTCGGGCGCTTTCGTCTCCACCGGCAACCTGGTCTCCGCGCGCGAGGGGGCACCAACTGTACTGCTCCCAAGCGGAAACGTGATGATCATCGGAGGGGACGGAGACCCCGGATCGTACGAGATCCACTCACAGACTGGGGCGCTGGTTAGTACAAGCACTTTGTTTAACGCCTTCACGAGCGGATCAAATGCGGTCGTTCTCGCTAACGGCAATGTGTTTATTCTTGGTTCCGGGACATGGGAGATCCGCACTGGGACGGGAAGCTTTGTTTCTACCGGGTCTCTATTCAATCCGAGATCCGGAGCCGGAGCCGTTGTCGTATCCACGGGCAACGTCTTCATTACTGGAGGAAGCAGCGCCCCCGCAACCTGGGAGATTCGCAACTCTTCCGGTGCGCTTGTATCGCAGGGAAATCTGTTCAATACCAGATACCCGGGCCACACTTTAACGCACTAGCCGCCGGGCACACCCATCCTTTCGAAAGGATGGGTGTGCAATCGCTGAGATGCGGTGACCAAATGCTGATTGCGCTCCAGTGAGGTTCACCGCTTCAGGCGATTGAGACGGTCTTGATATTCATGAACTCGCGGATGCCATTGGCGGAAAGTTCGCGGCCATGTCCCGAATGTTTGACGCCGCCGAAAGGAATCCGGGGATCGGATGCGACCATCTTGTTGATAAAGACCATGCCGGATTCGAGTTCGTTGATGAATCGTTCGCGTTCGGCGGCGTCGGTGGTCCAGGCGCTGGCGCCAAGGCCGAAGCGGCAATCGTTGGCCAGGCGGATAGCTTCATCGATGTCTTTTACTCGAAATAGCATCGCTACCGGGCCAAAGAATTCTTCGGCATAGGCAGGCGAATCCTTCGGGATGTCGGTCAAAACGGTGGGAGCATAGTAATTGCCGGGAAGATTCAAGGGCTCTCCGCCAGTGAGTAGTCTGGCGCCTGCTCTCACAGATTTCTTCACGTCAGCATCAAGAGACTTCACTGCGTCAGCGGTGGCCAGGGGACCGAGTTCAGTTTTGTCGTCGAAGGGATCGCCGATGCGGAGGTTCTTCATGCGGGCGACGAACTTCTTCTCGAACTCGTCGGCGATGGCGTCGGTCACGATGAAACGTTTGGCGGCGATACAGGACTGGCCGTTGTTGATCACGCGAGCTTCCACGGCAGTGGCCACGGCTGCATCAAGATTAGCGCTGGGCATCACGATGAAAGGATCGCTTCCCCCCAGTTCAAGCACCACCTTCTTGATGCGCTTGGCGGCGGAGACTCCCACCTCGATCCCGGCTTGCTCACTTCCGGTTAGGGTGGCAGCGACCACGCGTGGGTCGTTCAGAATCGCGTCCACTTGCTGCGAGCCGATCAGCAGGGTCTGAAAGGCGCCCTGCGGAAATCCGGCTTCTAGAAAAATCGTTTCAATGGCGAGAGCGCACTGGGGAACGTTCGAGGCATGCTTCAACAGTCCGACGTTACCTGCCATGAGGGCCGGGGCAGCGAAGCGAAACACCTGCCAGAACGGAAAATTCCAGGGCATCACGGCGAGAATGGGGCCGATGGGGCGATAGCGGATAAAACTTTTCTGAGTTCCGGTGTCGATCACTTCATCGGCCAAAAAGCGCTCGGCATTTTCAGCGTAGTAGCGGCAGCCGCCGGCGGACTTCATTGCCTCGGCGATGGCGGCTTTGTACGGCTTGCCCATTTCGAGGGTCATCAGATGAGCGAACTTCTCTTTGTCCCGTTCAAGAATCTCCGCGGCCCTCACCATGCGTCGAGCGCGCTCGGCGAAGGGCGTCTTGCGCTCGGCGCGGAAGGCAGTGACGGCCTGCCGCAGCTTTTGCTCGATTTCCACCTCCGTGAGAGGTTGGAACGTTTGAATTACTTCGCCGGTGGCAGGATTAATGGTAGCAATTGCCATAAAGCCGTACCTTTCGTTGCAACTAAATTGGTCCTACCACGATACCACTTTGATGCAGCCGCGAGTCGCGAGTAACGTCGTCGTCGGTCGTTGGCCGCTCTCGGGGCTTTTTCGGGACTCGTCGCCTTTGATCCAAGTTGAGTCACCACCGAAGCGGGCGGCTTGGCTCCTAGGGAAGCCCCCAGTTTTTTAGTATATACTTAACGTATATACATGGAGGAAATCGATGACGATCGCGAAGGTATTTCGCTCCGGCAACAGCCAGGCGGTTCGCCTGCCGAAGGAGTTCCGCTTCAAAGGCAAGGAAGTGGAGATCTTCCGTCGCGGGCAGGAGGTAGTTTTGCGCGAGAAAGATAAGACCCTGGCGCGCGCTTTCGAACTGATCGCGGGTTTGCCCGATGATTTCGACATCCCGGGCCGCAACGCAGATTATCCTCAGAAGCGGAAGGGGCTGTGATGGAGATGCGATTCCTGCTCGACACCGATATTTTCATCTACATCCGCCAGAAAAGGCCAGAAGAAGTTTCTCAACGATTCAGCAGACTACATCCGGGCGAGGCCGCGATTTCCGTCATTACTTACGGGGAACTCCTGTATGGCGCCACCAAGAGTGCGCGCCGGGCCGACGCATTCGCTCGATTGAGCGCACTTGTTGATCTGCTGCCCATCCTGGATGTTACGAAGGGCGTCGGCGAGACGTACGGCGAAATTCGTGCCGAGCTCGAATCAAACGGGGAGATGATTGGGAACAACGATCTTTGGATCGCTGCACATGCGCTGGCGGCGGGACTTACCTTGGTGACGAACAATGAGAAGGAATTCCGGCGTGTGCGTGGATTAAGAGTGCAGAACTGGGCCCGATGATTTTTCGCGCCCGCATGTCTCTACTAGCATTTCGCCATCACGGGATTCTATCCGCGATCCTCTCCGCCAGCGCGCTAATAGTGCGCGAGGGGTTCACTCCCAGTGGCCGCGGAATGATCGCGCCATCGGCCACATACAAATTCGCGTAATTGAAAACTTCACCTGCATGATTTACCACTTCGTGTGACAAGAGCCAGGTGGGCAGCGGAAAAGGATGCTCGCCCGTAGCCTCTGCGAGTTTGTGGTGTCGTTGCTCGATGGTATCGAATAGCGGCATGGAAGCGGCGATGTCCCAGGTCAGGTCGAGATTTCCGTTGGTGAGATGCAAATCGCCGTCGCCAGCGTCCACTCCCTGAGCGAACCACGGCATGATGTGCTTGAAAACATCGAGATCAGCCGCGAGCAGCGTCACATGCTGGATCAGTGATTGCATGTTGAAACCCTCGAGGAGATGAGTTTCGTGAGGAGCTTTCCGCAGTTGGTGAAGCACCGCCTGTTTGTCCCTTGTCGGAAGCATCCAAGTAATCGACCACGGCGCCGATCGTTGGTCCGCGGTCCGGCCACAGAGTGCGGTGAAGATAGAAGGCAGGAGTGAGGAAGTCGCCATTTGCTGCTCCAATGTTTGCCGAGAAAGGGGCTAAGGTTGGGCAGAGTCTTGTCGATGTCGCGGCAGCGCAGAAGAAGTTCGGTGGATCCCACGTAACCGGCAGCGACGATCACGCGCCCGGCGGTGGTTGATCCGGGGACGCTGCCGCCGTCAGTTCCAGGTGATGCACCCGGTAACCTCCGGCGATGGGCTCAATGCTGGTTACCAGGTGAAGCGGACGGATTTCCGCGCCATTCTTCTCGGCGATGAACAGGTAGTTCTTTTCCAGCGTGTTCTTGGCCTCGACGCGGCAGCCGATGTCGCATTCGCCGAGGTGCGCGCAGGTGCCTTGCTGGGCGCCGTGTTTGTTGGTAAATGGCGTACTATTCTTCGTGTCCGGCTCAGTGTTGAAGTCGTATTGCAGATTCTTATCGAAGGAAACCGCGAGCGATGCTGGACGGAAGCGTTGCGTCTGGTTAGATTCGTTGCAGCTTCCTGCATCAGGCGCACGCGCGGACTCCATTGCTTGTCCGGGACCGTTTGGATGTCGAGAACGTCCGCGACCGTGGCGTAGTAACTTTGCAATCCCTGGTAGGTAATTTCCGGCGGCCAGCCGGACTGAAAGACGGATTCAGGAGGAACGGCGGAGACGTTGGCGTAGATGAGAGATCCGCCACCCACACCGGCACCAGCAATCACAGCCATGCCTTTGAAGCGGCGCAGGTCAGTCCAGCCGTGAAACTCCTCGGGGTGGGAGTGGCTCCAGATCCAGTCGTCGTCAAGTTCGCGCGGGTAAGCGTCTTTGGTCCATTTCTTGCCACGCTCGAGCACGAGGACGCGTTTCTTTTTTTCCGCCAGACGGCAGGCAGTAATGGCTCCGCCGAAACCGCTGCCGATGACTATTACGTCGTAGTCCATCGTTTGCCTCTGCCAAGCGAAATCATTGTGCGGCCAGAGCTGTGAGGCTTACTCCGTGGGAGGAGCGTCGCCGTCTCCGGCGTGGCCATGCGTTTCCTTCACCAGTTCAATCTTGATGGGCTGCACTTCCTTGTTGAGGTCTACCTTTTGTGCAGCTACTTCGTACCCGTGGGCAATCACACGGATCACAACCGTTCCCCGGGGGATGTCCGCCAGCCTGGCAATGCCTTTGGAATCTGTCGGGTTGCTGGCAGAGTCCGACTCCGGCTCACCCCATTTCACCCTGACGTCGGCATTGTCGATCGCGCTCGCCGTTTTCTTGTCGGTCACCTTAACCTGTACCACAACCCGTTCTGGCTTCTTTGCCGCTGCGTTGGGTTGATTTTGAGCAAAGGAATGCGATAGCAAAGCAACGGCAAGAATCACCCACGGCCAAATTACTCTCTGGGAATGTCGGTTGAACATAACTTGCAACTCCTGAACTCCGGTGCCTCAGACACTGAACTGAGACTCAGTGTTGCTTCGGCTGATCCTCCGGCGTCAATTCCAATTGATGCAACATGTCGTCGTAGAAGGGCTTGTCCTTGAGGCCCGCATGAGAACCGGGGAAATAGACGAACGCCAACTGGGCAGTATCTTTTGTAAAAGTTTTCAGCACCACGGCGAAGCGCTGATCGTGGGACAGTCGGGTGTTGTCGACCATGGGAAGGTCGTAAAAATCCACCCAGAAAAGCTGGTCGGCGTTTTCCCCCTCGGGCGTTGTGCTCTCCAGACGTATACTTAGTCCTTGCGTGGTTGGGTCCTTCTCCATCACGGTAGCCCGGACACAGCGCGGCTTCTCATCGGGTTTGCCAAGGGTTGCGGATTGATCCCGAATGTCCTCTTTAGCAACATCTTCCGAATGGAGGGGGAAACACTTGTCGAGCACTTTTATGCCTTCAGGATGAGCCTGGAGGTCGAGAAAATCCACTCTTCCCTCGAGCGACGTACCACTCTCCTGCAATATCTCGATCTGTTTTCCGGCGACCTCCTTTGCGACCTTCTCCAATCGCGCTTGGTAATCCGCCTTGTGTGGATCTTTCGATTCGTCCACCTCGCGGCGCACGTGTTTGAAGAGCGGAGCCAGTTCCAGCGACTCATGAAAATTGTAGGCCAGCAGTTCGAGACTGAGCACCTTTTGCTCCAGCTTGGCGGTAGAGGGAGTGAGAAAAGTTCCCACAATCGACTTGAACATGTCTTCGCGCAGCGCCGTATCGGACTGTTCCCGCCGGCTCATCAATTCGGTATACAGTCTTAGCTTGGCATCCTGCGACTGGCTCTTGTCCAAAGATTTAGAGCCCAGAACGCCCAAAAGAGCTACGGCCAACGCAGTCAGCAAACCACCGACCGGCTGAAGGATAATTGCCGCCTTGTCCCATCTTGTTTTGTCCGGATCCGGCATCGTTACTTTCTCACCAGTTGGTATTGATTACCCTGAAGAATGAGGTCGAAGTCGTAGTGCGCTGGATCGTTGTAGGAATCAATGGGTGCTGACGGCAGTTGATTTTGATAACGAGCCCTCAGGGTGCATCTGCCGGTTTCTTTGGCAAACAGTCTGTAAGAGCCGTAGTTATCCGTCACCGCGGAATATGTGCTGTTTCCGCACAGGACTTCGACCGTGACGTTGGGAACGGGTCTGCCGGATTGTCTAAGTGTTCCGTAAACTTGCGCGGCAAATCCGAGACTGGAACACAAACAAACGATCAGGAGAGTAAAGACTTTGGTCTTCATGGATGCTCCTTGCGAAACTTGTCTTTCGAGCTTCGGACTCGAGCTTCCCTGGGATGTCTGCGAAGTGACGCGTTATGACTACCACCAATGCCGGTCAAACTCAAGAGAAAAACCCGGAATTATGCCTTTGATTTACCTATTACCGCTTCGGGCCCCGCACTTGGACATTGTGAACAAACCTCCCTCACCTTCTCCGTTTCGTTCGTGGGTTTGGCTTGGTTTACAATGAGTGGTTTACGCACACATTCTTTTATTCTCTCCTGGAGGAATCTATGAAGCTTACCCCCGGCAAACTTGCGGGCCTCAGAAAAGTCTCGAACGAACGCGGCGTGATCGCGGCGGCTGCAATGGATCAACGCGGGTCGCTACAAAAGTCTCTGAGTAAAGAAAAGGGCGGGGAAGTCAGCGACGCCATGATGGAAGAGTTCAAGACGCTGGTCACGGAAGTTTTGACGCCGCATGCCAGCGCTATCTTGCTGGATCCTGAGTGGGGACTTCCGGCTTCCAAGCGGAGGGCCAAGAATGCAGGCCTGCTGCTGGCTTATGAAAAGACTGGTTATGACAAGACTGGTCCCGGCCGGCTCGGCGATCTGCTGGATCATTGGTCGGCGCGCCGGCTGAAAGAAGCTGGAGCAGATTGCGTGAAGATTCTGCTTTACTACACTCCCTTCGATCCCAAGGAAGTTAACGACAAGAAGCATGCGTGGGTGGAGCGCATTGGAGACGAGTGCCGCGCCAATGACATCCCATATTTTCTTGAGTTCGTGGGCTATGACGAGGGCGCAGACGAAAAGGGACTGGACTACGCGAAGAAAAAGCCGCAGATCGTTACCGAGTCGATGCGGGAATTCAGCAAAGACCGCTACGGCGTCGACGTACTGAAGGTGGAGGTGCCGGTGAACATGAAGTTTGTCGAAGGCATGAAGTGCTTTGGCGGGCAGAAAGCTTATACGAAGCAAGAAGCCATTGACCACTTCCACAAGGCGGCGAATGTGGCGGCGAAACCGTTCATCTACCTTTCAGCGGGAGTGAGCAATGCCGAGTTCAGCGAGACTTTGGAACTGGCTGGAGAATCGGGAGTGAAGTTCAATGGCGTGCTGTGCGGTCGTGCAACCTGGAAAGATGGTATTCCGATCTATGCCAAGCAAGGCGCGGCGGCTTTCCGATCATGGCTGGAAAGCGAAGGCGTGAAGAATATCAACAACGTCAATGGCAAGCTGAAGGCTGCAACTTCGTGGCATTCGATCTACGGAGTGGAGCCGGCGCTGGTTGGGGCCTAGGGCTAACTCGGCACAAGGCGCGGGCAAATCTGCCCGCGCTTTTCTTTTGCACAGTTTAGACTTGGACTTCTTCACGGAACTTTATGGACTCGAAAGATCAAACCGTTTTAATTACCGGCGCCTCCGGCGGCATTGGATATGAACTCGCCAAACTCTTTGCGCGCGATCATTACAACTTGGTGCTGGTTGCTCGCAGCCCGGAGCGGCTGAAGCAGGTCGCGAATGAACTCCAGAGTGAGTTTGGAGTTGCGGTCAAGACCGTCGTGCTTGATCTGTCGGAAGCATGGGCTGCGAAATCGTTGTTCGAGCAGTTGCAGCAGGAAGGAATCAGCGTGGAAGTTCTGGTGAACAATGCCGGCTTCGGCGGCTTCGGCGAGTTTGCCTCGATGTCCGAGGAGGAAATCCTGGGGCAGATCTCTCTCAATATTACAGCCCTTACCCAACTGACGCGGTTGTTTCTTCCCGCAATGCTGGTTCGGCGCAGCGGGAAGATCATGAATGTAGCTTCCACTGCGGCTTTTCAGCCGGGTCCGCTGATGGCGGTTTATTACGCCACCAAAGCGTACGTGCTGTCGTTCTCCGAGGCGCTGGCGAACGAACTAGCGGGATCCGGTGTGGAGGTGAGCTGTTTTTGTCCGGGAGCCACCGACACCAACTTCCAGAAGCGCGCAGGAATGGAAAACTCCCGCCTGTTCAAGAAAATCGGTGCGATGAAGGCCGACGCTGTTGCGCGCGATGGCTATCGCGGACTGATGGCCGGTAAAACAATCGTGATTTCCGGCGTGCAGAACTGGCTGGTCGCCGAGTCGGTGCGATTCGCTCCTCGGAAGTTGGTGACGGCAGTGTCCCGCTGGGTGGCGGAGAAGGTGGAGTAGTGGCAATCGGGAAGGTCCAGCGGACGAGCGGCCTGACGCCGGGTCTCAGTGAAGTGCATTGACCACCGCGGCGAAGAAGTCTTCGTCATCGACCGTATCGGTGCCGGTTGGCTTCGGACGGGCGCTCCACACCACGACTACGACGCGCGCCGCGGGATTTATGTAAATAGACTGCCCGAAGATACCGGAAGCTAAGAATGCGCCTTCATGAACAGGATTCGTGGAAACATCCGGAATCCACCACATGTATCCATAGTTGACTCTCCTGCCACCGATCATCTTGCTGGTGCCGGCTTCGTTGACCCAGCCTTCCGGAAGAATCTGTTCCCCGCCCATCAAGCCATGATTCATCACGAACAGCCCAAATCGACCGTAGTCGCGCAAAGTGGCACTCAGGCCGCTGCCGCCGATTTCCTGACCGTCAGGCGATTCCAGCCACCACGTCGCATCAGACTCCATTCCAACGTTCGACCATATCCGTTCTGACAGGTACTGCGCGACCGGTCTTTTGACCACGGCGCGTATCAACTCTCCGACAACGTGGGTTTCTCCAGTGTTGTAGTTCCAAATTGTGCCCGGTTCGCCTGCGCGGCCAAGCGTGGACATGAACTCAAGGATCGATCCTGGTCTTCCCGCCAATTGTAGTTCCAGCATGCGGCGGCGGTCTGACGCCGGGTTCGTGTAGGTCTCATCCCACTTGACTCCCGATGCCATCTGAAGCAGGTTTCTTATCGTCACTCCCTCATATGCACTTCCCGCGAGTTTTGGCAGGTACCGCGTTACAGGATCGTCGATGCTCTTTATGTAGCCATCCTTAATTGCGACTCCAACCAGAGTTGAAGTGATCGACTTGACGACCGACATTGACATCCATCGCGTGGTGTCGTTATTGCCGAGTTCATATCGCTCGAAGGCGATCTTCCCATCTTTAAGAATCAACAAGCCGCTCACTCGATTCAGCGACATGTAATCGTACAAGTCGTATTTATTGCCGGCGGAAGAGAACTCGACGCCTTTTAAGGGAGCTTGACTTTTTGGGAGGGGATAGACGTGAGTGCCGTGTCTTACGGCCCGCGTAGGAAACAAGCGGTCGATATTGCGGAAGGTCTGGACCTGAATGTCGGGATATAGCGTTCCATCGTAGACTTGCCGGACGGTCCCGATTTCCTCTGGTTGCTGTGCAGGTTCTGTGTGCGCAGAGGCGGTAGCGGCCTGGGCGGCGGCCAGTCCTACGCAGAGCGCGATGCCTGCCGAGACCACGGCTGTCCGTTGGATCAGTCCACCGAGCTTCGTCAAAACCTTACTTCTTGGGGCTGATTCTCCCTTGGACTCTCGCGCCCTCGACTCCTTTGACATAGTTTGTCTCCTTGGCCGCTTCGCGAAGTGAAGTGCGGTCACGAAACGAGACTGCTACTGGGTTGATTGCAATTGCGTCGCTAGCTGATTGACGGCCGCGACGTCGTAGAAGTTCGACAGATCCGCGTGTCCCGCCAGAGTTTGCCGCTCTTTCCCCTCCACTAGAATCTTCACTTTCAAAATGCCCGGCAGATTGGCCGTGAGAGTCTGGATCAAAGACGCTACAGTGAGTTCCTCCGAGAGAACGCCGGAGCGGTGGCCGTCGGCGAAGGCAGCATTGATATCGATGACGGCGAGCCCGGGATCGACAAGGTAGACGCTGCGCACGTCCGAGCCTGCAGGAAGCGGGTGGGGCGAGGATTTGTCCAGGTAAATGGCGAGCAGGGCGCGCAGCAATTCCTCGGCGCGTTCCTGGCGAACGCTGGGCAGAGGGATGCGGGCGGACTGAGCGTGAAGCACGCCGATGTCGTCATAGGCGACGAACAATGTTACCTGCTCGGTGGCCCCAGCCACAGGAGGCGCGACCGGTCGGCTATCGAGAGTCGTTACGGAACCTGCCTTCGCGCGGCCGCGCATGTGCCAGGCGTAAATGCTCATGCCCAGCACGGCCAGCAGCAGTACGGAAACTGCGAAGTAAAGATGGCGCGGAATCATGGGGCGGCTCCCAGTTGGGCGCGAATGGCGACGATTCCGTTGGCTACGGCTCCCGCAATGAGTTGCTGATAATCCGCCGAACCCAGTTGAGAGAGGTCCATCGCGGGCGGGGCTACCTCGACGGCAATGGCGGCCGCGGTCACATTGTTCAAAGGCCGTAACGGCGAGGTGAGAACTCGGACCCGCACCTGCTGCTTGGTTAGCTCGGCGGCCACACTGTTGGCAGTGGCTTGACTGAGCGGGATTGCAAGCTGCTGAGCGGTTGTCCAGGCATGGAAGGGGCCGCGATCTTCCTGACCCGTGTAGGGAAGCAGTGCGGTATAGAGGCGGACACCATGGCCATTCGACGCCGCATGCAGAGCGATGTAGACAGCAGCGTGCGTGGTATTAGCGAAATAAGCGCGGTCGTCGAGAGAAATGTTGGCGTCAGAATCGCGTAAAACGAGAGTCGATATTCCCCGATTTTCCAGTTCTTGGCGCAGACGGCGGGCAAAGGCTACGGTGACATCCTTCTCCGCTAAGGTGTTGCTCAGTGCCTCGCCGCGGTCGCTGCCGCCGTGGCTCGCGTCGATAACCGCGAAGTATCGCCGGGTGACGGTGGCTGGGGAATTTACCGGTGTCGACTGCGCTGCCGGAGTAGTTTGCGGAGGCGTTGCGGCGGGCGAAGTGGTTGCCGCGGCTGCGGCTTGAGTTTTCGTGGGAGCCAGAGTAATGGTCCGGCCATCTGGACTGAAGCTGGCGAGAAGCGGAATGGTTGTACTCACGGTGACTTCCGCCGCGCCGTTGTTCTCTGAAAAAGTGGCGGAGGGAATGGCCTTGCTGTCGAACGTTAATGTGGGGGAAGCGGGTGCTATGAGCGGGTCGCGGCTAAACGTCATTCGCAACTTGCCCGGTTCCGTCGCAATTGTGGGGTTCACTGGGGCTGTGAAGTGGAGCACAAGGCGCGAAGCATCGTCTGGTGCAACGGAGGCGGTAAAGTGAGTGCCCACGCTGCCGATCAACAGGCGAGCGGACTCTGGATGCAGCGTGGCCGGACCTCCCAGAAAGCGCGGCAGCAGGGAATTGAGCGAGGACAACGGCACTAGGCCGCGTCCGTTCTCGATCAGGAATTTTCCCGTCAGGTCGGCGTCGCGTCCCTGCACGCGGGCATGGTTCTTGCCCGCAGTAAAATCGCCGAGAATATGGTTGTAGTGGATGCGCCAGCGCGAAGCCTCGGCCTTGGCGCTCACCGTGCCCAACGGATCTAGCAATTCCAGCAAGCCCACGTAGTCATGGCCCTGGCGCTGCACGACGGGCACGGAATAGTTGGCAGCGGTGGAGTAAACCGAGAGATGCTTTTCTGCAGGCGCGGCGAAGACGAGGAAAAATGCAAGCAATGAGATGCCGCCGACGAGCAGTCCCTTCACCGCGCGACGTTTTCCATGTCTAGTCAAGCGCATAGACGGTCAGTCCGCTGAGCAGTTTGGGATAGAAGTCGGTAGATTTCTGGGGCATGACCTCGCCGGCGAAGGCGATGTCGCGGACCTGCCCCATGCGGCAAGGATTCAAGAGGAACGCGATGTTGGCATGCAAGCTCTCCGGGTTACGCACCTGCGCCAGCGCCTCAGCCGGGTCGCGCATGTAGGAGATGTTCTGCTGGTTACGAATCGATTCTTCCGACAGGCTTAAGACTTTTTCCAGCAAGCATTTGTGCAGTTGCACTACATCCAACGCCTGCTGGCGGAGCGAAAAGCCGCCGAAGACCTCGGGCGTGTTCGGGTTGGGATGGTGCAGCAGGAACGCCCGCGTGGCGGTAGCGGCCAGGATGGTAGTCCCGCATCGCCCAGACTCGCGCAGCATCGCTGTGGCGCGAGGCGCGTCCAACGCAGGATCGATCTCGTCGACATCAAAGAATGCTCGGGCCGAGTTGCGAAACGCTTCTTCCGAGAAAGAAGGGAGGCTGTGGACCAGGCGGTGCGTAGGCAAGATCACCAGCGCGGGGCTGCTCATGTTGACGAATGTCATCATTACGAACTCGGACGGCGACGAGGCTGGATCCGGAAGCACCGTCGTGGAGGGCGCGCTCGTCCGACGCTGATTGCGGTAGGCGAGCGCAGTCTCATAACGATGGTGGCCGTCAGCAATGATGAGTTTCTTATCGCTCATCGCGGCTTGAATCGACTTGATCAGGCCCGGATCGGACAGTTGCCACACCCGATGAACCACGCCGTGCTCATCTGTAACTTCAATGTCCGGATTCGCATCTGTGGTCAGCAGGGATTCAACCTGGCCGGAATCCTCGTAGAGCATGAAAATCTGTCCAAAGTGGGCACGGGTGGCGCGGAGCAGGTCCAGTCGGTCGGCCTTGGGCTTGGCCAAAGTTTGCTCATGGCGAAAGACGACGCCCGCCGCGTAGTCCTCGACACGTCCGAGCGCAATGAAGCCGCGGCGCTCCATCTCGGTAGATGAATTGGGAAGAGTGAAGCGCTGCGAATAGAGATAAATTGACGGCAGAGAATCCTGGCGCAGGACGCCCTGTTCCCGCCACTCACGGAAGTGCGCGGCCGCACGGGAATATACATTATTCGCCGGATTGTCATTTTGTTCGCGGCGGCCAAGGATGATTCGGACCAGGTTATGCGGGCTGGCCGCATAATACCGCTCCTGCAAGGCGGGAGTGATCTTGTCGTAAGGCTGGGTCACCACCTGCGATGGCGAGACTCTTTGGGGATCATACCGAAACGCGCGAAAAGGATGAACGTCAGCCATGGGGACCATTGATTGTAGCAAGATGGAGATGGCGGGGGCGGGCTTGGGCGTTCACCCGATTCGGACGCTTTTCCGAAATGGGCCGTGCCAAGGATTGTCACCAACATTTGACAAAAATACCAGCGCCGGCCGAGGAAAGCTGTGATACTATCGCGGCCAAGTGAGGTGCTTATGGCCCTCCTGGATGGGCGCGGTCTCTCCCGCCCCAAGGCCCTAGTTCGTGATCGAGTTCAGGATCTAGTTCAGGATCTAGTTCGGAAGTCCTGCCTGGTTCCACTCCGGAACCCAAATCTTGTGTGGTTCCCTGCAAACGCTCCGCTTCGGACACTGCTTCTAATTTTGGGTTGCACTTGCACTTTGGCTATGCCTGCCATAGCGCAAACCGATGTCAATGATGTCCACATTGTTCCCCGCATGGCCTCCGGCGAAGCGCAGCCACGGATCGGGCAGCCTCAACCTCTTGAAGCGGAAGCCGCCAAGACAGAGGAAATTGCCAAACAGACTGTAGTTCCGGCGTCGCTGAATAGTCGCGTCCGACCATTGAAAGTCGCGGTGGATCTGGTGCTGGTGCCGGTGACAATCACAGATCCGATGAGCCGTTTGGTGACTGGCTTGGAGAAGGAAAACTTCGAACTCTTTGAGGGCAACGCCAAAGAGGAGATCAAGTCTTTCTCCAGCGAGGACGCACCGGTGTCGCTGGGAGTGATTTTCGACTCCAGCGGAAGCATGAGCAGCAAGATGGATCGCGCCAAAGACGCAGTAGTGGAGTTTTTCAAGACGGCGAATCCCCAAGACGAATTCTTCATGATCACCTTCTCGGACGCGCCCGAGGTAGTCAGCGATTTCACCAATTCGGTGGACGACATTCAGGGCAAGCTTGTGTTTACCGTGCCCCAGAAGCGCACTGCGTTGCTCGATGCAATCTATATGGGCGTCAGCAAAATGAGGCAGGCCAAGTATCCGAAGAAGGCGCTGCTCATCATTTCCGACGGCGGCGATAATCACAGCCGCTATACCGAGAACGAGATCAAGGCTCTGGTGAAGGAAGCGGACGTAATGGTTTACGCCATCGGCATTTATGACCGTTACTTCCAGACCGACGAAGAGCGATTGGGTCCCGCCCTGTTGGGCGACATCGCTCAATTGACCGGCGGGCGGGCTTTTACGGTTGAGAATCCCAATGACCTGGGAGACGTAGCCACCAAGATTGGGGTCGAACTGCGCAACCAGTACGTGCTCGGATATCGTCCAAGCAAAGCGGCGCGGGACGGCAAATGGCGTAAGATAAAAGTGAAATTACTTCCGCCGAAAGGACTGCCGCCACTCCGTGTGTATGCCAGGACGGGATATTACGGGCCCGAAGAGTAGGCGGGCTGCCAACTTAATTCTTCTCCTAGGGTGCGTGATCTGGGCCGCGCCCGCGGTACCTGCGCAACCGGGGAATTCTTTGCAGGCTGCTCAGTCCCAGCCCGCCCCACCGCAGTCAGCTCAGCCTCAATCTCCTCCTTCGCAAACCGGTACTACTCCGCAACAGCCTTCCAACGAAAATGGCACCTTCGTCATTCGCAAGGACGTAGACGAAGTTCTCCTGCACGCCACCGTTGTCGACGACAGGCAGCACATTGTCACCGACCTTGACCGGACGGCTTTCACCGCATTCGAGGATGGGAAACAGCAGAACATCATTTCGTTTCGCCATGAAGACATTCCGGTCGCCATGGGAATCGTGATCGACAATTCGGGCTCCATGCGGGAAAAGCGATCCAAGGTGAACCAGGCTGCGCTCAACCTGGTGCGATCGAGCAATCCGCAGGACGAAGTCTTCGTGGTGAATTTCAACGACGAATACTACCTCGATCAGGATTTCACCAACGATCTCTTGAAACTCAAAGAGGCTCTGGAAAAAATCGACGCCAAGGGCGGAACTGCCCTTCGTGATGCCGTTGTGGCCTCAGCCGAGCACCTCAAGAAAGATGCCCGTCTGGAGCGGAAGGTGTTGTTCGTAGTCACCGACGGAGAAGACAATGCCAGCCGCGAGAGCTTGGAAGACGCAGTAAAGCAGTTGCAGGAAGAAAATGGTCCGTCGGTCTATGCCATCGGAATCCTCGGCGATGAAGAGCATCCAAAGCGAGCCAAGCGCGCTCTGGAAATCATCACCCAACGCACCGGCGGGATCGCCTTCTTCCCCAAAACGCTGGACGAGGTGGACGAAATCAGCCGCCAGGTGGCGCACGACATTCGCAACCAGTACACCATTGGATACAAGCCAACGAATCCCAGGACCAGCGGAGGCTTCCGCCAAATCCGCGTCGAGGCCAAATCGAAAGATCACAAAAAGCTGCAGGTGCGGACCAAGAGCGGTTACTACGCGGGCACACAGGGGACGGGGGCGAAGTAGCCCAGGCTTCGATCTTGTGCACCCTCAGGAGGCCAGTCTTTGGCCGTGGCCCAATCTGAAATCTTTAACGATTACCCATCGGCGTCATCCCGAAGTCCCGCGTTTTCACCAGCGGGACGAGGGATCTCCAGCGCATACACAGCCGCACCCTGAGGGAAACTGAGCCGCTACTCAGTCACCCTCTTTGGTTCCATTGACGATTCCTCCCTATCCTCTTACCCTGTAACGTGCTCTCAAAAATTTCTGAAGTCTCCCATCTTGGTGTTGCCGACGATATTACGGACCTGGTCGGCGGCACGCCCATGCTTCGGCTGAAGCGGCTGGTTCCCGCAGGTTCAGCGGATATTTTCGCCAAACTCGAATACTTAAATCCCGGCGGCAGCGTCAAGGACCGCGCCGCCGTCGGCATCATCCGCCGTGCTGAGCAGGAAGGCAAACTCGCGCCCGGAGGAACGATTGTGGAAGCGACCGCCGGCAATACCGGCATCGGATTGGCGCTGATCGGAGTGAATCGCGGCTACAAGGTTAGTTTGTTTGTGCCCGAGGGTTTCTCGCAGGAAAAAGTAATCATCATGCGCGCCCTAGGCGCGGTCGTGGAGCGCACACCCGAAGACGAAGGCATGCAGGGAGCGATCCGCCGTGCCAAGGAATTAGTAGCCACCGACCCTCGTGCGTTTATGGCCGGACAGTTCGAGAATCCAGCGAATCCCGATTACCACTACGAAACCACTGCGGTGGAAATGTTCGAGCAAATGAATGGAAAGATCGACGCGGTGGTTCTGGGCTGCGGCACCTGCGGAACTTTCAGCGGTGTGGCCCGCTACATGAAGGAGCATGTGCCGGGAGTGTTGGCCGTGGCTGTAACCACGCAAGGTTCGGTCCTCGGCGGCGGGGCGCCGGGACCACACAAAGTGGAAGGGATCGGGAACAACTTCATTCCGGAAACGTTCGATCCCGCCGTATGCGATGAAGTGATTGCGGTGACGGACGACGACGCATTCGAGATGGTGAAACGACTGGCGGCGGAGGAAGGCGCGCTGGCGGGATCGAGCGGCGGGGCAGTTGTCTTTGCTGCGCTGCAAGTGGCGCAGCGGCTGGGCGTGGGAAAGCGGGTCGCGACGATCATTCCGGATTCGGCGGAGCGGTATTTGTCGAAGAAAATTTTTGAGGGCGGAGTCTAACACTGCAAAAACTCTAACGATTATTCGTGTGGCGTCATCCCGAAGTCCCGCGTTTTCACCAGCGGGACGAGGGATCTCCTGTGCTCACACTGCCGTTTGGTCAAACTGCACCACTGCCGATGATCTAGGTTCTGAGACGGTAAGAAAGTCCATTCGCTCCTCTAAATTTCCTCTTGACTCCAACCACGACCAGATGAAACCCTTAATCCAGTCAGAGCGCACAGCTAAGTCGTTCGCCCTCAAGATTTTGCATTGACTATCGAAACAGAGCACTGATTCTAAAAGACTTACGCTTTAAGCGTTCTCGCAAGTCATTTGTTTTGAAGATTTTGCCCGTAAGTTATTGAGCCACATAGACCTTTTTCACGAGCTTTTGCTAACCCCAATATTTTCAAGATTTTAAAGAACCGGAGGGGAGGGGGGTACCACCTCAAACCTCTGTACGTCCCAAATCGGAACATTTATGAAGTCTGCCCGGAAACCCGGTTTTGCCACCCGCGCCATCCATCACGGACAAGAGGCCGATCCTCTGACCGGAGCAGTTACAGTCCCCATCTATCCCACCTCAACCTACGTTCAGCAGGGCATCGGCGAGAACAAAGGCTACGAGTATTCGCGCGTCTCAAATCCCACGCGGGCGCGCTTGGAACAGAACCTGGCAGCGCTCGAAGGCGGGATCGCCGCTCCTGTATTTGCTAGCGGGATGGCGGCTATCAACGCCGTCGCAACCCTACTGAAGCCCGGCGATCACGTCGTCTGCGGCAACGATTTATATGGCGGCACGCCGCGTCTGTTCAACCAGGTACTGGCGGTCTACGGTTTGGAGTTCTCCTACGTGGATACTTCAGAGGCGGAGAATGTGGAGCGCGCCATCCGCAAGAACACCCGCATGGTCTACGTGGAAACGCCCACGAACCCGCTGATGGCCCTGAGCGATCTGGCTGAAATCAGCCGGATCTGCCGGCGGAAGAAAGCTGAGCTAGTAGTGGACAACACCTTTATGTCGCCCTATTTTCAGCAACCGCTGTCGCTCGGCGCCGACATGGTCATCCACTCGACCACAAAGTTTCTCAACGGCCACAGCGACGGCCTCGGCGGCGTTGTGGTATGCAGCAAGCCGGAGCAGGCAGAGAAGCTGGCGTTTCTGCAAAAAGCGGCCGGCGCGATTCTTTCTCCATTTGAGTGCTGGCTGATTCTGCGCGGAGTCAAGACTTTGGCGGCGCGCATGGAAGTGCACGACCGAAACGGCCGTGTAGTGGCGGATTTTCTGGCGAAGCACAAAAAGGTGAGAAAGGTTTTTTATCCCGGGCTCGCAGATCATCCCCAGCACGAACTGGCAAAGCGGCAGATGAGCGGCTTCGGATCCATGATCACCTTTGAGACCGGGTCGCTGAAGAACGCGAACAAAATGCTGAAGAAATTGCGTGTGTGTTCGCTGGCAGAATCGTTGGGCGGAGTAGAGACTCTTATCTCGCATCCTGCCACAATGACGCACGCGGGCCTGGGTGAGAAAGGCCGCAAAGCCATCGGAATCACCGATGGCATGGTTCGCATCTCGGTGGGGATCGAAGACTTGCAGGATATTCTGGACGATCTGGAATCGGGACTGGCTGAGATTTAAGAAATTTTATTTGATTCGTCTCCCGGGACCGACTCGCCAAGCCATTGCAGATAGGTGGACGATCCATCCTCAATCGTCAGGCAAATGCACTCCGGAACTTCGTAGGAATGAATCTCGGTAATTGCCTGGCGCACTGCGGCGAAGGCCCCTACCGTTGTCTTTACGATCAGAAGCCATTCAGCAGCTTCTTCCACTTTGCCTTGCCATCGATATACCGATGTCATTTTCGGCACGATGTTGACGCAGGCTGCAATGCGGCGTTCGACCAGTTCGTGTGCGATTTTTGCCGCTTCTTCTTCTGAACCCGCAGTGGTGAAGACGATTCGTTTGTCGGTCATATAAAATCAGCGTGCAGCAATCAACGGCAGCCTTGTGACTGCCAGTGTCATCTGAGAGCGTAGCAGTTTCCCATTCAGAACGAGAACATAAACATGCAAATCAAGTTCGGTACCTCAGGTTGGCGCGCAGTGATGGCGGAAGAGTTCACCTTCGCCAACGTGCGGCGCGCGGTGGTAGGAATTGCACGCTATGTTTCTTCCCAGAAGCCGCAAGGTGCGCGCGTGATAGTGGGACGCGATCCGAGATTTCTGGGCGAGACTTTCTGTTCCATGGCGGCGGAGATCTTGTCGGCGCACGGAATTACGCCGGTGATGGTGGCTGATCCCGCGCCCACTCCGGCTTTTGCCTATGCAGTCGTGCACATTAAAGCCGATGGCGTTATCAACTTTACGGCTTCGCATAATCCTCCGGAATATAACGGGATTAAATTCTCGACTCCGGATGGCTGTCCGGCACTTCCGGAAGTCACGAAGAAGATTGAGGCAGAAATTCAGGCCGGAGATGGCGCGGCTGAAAAACGAACGACAGGCGCGGGAAAGAATGGAAACGAGAGCGAATCCCTCGATGTGAAATCGGCCTACTTAAAGCGCTTGGCGGAGGTCGTGGATCTGGAAGTGATTCGCAAAGCGAAGCTGCAAGTTTGTTTTGATCCCATGTGGGGATCGGCGCGGGGATATTCTGACGGGCTACTGCGCGAAGCAGGGGTGAAGGTTGCTACGGTCCACGACTACCGCGACGTTTTGTTTGGTGGTCACGCGCCGGAACCAGACGATCATTTGCTGGAGGACCTGCGGCAGAAGATGCGAGAGACCGGCGCGAATCTCGGAATTGCCACCGACGGCGACGCGGATCGCTTCGGGATTGTCGATGGAGACGGAACTTTCCTGCAACCGAATTACGTGATTGCGCTGCTCTTCGATTATCTGGTCGAGAGCCGTGGATGGAAAAACGGCGTGGCGAAGTCGGTGGCGACTACGAACTTGATCAATGCGATCGCCAAGGCGCGCGGCGTAGAGCTTTATGAAACGCCGGTGGGTTTCAAGTACATTGGCGAACTGATCATGCAGGACAAGATTGCGATCGGCGGGGAAGAGAGCGCGGGACTTTCCATTCGCCATCATGTGCCCGAGAAGGACGGATTGCTGGCGGGACTGCTCTGCTGCGAAATGGTGGCGCGCCGAGGGAAGTCCATGGGCGAGCAATTGAAGGCATTATGTAACCAAGTTGGTTCCTATTATCCGATGCGGGAGAACTTCCGCTTGACGCCCGAGGTGAAAGCGAAGTTCACTGAGAAGTTGAAGTCTGATCCGCGGGAGTTCTGCGGACACGCGGTCAGCCAAGTCGTCCGCACGGACGGACTAAAGCTGATTTTCGAAGACGGCTCATGGGTGTGCTACCGGCTTTCGGGCACGGAACCGGTAGTGCGCGTTTATTCCGAAGCACGCAGCGAGCGTGGTCTGGAGAAGTTAAGCACGGCGGCCAAGAAATGGATTTTCGAGTAAAGAACTTTTCAAAAATTCGCCGTTTTCCCAGCACGCAAGATGGGCTCCGCGCCATGGCAGCGAGAGCGCCTCAAGCGGAGGCAATGGCTGCGTCGTGGCTGGAGATGGCGAGGCCGTTGGGCATGCGAGTTTACGCCCTGCGCCGGCGACTGGCGACTATCACGGTAGGTTTACTGGCCGGACTGTTGTTCGTTCATGTCGTGTTCGGCGCGAATGGCATGGTGGTCTACAAACAGAAGAGGGCGGATTACGAATCGCTGCAAAGGCGGATCGCACGGGAACAGGCAGAAAATGACGGCTACGCGCAGAAGATTCATGGATTAAAGACGGACGAAAAAGCCATCGAAAAAGAAGCTCGTGAGCAATTGCGTTACGCGCGCCCAGGCGAGTACGTTTACGTCCCGCCGGTGGCGTCGAATCCTCCGCCTCCCGCCAGTCACTCGGCTAAGAAGTGAAGGCGGCGATGTACGAATTCTCTCTCGTAATCTGTACGGAGTGTGTGACATTCGCACAGTTCCTCTGTGGTATAGTTCGGGACGTTAATCGACGGCTGGCGGGGTAAGGCTTCTGCTGGACGCACGATTAGAATTCCTGCCACTCCTGCGGCTTGGGGACGCGAGCGGAAGATCAAGAAAAGGAGAAAAACGGCAATGAGAAAAGTTCTAGTTCTGTGTCTTGCGATCTGTTTTGTGTTTGCCCTGACGGCACTGGCGTTTGACGATATGGGAAAATCCACCACCGTCAATGGCTGGATTACTGACGCGAAGTGTGGCGCCAAGGGCGCCAATGCTGGCGGCGAGGCATGCACCAAGAAATGCGTTGCCGCGGGCGAGAAGATGGTGGTCGTAACCGATGGTGATTCGAAGGTTCTGGCCGTCGACAATCAGGACGCTCTGAAGGGTCATGAGGGACATCACGTCGCCGTGACCGGAACCATGGGCAAGGATACGATCCACGTCAACAGTGTGAAGATGCTATAAGTGGTCTTGCAGTGATTGGGGCGGCTTTGGCCGCCCTTTTGTTATTGGCATTTGTATTGGGATTCAGGCCGGCGGCGAGGACGCCGCCGGGACAGCCGGCGAGACGCCGGCGCTACTCTTGGACTGGCTTGCCGATTTCCCAATGATGGCCGAAGGGATCGACCACCCGTCCTAAGCGCCAGCCGTATTGATTGTCCATCGGTGTAACGACGGTTGCGCCTGCCTTGACCGCCCGGTCAAACGAGGCGTCTGGATTTTCCACTATCATCACCATCCGCACCGTTCCGCCGCCGAGCGATTCAGGGCTGAAGTTCAAGTGTTCGGGAGATTCGTCAGCCACCCAGAATTCGGCTGCGCCAACTGAAAGCCGCGCCACAACCGCGCCATCGTCGCTGTCGAGGCGAAACAACTCGCCAGCTCCGAAAGCCGCTTTGTAGAACTCGATTGCCTTCGCGCCCTTGCGCACCGACAGCATGGGAGCAATGGAGGTCACTGGCGCTTTGTCGGTCTCTAAGGAATTACTCACATTAACGACCCAAATGTTAGAGATTCTTGGACGTGCACCTCGGAGGCTAAAGCCGGTTCAAGTTCGTCGTCTCTTATCGCAGCGCTCGAAGCGCTGCGCCACCCAAAATTTTCCGGCGAGACATGGGCATTATCGGACTACGCCTTCCAGGGGTGAGCTGGCTGTGGCGTACAACTTTCTCGGCATGCGGCCTGCTAGATAGGCTTGGCGTCCGGCAAGCACGCCGTTGTGCATGGCCTCGGCCATCAGTACGGGGTCTTGCGCGCCGGCGATACCGGTGTTCATGAGGACGGCATCGGCGCCGAGTTCCATCGCGAGAGCGGCATCGGATGCGGTCCCCACACCGGCGTCAATGATCAGCGGCACGCCGGTGATCATTTCGCGAAGGATACGGATGTTGGCCGGGTTCTGTATACCCATACCGCTGCCGATGGGAGCGCCCAGAGGCATCACGGCGGCAGCGCCGGCATCGATCAGACGCTTGGCGAAAACAATGTCGTCGGAGGTGTAAGGCAGGACGGTGAAGCCTTCGCTGGCCAGCACGCGCGTAGCTTCCAGCGTGGCTTGCACGTCGGGGTAAAGCGTGGCCTGGTCGCCGATCACTTCGATCTTTACCCAGTCGGAGAGGCCAACCTCGCGGCCCAGGCGTGCGGCGCGAATGGCTTCGTCTGCTGTGTAGCAACCGGCGGTGTTGGGCAGCAGGAAATATTTTTTCGGGTCGATGTAGTCGAGCAGAGACTCCTTGCTGCGGTCAAGGTTCACACGGCGGACCGCAACTGTCACCATCTCCGCCCCGCTGGCTTCAAGGGCGCGCGCAGTTTCCTGGAAGGACTTATATTTTCCCGTGCCGACGATCAGGCGGGAGCGGAAGGAGCGTCCGGCGATGACGAGTGGGTCGGTCATGACTTTTCATTGTAAACCGATTCGGGCCGGTGTCGAGAATATCGAGCTGCGCTCGATGGACAGCCGAGGGCGGCTGTCCCCACATGATTTCGAATGCTTACAACGGGATCGCGGCCTCTGCCTGGGCGTAGAGTTCGTCGATCTGTGCGCGATAGCGGTCTTCGACCACGCGGCGGCGCAGTTTTAGGGTCGGGGTCAGCGCGCCGTTGGCGGCGGTGAATTCGTCGGGGACCAGCAGAACTCTCTTCAGCTTTTCGAAGCGCGCCAGCTTCTGATTTACCTCTTCTGCAATCCCCTCGTAGAGCGCCTGGACTTTTGGGTTCGCGACGAGCTCGGCACGCGAGGAAAAAGTCACGCCGTTCGTTCGAGCCCAGTCTTCGAGCATCGCGAAGTTCGGCGAGACCAGGACAAAGGCAAACTTGCGCTTGTCGCCGAGTACGACTGGGGTGCCGATAAGCGGATTGAGCTTCAGCGAGTTTTCAATCGGCTGCGGGGCAATGAACTTTCCGCCCGAGGTTTTGATCAGTTCTTTCTTGCGATCGGTGACGGAAAGATATCCATCGGCATCGATGTTGCCGATATCACCGGTCTTGAACCAGCCGTCCTGAAACGCGTTCTGAGTTTCGTCAGGACGGTTCCAGTATCCCTTAAAGACTGAGGGGCCGCGCACCAATATCTCGCCATCCTCGGCGATGCGCGCTTCAAGGTTGGGAAGGATTTTGCCGACCGTGCCAATGCGGTGGTTGACGGGCGTGTTCACGGCGATGACGGGAGAAGTTTCGGTCAACCCATAACCTTCGTGAATGCGGATGCCGACAGTAGCGAACCACTCCGCCAGTTCGCGCCCCAGGGGTGCGCCTCCGGAGATGAAGGTTTCGACGCGGCCTCCGAGGCCTTCACGGATTTTCGAGAAGACGAGTTTGTTGGCTAGTTTCCAACTTGGCGAGGTGGGAGTTTGACCCACGAGAATTGCCGGCTTGTTGGCACGGCCGACGCCGAGCGCCCATTTGTAAATGGCACGAACCGGAAATCCGCGAGCGTGCATTTCTGTCTTGGCGTAAATCTTTTCGTAGACCCTGGGTACAGAAACGCAGAGCGTGGGGCGCACTTCCAGCAAGGCCTCGGGAAGGTTCTCAATAAAGGGGCAGTAGGCGAGAGTGACGCCGTGATAGAGCATGGAAAAATCCACGTGGCGCGCCGTGACGTGAGAGAGAGGAAGAAAAGAAATGCTGGTGTGGCCGGGATGCATGTCGAAACCGAGCAGAGAGCAGGTGATGTTGGACGCCATGTTGCCGTGAGTCAGCATCGCGCCCTTGGAAACTCCAGTCGTTCCGGAGGTGTAGATGATGGTAGCGAGGTCGTCTGGCTGAATAGCGCGCGCGGCAGATTCAGTTTGAGGGTCGAGGGTGAGCGGGCCTTGCTTCATGAACGGATCCATCAGCGCGATGTTTCCGCCATGGTCGCTGGGAGACTGGATCCGATCCATGATTACGATTTTCTTGATTTGCGTTTCAGAGAGGATGGTTTGAACTTTTCGCAGTTGGAGTTCAGTAGAGACAAAAACTATGCTGGCCCCCGAATCGCGCAGGGTATATGCGGTTTGTTCGGGAGTTAGCGTGGAATAGACCGGGACGGTGACAGCGCCCAGCAGCAAAATCGCGAAGTCGGCGGTCGACCATTCCGGGCGATTCTCGCTGAGGATTGCGATGCGGTCGCCTCTGCGGACACCCCATTCCTGTAGCGCGCGGACGGTTCCAGCCACATTGCGCCGGAAATCCGAAGACGAGATTGGCACCCATGCGCCCGAGTCACGATAAAGCATCACACGGTCCAGATTGCGCTCGGTGGCGGCAAAGAAAACGTCATTTAACGTGTTGAGGGTCATCGATGCCTGATTGCCAGTGGAACAGGTCTGAAGAGCAATGTACTGTTTTGCGATGGCCTTGGGCAATGTGAAAAGGTGCAAGCAGGGTACTGATTACGTCTGGGAGTGGATTTACTTGACTCAAAAATGACAAGTTTCTTTGCCGGGTGGTCTATTATTCCGGCAGGAGGTTCGTGATGCAGATGAGAAAGTCGAGGCTCGTGGGTACGTTTCTGCTCGCCGGGTTGCTGGGAGTAGCGAGCGTTGCTCCGGTTGCGGCGCAGAGCAAGTCCGATGCCGGGACGATGCCGAAGGTGGGCGATGTCGCTCCCGATTTCACGTTGAAATATTTTGACGGCAAGGATCTAAAGGAAGTTTCCCTGGCCCAGTACCGCGGGAAGAAGAATGTAGTAGTCGCATTTTTTGTCTTTGCCTTCACCGGGGGTTGAACGGCGCAGATGAAAGCGCTCCAGCAGGATGTGAAACGGCTGGACGCGACAGACACCCAGGTCCTGGGTGTGAGCATGGATAGTGCATTCGCCAATAAAGCCTTCGCCGACCAAATTGGAGTTACCTTTCCGCTGTTGAGCGATTGGGGCGGAGATGTTACGCATCAGTATGGAATTTACCTCGATAAGTACAAGGCGGCGCGCCGGGTAAATTTTTTGATTGGGAAAGATGGGAAAATTCTGGAAGAGCAGGTGGATAAGGACGCAATTGATCCAACGAAGATTGTGGATACTTGCGAACGGCCAAAGATGAAGAACTGAGAGGGTCTCGGGGGCTAAAGCCCTTGGTCATTTGCGGTAATCGCAGCGCTGAAGCGCTGCGCCACCCAAAAGCAGGCGCCGTGGTAGCAAAGGCACGCGGGCAGGAGTGCCCGCGCCACACGTGCATTCAGGCAGCGGGGAGTTCGAAGGAAAAAACTGAGCCGCGGCCTAGTTGGCTGGTTACGCTAACGGTGCCGTTATGGGCTTCTACGATTGCCTTGGCAATGGCCAGTCCCATGCCGGTGCCCTGCACACTGTAGCGCTGGTCGCGGCCGCGGTAGAACTTGTCGAAGACGAGGGACTGCTCGAAGTCGTCGATGCCGTGGCCGTGATCGGTGACGCTGGTCACGATGCGCTCGCCTTTACGTTCCGCGGTAATCGTAATGGGCGAGGTCGGCGGAGAGTATTTGGCCGCGTTCTCGAGCAACTGCTTGAGGACTTCCGCGATGCGATCGGAATCGACGCGCACTTTGGGCAACGATGCGGCCACACGGATGTCAAGCGGATGCTGGCCGAGAATTGTCCTGGATTCTTCGACTGCCGATTCGATCACCGAGGCCATCTCTACGACAGCCATGTGAAGTTCGACTTTGTGGGCGTCGAGTTGAGCCATCTCCGTGGCTTCGCCAACAAGGCGATCCAATCGGTCGGTCTCCTCATTGATAACCGTGAGCAGCTCCTTCCGCTGCGACTCATCGAGGTTGTAATCGGAGAGCAATCCTGTAACTGCGGCCTTAATGCCGGTAAGAGGGGTGCGGAGTTCGTGGGTTACCGAATCCAGCAGGACGGCGCGCAGATTCTCGCTCTGGTGAGCGGCCTCGGTTTGAGAAAGTTTTTCGATCGCTCCGGCGCGCTCAATGGCGATGCCGATCATGCTGCCCAGGGCTTCCAGCGTGGCTCGCGAGAGCGCGGGGCCGGCGATGCCCACCGCTCCGGTAGTGCGTGTTCCCAGATGCAGAGGAGCCAGAGAGATTCCGCGCTGCGAATCGATCACGGGCTCGCCGCGCGAACTGACCATTTGAAGATCGCGCAGAGCAAGTGAAGTTGCATCCGGATCGGTGCGATAGACCTGTTGTGAACTAAGCAGATAAACGGCGGCAGCCTGGGCGCCAAAGCCATCGCACACGTAGCCGGGAATCGCATTCATTAATTCAGCCACGTTATCGGTTGCGAGCAGGCGCTGGCTGAAGGCGTAAAGACGTTCTACATCGCGGCGGCGCTGAACGGCGTCGGCCGTCTGGCGGCGCGCGCGGTCCGCGAGTTGGCTGGCAATGCCGGCAGTCACGAGAAAGGCGAAGAGCGCCACCCAGTTTTGCGGATCGGCCACGGTGAATGTCCCGATGGGTGGCAGAAAATAATAGTTGAAAGCCAGTGTGGCAATTACCGCGAGAAATACGGAGAAGCGAAATCCCCAATACGCCGCGACCCAGAGGACCATCAAGAGGAAAGTCAGAGCCACCGTGGTAGGGTTTACGTGCGTTAGTCGGCGGTCGACTTGGACTACGACTTCTGCCGCCACGAGACAGGCAGCGTAGCGCAACAGATGTTCTGGCCAGGTAGATTTCACGCGCCGATTGTAGCTGAAGAGAGGCTTTTCACCACAGAGGCACGGAGGCACAGAGAAAATCTTTAATTGTTCTTGTTCCTTTTCTTCTCTGTGACTCCGTGGTGAACCGATTCGACAATTTCCGCTCCGGCGTGGAGAATAGCGGCGATGCCCAAGACTCCAGAAGAATGGCTGGCAGAGGTGGACACGGCGAAGCGGCCGGCTGTGTTCAAGCTGTTTCTCGGCTACGCGCCCGGTGTCGGCAAGACGTACGCCATGCTAAGCGAGGGCGTCCGGCGGGCCAGTCGTGGGGAAGAAGTTGTCATTGGAGTGGTCGAGACCCACGGGCGCAAACCGATAGTGGAACTTTCTGCGCGCCTGGAAACGGTCCCACGCAAGAAACTGGAGTACAAGGGGACCATTTTTGAAGAGATGGATGTCGACGCCATTCTGGAGCGCAAGCCCCATGTTGTGCTCATTGATGAACTGGCCCATACCAACATTGAAGGCAGCAAACATGCCAAGCGCTACGAGGATGTATTTGAACTGCTGGATGCAGGGATCGATGTCGTTTCCACGCTGAACGTGCAGCACATCGAGAGCCTGGCGCCGACAATTCGGGCGCTGACCGGGGTGCAGGTGCGGGAGACGGTGCCGGACTGGGTGATCCGCCGCGCGGGCGAGATTGTGATGGCGGACCTGACGCCACAAGCTCTGCAGACGCGCATGCGGCGCGGAGATATCTATCCACTGGAACGGGTGGAGCGCGCGCTAGCGAATTTCTTTCGAAATACCAATTTAGTTGCGTTGCGTGAGTTGGCTTTGCGGCAGGTGACGCAAGCAGTCGACCGGACGCTTTCGGAGCTGAAGACTGAAGATGGCCAACTGCTGCAGGTCCGCGAGCGGATCGCGGTGTGCATCAGTTCGAATCCGGCGGCACAATATTTAATCGCGCGCGGAGCTCGCATGGCTCAGGCCATGGACGGTGATTTCTATGTGCTTTACGTCGATACGGGAGCCGATGAAAACGACGAGAACCAGCGAACGCTTGCAGACAATGTTCGCTTCGCCGAGAGTGTGGGCGCGAAGGTGGTGAAGACCGAAGGCAAGGTCGTCGCAGAAGCAGTTGCGGAATTTGTACGCGAAAATCATATTACCCAGGTCGTCTTCGGCCGGTCGGCGACGAGGGGATGGAAGAGATATTTTTATCTGTCAGCCATTCATAAGTTCCTGCGCGATACCCCCGCTGTGGATGTCCACATTGTGACTCAGGAAATGCGTTAAGGAGAGTAAGAGCAAGAGCCGAAGATGACGAACGAGCACCGGCGAATCCTGATCGTGGACGACGAACCGCAGATCACACGCGTGCTGCGCACTACGCTTTCATCTCAGGGGTACGATATCCGCGTGGCGAACGACGGAGAAATGGCGCTGGAACTGATGAAGAACTGGACGCCGCATGTGGTTGTTACAGACCTGGCGATGCCGAATCTGGATGGAGTTGAGCTTTGCCGGCAAGTGCGGAAGATATCGCAAGTGCCAATTATCGTGCTCTCTGTGCGTGGGCAGGATCGCTCGAAGGTGGAAGCCCTGGACGCGGGAGCAGATGATTACGTTACGAAGCCGTTCAGCATGAACGAACTGCTGGCGCGGATTCGAGCGCAACTGCGGCGAACGCCGGCTGCCGAGGAACCGGCGAGTGCCATCACTGCCGGCGACTTTGTTATTGATCTCGACAAGCGTTCAGTCGAGGTGGTTGGACGCGAAATCCATCTGACACCAAAAGAATTTGATTTGCTGGTTTATCTTGCCAAGCGTCCGGGCAAAGTGCTGACGCACCGCACGTTGCTGGCTGCTGTGTGGGGCCCGAACAGCACGGAACAGCCAGAATACTTGCGCGTTTTTGTTGGTCAATTGCGCAAGAAGATCGAGACCGATCCTTCGACGCCGAAATATCTGCTAACCGAGCCCTGGGTGGGATATCGGTTTGAACCCGGCTTATAGCGTCTTCCTTCCGCTGATCCTCTGAGCTTTCCAATCTTTACGAACATTTTATGGACCTTTTATCGAGTTCTTTTGCCATTCCGTGTCCAATCGCTATGGGGAACGAAAATAACAGAGAACGCTGACATGGGAGCAAAGAGTATGTGGATTAACCAAGTGGCACCGGAGCGGTTAGCAGAACTTTTCCACCACTATCATCAGGCGCTTACACCGGAAATATCAGGGAAGGGTAGCGAAGGCGGCGGTACGTGGAACGAAGTTCCGCAAAAGGAGAAAAGCCGACTGGTTGCGGCGGCGCGCCTGACGCTGCTGGAGCTCGATTCAATCACCAACGAGCGGCCAAAGGCGCGGCAGTATTTTGCAAAGCCGGGCGAAGCCGAATGGGGCTGCTAGTTGCCTGCGACTCGTGCATGAACAGATCAGCCGTATTCCACCTTTATGAATTCTTTAGAAATTCCTTAAACCACACTTACACCCGAAATGTTCAACTGAATTGTTTGGGCGTTCGTCTGCGCCAAGGCGCAGGAGGCAGAGAATGTGGGCACCGTGGGTAGTTGCAGGCATCGCTTTGGCAGCGGCTGCCTTCATGCTCAGGTTCTTGATTGCCTTGCTGCGTGAGGGTGCGCCTTCGGTCAGCTACTGGATTGTTCCAGTCCGCGGAGGACCCGAAAAAGAGTGTCACCTTGAGGTTCTGAGCAACATCTATGCCGACGAGGATTGCCGCGCTCGGGAAAACAAGCGCAGCGATTACGACGCGGAGTTATTGGAGAAGGAAAATTATGCGCAGGAAGAATGTTCGTCAGGTCTTATTGCTCTCGATGTTCGTTTTGTTGGCGGTCTGGGCTGGCGCCCAATCTACTCAAGACGCGGCTCCAACTTCCGCGAATACCGCCTCTAGCCCGGTTGTAAGCACAGAGCAGCAGGAAATGCGGGATGAATTGAAAGCCCTGCGCGCCGAGGTGGAGCGATTGCGCTCGGAAGTTGAGCAGCAGAAGAGCACCACGCGGGCCGAGGATCACGCGAACGATCGCAGCGGGACAGCGCTGGCACCGATAGGGCCGGGGCCAAACGTCCCCTCGATAACGGCCTCAAGCTTTACCACTTCGTCCGTCGTAACCGTCCCCGGGCAACCAGCCGCGGCGGCTATACAGGGAGAATCTGCCGCAACGAAGCCAGCCAAGGCCGAGCCCTTTGCGTTCGCCGACTGGACCTGGCTGAACGGCAATCCCCGTACGAAGGACCTACCCTTCGACTCGAAATTTTTCACGCCTGAAATCCGTGCCGACGTTGCCTACCATTACGATTTCAATCATCCCAAAGACGATACGATTGTCGGTTCAAGCGAGGTATTTCGTTCGAATGAAGTTGGCCTTACGCATCTGGGCATAGGTGGAGACTTTCACTACGACCACGTTCGTGCACGCGTACTCAGCCAGATTGGTTTGTACGCAACCGCAACGCCGCGCAACGACTCGAGCTATTCGCGGGGGCAATGGGATCTGGCCAATGCTTACCGCTATGTCAACGAGGCCTATGGTGGATATCACTTTGATGCGCTGCATGGGATCAACGTGGATGCCGGCATCTTCCTGTCGTACGTAGGCCTCTTCAGCTTTTACAACTTTGATAACTGGGCCTACCAGCCATCGTATGTTTCGTCGAACACTCCGTGGTTTTTTACCGGTATGCGCATCCAGGTTTTCCCCACCGAGAAGTTGAAGATCGAGCCTTGGATCATCAATGGCTGGCAATCCTATGGGCGGTTTAACGGCCGCTTGGGATTTGGTGGTCAGGTCTTGTATCGCCCCACAGGCTGGCTTTCCATCCTCTCGAACAACTACGGGGCTGGAGCCGACGCGCTTGGCATTCCTACCCGCACTCGCTATCACACTGACAACAGTATTGAAGTGAAGTATTACGACCATCCGGAGCGCTTCCTGGACAAGATGGCCTTCTCTTTAACTGGCGACGCGGGCTGCGAGAGCGGCGGAGGGGTGAACTGTACCACCAATCAGAAGGATTCCACAGGGAAGATCATTTCGTACAAGCAGAGCTTTCTCGGCTACATGCTTTACAACCGGTGGTGGTTCCACCACGACCGTTACGGCTTGACCATAGGCGGGGGAAAGATCAACAACCCAGGGCGCTATCTGGTGTTGTTGCCACCGATCAACGGAGCGACGGCCACTTCCGGAACGCCCTACTTTACTGAGAATCCCGGCGATCCGTACAAGGCCTGGGACATCTCGGGAACCTACGACTACATGCCCAGCCAATACATTACGTTCCGCTGGGAGTTTAACCATCGCCATGCCAGTGTGCCGTACTGGAGCGGTCCGGGCGGAGTTACACCGCCGGGCGGCAACAACGGAAATCCCGGTGCTTTGATCGCGAACTGGCAGCCGGATCTGCGTAATACCGAGGATCGGGCCACCATGGCAATCCTGGTGAAGTTCTAGCCGAAGTTGGGATCGGAGAAAACGATGCAGGACGCGATTTTTCTTGGCATGACGATTCTGTTTTTCGTGATCTCGCTTGGCTATGTTGCATTCTGCGAGCGGGTGCGTTGAGGCTTCTATGAATGCTGAACCGATCATCATGCTGATCATTTGCGCGGGGCTGCTGGTGTATCTGGTGTATGCCATGCTCCGGCCGGAGAAATTCTGATGACGGCCAATGGGTGGCTGCAAATATTCGTTTTCCTGTTGGCGGTCTTTCTGATCACCAAGCCACTGGGATCATTCATGGCGCGAGTGTTTGCCCGCGAGCGGACGTGGCTCGACCCCGTGATGCGGCCGGTTGAACGAATTCTTTACAAGCTTACCGGTGTGGACGAAAGCCACGAGATGGACTGGAAGGAATACGCGCTGGCTCTGCTTTTGTTCAGCGGCGTTTCGATGATTCTGCTTTATGTTCTGCAGCGGGTGCAGCAATGGGCGTGGCTGCCGTGGAATCCGCAAAAGTTGGCCGGAGTTCCTCCAGCGCTGGCATTCAATACCGCTGCTTCGTTCACCACCAACACCAACTGGCAGAACTATGTGCCCGAGACCACCATGAGCTACCTGACGCAGATGGTGGGTCTGGCTTATCACAACTGGGTTTCCGCGGCCGCCGGCATGGCGCTGGCGATCGCATTCATTCGTGGTATTTCAAGGCGTGAACAGAAAACCATTGGCAACTTCTGGGTGGACATGGTGCGCAGCACGCTGTGGATTCTTGCTCCATTGTGTCTGATCGGCTCGCTGATCCTGGTGTCGCAAGGGGTTGTGCAGAACCTGAAGCCATATGACACGGTGCAACTGCTTGACCCTTATCAGACGCCGCAGCTTGGCTCCGATGGAAAGCCAGTGACCGGCCCCGATGGCAAGCCTTTGATGCAGACGGTTACACAACAGGTAATTGCACAAGGCCCGACGGCGTCGCAGGAGATTATCAAAGAATTAGGCACCAACGGCGGCGGCTTCTTCAACGCCAACAGTGCGCATCCCTTCGAAAATCCCACACCTTTCACAAATTTTCTGGAGATGTTCTGCATCTTCGCCATTCCCTCCGCGTTTACCTACACGTTAGGGAAAATGACGGGATCGGCCCGCCATGGTTGGGCGGTGTGGGCGGCCATGGCTTTGCTGTTCCTGGCAGGCGTGACAACGGCATATTGGGCGGAGGCGCGGGGTAATCCTCTCGTGGTCTCTGCGGCTCAGCACAGCCCGCAGCATCCGTCCATTCAGCCAACCGGGGCGAACCTCGAAGGGAAAGAAGTGCGATTTGGCGTGGCCAACTCCGCTTTGTTCGCCACGGTGACTACCGACACGAGTTGCGGCGCGGTCAACTCCATGCATGACTCGTTCACCCCCCTTGGCGGAATGGTTCCGCTAATCAACCTCATGCTGAGCGAAGTCATCTTCGGCGGAGTGGGTGCGGGAATGTACGGGATGCTGGTCTTCGTCATTCTCTCGGTTTTTATTGCCGGATTGATGGTGGGGCGCACGCCGGAGTATCTGGGGAAAAAAATCGAAGCCTACGACGTAAAGATGGCAATGATGGTCATCCTAATTTTCCCGCTGGTGATTCTGGTTTTTACAGCGATTTCGGTTCTATTTAGCTTCGGCACCTCGGCAATTACAAACCCTGGACCGCACGGATTTACGCAGGTTCTGTATGCCTTTACTTCCGCAGTGGCGAATAACGGCTCGGCTTTCGGCGGGATCAGCGGGAATACGCCTTGGTACAACACGTCGATGGGAATCGCGATGCTACTTGGCCGCTTCATGATGATCCTGCCCATGCTGGCGATAGCCGGGAATCTGGCAGGGAAGAAACAAGCTCCCGCAACGTTAGGGACGTTTCCGGTTACCGGACCGCTGTTTACGGTTCTGTTGATCGGTGTGATCGTGATTGTTGGCGCTCTGACGTTCTTCCCGGCACTGAGTTTGGGGCCGATTCTGGAACACCTGTTGATGCAGGCGGGCAAGACTTTTTAGGCAAGCTTCTTAAGGGAGATATGGTAAGCAAGAAAGCAAAACGCAGCCTGTGGGACATGAAGATTGTTTATCGCGCGTCTTGGGATTCAGTCGTAAAGCTGCATCCCGTGACCATGATGCGAAATCCGGTGATGTTCGTGGTCGAAGTGGGCAGCGTCGTGACCACCGTGCTGCTCATTCTGGAGCGTCTGCAGGGCCAGCCGGGCTTCGGATTCAATCTTCAGATCACGCTCTGGCTGTGGTTCACAGTATTGTTCGCCAATTTTGCCGAGGCCATGGCGGAAGGCCGTGGCAAAGCTCAGGCGGATGCGTTACGGCGCGCGAAAGCGGAGACGATGGCGAACCGTCTGCTTCCGGACGGAAAAACTGAAACCGTGCCTGGTTCCAAATTGCGCTCGGGAGATCTGGTACTGGTGGAGGCGGGGGAGTTTATTCCCGGAGACGGAGAAATCGTAGAAGGCGTAGCGTCGGTGGATGAGTCGGCGATTACGGGTGAGTCCGCGCCGGTGATTCGCGAAGCCGGCGGAGACCGCTCGGCGGTGACTGGCGGAACGCGCGTGCTCTCCGATTGGGTGAAGATCAAAATCACATCGAATCCCGGCGAGACGTTTCTCGATCGGATGATCGCACTGGTGGAAGGCGCCGAACGTCAGAAAACTCCCAATGAAATCGCATTGAATATTCTGCTGGCCGGGCTGACGATCGTTTTTCTGCTGGCGGTGGTCACACTGCAGCCGTTCGCCATCTACGCCGGCGCGCCGCAGACCGTTTTCGTGCTCGTGTCTTTGCTGGTATGCCTGATTCCGACGACGATTGGTGGATTGCTCTCAGCCATTGGGATTGCCGGCATGGACCGGCTGGTGCAGCACAACGTCCTGGCAATGTCAGGCCGCGCGGTCGAAGCGGCGGGCGATGTAAACACATTGCTGCTCGACAAGACAGGAACCATCACGCTGGGCAACCGGGAAGCGACAGAGTTTGTGACAGCGCCGGGGGTGAGCGAGGCGATGCTTGCGGATTCAGCGCAACTCTCTTCGTTGGCCGATGAGACCCCCGAAGGCCGTTCCATAGTTGTGTTGGCAAAAGAGAAATACGGGTTGCGCGGTCGCGAGATGAGCACGCATGACGCCGAGTTCATTCCCTTCAGCGCAATGACCCGCATGTCGGGTGTGAATCTCGACGGACGTGCTATTCGCAAGGGCGCGACGGATGCAATCGCAAAATATCTGGAGGACCAGGGCAGTTCGCTACCGGCGGAAGTGCGAGCGGCGGTAGAGGCGATCTCGCGCTCTGGCGGAACTCCGCTGGTCGTGGCAGAAAATGGCCGGGCAATGGGAACGATTCATTTAAAAGACATCGTGAAAGGCGGCATGCGGCAGCGCTTCGATCAACTGCGCGCGATGGGTATCAAAACGGTGATGATCACCGGGGATAATCCGCTGACGGCCGCCGCGATTGCTACCGAGGCTGGGGTGGATGACTTTCTGGCGCAGGCGACTCCAAAAGACAAACTCGACTTGATCCGCCGTGAACAAAGCCACGGAAAACTTGTGGCCATGACGGGCGATGGCACCAACGACGCTCCGGCACTGGCGCAGGCCGACGTAGGTGTCGCGATGAATACGGGCACGCAGGCGGCGAAGGAAGCGGGCAACATGGTGGACCTGGATTCGAACCCGACCAAGCTGATTGAGATCGTGGAAATCGGCAAGCAGTTGCTGATGACGCGGGGCGCGCTGACTACATTTTCGATTTCGAATGACGTGGCGAAATATTTCGCCATCATTCCCGCCATGTTTGCCGGGACGTTCCCGGTGCTGCAGGCGCTTAATGTGATGCGGCTGGCCACGCCGCAGTCGGCGATCTTGTCGGCGGTCATCTTCAATGCGCTGATTATCGTGGCGCTTATTCCGTTGGCGCTGCGCGGCGTGAAATATGTTCCGCAAGGAGCAGCCGTACTCCTGCGCAGGAATTTGCTTGTGTACGGCTTGGGCGGAGTGATTGTGCCATTCATTGGGATCAAGCTGATCGACGTGCTCATCGTGCGAGCCGGTCTGGCTTAGAGACGACTATGAAAAAGAATCTGATTACCGCGGTGCTCATGACGCTGGTCACGACCGTATTGTTCGGTCTGCTGTTTCCGCTACTGATCACAGGACTGGCGCAGGTTTTGTTTCCGCAGAAGGCCAACGGTCAGTTGCTCACCCGAAATGGCGGAGTCGTGGGTTCACGCCTGATTGGGCAAACCTTTTCCTCGCCAGGTTATTTTCACTCGCGTCCATCGAGCGCAGGCACAGGTTACGACGCGGGTAATTCCGGTGGATCGAATCTGGGGCCGACCAATCAGTCTCTAATCGCGCGCGTGCAGGGTGATGCCGACCGGTTGCAGGTGGAAAATCCCTTAGCTGCGATCCCAATGGATTTGCTGACGACTTCGGGTTCCGGGCTCGATCCTCACATTTCGCCCGAGGCCGCGGAGTTTCAGGCGCCGCACATCGCCAAAGAACGGGGGCTTAGCGAAAACGTGGTTCGCGAAGCTGTACGTCAGCACACGCAATTGCGGCAGTTCGGATTTCTAGGCGAGCCGAGAGTCAACGTATTGGAACTCAACCTCACGCTTGATGAGATTTCGCCAAGGCCCCCAAAACCCTAAATTTCCCGGCGAAATGAATCAATACCTGCCTGATCTCAGCCAGTTCTGGCTGAAAAGAACCACATCTCCACGAAGGAAACTAAACAGCCCCTATCGGGTTTGCATCACCGTGGATTAGATTATTGAGGGATACCGTTCCTCGTGATTTCTTCTAGGAGAGAGCTATGAAGATGCCAAGGCAGTGGTGGAGTTGGGCAGCGATCGTGGCGGGCCTGGCATTCATGCTGCAATCGCCGTCAGGAATTACAGCGCAGGACGCGCCGCCTCCAGCAGAGACGCAGGCCCCGCAGGATGCGCAGCCGCCGCAAAACTACCAGGGGCAGTCCGATGCGCAGGCGCCACAAGACGCGCAAGCGCCACAAGACGCGCAGGTGCCGCAAGATCAGAATTTAGATCAGGATCCTTCGGGCCGCGTGGCGCGACTGAACTTCATGGAAGGATCGGTGTCGTTTCAGCCGGGCGGAGAGAATGACTGGGTCGATGCCGTGCTCAATCGCCCGTTGGTGACGGGTGACAATCTTTGGGCGGACGAAAATTCGCGGGCTGAAGTTCACATCGGATCCACCGCGCTTCGTCTTGGCGCAAAGACCGGAATTACATTGCTCGAAGTGAGTGACCGCGCAGCGCAGATTCGTCTCGCGCAGGGATCGCTCATCGTGAAAGTCCGGCACGTAGATGACGAAGACGCTTATGAGATCGATACCCCCAACGTGGCCTTCACAGTGTCGCAGCCGGGAGACTACCGCATCGATGTCGACCCCGACGGCAATCGCACCGAGGTGACGGTGTGGCGGGGACGAGGCGAAGTCACCGGTGGCGGTTCTTCCTACACCGTTGTGGCTGACCAGCATGCCACGTTCACTGGGACCGATCATCTTGAGTACGATCTCGGTCAGATTCCACGTCATGACGACTTTGATAGCTGGGCCATGGATCGCGATCAGAATGAAGATCGTTCGGACTCGGCGAACTACGTTTCACGTGAGATGACAGGATACGAAGACCTCGATGATAACGGTGATTGGAGTTATGTGGCCGGCTACGGAACGTGCTGGCGGCCGAGAGGCCTGGTTGTGGGCTGGGCGCCGTATCGCTTCGGTCACTGGATCTGGGTGGGACCGTGGGGATGGACCTGGGTGGAAGATGAGCCCTGGGGATTTGCGCCTTTCCACTACGGCCGCTGGGCGTTCGTAAATACCGGATGGTTCTGGGTTCCTGGACCGGTGTATGTGCGGCCGGTGTGGGCGCCGGCGCTCGTCGGGTGGGTTGGCGGCGGAGCGGGGTTCCGCTTCTCGGTCGGAGTCGGAGTGGGATGGTTTCCGCTTGGCCCGGGGGAAGTATTTATTCCGGGTTACCGGGTCAGCCGCGGCTACGTGAACAATGTGAACATCACCAATACGCGGGTGAATATCACGAATGTCACGAGCGTCTATAACAGAGTTGTGATCAATCGCGATGTGCGCAACATTACTTACATGAACCGGAATGTGAATGGCGGCGTAACGGTTGTTTCGCATGAAACATTCGTTAATGCGCGTCCCGTGGCACGCAACATCGTCTCGGTTCCGGCAAGGGAACTGGCCACTGCGCCTGTTTCTCATCGTATTGCGGTCGAACCTGCACGCACCAGCGTATTGGGTGCGGGCCGTCCGGCGGCTAACAGGCCGCCGTCCGCGGTGATCAGCCGTCCAGTGGTCGCATTGAGAACACCTGCTGCCATGCCGCGCTCGTTCGATCAGCGGCAAGCGCAGGCGGGCGGACGTCTCAATCAATCGCCGCTAGTGCGGCAGGAAGTGCGGCAGGAACCTGCGGGCCGGCCGGTGCCGAGCAATCAAGGAACCCGTCAGCAACCGCAGACGTCGGATGGATTCCGTCCCTTTGGTCCGCCAAACGGTGGAAACAGCCAACCGCGGCCGCAGCCGCGAACGTACGAGCAGCAGGGCCCCTCGCAGCCGGAGAGGAGCATGCCACCGGAAAACCGGAGCGCTCAACCTTCCCGCGAGTTCCACCCGCCGCAGCAGACAGAACGGCCGCCGGCGCAAGAGTGGTCGCACCCGCTGGCTAAACCCGCTCCTCCAGTTCAGGAGCGAAACGAACAGCAGAAGGAGCAGAAGTTTAACAACTGGCAGCAACAGCGGCCTGCTCCTCCAGAACGGCCAGCGCAGCATTCTTCTCCGCCTCCGCGGCAAGAGAAGCCGTCCAAGAAGTGACGTTACCTTAACAGACGTTGACGCGAGCTGTTGATCTGCGGTTTGATAGGGTTCGCATGCGAATGCGACTTGCAAGCGGACCCAATTGGAAAGAAAGAAGCGCCGGGAAGCCGGGCACCCAGCCCGCTCCCGGCACTTTTTTTCTCGGTGGTCCGCAATGGTGGTCTGGCCATGAATGAACAGAAGCGTGCGGCAATCAACTGGATGGATATTCTCTGGCTGCTGCTTCTGGCCGGACTGGCGGCGCTTCCGCCCGTGCTGGAAATCCATAAACAACTCACCTTGCTGGCCATCGGGGTGGTGCAGTTCAGCGAAGGCTGGATCTTGTCGCGGGCTCCGCGCCGGGGCCCTGCCTATATCGTCCTGCTCAAGATTGCGCTGGCGACGTTGCTCATTGACCACACCGGAGAAGTCGGCATCAACAGCAGCTACTATCCCATCTTCTATCTGCCGGTAGTGACGGCTGCGGAATATTTCAGCTCGTGGGGAACATTGCTGTGGACGGCTCTGGCCTCGGCGGCGTACTGCTCGTACTTGTTCGACCCCGCGCTCAGCGATTTCGAAATCACTTCGGAGAGCTATGGGCTATTGGCCATGCGCATTCTCTTCTTTTTTCTTGCGGCCATGGTGGTGAACCGGTTCGTGGTGGAAAACCGGCGTCAGACCAAACTCTATCAAGAATTAGCCGAGACCCTGGCAGAGACCAACCGTAAACTGGAGCAGGCACAGGAACAGGCGCGGCGCTCGGAGCGACTGGCGGCGCTGGGGCAAATGTCGGCCGGGCTGGCGCACGAGATTCGCAATCCCCTGGGCGTGATCAAAGGCTCGGCCGAGATGCTGCATCAGAAGTTGGGCGACTCGAACCCGCTGGCCACCGAACTGGCGGGATACATATCGACTGAAACCAACCGCCTGAGTTCGTTGGTGACGCGGTTCCTGGACTTTGCCAGGCCCTTGCATACGGAGTTAGCGCCCCACGAAATTACCGCGGTTTTGGATCGCGCACTGCAAGACGTGTCGCTATCTGTGAATCATCAGGATCATGAGGCTGCCGTGAATGTGGAGCGGCACTACGAGGCGAATTTACCGCTGGTGCCCCTTGACGAAGACTTAAGCGAGCAGGCCTTCGTGAATCTGATACAAAATGCGTACGATGCCATGGGCAGCAGCGGAGGTACGCTGCGGGTGACGGCGGCGAGTACAAACGGCGCGAAAGGGGACGGAGTGGAGGTGCGCTTCGAAGACACGGGCCCGGGAATTCCGGCAGAACTGCGGGAGCAGATTTTCAATCCGTTCGTGACCACGAAGAAAACCGGAGTTGGGCTAGGGCTGTCGATCGTTTCCCGGATCATCGACGGGCACCATGGAACAATTCGCGTCGAAGAGGGCGAAGATAGTCGGAGCGGGGCGCGATTCGTGATTTTTTTCCCGGGAAGTGAAGAGGGCCCTGCCGCGCACGCATCTGAGTGATTTAGGTTTCAGGTGTGGCGGGCGACTGCAACGATATATGTCAACAATCCTGATTGTCGAAGACGAAGCCAAGATGCGGCGCTTGCTTGAGTTGAATCTCGGCGAGGATGGACATTCAACGCTCTCCGCTGGTGAGGCCGAAAGTGGATTGAAACTTCTACGGGAGAACGCCGTGGATCTCGTCGTAACCGACCTAAAACTGCCTGGCATGAACGGATTGGAGTTCCTGCAGGCCATCAAACGCCAGAATGCGGCACTGCCGGTTGTGGTGATGACGGCCTTCGGTTCCGTCGAGACGGCGGTGGATGCGATGAAGGCCGGAGCCAGCGACTATGTGCTGAAGCCGTTTTCTCTGAGCGAGATGCGCATGGTGATCCGCAAGGAGCTTGATGTTCACAAGTTGCGCGAAGAGAACAGGTCACTGCGGGAAGCGTTAGGCAAGCGTTATGCCCATCCGAATGTGGTCGCCCGCAGCGCGAAGATGCAAGAAGCGCTGGCCACGGTGGATCGCGTGGCACGCACCAATTCCACCGTACTGCTGGGCGGAGAGAGCGGCGTAGGCAAAGACTTGATTGCGCGTGCCATTCACGAGAAATCGCGCCGTGCCGCCGGACCTTTCATCAAGATCAATAGTTCGGCGATTCCCGAAAACCTGCTGGAGAGCGAACTGTTTGGGTATGAGAAGGGCGCGTTCACCGGCGCAACCGCCAGCAAGCTGGGCAAATTTGAACTGGCGGACAAGGGAACGCTGTTCCTGGACGAGATCGGCGATGTGCCGCCGGCGATCCAGGTCAAGTTACTGCGCGTGCTGCAAGAACGCGAGTTTGAGCGCCTGGGCGGCACGCGTACGGTGAAAGTGGACGTGCGGCTGATCGCAGCCACCAACCGCGATTTGCGCGAGGCCCTTGAGCAGGGAACGTTTCGTGAGGATCTTTACTACCGCTTGAACGTTGTCCCCATCGATATTGCGCCCCTGCGGCAGCGGAAAGAAGATATCCCCGACCTGGTGAATCTTTTCATTGCGCGCTTCGCGGGAGACTCCGGCAAGCCGGTCGAGAGTATCACGCCTGAGGCGATGCAGATTCTGGTGAACTATCATTGGCCGGGTAATGTGCGCGAGTTGCAGAATATTATTGAGCGGGCATGCGCGCTGGCGAAGGGCACGGTGCTGAAGGCGGGTGACATTCACCTTGATCTGCGTCCTGCGAAGACGGCGAACGGTGTGGCTGGATTTCTGCCCGAGGGCATGACTCTGGAACATTGGGAAGATGAAATGATTCGAGAAGCGCTACGACGAGCAAATGGGAATAAGAGTCAGGCGGCGCGATTGTTAGGCCTGTCGAGAAATGCGTTGCGCTACCGGCTGTCGAAGATTGGAATTGCGGATGAGGGGGAGAAGGAGGGTTAGATCTTCCCGAGACAGACGTCATCAGCTTTACGCGTCAATAGCGCCCGAAGATCTCTAGTTGGCTGAAAACCACCAGTTTGGCTCAGCACGGCCACCCGCTCCCGATTCCTCACCTCCACCTGCGTCCATCGCCTTCTTTTCTATTGAAAACAAACGAGTTGTTGTACTCCTTTGTACTAGCCTTTGGCATGGCAGTTGCTTTGCAAGTAACGCATCCATTTCAAAGTTTTCGGGTTTAATTAAGTATCAAGGCGCGTTGAGGAATTATGAAAAACAGATTCATGGCAAGCATGACAGTTCTAACGCTGGCTCTAGCCGGCGCCTTTTCGGTTGCTGTGCAGGCACAAACGACCGAGGAAGGTCCGGGCCCATCGGAGCAACCTAGTGCTCCGATGGAGATAGGGCAGCCGCAATACCCGTCGCAATCGCAACCGGGCCAGCCGCAAGCCGATCAATCGGGAGAGGAAGATCAGCCCGCGCCTTCGGGCGAAGGACCGGCAAAAACTGATCAGGGGGTAGGCCGCGTCAGCATGATTCATGGCGACGTTTCGACCCAGCGTGGCGACTCCGGCGATTGGTCGGCCGCTGTATTGAATCAGCCAGTGTTGAACGGCGACAAAGTTTCAACAGGCGCGGGTGGACGAGCTGAGGTACAACTCGACTTCGCCAACATTCTTCGTTTGGGATCGAACGCGCAGGCGAACATCGCGAACTTCACACACAAATACATTCAAATTCAGCTCTCTCAAGGCCTAGCCGATTACAGCGTTTTCAACGAAAGCGAAGCTGAACCGGAGATCGATACGCCCAACGTAGCAGTGCATCCCGCGCACAAGGATGTAGTTCTGCGCATAGAAGTGCAGCCCGATGGCGACTCCATTGTCATCGTCCGCAAAGGCGAGGCGCAAATCTCTACGCCCCAAGGTATTGCTGAGTTGAAGCAGGGCGAGATGGCAACAGTTCGCGGATCCGGCGCCGATGCGCGTTACAAAGTCAGCGCGGCTCCGGAACGGGATGACTGGGATCGCTGGAACTCCGACCGCGACCGCATGATCCATAATGCATCGTCGTTCCGCCACACCAACAAGTATTACGTTGGAGCAGAAGATCTGGACGCCAACGGCCGATGGGAAGACGCGCCCGACTACGGACAAGTCTGGGTGCCCAATGAACCCGACGGGTGGGTTCCTTATCGCGACGGAAACTGGGTTTACGAACCCTATTACGGCTGGACTTGGGTTGGCTACGAACCTTGGGGCTGGGCGCCTTATCACTACGGGCGCTGGATGTATTACGGCAATTCGTGGGCGTGGTGGCCAGGGCCGGTGTGGGGCGGCGTCGGCTTTTATCGCCCCTTCTGGGCTCCAGCGTATGTTTCGTTCTTCGGATTCGGCGGCGGCTGGGGCTTTGGCTTCGGCTGGGGCGGCTGGGGGGGCTTTGGCTGGCTGCCGATTGGTCCCTGTGACCGCTTCTTCCCCTGGTGGGGCGGATATGGCGGACGTTTCGGTGTGGTGAACATCACGAACGTTCACGTGACGAACATCAACCGGCTCGGCGGGATTGCGCCGCTGCATGGCGGGACAGCATTTTCGAACCTGAGGCGAATAAACGATACGCACATCTCACGAGCGGTTTCGACGGTTGGCGCGGGCAAATTCGGCGCTGGCCGCACAACTGCTGTCGCTGCTACTCATGCCCAATTGAGCGGGGCTCACATGATGACCGGCAACTTGCCGGTGGTGCCCACGCATGCCAGTTTGTCGGCGAGTGGACGAGCAGCGGCGCCTTCGACAATTCACAACAGTAGTGCGCAGCATTTCTTCGGCACGCAGAGCACGGCGCGTCCTCAACCATTCCAGCAGCAGACGGCGCACTTGCAGCAGGCCATGCAGCAGAATCACTTCTCGCCGGTAGCGGCGGGCGGCGGGGGCGCGAGTGGATCGGTTGCGGAGTCGCGAGGCACGGCCTCGGCAGCAGGGAAACCGAGCGCTGGTACGCCCGTTTCCGGCAGGGACGCTTCAAGCAGGGAAATGACCAGCGGCGCGAACAGAGGTGCGGGGAATCAGCCGGCTGCTAATGAAAGTGGAAGTCGCGGCAACCTGCGTTCCTTCGCTCCGCCAAACAGCAGTACGCGTTCTGAGAGCGCATCGCCGGAGTGGTCCGCGTCGCCGACGTCATCCGCGAACCGTCCTGAATCCTCCTCGCTAAGTCGTGGCGAACCGAATCGCAGCGAGTGGAAAACGTTTACGCCACCTTCGCGTAGCAGCGAACCCGCTGCTCGGAGCGGCGGAGCGTCCGAGTCTTATAGCCGGGGCGAGAACGGGAGTTACTGGAATCGCACGGCGCCTAGTTCCACCTACTCACGAGAGAGCGGGTCGAGCAATTACGAGCGCGGTGGTTCCTCGCGTCCGCAGTTGAACATGCGGCAGCCGATTGTGCAGCCTCGCTCCTCCGGATCGTATGGTGGCTACCACGGTGCACCAAGCTACGGAGGCGGTGCTCCGCACAGCGCGCCTAGTTACGGCGGCAGCCACGGCGGCTATAGCGGCGGTGCTCCTCACAGTACCCCACCTTCGGGTGGAGGGCATTACAGCGCACCGTCCTCCGGTGGCGGTCATTCCTCCGGCGGCGGCAGCCATGCCAGTAGCGGTGGCGGCCATTCGGGAGGAAGCCACCACTAGATCCAATTTTTGCTGGGTAAAAGTGAAGTGAAGGTCAGAGGCGAAGAGGGCGTGCTAAAGGGCACGCCCTTTTCATTTCATGGCGCCTGCCAAATTTGTACTAAGGACGGGCATACGCGGGACTCTCCGGATCCGGGCGATCATAATCCCGGCCGTACTTGTTCTTATGGGCTAGCTCAAAATCCGATTCGGCCAGGCTGAAGTTCCCCAGGAAAGAATCGCCCGGCGTGACCGTGATCTCTCGTTCCGCAGCGTGCAGCGCATCGGGCGAAACCGAAGGATGAAACACGTGCATCTGGTACCGGCCGGGAAGTACGTTTTCAATGCTGATCTCGCCTCGCCAGTTTGAAACTGTGTAGTACGGCGTATTCAACGCAACCACTACGGCACTCATCTGCGCGTGAATATTGCAGAAAATGAATGAAATGCCGGGCTTGTCGAATTTCACAAATTGCGTGGTGCCGCTCTCGTAGAGCCCGAGGTCAAAGCGTTTACCGTCAAACAAAGAAAAGACATTATGGAAAAAAGGATCGCGATTGGGGAACTCGACCTGCCCGCCCGCCGGAATCACCAACAGTGAAGGCTGGAAACTCTTATCCTTTTGCACCAACTGCGGAATCGGCACACTCTGTATTGGCGCTGGTGGAACCGGGGTGGTTCCCAGAGGCGTAAGCCAAACCACAACTTTCGCAGCTCCATTCAGGTGGCGCCCGTTCCGTGTGAGTTGCACTTTGCCCTTGAGTTCCACATTCTGTGCAGCGGTCGCCGCTGCTGTACAGAAAAAGACACAGGCATACAACAGCAACAGGATCCAACCAGCGGTCCGTTGGCGAGCCATGGCAAGCATCTTCAGAACAGTATCCCCATCGAGAGATTGATTTGGTTGGTGACGCTGGCACTCTGATAGACGGGAAAAGTGTGTAAACGTCTGAATTCGGCAGACAGCAGCAAGTCAGACCGTGGCCGGTAGACCAGGTTGCCGAGCGCTCCTCGATTGCGGCCCAAAATCGGCCCGAAATTGTTGGCGTCCGTGGCGAAGCCGCGGATGTTGCTGGCAAAAGCGTTGTCTTCTGCGAACACACCATTCAGTTCGAGCTTGGGTGTAAGTTGGAACTTGAGTTGGCTCCATCCCCCCGCGGAATCGACCCCACGAATCGGGGTTGACGCGTAAGCGGGTTTGCCACCGAAGAGAATAGGTTGGCCGATGGCCGCGCCTAAACCTCCCACTCCGCGTCCACGATAGAACTCACCGGAAAGACTCAAGCGGCGCAGGATCGGAATCTGCCAGTCGGTCATACCCGCCCACGCGTCGACATAGCGATTCCATGCCCAGTTCTGCCTGCCATAGTAGCCGGCCACGGCAATCGTCAGAGGGTGCTCAAACAGCGGCCGTGACCACGCGGTGCGAACCGCATAGGCGGGTTGGCCTGTGCGTTCTCCGGCTTGCGGAAAGCGGAAGAACTGGTCACTGGGTGGTTCCCAATTCAGATTGTCCAGGATTCCACCCTGCAAGCTCAGGGTCTGTTGCTTACCAAGGTCGAAGCGATGCTCCACGCGAACTTGTGGCGTCCAGCCCCACAGATTTCCCGCGTAGGCAAAGGCCGGAGTCGCCAGCGACGCAAACGATGTCGGAGAAAGGGGAGAGAAAAACAGGGAATCTTGTCCGGCGACTACCGAAGTATGATTCCAGTCGAGCCGCAAGCTGGCCGTCTGCATGCGCACGATACCAAAATTCACTCCGTTGGGAGCGCTAGTCGGAAATCCTCCCGCGAAATCGAAGACCACGTTTGCGGAGCTTTTCGCGCCCGCTAGGGTCGGCCCGAAAATCTCCAGACCGATTTCGCTCTGCCGCACCGTGGCCCCAAATGTGCCCTGGTTATTGCCCATAGGAACCGGTTGCGCGTAGTTGGGGAAGTCCAGATTGTCAGACCCTCCGGTATTGTGAAATGCGTTCATCAGCACAATTCCCGACAGGCGCGCCCGATATTTGGCGGCGGTTTCAACCTTGGTCTGGTATTGCTCATCAATCTTGGATCCCAGCAATTGCGTCGATTCCTCGAGCTTCTGAACCCGGCCACTCAGTTCGGTATTCGCGGGAGAGGCAAGGGAAGCGCTTTCGACTGAAGTGGGTGTGGCTGGGCTCGCGCTGGTCGAAGCTGTCAGCGGCGCCAAGAGTTTGCGAGTATCCTGCAATTCCTGACGCAATTGGCGCATCTCGGTGCGCGACTGCGCATTCTCGGTGCGCATCTGCTCGATCAAAGCACGCAGCTCCCGCACTTGCGAATCGAGTTCACGCAGGTCTGTGTTGCCCGGCGGTGCCGCTGGGGTGTCTTGCGCGCTGCATGGGATCAAGAGCACGATCTTGAGGACACAGACGGCTGCAGTCAAGGCACTCCACCGCAGCGCAAGGATTCCTGGGTTGTTCACACTTCCTCCTGCGCGACACTCGGATCAACGTGGAATCGTAAGCAAGGGAGACCTGAACTACGTTTCCGAATGTCGAATTGAATTTTCAGTCGTTCGATCGTGGGTTACAGGCGGCATAAACGGACGCGCCGTCAGCTCCGCGTCGCTTTCATCCTGATTGCTTTGTGGAACGCGCCCGGGGAGCGTGATACGAAAAATCGTTCGAGCATCCGGAGAGCGTTCCAGCAAAACCTGGCCACCATGGTCCTGCACAATCTTCTGTACGACGGTAAGTCCAAGCCCAGTACCATTCTCTTTGCCGAAGCTGACGAAAGGATGAAACAGTTTGTCACGAATCGGCTCTGCGATTCCGGGTCCGTTGTCCGATACCCCAATAGTGACTGCATGACCTGCGCGCTCGATTGTGACGAGAACTCTTCCCTCACTTCCGGGCGCCGCCTCGCAGGCATTCAGCAGAAGATTGTACAGAGCGCGCTCCAGCTTGCGAGGATCGAACCACGCCGTGTTCTGCCCGTTACTACGAATCTCCACCAGCGTGCCTTGATGGCGGGGATGCAAGCGCACCGCTTGCATGGCCCGCTGCACGGTTTCAACAACGCTGGCATAGGTTGGATTCAAGGATTCGCGTGTTCGTGCGAACTCCAGCAGGGAATCGATAAGATCCGTCATCTGATTTACACCAGTCCGAACCTCCTGATACAGCTCTTCACGCTGCGCCGAGGTCAGCCGGCCGTCGCAAAGAAACTCGGAGTTCGCGACTACCGCGGCCAGCGAGTGCCGCAGGTCGTGAGAGATGGAACTTGCCATGCGCCCGATCGTGGCCAGTTGCTCAGACTCCAGCAATGCCTGCTGAGTCTTCAGTAAACTTGCACGCATGCGGTCGAAAGCTGACGTCAGCTCCGCAACTTCGTCGCTGCCCCGCGGATCCAGAGGGTGGTAAAAATCTCCATGTTCCATAGCGCGCACCCCCTCCACCAAACTGGCTAGTGGCCGGGTGAAGGTGTGAGAGATGACGAACACCAGCCCGCTGCCGATTAACACAGCCGTAAGGCCAAGCAGTAGCAGCAGGCGGTTCAGGTTATCGAGGAACTTCGCAGCCTGATCATAGGACTCCAGCACGGTCAACCGGACTGGCACTTGTTGCTGTCCCGAAAGGTCGAGCGAGGTCGCCACAAAATGTTCCTGGCCAACTTCAACGTCGCGCGAAGAGGTTGGCGACGAACCCGCGGCCAATGCGCGCACCCCCGGAGTTTGCGCCTGGTCCGAGGTCAACGTTGTGGCCACAATTTCGTCGCCGTAGGAGAATGCCACCTGGCTGGCCGAGACTTTGCTGACCTCCCGGGCCAGGCGGTTGTCGATTTCGTATCCGATGATCAGAAATCCGAGCAGCGGTCCCTCTGTCTTGGAGCCGAAATACACCGGTTGCACAAACGTCTGGTAAAGGTGATGGTCGCCAAACCACCAGTGACTGGAATCATCCTCGTGGAGCGATCGCTCGAAATACTGCTGCGCTTCATCGCGGCTGAAGCCTGCTGACTTAGTGTGCAAAGCGACCACTTTGCCATTGCGGTTGACCAGCACCAGAACATCGCTGGTCGTCAATTGCCACACGTCTCTGGAGGCGTCCTGGATGGTGGCCGGATCGTGCGCCGTCATGATGGCTCGCGTCAGGGGAAGGTACGCTACCAATTCGGCAGACCCTTTCAACATGACCTCGCGGTCATGCTGAAAATTCCGGAAGGTGGTCACTGAGTTGCGCAGATCCTGCGCGATTCCTTCCCGCACATGGCTGGTCACGCTCTGCCGCACCACCAAAAGGCTCAACGCCGTGAGGCCGGCGGTGATCAGTACCATGGAAAGAAGAAAACGGGTTCGCAGGCGGGTCCGAGGCACGAGCGCGTTACCGGATTGTGCGGGAAAAGTTTGCGAGACGGGTTCGGATGAGGGGGCCAAGGGATTTCAGCGAACGAATTTGTAACCCATGCCGTGTACTGTGCGGAAGTGTACCGGACTGGCGGGGTCGCGTTCCAGTTTTTGCCGAAGCTTCAAGATGTGATTGTCTACGGTACGAGTGGAGGGATAATTCTGGTACCCCCAAACTTCATTCAGCAGTTCATCCCGGCTGATTACCCGGTCAGCATTTTGCACCAGGAACTGTAGAGTCTTGAATTCCTGCGCTGTCAGAGTCACCACCTTGCCTTCGCGCAGCACTTCCATTTTCTTGAAGTCAATGGAGATGCCGTCGAAGCTTACCAGGCTAACGCTGGCTGTTCTTGAGGTATGCCGCAAAGCCGCGCGTACGCGCGCCAGCAGCTCTCTGGGACTGAAAGGCTTGGTAACGTAGTCGTCAGCGCCTAACTCAAGCAACAGCACTTTGTCGGAAACATCACTGGTGGCGCTCAGCACAACGATGGGTAAAGTGGGCGCTTGCGCTTTAACTTCCTTGCACAGATCTCTCCCCGAAAGCTTGGGTAAACGGAGATCCAATATGATGACCGCCGGCGGCGCGGCCTGGAAACTTTGCAGAGCCGCCTGGCCGTTACCCTGCACCTCCACCGTATATCCTTCCGATTCAAACAGCCGCTTCAACGCCTTCTGCACTGCGGGATCATCTTCGACGACTAGAATTCTACCCACCGCTCGCGTTGCGTTCATCGGATCTACCGATCTGGCCGTGCTCACCGGTGTCGCCATCTGACCCATAAGGCTTCCTCACTCGTTTTGCGCGCGCCTTCTGTAGTTGACTAGATACTGAAGGCGAGTCCCAACATTGCCCACAACAAGTGAAGCTTACAACGTTTCAGCCCATTTTCCGCGAGCTGACAGAGGTTTGACAAATTTTTTACATTTGCACTACCCAGTCGGAAGACTCTACGGCAACAGGCTTGCAGCGACTCTTCTGTTTTCTCTGCGACATTCGCGGCACTTCTTTGCGGGCTTGGCGGTTAAAGCTTCAAATTCGTAAGCCCCACCACCCGCCAATCGCTTCACTTCGCTGCCGTCCAACGCTCCCGTAGAATAAAGACAGCTTGCCAGCCGATGCCGAATTCGATCAATTGCGCGTCGTCCTTGTCGATGCGCGCAATCCCCTAAACATTGGCGCTGCCGCACGGGCGATGAGCGACTTTGGATTCCACCATCTTCGAGTGGTGAATCCCTACGATGTTGCATTTGAAGGTGCCCGTTCCGCTGTCGACGCCGCAGATGTGCTGGCCCGCGCCGAAAAGTACGAAACTGTGGCCGAGGCGATTGCCGACTGCTCGCTCGTTGTAGGAACCACCGCGGTCGGACATCGCGACCTGCAACATCCTCTTCAAAGACTCAATGTTGGTGCTCCGATCATGCGCGCGCATCTTGCATCTGGACCTTGCGCCCTCCTTTTCGGATCGGAAAAATTTGGCCTTTCGAATAAGGACATGAGCCATTGTCACTGGCTCATGCACATCCCCATGTACCAAGAACATCTCTCTATGAACCTGGGACAAGCGGTGGCGGTTTGTTTGTACGAATTGGCGCGCGATCCGGGCGTGATGGCGGAGCCAGAGAAGGGAACTCCTGCCTCTTCCGCCGAGGTGGAGCGAATTCACGAAACCCTGCTCACAGCATTGCGCGCCAGCGGTTATCCAAAACTGAATACGTCGGAGTCGTTTGAGGCTGCAGTCCGTCGTATGGTGTTGCGGCTGCAACTGCAGAGCGGGGACGCCGAATTTTTTCTGGGTATGTTGCGTCAGATGGTCTGGAAAATGAAGAAGGGCGGCCCAGCGGAAACCTGAGCCATGTCAGGGCTTTGTTTCTGTCGGAAACACCTGTGTGGATGCGCGTCCGAGTTGAAAGCGGAGAACCCACTCGCTCGCAACCGCTTCTCCATCCACTTGCGGCGGATTGAATTTCCAGCGGCGTGCCGCCGCCAGCGCCTTGTTTGCGAAGTATTTGCTTGGTCCCGGAGAGATCAACTTCGCCTGGATGACGCTTCCGGAACTATCTACGGACACTTGCACGCCCACTTTCACCCTGCCGGTGATCGTATTTTGCGCGCTCCTCGAAACATCAGGCATAACCTGCTGCAGCACACTGCCGCGCACTGCACCCTTCTGAGGGGATTTTTTGTTCTCTGAAAACGGCGCTGGCGATTGCGTCTGAGGAACCACTGCGGGCGAAGTCGCAGCTGCACTCTCCTCCGCCGGAACGGCTGGTTGATGCCCGGTAAACTTAGCAACGAGAAAAACCAACAACAGGACTGCCGCGGCGACGACAGCGAAGACCACCCAACGGTTCGAATGCACTCGCGGTGCGTCCTCGGCGATCGCCTCGATTTTCCTCGCAGTCCGAAGCTGCTGCGCCGGTGCCCGCAATCGGCTGAGAATATCCGCCGCACTGGCGCGGCGATGGGGATCCGCCTGCAGGCTTTGTAGCGCAATTTCCCGGAGCGGCTGCGGAATCGCTTCCGGCACCGTCACTGTCGCCGCTCCTCCGGCGTTCAACTTCGGTTCGTGTTGCGTGAGCACGGCAACCAGCGTAACTCCCAGCGACCAAATATCCGCCGCAGGTGACGTCCCAGTTGTTTTAACCTCTGGAGCGTCATACAAGCTAGAGGCACGCGTGGGAGCGCCGTCCCCATTCTTGCTCAGTGCGTCCACGGCAATCTTCAACTTGTTATCGACCGCCATGATGTTCGAAGGTTTGATGCGGCCGTGGGTAAAGCCAGCATGATGTATGGCATCTAGCGCTTCTGCCGCGGGCCGCAGCATCTCCGTTGCTTCGGCGGGAGTGAGTGGGCGCAACGGAAGAATCTCCGCCAAATTCTCATCGGCATATTCCATGACGACGTAGAGAAACTGCGTCTCGTCGATCTGGGAACGGCCAAATTCGAATATCCGAAGCAGATTAGGATGGGAGAGCTTCGCCGCCTCGGCCCAAAGCCTGAGAACCTCGCTGCCCGCGTTTTCGCGTGCTGAATTTTCCAGGGGAATCAGCTTGATAGCCGCCCTTTGCGCGTCCTTGCCGCCGCGCTCCGTTAAGAAAACCGCACTATGATCCGACTCTCCAAGCCACTGCCGCAGCGGAAATCTTCCATCCACAATCCGCCCTTCCCATTTCTTCCATTGTTCTGTCGCGGTGCTCATAGGATTGGCGAACTCGCTATTCTATTCCAGTGCCAGCCTCGGCGCTCTACGAAATTCTTTCCATGAGGCCGCACAATCCGCCTGCCGTCTTGCCCGCCAACCCCTTGAAGGCTCGTCAATATGTTAGATTTAAAACACGGCGGGCGCGTAGCTCAGTTGGTAGAGCAATGCCCTTTTAAGGCATGGGTCGAAGGTTCGAGTCCTTCCGCGCTCACCACGCAGCAAAGCAAAAAAACTGCCCTGCTTTCCTCTGTTTTCATGCCTGAATTGCCAGACGTTGCCGCTTACATCAGCGCACTCGAGCCGCGAATCGTGGGTCAACCCCTGAAACAGGTACGGCTTGCCAGCGCTTTCTTGCTGCGAACCGCGGAACCTCCGCTGGCCGACGTGGAGGGGGAAGTGGTCCGCGAGTTGCGGCGTTTGGGGAAGCGAATTCTGATTGGACTGCAGAATGACTTGTGGCTGGCGCTTCATCTCATGATTGCCGGACGCTTGCATTGGCGGCCCCCCGAAGCGAAACTGGCCGGCCGGCAGACATTGGCGGCTTTCGATTTTCCGAATGGATCTCTGGTTCTAACCGAGGCCGGTTCCAAGCGCCGGGCTTCGTTGTACCTTCTTCGCGGCGAGGAAAGCCTGCAGGCCTTGGACGCGGGCGGGATCGACATTTTCTCGAGTGATGTGAATGCCTTTCGCGAAAAGCTGACTGCCGAAAATCATACGCTGAAGCGCGCCCTCACCGATCCTCGATTGATCAGTGGAATCGGCAATGCGTATTCCGACGAAATCCTGCACGCCGCGCAACTCTCGCCCCTCGCGCTTACCCAAAAGCTGGAGCCCGCCGAGTGGGAGAGGTTGTTCGATGCTACTTGTCAGACGGTACGTCTCTGGGTCGATCGACTTCAGGCTGAAACAAAAGCCGGATTTCCGGAGAAGGTCACAGCTTTTCGCCCGGGAATGGCGGTTCATGGACGCTATGGCCAACCTTGTCCGCGGTGCGGAGACGACGTATTACGAATTCGTTACGCTGATAAAGAAACGAACTACTGTGCACGTTGCCAGACCGGCGGCAAAGTACTGGCTGATCGAGGGCTGTCGCGTCTGCTGGGGAAAGACTGGCCGCGAACTTTGGAGGAGTTAGAAGCCTTAAAGCGCCGCTAACTCAGAGAATCAAACAACCGCATCTTCCACTCAGAAAATCGCATCAATTGGCGTTAAAGGCTTCAGTCAGCGACGTGGTTTTCATCGCCGCTCGAAGTTGTTCCAGCGTCGCCGGAGATTTCACACGGACCGTCACCACCTCGCCCGGAAGCAGATCGAGATAGTTGTCCGAGGTCTGGGTTTCCAGATCGCCGAACGATAAAAACACATTGCGGGCGAGCTTCGACGATTGCAAAGTCACCGTGTAATCCTCGGCGCTTTTGCTGAGGGTGGTTTCGATTTTCGGCGCTGCCGGCAGTTCCAGGTTGTGCGTCACATCGAAGAACACGAGGTTGCGGGAGACTTTTTTGCCCGCGACATCGAGGTCGAATACCAGGAAACTTCGGTGTAGGTCGCCTTTGGCGGCGAGCGCCGCCTTGTCCACGGTGAAAGAGATCGCGCTCGACTGGGCTGCGATTTGAACGTCCTTGGTCTGCTCCAGCAAAACGTTCCCAGAGAAATCGAGCAGCCGCACGTGGACCGTCCCGGAAACCGGCTGAAGCTTGTCTGACACCACGTACACGTCGACTCTATCGTCGTGCAGGAAAGGCGAGACGAGCACGTCGTCGTAGAAGCGGCGTGCATAGTAGTGCAACGCTTTCCAGTGTCCGTAATAATCGATGCTGGCCCAGGATGCCACCGGCCAGCAGTCATTCAACTGCCAGTAGAGCGATCCCATGGTGCGCGGCCGCTGCCGCCGCAAATGCTCCGCGCCGATCTTGATGATCTCCGCTTGCTGCACCTGGCTCAGATAGACAAACGAGGCGAAGTCTTTCGGCTCGCGATACCCCCGGAGCATGTAGGTGAGGATTCGGTCATTGCCACCTTTGTTTTTCTGGTGCGCCTGCATCACGGTCGAATGAATGTCGAAATCCTCAGGCTTATTGGCGAAGGCGTGGATGGTGCGCATCTCAGGGAACGATTGAAAGCCAAACTCCGACATGAAGCGTGGAAACTGTTTCGTATAGTCTTCCGGTGGCGCCTGCTGATGCCACACCGCCCAGTAATGCATGTCGCCGTTGTGCGGATTGTCGGGAGCTTCTTCGAAGTTGGCGCTGGGAGAGCTTGGCATGTAAGGCACGGGATCGGCATATTGCGCGACCGCACTCTTGAGAACATCGGCAAACAGGATGACATAATCCTGCCACACGCGGTCGCGGGTATCGGGAGAGATGGACGCCTGGAAATCCCTGCGGTCGCCCCAGTGGTGCCACGCCGTTTCGACCTCATTGTTGCCGCACCAGAGCACAATGCTGGGGTGATCGCGTAGGCGCTTGATCTGATCGATGGCTTCCTGCCGGACGTTTTCCTGAAAAGCAGTATCGCCGGGAACCATGTCGCCTCCGAACATGAATTCCTGCCAGACCATAATGCCGAGTTCGTCGCAGATATCGTAGAAATCATCGGACTCGTAGTATCCGCCGCCCCATTCCCGAACCATATTCATATGCGCGTCACGAGCAGACTGCAGAATGTTGCGATGATTTTCGGGAGTCACGTGGTTGGCGAAGCTGTCGAAGGGGATGACGTCGGCGCCTTTGGCGAACACTGAAATACCATTCACTACAAACTCGAAACTCTTTCCCCACTGGTCGGGGACGCGGCGCAGTTCGACCGAGCGCAATCCAGTCTTGCTTTCTGCATGGGCTGCGGTTTCACGGCCAACGCGAATCGAGGCGAAAAACCGGTAGCGGTTCTGATCGCCATATCCAACTGGATACCAGAGTCTGGGAGAAACGATCCGTAGGGGAAACGACAGATGATTGATGCCGCCGTTGAGCTGCAACGTCTGGTTTCCGTCAGAAGACTGCGGTCCAGACATTTTATTGTGAGCGACCGAAATCGTAGCTGTTGTCGGCCGGGTGGCCTCAATCTCCAGTTCGGCGGTAACGTTGGCCAGATCGGCGCTGATGCTCTGTTGGTGGATGTGAAAATTCTCAATGCGTAGCGCGTCCCAGGTTTCAAGTCGAATCGGCTGCCAAATACCGGCGGTGATGAAACGCGGCCCCCAATCCCAACCGTAGTGGTACGGAGCTTTGCGAGTGTAAGGAGCGGTCGCGATGTTCTCTTCATTGCCGAAATTATTAGTCGAGATGGAGGGTAAAGCATAAGGCAACGACTTCACATAGGGAATCATTTTCTCGACCGCCGAGTGAAAGACGATCCTGAGTGTGTTCGCGCCGGGCTTTAGCAGAGCTTTCGCGGGGATGCGCCAGCGGCGAAACATGTTGTCCGCGCTGAGAATATTCTGCTCGTTGAGATAGACGTCGGCAAATGTGTCGAGGCCCTCAAAAACTAAATCCATATGCTCATGTGCCAGTGCGGCAGCGTCAACTTGAAACGTCGTTTGATACTCCCAATCAGCCAGACCGATCCATTGCAGGCGAAACTCGTTATCGCGGTCGAACGGATCGGGAATGAGGCCGCTGCGCAGTAAGTCGGTTTGAACCACACCAGGAACCTGCGCGGGATGCCAGTCTTTGACGTCGGATCGGTCGGCGTTGGCTACCGCCCGAAATTGCCAGCCTGAGTCCAAGTTTCGCGAGGAAGGTTCGGAGGCCGCGAGCGGTAATGCCACGAGAGAGCAAAAGAGCAGCATTCCTACAGCTCCCAAGGCAGCAAACAGACCACGACGAACTCCAAATTGAAGCATGCGCATGTAGGGGCAACTCCGCTCTCAATTAGATTGCTTCGTGATGAGTTTCAACACAGCGGGCGAAAGCGTCAAGCACTTTCAGCGGGATGAAGGTGCGGTCTTCAGGAGAGTCCTGCAGATTCCGATTGCAATTCAAGCTTGCAAGGAAGAAAGGCCAGAGCGTAAGTTTTCAGCCAACTGTTTCATCAAGCGCCGGCGGACCGATGCTTGCCCGCGTTGATCTTTGCCGTTCTTGAGGAAAGTTCCTCGACCGTGGGCACTGACTCGGGAGTTGTCAGTTTACGTTCCGGTGGTTGGGCTCCGCCGCGAAGGGCATCGGTCAACATCTCCAGAGCCAGATCGGTGTTGGGACGAATATAGATGGTCGCTGCGAGCAACCCGCTGCGAACCCAGGACTGGCCTGTCTTGGGTAGGCCATCGCAACCCGTAATCGGTATCTGCAGCCAGCGCTCGCGCTCGCCCGCGGGAATTTCCGCGAAGGCTTTTCTGGCGCCGGCCGCCATGCTGTCGTCCTGAGCCCCGACCAGGTCAACGTGCATTTCCTGTGAGGTGCGCAGCCGCAACCAGGAACTCACAGCGCGGTAAGCGCTCTCCTCCGTCCAGTTGGCGCGCAGCGTCTTCACTAAAATGTTTGCGGGACGCGTCACGTGCATTCCCTTGGTCCGCTCTTTCGCGGCAGAGCTATTCGCCGGGCCCTCAATGTACAGCATCGATCCGCCCCGCGGCAGCAGCGCGGCAAACTGCTTTCCCTGAATCTTGCCTACCTCCACATGATCGGAGCTGATGGAAAAAACCGGCACCTTGCAGCCTTGCCGCATTTGCGGGATATACTCGGCGTCGTGGTTCAGCACCACCCAGCCTATACCCGCAGCCAGCGCCGCGTGTGCGACTTGGGGAAACGCCGTTCCTCCCGCGGGCTCGAAGATTATGGCATCCGGGCGCGAAGCTGCCGCAACCTGAATAAACTGGAGCAACTGCTGGCTTTGTGAAACAGCATCATTGTTGGCGTGGACAATCGTGATCTCCACTCCCAGCCGACGCCCAGCTTTTTCCGCTGCTGCGGCTTGTTCCTGCTGGTAGTCGTTATCGTCGTTCGTCAGCGAAACTACAAAGCTCAGCTTTTTCATCGCTCACCCTGCTTCGATCATAGTGCAAGAGTGAAAGTAGACCATGGTAACGGTAGTAACGTTCATTCTCACAGCCCCTGAGAGATTCCTTATTCAGAGCCGTGTCCTCGGTAGAACTGCTGCCGATACCTCGAGTTCCTGAAGGCTTCGGTTCCTCCCGGCTTTGTAGTTGAGAACGCTCCCGCCAAATTGCCGGCAGCGAGGCATACGTGCAAGTTAGGGCCCCGCAAATACTGGTGGAGAAATCCCGCGTCAAAGCTGTCTCCCGCTCCCACTGCGTCCACTGTGGTGACCGTTAAAGCCGGGCTGGTGAAGCGCTCTGTTCCGCGTTGCGCCAGCGCGCCCGCGTTGCCGAGTTTTACCACCACCAGCGGCACCATGGTCGCTAGCTTCTTCACAGCCGTTTCCAGATCGCCGGTTCCCGCCGCCTTTTGAGCTTCCCGCTCGTTGGGCAGAAAAACATCAACGTAGCGTAGCGTGTCCTGCAGGCCGCCCTGCCAGCCGTCCTCGGGATCGTCGTTGGTGTCCAGCGAAGTGCTTAGTCCGGCTTCTTTCATCTTGCGCAACAACTCCGGCACGCGCGGACGCAGACCGCGCTGGAGATAGAAAGAAGACAGGTGAAGGTGGCGGGAATCGGCGAGGTAGTTGAGGTCCAGGTCGTCCCAGATTAGTTCTGCAATGGTGCCGGAGTATGTCACCATGTTGCGCCAGGCAGCGCGGTTCAAAACAACAGTGAGCCCAGTCTTCACGTTGCCTGGCACGCGACGGACCTGCGAAACGTCCACACCGCTTTGTTGCAGTTGATGCAACGCAGATTTCCCCAAGTCGTCATCACCGACACGCGACTGAAACCCCACTCGGCTTCCAAGAGCTGCAAGATTATGCGCCACGATGGCGGAGGATCCTCCCAACGTCAGCATCATGCGATCAGCCAGCAGTTCGCGTTCGCGCGGCAGTTCGTCCGGGAGTCCGTACAAGATAAGGTCGAGATTCACTTCGCCCGCAATGGTGACGTCAAAACGTGGCATCAAGCTCCTTCGGGTTGGTTACTGAATCGCGCTCCTTGAAGATAGTCGGGTGTTGACCGAGTTCGCAATGCCCGAGGAAATCGAGGGGTACCGTCGCAAGTCAATCCTATAAACCCTGCTTTTATCAATAGTTAGGAACCATCGCCGATGATAACCAACCCAATACCTGCCACCGATTGACGATTGTTTACACGGGAAGTTCTGCCATAGTCTCAATTTGAACACTAAGGCGGTTTGTGCGTAGCCGCCGCTTGTTACGAAAAACGAACATACGAAAACGAATAACGGAGGTTGCGAGATGCTGACCGGGTCACAGGATCAAGTCTTCACTCGTTCGCGGAGCGTGGTTTCCCGCGTCGTGGGCGGCGAAACTCTCATCGTGCCGGTGCGCGGCAAGGTTGGCGACCTCGCGTCGATCTATAGCTTCAACGGCACTGGTTCGCTGATCTGGCAGTTGTTGGACACTCCCCACACGCTGGCCGAGTTGATTGACGCAGTGGAGCACGAGTACGCAGTCGCGCCCGAGAAGGCGCAGAACGATGTGAAGCAATTCCTGAACGACATGCTTTCGGTGGAATTGGTCGCGGTCCGGCCAGTTGCCGCAGACAAATGCGAAATAGCCGGAATCGACATGAGTGCAACGGATTCGAACCAGCAAACAATGCTAGAAACATCAGCCACGAACTGAACATCTGGCCAGATCAGAGGGAAATTGGAACAGCTAACCTACGGAGAATTCAGCGCGGACCTCCACCAGAAGGAATCCGGCAAGCGCACGCCCATGCAAGTTTCGATTGAAGTGACGCGTCGCTGCCCACTCGAGTGCCAGCACTGTTACAACAACCTGCCCATGGGCGACCAGGACGCCCGCAGCCGCGAACTGACCACCGAAGAGCATTTTAAGATGCTCGATGAACTGGTCGAGATGGACTGCTTCTGGCTGCTTTACACGGGCGGGGAAATTTTTGCGCGCAAAGATTTTCTCGAAATCTACACCTATGCAAAACAAAAAGGATTTCTGATCACCCTCTTCACCAACGGCACGCTTATCAATGAAAGAATTGCTGATTATCTCTTAGAGTTCCCTCCGTTCGCCATTGAGATCACGTTGTACGGTCGTACCAAAGAAACCTACGAAGCTTTAACGCAAGTGCCCGGCTCGTATGAAAGGTGCCTGCGTGGCATCAGGTTGCTTCGCGAGCGGGGCCTGCCGCTGAAGTTGAAGACGGTGGCCACCAGCATCAATAAGCATGAAGTTTCAGCGATGCGGCGCTTTGCCGAGGAAGAATTGGGTGTAGAGTTCAAGTCTGACGGCCAGATAAACCCGCGCATCGATTGCTCGCAGAGTCCTCTTGCAGTGCGGCTTACGCCGGAAGAGGTTGTGGCGTTGGATGTGAGCGTGCCGAAAGCTGCGGCTGAGTATCGCAGCTTGGTGGAGCGAGAACTGGCGAGCCCTTCCCGGACGTCGGTGGACACTGTGTATTTCTGCGGCGGCGGGCGTAACTCTTTTTCAATCAATCCTGCGGGTGAGATGAGTATTTGTGTCACCTCGCAACAGGACACATTCGATATTCGGCAATCCGGCCTCAAGTACGCCTGGGAGCATTCCATTCGTGACGTGCGGAATCTGAAGCGAACGCGAGTGACGAAGTGTGTTAATTGTCGGATTCAGTCGATTTGCGGAATGTGCCCTGCAAACGGCGAGATGGAAAACGGCAACAAGGAGAGTCCGGTCGAATTTCTTTGTCATGTAGCTCACCTTCGGGCGGCGGTGATCGGTGTCGAGGTCCCAGCGCATGGAGATTGCGAGTTCTGCGCCGGCGGAGGCAAGCATGACGCACTCTTGGAGTCGGCGCGTCGGATTTGGAGCAAGGAAATCGATGTGGAGAGTTGGGTAGGTCCGCAGTCGATTCTGCCGATCCTCAATAACTCGAACGCGTCGACTGGGGGTTGTGGGAGTTGTGGAAATCATTAGGGTTGTGGCCATGGATCGCAGGTCACTACGCAGCGGCGTCAGCAAGCTGTGGGACGGATTAGTGGAGGCTGAATGGAGCAGAAGATAAGCCAATCCGACGGCAAGAAACCTTACGAAAAGCCTCTTTTGACGACAATCAGCTTGCGCCCGGAGGAGGCGGTGCTCGGCGCCTGTAAAGTTTTCGGACACAGCGGCGGCAACATTTTCGCCATATGTGGTCTGGGGTGCCCGAACGCCGGATCATAGCCGCGGGAGCGTAACAATTCAGCGAGGATTGAGGCGGGGGGGGCTTTTAGGAGATGCTGGCGACAGCCGATGATTCGAATGTAACAGTTCACAACGGTTTTGGCATTGGGGCAGTACGTGTGAGGCTTTCTGGTTCAAGCGATGCCGATGTCAGGCTGATGCCCACGCTTGAGCCGTTCTGCATTGACGCCGCCGCGTTCGATATCGACCTCCAAATCAAGTGGGTTCGCAACATTCCTCAACCTGAAGGGTGCCAGATGTTTGACTCGGGAACCACCTGGCGTTTGCATGAAGCCGGGGCAGGCCTTGGGTTCGACGTTAGCTCTGAAATGCGGGGTCACAGTCCATTTGCGCGGCTGCTCACCGACAGATCATTCAGCAGTGCAACTCTTCAGATGAATGAAGAATGCTTTGCGGGCTCTCCTCCTGTCGCGCCACCTTTGGGCTACCCCCTAGACGAACTCCTGATCATGCACCGCCTAACCCAGGAGCGCGCCGTCGAACTCCACGGCGTCGGAATCGCCGGCCCAGACGGCGCGACCAACTTATTCGTCGGTCATTCCGGGGCAGGGAAAAGCACGACCGCCCGTCTTTGGACTTCGCTACACAAAGTCGAAATCCTTAGCGACGACCGCATAATCGTTCGTGAAAGCCCGGCTCGCGAACTCCGGCCCGGCGACGATCCCGGGCAAATTTTCATGTACGGCACCCCGTGGCATGGTGAGGGATGTTTCGCTCTGCCGCAGCGCGCCCCACTGCAACGTATTTTCGTCCTCGAACACGGCCACGGCAATAGAATTACCCGCCTCACCCCCAGCCAGGCCGTCGGAGAACTTTTCGCCCGCGCCTTCGTCCCCTTCCACCGTCACGAATATATCGACAACGCCATCACCTTCCTCGAACATTTGGTCGCGTCCGTGCCTTGCTATCACTATTCGTTCGAGCCCGACGAACGCGCCGTAGAAAAAGTTCTCCACTTCCATGACTGACCCCATCTCCGATTCGAACAGCTTCGAGGCTCTCGTCCGCGAGCTGTTGAATCAAGGCTCAGGCTTCCGCTTTCAGGCGCGCGGGTCTAGCATGTTTCCGTGCATACGTGACGGACAGGTTGTCCATGTTACGCCCGTAATCATGAGCAAATTACGAAAGGGCGATATTGTCTTAACAAAGGCTAATAAAAGATTCCTGCTTCATCGGTTAGTGGTCGCCGATCACGATAGGAATTTTTTCATGACGCGCGGTGATGACGGAAGCCAGAACGACGTTCCGGTTCGCGCCGATCAAATTCTTGGCCTGGTCGCCGCCAAAGAATTCGGCCTCAGGAAAAAAATAGTGCGGATCAAGTTAAACGGATTCAGCGACGCCTTACTGCGCTGCGCCTCACGCGGCCGGTCAATAGCTGGCAAGCTCCTGCGCGCCACTACGTCGCGCACATCGCGCTTCCGCAAAGCGAAGCTCGCGCTCGGTTTGCTTCCCGTCCTATTCCTCGCCTCGCATTCCCGCGCTCAGGTGGCCGTCGATGCCGCCACCAGTGGGTCGGTGTCGTTGAACGCTCACGGAATACAAACTCTCACCGTCGCCCACACCACCGCCGCGACCACCACAGGACTTCTTATCGTTGGCGTCGCCATGGACATCGTCAATTCTCCTGCCGCGACCGTGAGCACCGTCACGTACAACGGCACAACCCTCAATTTTCTCGGAGCTCATAACGATGTGGGTGCCAGTCGCCGTGTTGAAATGTGGTCCCTGCTAAGTCCAGCAGCAGGAACCTTCAACGTCGTCGTCTCGGTCAACATCCCTGGAGCCGTAAATGTAAGGGTGGGCGTGGTCGCGGGTGCAGTCACCTTCACCGGCGTAAATCAAGCAGTTCCGACTGGCACTTTTCTCGGTGCCGATGGCGCAGCCGGAACCGCTTCTTCGCTCACGGTTCCCAGCGTCCTCAACGGCATGGTTTTTGACACGCTTGCGGTCGCAGGAGCCGATACCGTGACCGTGCCGGGAGCTCAAGTATCGCTCTGGAACAGGAGGTCAGGCGGAAATGCCTATGATGTACGAAGTACAGGAAGCGAGGCCCCCGGCTCCCCCAGCGTTACCATGACGGAGACTTTCAGCGCCGCTTCCAACTGGTCGCAGGGAGGCGTTTCGATCAACCCCGCCGCCCAGGTGATCGTTGACGCTTCTACCAATCAGGCGCAAGCGTTCAACGGCCACGGCACCCTAACCTTCAACTTCAACCACACCACAGCGACCACTACCACAGGACTCTTGATCGTCGGCGTCTCCATGAACATTGTGAACTCGCCAACGGCTACGGTGAGTTCCATCACCTACAACGGAACGGCACTCAATTTCCTTGGAGCGCACAACGATGCTGCCAACACCGAACGCGTTGAAATATGGTATCTCCTCGCTCCCGCGGCAGGGACCAACAACATTGTCGTCTCAGTCAACATCCCCGGAGGCGTAAATCAACTGGTGGGCGTCGTCGCCGGCGCGGTCACTTTTACCGGAGTCGATCAGACCGTTCCTCTCAGTCCATTTGTTTCCGCCTCTGGCGCCGCCGGGGCGTTCTCCCAGCTCGACGTGCCCAGCGTCATCAATGGCATGATTCTCGATACGCTCGCGGTCACCGGCAATCAGACCGTCACGATCCCCGGTCCTCAGGTCTCGCAATGGAACACCAACACCGGAGCGGGCGCGTCAGATGTGAGGAGTTCCGGTAGCAGCCGCAGCGGCGCACCCAGCGTCCCAATTTCCGAAACCTTCAGTGGCACTTCCAACTGGTCGCTGGGAGCCGTCTCCATCAATCCTTCGACTGCCGATATTGCCGTTACCACCAGCACAGCCGCAGTTTTTCTCGGCCAGAACACAACCTATAACATTACCGTCACTAACAACGGACCATCCGCCGCCAATAATGTGGTGCTCACCGATATTGTCGGCTTCACTCCAGTGTCGGTGACGCCAAGTGCGGGCACGACTTGCGTCGGCACCACTACCCTCACGTGTACGCTTCCAACTCCTCTTGCCAGCGGAGCTACGGCGACGGTTGCGGTGGTCATTACAGCAGGCGCTTCCGGTGCCTACGCGAACACGGCTTCGGTAACAGATTCCGGAAGTCCGCCCGATCCAAATACGGGGAACAATACTTATGTCGCAGTGGCCACCGTGCAGGCCGTCGCTTGCGCCCCAATTACCCAAGCCACCGCAGCAATCGGCGTGGGTGGAGTCCTGAATACTTACTATCCGGGATCCGCGAACGTTGCCGCGGGTGCGACATCCATCACCGTAGGTACGGCCAAAGGCGGTCCCGGTGGTGTGCCGGCGGCGATCGCGACCGGCAACCTTCTGCTCGTAGTCCAAACGCAGGACGCCAGCATTGACGATGCCAACACGATTGCTTACGGCAATGGCAGCACTGGCCAAGGTTTTACCGCGCTGAACAGTGCGGGGAATTACGAGTTCGTCACAGCGCAATCAGCCGTAGGCACGGGCGGCGGAGTGCTAACGATTTCCGGCGCGGGCACAGGTGGAGGATTAGTTTTTCCTTATCATTCTGCCGCGGCCTCCGCGAATGCCGGACAAAGCACCTATCAAGTTATCGTCGTCCCGCAATACACCACCGCATCTTTCAGTGCAGCCACGCCTCCCACCGCTCTCGCGTGGAATGGATCGACGGGCGGAGTTCTCGCACTTGACACTTCGAGCACGCTCACGCTGAACGGAGCAACCGTGTCAGTGAGCGGCCAAGGTTTCCGAGGTGGCGCAGGAATGCAATTGACCGGCGGCACGGGCGCGAACACGGATTTTCAGCAGCCGGCTCCGGCCGCCTACACCGGCGCTCCCGGCGGCGTACCCGGTGATGACGCCAACAAGGGCGAAGGCATCGCCGGTACTCCCGCTTGGGTTGAATCGGGCATAACATTCTTGCAGACCAACACCAGTTATCCCAGCGGCACTGCTGGAACCGATGGCAGCATGGCCCGCGGGGCCCCCGGCAACGCTGGCGGCGGCGGCACTGACGCCAATCCCGTAGCCAACGATCAAAATGCCGGCGGTGGCGGTGGCGCCAACGGCGGCGCTGGCGGCTTCGGCGGAGATTCCTGGAACACCAACCTTAGCGACGGCGGTGAAGGCGGCACGGTATTTCCTGCAACCATCAACCGCGTCGCTCTGGGCGGCGGTGGCGGCGCAGGCACGCGCAACAACTCCGATAGCGACAATCAGGCCAGCGGCGGTGCAACCGGCGGCGGCATCATCATCATTCGTACTTTTGGCCTGAGTGGAACCGGAACGTTCACAGCTAATGGAAACGCCGCCTATAACGCGACCCTTAACGATGCGGGCGGCGGCGGTGGCGCTGGTGGCAGCATCATCGTCCTTTCTGCCAACGGCGGCGAGGGCGGACTCACTCTCCAGGCCAACGGTGGCAGCGGAGGTAACGCCTGGCAGATCCAGCCCTACAGCCTAGGCAATCGTCACGGCCCCGGAGGCGGCGGCGGTGGTGGTGTAGTCTTTGTTTCCGGCGCCCCTGCCAGCATCAGCGTCGCAGGCGGCGCCAACGGTCTCACGCTCAATCCCGGCGTGCCCTACGGAGCGACTCCGGGCACTGCGGGCACCAGCGTGACGAACGCTTCAATCTCGTCTACTTCAGGCACTCAGTCAGGCGCGCAATGCACTCCCGATGTTACCCTGGCTAAAAGCCACGTTGGCAATTTTACCCGCGGCCTCACCGCCAGCTACGCCATTCCAGTTTCCAACATAAGTCCGTTCGGTCCGACCAGCGGTACCGTGACGGTGAACGATACGCTGCCCCTGGGCCTGACGCCCACCAGCGCCTCCGGCACGGGATGGAGCTGTTCGGTGGTTTCCCAAACCGTGAGTTGCACGGATTCCACCGTCCTCGCGGCGAATAGCAGCTATCCCTCGATCACCATCAATGCCAATGTGACACAGACTGCTCCGTCTACGGTGACCAACACCGCCGTGGTCAGCGGCGGAAGTGAAGTCAATCTCGCCAACGATACCGCCACCGACATGGCTATTGTCGGCTCCAGCGCAGACCTGAGCGTCACCAACGCCGCTTCTCCGAACCCGGTCTCGGCCGGCAGCAACATCACTTACACCCAAGTGGTTACCAACAACGGTCCGAGCGCGGCTGACAATGCCACGCTGGTGGAAGCGATTCCGGCGAACACCACGTTCGTTTCGCTCGCGTCGCCAGTGGGTTGGACCTGTATGACCCCGCCGGTCGGATTTACCGGCAATGTGGTTTGCACCGCATTGAATATGCCGGGAAGTACAGCCGCAAATTTCTCGCTGGTGGTCAAGGTAAATGCCGGCACTGCCAACGGCACAGTTATCACCGATACCGCTACGGTGAGTTCATCTGTCACAGATCCTGTTTCCAGCAACAACAGCGCCACCGCCTCGACCGTAGTGGGAACGACTGCTGGTGCCGAACTAACAGTGACCAATACTGCGTCGCCGAACCCCGTCCAGGCGGGTAATAACATTACCTATACGCAAGTAGTTACAAATACGGGATCGGTTGCAGCATCCGGCGCGACATTCAACGAAACCACACCAACCAACACAACTTTCGTTTCCATCGTGGCGGCGGCAGGTTGGAACTGTGTCGGATTCCCACCGCAGTGCACAAATCCGAGCGTGGGAGCGGGATCGAGCGGAACCTTCACCGTCACATATAAGGTAAATGCAGGAACCGCCAGTGGTACTGTCATCAGCGACACGGCCACCGTCAACGCGACGAACCAGGCTTTCGGTGCCAATTCTGCCACGGCCACCGACGTAGTGGCCACTGCAATTCAAGCGGACTTGGCCTTGACCACCGTCGCCACGCCGGCCACCGTCTTTTCCGGCAATAACATTACCTACACCCAGACGATCACCAACAATGGACCGGCTTCCGCATCCGGGGTCAGCTTTACTGAAGCCATTCCCGCCAACACCACCTTCGTTTCAGCTACCGCTCCAGCAGGTTGGACCTGCGTTACTACGACGTCTGTGACCTGTACAAACCCGACTCTTGCCGCGGGCGCGACGGCCGACATCATTATCGTGGTGAACCTTGCCCCAACGGTTGTCGTTGCTACCATCACCGCGAACTCCTCCATCTCGGCGACCACAGGCGATCCCAACTCTGCGAACAACAGTACGACGGTGGTCACCAACGTAAAACCGGAGTGCGACTTGGCGGTGATCAACAGCGGAACTCCGAGCCCGGTAGCTGCCGGCTCCAATATCACCTATACCCAAGTCATCACCAATTCAGGCCCCAGCAGTTGCAGCACCGCCGCCTTCAATGAAGCCTTGCCCACGAACACGACATTTGTTTCCGTGGCCGTAGTGAACAGCGGCGGTGGAACCTGGACTTGCCCCAACTCGTCACCAGTTGCCTGCTCGAACCCAACTGTGGCGCCGGGTTCCACCGGGACCGTCACTGCAATTTACAACGTAAATGCGGGCACGGCCGCCGGCACCATCATTACGGATACGGCAACCGTATCCACCACCACGCAGGACACAAATCTCAACAACAACTCGGCCACTTCCACCATCGGCGTGGCGGGAGCGGGTCAGGCGGATCTGAGCATTACCAATACAGCCAGCCCGAATCCGGTGAATGCTGGGCAGAACATCACCTACTCGCAGACGGTCACCAATAACGGACCCGCTTCCGCCAGCACCATCACGCTCGCCGAGACACTTCCTGCGAACACATCGTTCGTCTCGCTCTCCGGTCCGGGGGGATGGGTCTGCACTTCCGTTGTTCCCTACCAGTGCACCATTGCTACGCTGGCATTCCCCGGCTCCGCAAACTTCACTTTCATCGTGCAGGTCAATAACGGAGTCGCTGCGGGCACCACCATCACGGATACGGCCTCGGTTTCCAGTAGCGTCACCGGCGATCCCAATCCCGGCAACAACAGCGCATCTGTCAACGTGCAAGTGGCGGACTCCGCCGATCTTTCGGTGACAAACTCGGCGAGCCCCGTTCCGGTATTGGCAGGCAACAACATTACTTACACCCAGGTTGTAACCAACGGTGGTCCAAGCACGGCCACCAGCGCCAGTTTCACCGAGACCACTCCCCCCAACACAAACTTCCAGTCCGTGAGCGGACCTGGCGCTTGGACGTGCGTTCATCCCGCGATCGGTTTTGCGGGGACGATTACTTGTACAAATCCCACGTTCGCCCCGGGCGCCGCCAGCTTTACCGTGATGCTGCAAGTCAACGCTGGAACGGCCGCCGGTACCGCGATCAACGACACCGCGACGGCAAGCTCTTCCACCACCGATCCTAATCCTGCCAACAACAGCGCGACCGCGGCGGATGTTGTGGCCACTGCGGCCCAGGCCGATCTGGTAACCACAAATTCTGCCGCGCCCGCTTCGGTCGCCGCCGGTAGCAACGTCACTTACACGCAGACGGTGAACAATCTTGGCCCATCTGTAGCCAATGGCGCGACCTTCATGCAAACCACGCCGCCCAACACCAACTTCCAATCCATCACACCTCCCGGCGGCGGGGCATGGACCTGCGCCACCCAGCCCTCCGTCGGCGGCACCGGACTCATCTCCTGCTCGGACAGCAGTCCGCTCGCTCTTAACACTCCGGTCACCTTTTCCTTGGTGCTCCAGGTAAACCCAGGCACGCCTTCAGGAACAAACATTGCAGAGACCGCCACCGCCAGCGCAACTAACGTTGTTCCCAACCTCACTACCAACAGCGCCACGGCGAATGTCATCGTCGCCAATGCCAACAGCGCCGACATGGCTATTGTGAAGACGGCCACACCAAGCCCCACAGTGCCGGAAGGCGACACTCTCACCTACTCTCTGGCCATCACGAACAATGGCCCTGCATCCGCCACCAACGTAACTGTCACTGATCCCTTGCCCTCGGCGGTCATCTTTCTGTCGGCTACTACCACCGCCGGAACCTGTTCCGAGGCGGGCGGCACCGTTACCTGTTTGCTGGGGACGATGGCCAACGCAGGCACGGCTACGGTCACCATTCTCACGCTCGCGGGCACTCCGAGCGTCATTTCGAATACTGCCACCGTAAGCGCGGACCAGACCGATCCTAACTTGCTCAACAATTCATCCACGCAAACGGAAACCATTACCGCAGCTACGCAAATTAAGTTACAGAGTTTCGCCGCACATTTGATTCTCGACAAGACCCGCGCAAACCGCGTCGCGCTGTTCTGGAAGACCGGCGGGGAATCCCACAACCTGGGCTTCAACATTTATCGGGAAGAAAACGGCCAGCGCGTACGCGTGAATCCTTCTCTGATTGCAGGCTCAGCTCTGCTGATGAGTGGAGCTCTTCCGAAACACTCGGGCAAGACTTACGCCTGGATCGATTCCTCCTCGACCTCCGGCACCGGTTCCTACTGGCTGGAAGATGTGGATGTAAACGGTATGCGCGAACTGCACGGTCCTGTCACGCCCCAAGCGACGGCCAGCGTGTCATCGAACACCGAAAGTCCGGCATCGGCCATGATGTTGAGCCAACTCAACCAGTCGCAACCTGCGGCCGCATTCGACGGGGGTAGCCATCCTGTCGAAAGCGCTTTGTCGGAGTTCACTTCCACGCCGGCTCAAAGAGAAAAGCAATTCGAACTGGCATCTCATCCTGCAGTAAAGATCTTCGTGAAGCGCGAAGGCTGGCATCGCGTCACGCAGTCGGAACTGATCCAAGCCGGCCTCGACCCAAATGTCGATCCCGCTTTCCTCCATCTTTATGCGGAGGCCGTCGAGCAGCCGATCAAGATTAGCGGTGCTACCGCGGGCCCCGGAGGCTTCGGTACTCAAGCTGCGATCGAGTTCTACGGCACTGGAATCGACACGCCCTATTCCGGCACCAGAGTTTATTGGCTGGCCGCCGGTGACGCGCCGGGTCAGCGCATTCACCGCTTGCCGTCCTCCACTGGCTCGAACCAGCCTCCGGCGAATTTCCCCTTCACCGTGGAACTCGCGCAGCATACGACCTACTTCCCCGCGCTAATCACGTCCAACGGCAACAATTTCTTCGGAGCATTCGTTTCCACCACGCCTTTTGATCAGATTCTTTACGTACCGCATCTCGACAAGAATTCGACCGAAACGGCAAAGCTGGATGTAACTCTGCAAGGCATAATTCTCGGCATCCCCCACGATGTCAACATTGCTTTAAACGGCAATTCGATGGGCGATGTTACTTTCACCGGCCAGGCCAAAGGCAGATTCCGCGCGATGATTCCGCCGGGCATGTTGCACGAGGGTGCCAACACCGTCACGCTGACTTCGCAGAATGGCTTATTTGACACTAGCCTAGTCCAGTCGATCCAGATCACCTATCCCCACGCCTACGTCGCCGACTCCGACAGTCTCAAGTTCATCGGCCGCGCCGGCGATCAACTGAAGCTCACAGGCTTCACCAGCGTTCCAGCAGTCGTTCTGGACATCACCGACCCCGACCAACCCGTGGAACTCACGCCCCAAATCACGTCGGACGCGAACTCGAAGCAGCACGTGCTGGAAGTGCAGGTGCCGTGGTCAACCACTAACTCAGCAGCTCCTGTGCGCCACACCCTGCTGGCCGTCGCTTCCGATCGGGTTGCATCCTCTGCCGGTGTTCGCCCCAATCATCCCTCTCACTGGCACCGTCCGCAGGCGGGTAGCGAGATTGTTATGGTCTCTTACGCGCCTTTTGCGGACGCGCTGCTCCCCTTGGTGGATGCACATAAGTCAGAAGGTAAATCGTCGTCGGTGGTGCCAATCGACGACGTCTACGATGAGTTCAATTTCGGCGAGCACAGCCCGTTCGCAGTCCGTGAATTTCTGCGTACGGCAACACAAGCCTGGCACACACCGCCACATTATTTATTGCTCAACGGCCGCGCATCGCTCGACCCGCGAAACTATTTGGGCTACGGCCATCTCGATCTTGTGCCCACAAAGATTGTTCCCAGTCCCACTCTGATGACCGCTTCCGACGACTGGTTCTCCGACTTCAACGGCAATGGCATGCCAACCATTGCCACGGGACGTTTCCCCGTCAGTACCGCCGCCGAAGCCAACTTGGTCGCCGGCAAGATTGCGACTTACGAGGGCCAATCCACCAACGGCACATGGACTTCGCAAGCTCTCATGGTGGCCGACTACAACGATACGGAGAACTTCAGTCAGGATAGTCAACTCGTGCAGGCGCAGTTGCCCTCAACCCTGCAAGTAACCGATGTCTTCGCCAGCACGTTGACCACCCAAACGCACCAGGCCATTGTGGATTCGATTAATTCAGGACAGCTCCTGGTGAATTACCTCGGCCACGGTTCTGAGAATCAATGGTCCGGCAGCGACTTCTTCGACAACACCACTGCCACCGCCTTGACCAACGGCAATTCGTTGCCGGTGTTCCTGATCATGGATTGCCTGAACGGTTTCTTCCAGGATGTCGTTGAACAATCGTTAGCGGCAACCTTGATACTCGCTCCCAACGGAGGCGCCGTCGCCGTGCTGGCTTCCAGCGGCCTGAATCAAGCGCCTCCGCAGACAATCCTCGACCAACTGATCGTGAAGGACGCGTTCAGCGCCTCTCATCCAACCGTGGGTGACTCGATTCTGAAGGCCAAGTCCGTCATCAACAGCGTCGCCGTCCGCGAAACCTACAACCTGTTAGGCGATCCCGCCATGCACATCAAGTCTCCGGACAAAAAGTAAGAAGCGAAAATGTTTATGTGGGGACAGCCGCCCTCGGCTGTCCGCGGGCGAAGCCCGCTCGATCGTAGCGGCTTTGAAAGGGCGCGACTTCCAGTCGCGCCATAAAAGTACAAAAATATCAACCGCGGCTTTAGCCGCCGAGGGGAGATGAACTATTCTGTGATCCTCTGTGTCCCCCTGTGGTAAGGGTTTTGTCTTCACACCGGCACAGCCGCCTTCCTCATAGGCTCCGCGATGGCCGCCATCACTCTCTCGAACCCCGCGAAATCCAGCGACTGAGCCCCATCTGACAGCGCCCGCTCTGGACACGGATGCACTTCAATAATCAATCCATCGGCGCCCACCGCCACTGCCGCCCGCGAAACGGCCGCAATCAGACTCTGCTTGCCCGTCCCGTGTGACGGGTCCGCAATCACCGGCAGATGAGAAAGATCGCGCGCCAGCGCCACCGCCGCCAGATCAAATGTATTTCGCATCTCCGTTTCAAAAGTCTTGATGCCCCGCTCGCACAGCACCACCTGGCCGTTTCCGCCAGAAAGCAAATACTCCGCCGCCAGCAGCCACTCCTTCACCGTCGCCGAAGGTCCGCGTTTCAGAAGTATCGGCTTGCTCACCGTGGCCAGCCGCCGCAGCAGTGCGAAGTTCTGCATGTTCCGCGCCCCCACCTGCAGCATGTCCACGTGCTCGCAAATAATGTCCACATCTTCCGTGCTCATCACTTCCGTCACCACCGGTAGACCCGACTCCTCTCGCGCTTCGCGCAAAATCTTGAGCGCCTCCAGCCCAAGCCCCTGAAAGTCGTAAGGAGATGTCCGTGGCTTGTAAGCCCCGCCACGCAACATAGTCGCGCCGGCTTTCTTGACTGCGTGCGCCGTGCTGAGCAGTTGTTCGCGGGATTCCACGGAACAAGGTCCGGCAATCACTACTACTCCCGGCCCCCCGATCGAGACGAAGCCCGCCACGCCGCCCACCGTCACCACCGTCCGTTCCGGCTTGACCTGCCGGCTCACCAGCTTGAAAGGTTGCGCAATGGCCACCACATTTTCCACGCCCGGCGCCACCAGCAGCGCCTCAATCTCATGCCGCCGCCCGCTGCCCACCGCCGCTACAATGGTGCGCTCCACTCCCCGCGTAACATGGGGCTGGTAGCCCGCCTCGCGAATGCGCTCAATAATATGCGCAATCTCCTGCTCCGTTGCCTTCTCCGACATGTTCACAATCATTTGGCTCTCTCCTATCGTTCCTCTGTGTCCTCTGTGGTAAAGGTTTATGTCTTCAAAAAATAAAGGCCGCGATCTAGATCGCGGCCTCTGGCTGAATCTTGCTTGAATCTACTCGAGTGTCTCTACCTCGATCTCCCTCGCAAGTCCCGCCGCAGCCGCTACCCTGGTAAACCAGTAGCGAAACTGCCCGCTAAACGAGGTAAATCGCATCAGCAAAATCCTTTCCCTCAAAATGTGGACGAAGGTGCGCTTTTGTGCCATCCCAGCGAGCTACTGATTGAGCGAACTGGCTACATTGGAAAAGGCGTTATTGGCGTTGGATCCGATTAGCCGTATCGTTCCCACCACCAGAACCAGGATCACGGCCAGCATTACCGCATATTCGGCAATATCCTGCCCCTCATCTTCCGACCAAATCCTGTGGACAAATTCGTACATGTTTCCCTCCAGTCCATACATCTATCCCCTCGAAGAGGGAAGAACCGCGATGAACGCACCCATAATGCCCCACCGTGCCGCCCTTGTCAATTGTGGAAATGTGATGAAAACTCTGTGACTTCTCGGTTTACGTGTCTTGACGGGTCAACTCGTTCACTTGCAACGTCAAGACCAGCGCCATGTTTCACCAGCAGCGCGAAGTATTTGTTTCAACCACGTTTACAATCCATATCTCCGGCAATGCGTAGACCGGCGACCGACCACTGACACCTGTTCTACAATCGTCCCGTGCCTCTCCTTCGCAACCTCCGCGTGACTCTCGAAATGATCAAGTGGGAGCACTCCATCTTCGCTCTCCCCTTCGCTCTCTGCGGAGCCATGCTCGCCGCCTCCGGCCTTCCCAGCGCCCATCAACTCCTCTGGATCGTTATCGCCATGCTTTCCGCCCGCTCCGCCGCCATGGCCTTCAACCGACTCGCCGACGCCGCCATCGACGCCGCCAACCCTCGTACTCGCACCCGCGCCCTTCCCGCCGGACATCTTTCCTCCGCCTTTGTCACCGCCTTCGTCATCGTCTCCTGCGCCATCTTCGTTCTCGCTGCCGCTCAACTGAATCACCTCACGCTGTGGCTCTCTCCGGTTGCCCTTGCCGTCTTGCTGCTCTACTCCTACACCAAGCGCTTCACCCGCTGGTCACACCTGGTTTTGGGATTCGCTCTCGGCATCTCCCCCGCCGCTGCCTGGATCGCCGTTCGCGGCTCCCTCGATCCCCGCATCCTTCTTCTCACCGCCGCCGTCACCTTCTGGGTCGCCGGTTTCGACATCCTCTACGCCTGCCAGGATTTCCAATTCGATCGCAACGCCGGACTCCACTCCATCCCCCGCCACCTCGGCATTCCTCGCGCCCTTTGGATCGCCCGCACCTTCCATGCCATCATGCTGCTCCTGCTCATCGCCCTGCTGCCGGCATTCGCTCTCGGTAAACTGGCGCTCGCGGGCATAGTCGCCGTAATGCTCCTCCTGCTCTACGAACATTCCCTCGTGAAGCCCGGCGATCTTTCCAAACTCAACGCCGCCTTCTTCACCATGAATGGAATCATCTCGGTAGTCTTCGCCACCTTCCTGGCCGCAGATATCCTCCTAAGAAGTAGAAGCTGAAAACCTTTAAGATTTATGTGGGGACAGCCGCCGCAACGAACCATGTGGGGACGGGCGACTCGCCCGTCCGCCGAGCGCAGCGAGGCACGCCCCACGACCGTCGGCGGAGAAGGGAAGCCCTCAAAAAACAAACTGGCGTTCCCACCCCCTGCGGTGGAAACGCCAGTTTCCCCATTCCCTCGCGGTGACGGAGGGCGTGAAGATCGGCATGCGAAATTTGATGATCAGACTTCCTCCCTGATCATCCTGATCGTGCCCCATTCGCCCCCCGCTTTTGTCAGACTCATGTAAACAGTTTGTAAAAACCATTCGCTCTGCAATGAACCGCCCGCTGTTTCCTTGGTAACTCCAATCCTCCCCCGCCGAACTGGTAGCATTAGGTTTCTTCCACTACTCGTGCGCTTATTACTCCACCTCGGTATCCTGCTCCTCGCGCTCCCGCTCCTCACACTTCCCATGATTGCCCAGAGCAACGCCGGCGAGCTTCACCTCAAAGTCACCGGCCCAGACAGTCTCCCTCTCAAAGCCTCTATTGATCTTTCCAATGACGCTCTCCAGTTCCACCGTTCGTTTTCCACCGACGATTCCGGACAGCTCACTGCTCGCAATCTTCCTTTCGGCCGCTATCGCCTTCAGGTTCACAGCCAGGCGTTCTCCCCCTTTGACGGCATCATCGAAATCCACTCCGCGCTGCCCACCGACTATCTCATAAAGCTAAGCATCGCTGCCCTCAGCACCGCCGTGAACGTTACCGCCGGCGCGACGCTGCTCGATCCCGAACGTACCACCACCATCAATCATCTCGACTCGAAAGCTATAGCTGATCGTCCCGCCTCTCTCCCCGCCCGTTCGCTTCCCGACCTCATCAATACTCAGCCGGGTTGGCTCTACGAAGGCAGCGCCGTCCTCCACCCCCGCGGCTCGGAGTATCAAACCCAATTCGTCGTCGACGGCATCCCCCTTACCGATAACCGCTCGCCCGGCTTCGGCGCTGAACTCGAAGCCGACGACGTCGACTCCCTCAACGTCTATACCGCCGGTATTCCCGCCGAATATGGCCGCAAGATGGGTGGTGTGATTGAAGTCAACACTCTGCGGGACACGCAGCCCGGACTCCATGGCCAGGCGGTCCTCTCCGGGGGCAGCTTCGACACTGCGGGAGCCTTCGCCAGCGTTCAAGATTCCTGGGGGCACAGCACCGTAGGCATCAGCGCTTCCGGTAACGGCACCGCCCGCTACCTCAATCCCGTGGTTCCGGAAAATTACACCAATCGCGGCACCACCGCTGACTTTGCTGTGAGCTATGAGCGCGATCTTTCCCCGCGCGACCGTCTGACGTTCAGCCTGCGTCATGAGTTGTCGCGCTACGAAATTCCCAACCAGCTTCTCCAGCAATTTCCCCAGCTCCAAAGCCCCCCTGGCAACGTGTCTCAGCTTCAGACCGCCGGTAATTTCGAGACGGTTGGTATCGCCTCCTACCAGCACATCTTTTCACCCAACGTGTTACTCAACTTTCGAGGCATGGGGCGTGACACCGCTGCCGATCTTGACTCCAACAGCGCTTCTTGGCCTATCGCTGCCTTCCTGCATAACGACTTCAAAGAGGCATACTTCAACTCTTCCGTTGCCATTCATCACGGCCGCCACGAATGGAAGGCTGGCCTCGAATCCGATTGTCTATTTCTTCGCGAGAACTTCAGCGACCTCATCACTGCCAACCCATCCGATCCCAACTATCCCTTCGACCCCGCTACTCCCTCTACTTTTGCCTTCAAGGGCAGCCGCCCCGACCTCGAGCAGTCCGCGTACCTTCAGGATCTGGTCCACTTTGGCAAATGGACCATTAACGCCGGCTTGCGCTGGGACCACTATCAACTCGTAGTCAACCAAAACGCCGCCAGCCCCCGGATCTCCGTCGGACGCTATTTCCCCGCGGCTAACTTGATTCTCCACGCTTCTTACGACCGCGTATTTCAGACTCCTTCGTTCGAGAACATCCTGCTGGCCAGCTCTACCAACGTTGTCGTGCTCAACCCCAACGTCATCCGTCATCCCATCGAACCCTCTCATGGCAACTACTTTGAAGTTGGCGCCAGCAAGAGCTTTCTCAGCCAGTTCCGCCTGGACGCCAACTATTTCCGCCGTTACGTCAACAACTTCGCCGATGATGACCTGCTCCTCAATACCTCCGTCAGCTTTCCTATTGCTTTCCGCAAGGCCATCGTCTACGGTGCGGAAGCTAAGCTGGAACTTCCGCACTGGGACCGCTTTTCCGGTTTTCTCAGCTACTCTTACTCGGTAGGGAACGTTTGGTTTCCGGTGACTGGAGGTCTGTTTCTCGGCGACGATGCCATAAGCGCCGGCTTGCAATTCACCGGACACTTTCCCGACTCGCAGGATCAGCGCCACACGTTGCGTGCGCGCACTCGCTATCAGCTAACCTCGCGCTTATGGTTGGCGGCCGGCGGCGAGTATGGCAGCGGTCTGCCTTTCGAATTCACAGGAGACATCACCCAGGCGCTCGCCGCGTACGGCCCACAGGTGATCGACCGCATCGACTTCGCTAGTCGCCGCATCATGCCAACGCTGTCTTTGGATCTGTCGGCTGGCGCCGACCTCTATCGGAAAGAAAAACGTTCTCTTAGACTGCAAGCCGATGTCGAGAACTTGAATAACCGCCTCAACGTCCTCGACTTCGCCGGCCTCTTCTCCGCCTCCGCCATCGCCCCGCCCCGCAGCTACTCCCTCCGCCTCGCCACCACCTTCTAAGTGCCTTGTCATCATGCGCAGTCGAAGGATCCCTTTTGTACGAGAGCCCCATCGGGCTGGCGAGGAGCCTCTTCCACCCAGGCCTTGATCTGTGGTAATCCGTGAAAATCCGTGGCCAACAGTCTCACACCACGAAATACTTCGCCCCCGGATGATGCACCACCAGCGCCGAAGTCGATTGCTCCGGCTCCAGCAGAAATCCCGAAGTCAGCCGCACTCCCACATTCTTCTCCGGCTCCAGCAGCGTAAACAACTTTGTCTGATCCTCCAGATTGGGGCACGCCGGATACCCAAACGAGTACCTCGACCCACGATACTTCTGATGAAACAAATCCCGAATCGTCGGAGCGTCCTCACCCGCAATCCCAAGTTCCTCGCGCATGGTCTTGTGATGCAACTCCGCCAGCGCCTCGGCCGTCTCCACACTCAACCCATGCAGATACAAATACTTCGTATACTCCCCACCCTCAAATAATTTCTGCGTTTCAACAGAAGCCTTAGCCCCAATCGTCACCAACGAAAACCCAATCACATCCATCTTCCCGGATGCCTTCGAAGCAAAGAAGTCAGAAATACAAAGCCGTCTCCCCTCCCGCTGCCTCGGAAAAGTAAATCTCAAAAGCTCCCTCTGTGTTCCTCTGTGTCCTCTGTGGTTAAGGTTTTGACTTTCGCTGGGTACTGGGTACTCAGTACTGGGTACTTCGTACACCACGACATCATTCCCCTCACTCTGACAAAGGAAATACCCATAAACAACTTTAGGCTCGAATAATCCCGACCCAGCCACTTCCTCCTCAATCTTCCTCTTGATGGGACGGAACTTCTCCTCTACCAGCCGCACATAATCCGCTTGTGATGCCGTCTTCAACTGCCACTGATTCTTGAACAACGCCGTCTCGTTGATGTAAGGAAACACGTCGCGCACATCGTAAGCTTTCACCCGCACTCCCCAGAACGGAGGCCGTGGTATATCCGGCGCATCGGTCACCACCGCGCTGCGTTCGGAAAACACCGGCCCAGTTTCTTCATCCACCGCTGCGGCCTTCGCGTACTCCTTCACCGTCCGTCCATCGAGCAAACGTGCCTCGCGCGCTCCATCCGCGGTGATCAAATCCTCCATCACATGCAGCCCGGCAAACGCATCCTCCGCATAAAACACAGCGTTCGAATACTCCCTCCGCAAATCGTCTTCCACATACTTCCGCGTCAAAGCCGCCCCGCCGCAGATCACAGGGAACTCCAGCTTCTGCCGCTGCAAATCTTGGATCACATACTTCATCTCCAGCGTCGACTTCACCAGCAGCCCGCTCAGCCCAATCGCGTCCGCCCCATGCTCCTGCGCCGCACTGATAATCTTGTCCCCCGGCTGCTTGATCCCCAGATTCACCACCTTGAATCCGTTGTTCGACAAAATGATGTCCACCAGATTCTTTCCAATGTCGTGGACGTCGCCCTTCACCGTCGCCAGCACAATCGTGCCTTTCTGTGATCCGCCGGCCTTCTTCTCCATCTTCGGCTCAAGATAGGCCACCGCCTGCTTCATCACCCCGGCGGAATCGAGCACCGATGGCAACTGCATCTTGCGCGCGCCAAATAAATCACCCACGGTCTTCATCCCGTCGAGCAGCACAGTGTTGATCAACTCCAGCGCGGAGTAAGACCCAAGCGCCTCTTCCAGCAACTCCTCCAGCGATTTCTTCCGCGCTCCCTCACCCACCGATTTCTCGCCGTTGATGATGGCGAACTTCAGCTTGTCTTCCACCGACAACGTATCCACGTGCGCGGTCGTCGAAGCCGCCGGCTTGCCCTTCAGCCCGGCAAAATGATTCATGTACTTCTGCAGCGGATCGCCATCCGATTCATCGCGGAAGATCAGCTTCCGCGCTAAGTCAACTTCTTCCTGAGGAATCTTGTACAGCGGATAAATCTTGGTGTAATTCACGATGGCCATATCCAGCCCGTGGTCCACCGCTTCATGCATGAACACCGAATTCAAAACCCGCCGCGGATAAGCGTCCAACCCAAACGAAATATTGCTCACGCCCAGGATCGTTTTCACGTTGGGCAATTCCTTCTTGATCTTCGCGACCGCCTTCAGCGTTTCGATTCCTGCGCTCCGGTACTCCTCCTGCCCGGTAGAAATCGGCAGAGTCAGCGCATCAAAAATCAGGTCCGTTCCGTCCAGCCCATACTTCTTTGTAGCCAGATCGAAAATCCGGTGCGCAATCGCCGCCTTCTTGTCCGCCGTTAGCGCCATTCCATCTTCATCAATCGTCAGCGCAATCACCGCCGCGCCATACCGCTTCGCCATCGGCAGCACCAGCGACGTCCGCTTCTCCCCATCCTCCAGATTGATCGAGTTGATAATCGCCCGCCCTGGAATCCGCTTCAGCGCCTCTTCCACCACGTCAGCCTCAGTCGAATCAACAAGAATCGGTGCTGGGACGCGCGTCGCGATCTTCTCCAGAATCGAAGTGATGTACCCCTTCTCATCCTCGCCCACAATCGCGCAGCACAAATCCAGCATGTGCGAGCCTTCGTTCACCAGCTTCTTCGCCAGCGCCAGAATGTCATCGTATTTCTTCCCCTGCACCAGCTTGCGGAAATGCTCGACCCGGGTCGTAGTATTCATTTCCTCAGCCACGATCAACGGCTTCGGCTCCAGATCGAGAGGGATCGACGTATAAGCGCTCGACGCCGCCCCCACACGTTTCACTTCGCGCTTCGCCGGTTCTACGCCGGAAATGGCATCGACCACAGCCTTCAAGTGAGCCGGAGTTGTCCCGCAGCACCCGCCCACAATGCGCACGCCGTAATCGACCACAAAATGCTTGTGATACTCCGCCAATTCCGCGGGAGTGAGCTTATAAACCGCATGACCGCTTTCGTTATGCGGCAGCCCTGCGTTCGGCAAAACAGAAACTTCCTTCGTGGAATTCAGCGCCAGATAACGAACCGCGTCGTTCATCTCCTTCGGTCCGGTAGCGCAATTCAATCCAAGGATATCGATGTCGAACGGCTCCAGCGCCGTCAGCGCCGCTCCGATCTCAGTGCCGAGCAGCATCGTCCCACTTTCCTGCAACGTCACCTGTACCGTGACCGGCAGCCGCTTGCCCGCCTTCCTCATGGCTTCCAGAACGCCTATCGTCGCAATCTTCGCCTGCAATAAATCCTGGCAAGTCTCGATCAGCAGAACGTCCACACCGCCTTCAATCAGCGCCGCCGCCTGCTCCTCGTACGCCGCCGCCATCGCCTCAAATCCAATGTGCCCCAGCGACGGTAACTTTGTCGTTGGTCCCATTGACCCGGCGACAAACCGCGGCCGTTCCTTCGTTGAAAACTGCTGCGCCACTTCCTTTGCCAACTGCGCCGCCTTCACGTTAATCTCGTGCACCTTGTCGGGAAGCTCAAACTCCGCCAACACAATGCGCGATCCACCGAAGGTATTCGTCTCAACGATGTCGCAACCCACCCGGAAGAAATCTGCGTGAATGTCCCGGATGATGTCAGGACGGCTAAGCACCAGCACTTCGCTGCAATTCTCCTTCCCCCAATAATCGTCCAGGGTAGGATTGCGCGACTGAATGTTAGTCCCCATCGCGCCGTCATAAACCACCACGCGCTCCTTCACGGTCTGTAGAAAATCACGCATAACTGAAGCTCTTACCTCTCAGCCTTTAGGTCTATCCGTGTGAATCCGTGCAAATCCGTGGCAAAGGGTTCTTCTGGGTACTGGCCACTAGGTACTAGCAGCAAGCACAAACGCCGGCCCCCGAGGACCGGCGTGTGGTTTACTGCAAACTCGAACTTTAACTCCCCGCAACCATCTCCGCAGGAGCCCCACCATCCACGTCGGCCTGATTGAACACAACGTTGGCTCCCATGTGCGCTGGCCTTGCGGCCAGCATCTGCTCCTTGCGATAAACCAGATTGCTGGCGCTAAACGTCGCCAGCTCAAACCCATGCCCATGCGTAATCGCGTCGGTAGGGCAAGCCTCCACGCAGTATCCACAAAAAATACACCGGTTGTAATCAATATTGTAGATTTTGGCGTAGCGTTCGGCGCCGCTGACGCGGTGTTCGGCGGTGTTGTCGGCGGCTTCGATGTAGATGCAGTTGGAGGGACAGTTGGCGGCGCAGAGGAAACATGCGACGCATTTTTCCAGGCCGTTTTCGTCGCGCTGCAGGACGTGGGCGCCGCGGAAGCGAGCTTCGATGCGGGCTCCGCGCAGCGGGCCTTTGCCGTCGGGATAATTTTCTACCGTCGTGGGCTGAAACATCTCCATGAAGGTGATGCTCATGCCTTTGGCGATGGCGCCGATGTTTTTCAGGACTGACATCGTTTCTAGTATACCGAAAGCCGGGGATCGAGGCGCGTGCATTGACCACCCTTGCGAACGTGGCTGGCCTCGTTGAAGGTTTAGCATGCCCCGCCGATGTATTTCTCATGGCATTTTCCGGCGAAGGCCAGGGCCGCGCGCGAACAGTGTCGGAGCGGCTGAAAGCTGCCACGGACGAACTACAAAAGCTGGAGAAGTTGGTGGTCTCCGGCGACTGCGCTCCGCGGGTTCTAAATGACTTTCGCGGAGCGGTTGACAGCATGCGGCAAACTGCCTGGGCGGTACAGCAATGGAGTGTGCTGCAAGAGCAACATCGCGATCCGTACTCGGTACTTGGAATCCTGCAGGAAGAGCGAGTGCGGCGGGCGGCGCAGATTTCGAGAGATTTGACGCTGGATTTGGAGTCGATGGACTTAGGGTTGGACACTGCCGGTCTGGCGGATTTATTTCACGCAATTGAAGGACTGTACCGGCGGCTGGTGCCGCTGTTCCGGAAGAATGTGATTTAGGGCAAACTCAACGGCCAGAAGCAGGGATTTTCAGAAAGCAGAAATTCTTGTCAAGACCCTAAACGCGAGCATTTTCTCGCAACTTGCAGATTCCTAAGTAAATATAAACTTTCCAAATGTGACGCTTTTACCCCCTCCAGTTTGATATTCTGAATATATAGGGTAAAGAAACGGCGCAGGCCATCCGGTCTGTGCCGTTTGTATTTGGGGAGGAAAGAGAGCCTTTCTGGACTTGAGACGGCGGGCGAGGACGCCCGACCGGACGGCCGCCGGGACGGCGGCGCTACAACGGCGTGGACCTTCGGGTTCGCGCCTTCGTGTTTCTGGGCAGCATCAGGGACGGATAGCAGTGTTCGTTCTACAACTTACAACCGGGATCGTCTGAACAGTGCAAAAAGACTGGGGTAGCGGTATGAGCGTCGGTACGAGTACAGAGAATGGATTGAGCTGGGATGTAAATGCAAGATCAGGGTTAAAGGCAGCGGACGAGGGCATCCGCTCTACACTTGCGCGGGCTGCGAAAACCGAGAGCAGGATTTTTGCTGCGCTCTCGAGCAAACAGCGCGGGGAACTGGCGGAGATGATGTTCATGGTGAAGGCGGCGCAGAAGGGATTCGCCACGGCGAAGCCCTATGGGGACAGTCGGCGTTATGACTTCATTGTGGATGTGGGGCAGCGGCTGTGGCGGGTGCAGGTGAAGTCGTCGAGCGCGAAGCAGTATGGGTCGTATCAAGTGAACTTACAGAGGAATGCGAACGGGGAGGTGATTGAGTATGACCCTTCGGAGATTGATTTTGTGGTGGCGTATGTGATGCCGTGCGACGCGTGGTTTGTGATTCCGGTGGAGGCGATCTACGGACGGAAGACGGCGAAGATGTGTTTGCATGAGAACCCGAGGAGCGGGAAGCTGGGGAAGTATTGGGAGGCTTGGGGGTTGATGACGATGCGGTGGCCGGGAAGCGAATAGGGCGGCTGCTGTTATCCAGTCAGTCCCTGTCCTTGCGTCTTTTGCAGGGGAGGGGATTGGATCGGGAGCCCAGCCTCCCAGAAAATGCGAACTATGTGTTCCCCTCGGGGTATACTTTCCCGCTAAGAGTGCGCACCTGCCATTGAGTATGTCTGACCACCAAGCCGAGGTCCCGGTCCACCCTAAACCGCCGAGGATCACGGACGCTCGCCGCAATACAGTCGAGGCAGCCCGCCAAGGTTGGATCAGAAAGCTGATCGATCTATCGAGGCGCAATAATCTCCTCTACTATCGGCCTTTGAAGACAGGCACGCTGGATCTCTCGTCAGCCCCAGCGGAGGGATTGCGAGAACTGCTCGTTGGCGGGAGCGTTTCTGCCAGCAAGTTGCTGCCGGATCTCGAGGACGACGCCCTGGCAAAGGCGTTCCGTGACATATCCCGTCGTGCGCTGGAAAACCTCGAAGAAAAGGGGTTGAACACGCTGTTTCTGACCTTCGGCGCGGCGACGTGGCCCGCCTTGGACGGCGGTCGACCCACAGAGGCTCCTGTGCTGCTGTTGCCCATTGGACTCAGCAAAAGGGAGGGTAGTAATTCCTATCATCTTTCCAGCACAGGCGGTTTTCAGCTAAATCTTGTACTGCTGCACGTGATGCAAGATCAGTTCAAACTCACGCTGCAACCCGAAGAACTCTTGACTGAGTTCGCCGGCGACTCGGATGAAGGCACGGTCTTCGACGTGAAGGGTCTCTGTGGAGAAATTCAGAGGCGAATGGCCGAGACGAAGGGCTTTGAGATTTGGCCGAGAGTAATCCTAGGAAACTTTGCTTTCCAGAAGATGGCCATGGTGAAAGATCTGCAGGAACGTGCGAATGAGTTGGTCGGGCATGATGTGGTCGCGGCAATCGCAGGCGACGTAGGAGCGAAGAGCGAGATCAACGCGGGGCAAACAGATCCCAACCCAACAGAATTTGACACTATTCCGCCGGAGAACGAGTTCGCAGTCCTGGACGCAGACTCAAGCCAGCAGCGTGCAATCGTTTCGGTTCTCGCGGGTCAGAGCAGGGTTATCCACGGTCCGCCGGGGACCGGCAAGAGCCAGACTATAACGAACCTCATTACGAGTCTGGCTGCGGTTGGGAAGCGCATCCTGTTTGTTGCCGAGAAGAAGGCAGCTCTGGACGTAGTGAAACGCCGTTTGGACGAAGTTGACCTTGGACATTTGGCGATCGTCCTGCATGGGGCCGACCTGTCTCCGAGAAAAGTGATGCAGCAGGTGGCTCGCACGCTGGAGGTTGTTCGCTCGGCTGTGCCTGTTGATTGCCGGGAAGTACACACGCGACTGGTCGAACGCCGGAATCGCCTAAATGCGCATGTAGCAAGGATGCACACCTTGCGAGAGCCGACCCGCAAGAGTGTGTACGAGATGCAGGGCGTCCTGTTGCGACTCTCGGGTTCGGTGCACACTTCTACCCGCTGGCGCGGGGTAGAACTCTCAAGCCTTACGCCGCCCAATGATCGTCGAATTGCCGACCTGCTCACAGAGGCTAGTGGATTCGCCTCACTATTCTTGAGAACCGACTCTTCTCCCTGGACGGGGGCGATCTTGGCGGATGGCACTGCGGTCCAGCGGGCGCTCGATCTGGTGCAGCGAACGCACGCGGAGACCTTGCCGAGATTTATTGAGTCTGCTGGGGATGTAGTTGCGAAGATGAAACTTCGACGACCCGAGTCGGCTATGGAAGCAAGTGAACTGGCTGATCTCTTGGAGGAAGTACAGGCCACCTTGAGTCTTTATTCGCCGGAGGTCTATGCGTGCGACCTGGAATCAATTTTGCGGGATCTTACGCCGGGAAAGCGTGGCGGCTTCGCTGCCGTATGGGCCTGGTGCTCCAGTGGCCGTTACCGACGGGCCCGGAAATCGGTGTTCGCGATGCGCATCGCGGAGAAGGCGTCGAGTGCTGAACTTGCCACAGAAGTCTCGGATGCAGCGGCCCAATCGCAGCGATGGCGTAGCTGGGCTGGTGGCAACTCTGCGCCTCTGCCACTGCCCGATGCCGGCAAACACATTCAGAACCTAAGGGGGGTATGTGAGGACGCAGCTGCTCTGAGCGAGATCATGCCGTTGCGACGGGTTGCTCACCTGCCCATAGAGTTGTTAGTGCAGTTGGTCAGTTCTCTTGTTGCGGATCAGCGCACGCCGTTCCAGATTCCCAAGCTTACTCAAATTGAAAGTGGACTCGACAACGCGGGTGCCGGCAAGCTGGTTGAAGAAATCAGAGCTCGAGGACTGGAAGCAAAAGCATGGCCTTCACTGTTCCTGCATGCGTGGTTCTCCTCAACTCTGGACGCCGTCAGCCAGCAGGATCCTGAGGTTCGTGGGTTCATGGGTTCGACCCACAACCGCTACGTTGACGACTTCACGCACCTAGATGAGGAGCGCATCAGCCTCGCGACGGACCGCGTCCGACGGGCGCACGGCGAACGAGCTATTGCAGCGATGAATGCCAACCCAGCGGGAGAACAACTGATACGGGCAGAGGCCACAAAGATGAAACGCCATCTGCCCTTGAGAAAGGTGTTCGCTCAGGCAGCCGATGTTCTTACCGCGGTTTGTCCGTGCTGGATGGCTAGCCCCCTCTCGGTTAGTCAGCTACTCGACAGTGGACGCCAGTATTTCGACTTCGTGATATTTGACGAGGCCAGCCAAGTCTTGCCAGAGGATGCGATTCCGTCGATCCTTCGCGGGAGCAAACTGGTCGTCGCGGGCGACAGCAACCAATTGCCCCCAACCACCTTCTTCGCGGCTGCCGATGACGAAGAATACGCCTCGGATGAGGATGCGGCTGGAACGGCGGGTTATGAAAGCCTACTCGACGCGATGAATGCCTTCCTGAACGCTTCCTATCTAGACTGGCACTACAGGAGTAGAGACGAAAGCCTTATCAATTTCTCCAACCACCACATCTACCAAGATCGCCTAGTCACATTCCCGGGGCCGGGTGGGCCGCCAGCAATCAGCCACGTCCTGGTTAAGCAAGAGTTCGGTGTGGACGGCCAAGAAGACAGTTCTTCGCAAGAGGTGCAACAGGTCGTAGCACTGGTGCTCGGACACGCTCGCATCAACCCGGATCAGACCTTGGGCGTTATTACGATGGGCATTCGTCACATGAGTCGAGTTCAGGCCGCACTCGACCAAGCGTTGGAAGGTCACACAGACCTCGGGGCCTTTTTTGATCCCAACATAGGCGAGCGATTCTTTGTAAAAAATCTAGAGAGAGTTCAGGGCGACGAGCGCGACGCAATCATCATCAGCGTCGGGTACGGCAAGGATCGTGCAGGTAACTTGCCCCTGACGCGTTTCGGTCCCTTGCTCCCCGAGAGCGGCCGGAGACGGCTAAACGTAGCTGTGACACGCGCGCGTCAGAAGCTGACGGTGGTGTCCTCTTTTAGCCACTTGGACATTGATCTTTCACGAGTACGACCTGGGAGCGGTGTGGAACTGCTGCGCAACTACATTCAGTACGCCGGCAGCAACGGCAAGCGTTTGGGGGATGCGGAGGTCACGGGAGAACCGCTGAACTCTTTCGAAGCCGAGATTTTCGACTGCCTGTCGGCAAAGGGGCTCAAGCTGATTCCGCAGATGGGGGCATCGCGTTTCCGCATCGACATGGTTGCGGAACATCCTACAAAACCTGGGCGCTATGTCCTCGCGATTGAGTGTGACGGTGCGACGTACCACTCGAGTTATACGGCTCGAGATCGTGACCGTTTAAGACAACAGCAGCTTGAGAATTTAGGATGGCGGTTTCACCGCATCTGGTCTACCGACTGGTTTATGCGCAAGGAAGACGAGATCCAGCGCGCGCTGAGGGCATTCAACGAATCAGTCGAATTCTCGGACAAGCTGGACCGGGGAATAGCGCAGAATAACCATAGCAACGGTGTTCATCGCGACGCATCTTCCACGACAGTCAAACGAGGTCCACGTCCGCTGGTTCCGGTGCGTACCTCGATCACGGAATACCGTGACGGGGAGTTGAGTCAGTTGTTAGGGTGGATCGCGTCAGATGGTCAGTTAAGAACTGATGACCAAATCATGGACGAGATGATTGCAGTTCTTGGTTTCAGCCGTCGTGGAGCTCGAATCGAACACGCTATACGAAATGCCATCGCTAGGTGGCGGCCCCGATCTCGCGCGATTTAGTGCTTGGGCCGGCCCCGGCTTTATTTAGTCCGGGGCCCCAGCTAACGGGAGCCAGATTTGGAAACGGGTGTCGCCGGGCTTGGAATTAACCTGAATATTTCCACGGTGCTTCTTCACAATTCGCTGAACAGTGTCGAGGCCGAGGCCGGTGCCTTCTCCAACTCCTTTGGTCGTGAAAAAGGGCTCAAAGATGTGAGGCTGCACCTCGGGAGAGATTCCTGGACCGTTATCTGCAATCTCAACTACCACGCAATTGTCGTCACGGTAAGTTCGGACACGAAGCTCGCCCTTTCCGTGCATGGCGTCGATGGCGTTGTCGATAATGTTGGTCCACACCTGGTTTAGTTCGCTGCCAAACGAATTCACGAGAAGCGGAACGCGCTGGTAGTCGCGCTGCACATCTACTCCTTGTTTCAGCTTGTGATTCAAGATCGTAAGCGTGGTTTCCAGGCTCTTTACGATATCGACGTTCTGTACCTTGGCCTGGTCCATGTAGGTGTATTCCTTGATCGCGCCCACTAGATCCGATATTCGCGACGTGCTGCTCTCAATTTCGTGCAACAGAACAGCTATCTCCACCGATGCCGCAATCCTCACCAGAGCGGCTCTAGCAGTGTCTGCATCCAGGCTGGCAAACAATGATTCCAAAATTTCCGGCTTAATATTCCGCCGCGCCAGATCAGCCGCCAGTTGCCAGAGATCGTTCTGCCCGTGACTGCGCAATAGAGAATCAATCTGATCCTCCAGATCGCTGATGGTGAGCGCATCGGGCGGAACAACATCTTTTTGCGTAAACAAAGCTTCAAGTTTTTCGATCTCTGCTTTCTGCGCCGCAGTAAGATCACGCCTTCCCAGCTCGACACTCGCGCTTTTGATTTTCTTGAGGATCTCGCGCAGTTGGCTGGCGGCGCGTTTGGCGGCGGAGGCGGGGTTGTTGAGCTCGTGCGCGAGTCCGGCCGATAGCTTTCCGAGGGAAGCCAACCGGTCTCGCTGTTGTTCGAGGCGGGTGACTTCACGGATGCGGTCCGACATAAGGCCCACGAGACGCTTGGTCAGCTCCGGCATTTTCTGTATCAGATCCGGAAATAGCGAGGTGGGAAATCGCAAGGCACGGCTGTCCGTTACGGCGCGTTGGCCCACGGTAAACTGCTTCATTCTGGAGAATGGCAAGACCCCGGTAACGTCGCCCGGCTCCAGATCAAAGACGACGGCTTCGCCATTGAGTTCCCCCCGCCCTTGAATGTGCCCCTCGAGAATCACAAACATGGCGTCGGCTGGGTCGCCCTGGCGTGAGTACGTCTCACCGGCTTTGAGATGCATCTCTTGCGCCTGGCTGAGAAACCAATCCAGTTGATCGTCCGGCAAATCGGCGAATTCAGTGACGCGACGTAATTCAGATTTATCGACCATTTACACCTTGCTTAGATATTGATGGATGAACTGCACTGCCACCGAACCTTCTCCGACGCCAGAAGCCACCCGCTTGATAGAACCATGACGCACATCGCCCACGGAGAAAATACCGGGAACGTTCGTTTCCAGCAAGAACGGATCACGGTCGAGGGTCCATCCTTTGGGACGCTGGCCGTCGCGAATAAGGTCGGGACCAGTCAACAGGAAGCCACGCTCGTCCCGTTCGACGATGTTCGCCAGCCAATCTGTTCGCGGCAACGCCCCAATGAAAATAAACATCGAACTCGCCGGCACGCGTTCAATTTTGTTGGTATCGGAACAAAGCACGGAGATCTCTTCCAGTCGTGTTTCGCCATGCGCCTCGGCGACGCTGGCATGTGTCCAAAGCTGAATGTTCGGCGTCTCTTTGATCTGGTCAATTAGGTATTGCGACATCGTGCTGGCCAGCGATTCGCCGCGCACAAGAATAACAACGCGCTCGGCAAATTTAGCAAAGTTCATCGCCGCCTGACCCGCCGAGTTCGCGCCGCCAACCACATAGACGATCTCGCCCTTGCAAGACAACGCCTCGGTTGCGCCGCCACCATAATAAATCCCTGCACCCTGTAGCCGGTCTATCCCCGGAGCTTCCAGTCGCCTCCACTGCACGCCAGTCGCGATCATCAATGCATGACAAGAGATTTCATTTCCATCCGCCAGTTTGATAATTCGGTAAGACCCTTCCGTTCTGGCGCCAACAGCTTCCTGCGGGGACAGAATCTCCACTCCAAAACGCTGGGCTTGGACTACGGCGCGGCGGGCCAGGTCGCCGCCACTGAGCCCGATCGGAAATCCCAGATAATTCTCGATGCGGGAACTCATTCCCGCCTGACCGCCGGGCGCTTCCCGCTCAATCATCACGGTATGCAGGCCTTCCGAGGCGCCATAAACGGCGGCGGCCAGACCAGCCGGACCTCCTCCCACGATAGCCAGGTCGTAAAAGCTGGTTTGGGCCCGCGTCCGCAGCCCGACCTTCTGCGCGACGTCGGCGGGAACACCTTCAAGAAGTTTCGTTCCGTCCGGAAAGAGCACTACCGGGAGATTGGCCGCCTCTGGACCCAGGGCTTCGAGAAGGAGCTTGGTTTCTGGATCATTGGCGGAAGACTCCACATCTATCCACTGATAGGGAACGTGGTTGCGTGCCAGGAAGTCGCGCAACTCGTAGGATCGCGGGGACCAGCGGGTGCCCAGCACCCGGATCCCTTGGAACGTTGGGCGGAACGAAGCCTGCCAGTCGTCGAGCAAATCATCTAACTGCGGATACAAGTGCTCGGAGGGAGGATCCCACGGCTTCAAGAAAAAATAATTAATGCTGGCCTGATTGATGGCGCTGATGGCAGCGTTGGTGTCGGCGTAGGCGGTGAGCAATGCCCGCTTCGCACCGGGGAAGATTCCCATCGCCTGTTGCAAAAATTCCACCCCGTCCATGCGCGGCATGCGCTGGTCGGCGAGCAGCAGTGCCACGCTGTCATTCCGCACCTTCAACTGCTTCAGAAGATCGAGAGCGCCCTCGGGCGAATCGCTTCCTATCACCCGGTATTCAGCGCCGTACTGCGAACGAAGATCTCGCTCTATCGCCCGCAGAACATCGGAATCGTCATCCACGCTCAGCAAGATTGGTTTGGCCATGCTCGGTCTCGGTTCCAGGCAAACAAATGATTACACATTTGGATGAACTCTGGTGCAGTTGCGATCCTCACCCAATCCCCAGTTCTTTGGCGAGGGCTTTCCACTTGCTATCGACGAGGGATTTCGTTTTGCGTTCATGAGGATTTCGCTGCGCCAGGGCGGGTGAAGCCTTCGGTGGGCCGTTTGCGGGTGGCGTCAATGCCCATCTTGGAGCCATAGTTGGCGAGGCGGGAGGCGTGGTCGAGAAAGCCTCTGTCGTGGCGATGCAGAGGTGCGTCACTCTTCTAGTCCGTGGGTGGCGATGCGCTGGCGAGGGCGAGAATCGCTCCGGCAAACAGCAGCGTATCGGCGAAGTAGTTGATGCCCTCAACCTTGACGCCGGTGCTCGGGTCGGCCAGCGCGGCGATCAGGATCGGGCCATAGACGAACACGACCAGCAGCACAATCCAGGCGCCGAGATAAGTTGCCGCCATCCGCGTCTTCTTATTCAGCAAAATGCTGGCCCCGGCAATCACAAGAATTGCGCCTGTCAGATAGCTGATGAGCATGTGCGCCGGAATCCACGCAGGCATTAGCTTTTCGAGCGGGACTCCGGGGACGTTCGCGGGGTGCAGAAAATGCTCAACGCCGTAAAAGACTGCGGCGATTCCAATCAACACGCGGCCCACGGTAATGAGCTTGCTCTTGGCTTGCCCGTGGAGGGTGTTTCCCGCAAGAATCCAGGCTCCGCCCCCGAATGAGCTTTCGCGGAAGAGAAGCGTCCATGCAAACCGGTCTTTGGGGCGAGCGAAGACTCCTGGGATGATCAACATCGCCACAAAGGCAAACATCATGATGCCGAAGAGCAGGCCGGACCAGCGCACCTGAATTTTTGTGGCAATGCTCACGGACGCGGCCAGCAAAGCGCAGCCTACGAAATAAGCCCAGAACAGACGCCATGGCATGTACGAAGGCACCAGGGGCAAGACGGAATCTACGCTCGAGAGATGCAGGGCGCCGAAGACCGCCAGGGGGATGGCGAAACACAAATTGCTCAGGGCTACGATCTTGTCGAGGCCGCGGGCGCGTGCGACATCGGCCCTGGCGGCCCACAGGCCAATCAGGAAGAGCAGGATGCCGGCGCTGCACATCGATAGTGCGGTGCGGGAGAACTCAAGAAATGCGAAGAGAATGGTTGTGTGCATGGGGATGCCAAACGTAAGCTCGCGTGCTCCATCTGGGGGACGTTTTCCCAGGTCGATACGGCTTCAAATTGTACAGGAAGAGTAGGTGAAGAGATTCCCCGGCGCGCACCTCGAGCCCCCACGTTTCATGATGCAAATTTCTTCACACTGTCGCGATGCGCGAAGCAGGGGTACACTTGGTGCCGTTCTTAGAAGGCCCGCAGAGGCCCTCCCATGAAAGGATTCCCGCCATGAAGTTATGCGCACTCGCATCCGGATGGATTCGTCGTGGACTCGTCACCGCTTCGGTACTTTTTATCCTGCTCAGTTCGGCCCGGGCCGGTGCGAAGCTCAAGGTGTTGCATGCGTTCGCGGGTGGCAGCGATGGTACGTACCCCATTGCACCTCCGGCGTTCGACCACATGGGAAACCTGTATGCGGTTACTGAAGAGGGCGGTACCGGTACCGGATGTTCCACCTATGGTTGCGGCGTGATGTACGAATTGCATCCGAACGGAACGCAGTGGAGCGAAAAAATACTGTACGATTTTTTCACGACCGACAACATTCAGACTCTTGCCCCCGCCGGAGCGCTCACCCTGGATCCCAACGGAAGTTTCTATGGTGTGGACTCTGTGGGAGGCGACGCTACTTGTGATTGCGGAGAGGTCTATCAAATGACGCGGGTTTCCGGCGTCTGGACAAAAACCACAATCCACGATTTCGTGGGTAACGGCTACGGCAGCAGCGATGGCAACTACGGTGGCGCCGGCCTGCTCCGGGATTCGGCGGGTAACCTGTACGGGGTAACGGTGCAAGCGGGGAGCTTCGGCAACGGCACGGTCTTCAAGATCGCTCCCAATGCAGATGGCACTTGGACCGAGAGCATCATTTACAACTTTAGCGGCTTCCGGGACGGGGCCAATCCCTTTGCACCGCTGGTGATGGATGCAACCGGCGCACTCTACGGCACGACACAAGACGGCGGCGTTTACGGTTATGGCACCGTTTTCAAGCTCACACTCTCGACCGGCGGTTGGACCGAAACGACTCTTTATGATTTTACTGGCGGGTCGGGCGGAGGGAATCCTGTTTTCGGAGTGGTGCTGGACAGCGCTGGCAATGTTTACGGAGCCGCCGACACGGGAGGCAGCAATCGTACCGGCGTAGTTTACAAGCTGACGCCTACCAAGGGCATCTGGAACTACGTTCCGATCCACACATTCAGCGGCAACAGCGACGGAGGTAATCCAAGCAGCACGGTGACTATCGATGCGGGCGGCAACCTTTACGGCACAACCCTTTACGGTGGCCTTTATCAGTACGGCACGGTGTATAAGATCTCCAACGTGAATGGGAAGTGGGAGGAAACCGTGCTACACAGCTTTACCGGCGGCAACGATGGCTGGCAGCCTTACGGCGGCTTAATGGTGGATTCGAGCGGGAACGTGTATGGCAGCGCAAGCCAGGGTGGGCGTTATGGGTTCGGGCTGGCGTTCGAGATCACGCCGTAAGAACTCGAGGTTCGTGGTGTCCACGTGTCGAAAACCGCGACGCATGGGGCAGCTTCTGTTGTGGCGCTGCGAAGGTGGGGCCAGTCCCCAATATGTCGTATGCCGTAGCTGCTCACCAGGATAGACAGCGAGAGGGGAAAATAAAGGTAAAGCAGTCCTAGCCGACACGCTGTTTAGAAATCGGTAGCGAACGTCACTAGCTGCGCTGGTGAGCGTTACGCGACCCTCTTTGGCTCAGCGGACGAGGAGGACGACGACTTAGTGCCACGAGCTACGAAAGTCTTGATCCTGGCTATGAGTGAGTTCAGTTGGTCAACGTAGTTCGCGGAGAGATCCACGTACTGGTAACTGTCGAAAATCCTCAATATCTCGCTGGTCCTCCTATCGTCGGAGATGCCATACCGAACCGGAACTACCAGGGGTTGTGGCTCAAGGTTACGCTCCAACCTACGGTGGAACCGGGCGAATTCGGCGATGCACTCAGGCGATATCAGGGACTTGTCCGTGTTCAGCGCGACAAAAACTCTGGAATGGTCAATCGCAGCATCCACGCGCTGCGCCCAAGGATCGCCGGCGTTCAGTGTTGTCGGTGCATACCAAACGTCAATGCCCTGCATTTCCAAATTGCTCCTAAGTCCGTTGGCTATTCGCGCATCGTGGTGCGAATAGCTAAGAAATACAGGTCGACGGAGCCGTCTGGAATCCATCTCGCGCGGAGCGGTTCCGGCCTGAAGCCGGTATAGTTTCCTTTTCCGCCCGATCTCCGCGAGGCGCTCCATTTTCTGTATCGTCACCAGAAAGTTATCCACTAAAAAGTTGTCTGGTCCTTTGCCGACGACTGCGGCTCCCAGTTTCATTGCCTCCTCGGCGGCCTCGCCTTGTAGGTCGGCGGTGATCGCGACGATCACACATGCAAGGTCCCTCTTCATCAGTGTATCGATCAGGTCTATCCCTTGCATCTTGTCCGTTTTTAACTTCAAATCCACGACAACGAGGTCTGGTTGCTCGTCAGGTGGCCGGATCACATCGAAGACCTCGGCGAGCAATCTCTCAGCCTCGTCGTAACCGACGGCGTCGAAGTCCCGCCGATTAAGGATCCTGACTAGCATATCCTGCATCAGCTCCTGGTCGTCTAGGACAACGGCTCGGTACCTTTCCATTCGCTCTCTCCTTCAGCCATGAGGACCGACAGCCGCACTTTCAAGGCTGGTCTCGTCAGTCGGGGGAACCACGATTGCTTACAAATGGCAACTCAGCAGGCGGGACCACTGCTTCGCTCAAAAACGGCATTTATCATACACCAATCCACCGCTTGCCGATAGGGGGCTGGCCCACGTTTTCATCGCCGCGACTGAGGCTGCCGCCTCTTCGCGGATTTTCGAAGCGTGGGCACTACGAACTTCGACGCCATGGTCTCCATCGCCACTACGAGCGCCGAGGTAATCAAAATCACGGTCAAAGGCCACGGACAAGAGTGTCCGTCCCACATGAGTTAGTCAATCCCTAACTCTTTGGCTAACGCCTTCCACTTACTATCCACCAGCGCTTTCGTCTTCGCATCCATGACAATCTCATCGGGCCAGGGCCTGGTGAAGCCTTCGGTGTGCCATTTGCGGGTGGCGTCGATGCCCATCTTGGAGCCGTAGTTGGCCAGGCGGCTGGCGTGGTCTAGAGAGTCGATGGGGCCTAGCGTGAATTGGATGTCGCGCTCGGGGTCGATGTGGTTGAGGACTTTTAGAGTTACGTCGGCGAGGTCCTGCACATCTACGTCTTCGTCAACGACAATGATGACTTTCGTGAACATGGCTTGTCCCAGCGACCAGATGGCGTTCATCACTTTGCGGGCTTGGCCGGGGTAGGACTTGCGGATGGAGACGATCATCAGATTGTGGAAGACGCCTTCGATGGGAAGATTAATGTCGATCAATTCAGGGATGGTGAGGCGCATGAGCGGGAGGAAGACGCGCTCGACGGCTTTGCCCATGTAGGCGTCCTCCATAGGGGGCTTGCCGACGATGGTGGTGGCGTAGATGGGATCTTTGCGGTGCGTGATGCATTGCACATGGAAGACAGGATAGAGATCTTCGAGAGAGTAGAAGCCGGTGTGGTCGCCGAAGGGGCCTTCGGTGCGGAGTTCGTCGAGATTGACGTAGCCTTCGAGGACGATTTCGCTGGAGGCGGGGACTTCGAGGTCGACGGTTTCGCATTTTACTAGTTCGACTGGGGCGGCGCGGAGGAATCCGGCGATTAGGTATTCTTCGACGTCCGGCGGCGCGGGGACGATGGCGGAGAACGTGACGGCGGGGTCGGTGCCTATGGCTACGGCGACTTCCATCTTGCCGGAGGGGTGAGTGCCGGGGGCGAGGTTCGAGCCTCCGGAGGTTTGAGCCATGATGTTCACGGCTGCGCGCGCAAAATCTGCGCGCGCTGGACCCCTCGACTCCGCTCGGGGCAGGCTCGCGGGGGCGCCCGTCCCCACATGGCCTGTGCCAGTCCCCAGATTGGATGTGCCGCTTTCCACATCTGTGGTTGCGTTGCGCAGGGCTTGCCTAAAATGCTCGGCTGCAATTTTTTGTCTCTGCCAATGAGCGCCAGTGGTTTGACCGTCATAGACCTGGAGGCGGTACATGCCGAGGTTTCGTTTGCCTGACTTCGGGTCGCGGGTGGTGACGCAGGGGAGAGTGATGAAGCGTCCGGCATCTTGTGGCCAGCATTGCAGGATGGGGAAGTCGAGGAGAGAGAAGTTGTCGTGCTTGATTACTTCCTTGCAGGGGCCGGTGGGGACTGTTTTCGGAAAGAATTTTCCGGCTTCGGTTAGGAGCGGGAGCATTTTTAGTTTGTCGAGGAAGCCTTGCGGGGATTTGACGTCGAGGAACATCTTGATGCGGTCGGCGAATTCGTCGAAGGAGTTGACGCCGAGGGCAAGCTTCATGCGGGACTCTGAGCCGAACTGGTTGATGAGGAGTTGGGAGCCGGGGTGGCCTTTGAGGTTTTGGAAGAGGAGAGCGGGGCCGCCGGGTTTTCCGGTTGTGGTTTTGCTGACGCGGTCGGTGATTTCGGCGATTTCGAGGATGGGGTCGGCTTCGGTTAGGATGCGCTTGAGTTCGCCGGCGCGATCGAGGGCGGCGATCCATTGGCGGAGGTCGTCGAAGGGCAAAGGGGTGTCTCCTGAGAACGAATGATTATACCGGGGATGCCAGCTCTCCGGTCTCACTTAGAGGATTGCGACGCCAGCGAAAAGAGCGGCCTGGAAGCACCGCCGTTCTTCTCTCCGCTCACTTTTCAGGACATGTTCGAGGAGTCTATGGCGACATTGGCGGTGTTCTTCGAACACGTAGCCGTTCTAGCTGGCAACAGCTTTCGGGGAATCCGGTGTTGGTGTTTGGGCGAGTGAAGAAGGCGTTGTCGCCGCGGGCGCAGAGATGGTTGTAGGGGTTGACGACGGGATGCCTTGGAGTGCGGCGAACAGTTCGTCGGCTTCGCGGCAGAAGCGTTGCTTTTCCCCGTCGCTGCCGGCGATCTGCCGGTCGAAGCCGGAGCCTTTCTTGTCGAGTTTCGCCTCACTTTCTTTTTTCTTCTTGAGTTGCCCGGACTCCTCGTCCGTCAAGCGGAGGCGTTCGTCTGTGTCCTTAGCGGTTTCAGCACGAGCCTTTCTCGCTGAAAGTTTTTCGAGTTCGGCTTCCGCATCAGCCTTCTGCTTCGTGTACGGGGCCAGCGCGAGGTCCCTATCATGCTTCAATAACTCGGTACGGGCTTCCGCCATTCCGGCCTGGATGCGACGGACCAGCGCAAGGTAAATCTGGGCTGGATTCCAATATTCCTTGAGTTCGAGAGCTAGGGTGAAGTCTTGTGCCGCCTTGTCGAGAAAGAAGCGCGCACTGGGGCTGGAACCGTCGGGAAACCCCATAGCTTTGGCAATGCTGGGATCGCCCGGGACGGCTAGATGGAGTTCGTGGTTGAAGGCAGATTCATATTTTCCGTAGCCGGTCTTGGTGAGGTAATCGGCTAGAAGGTCGGCCTTGAAGCCGGGATCGAACAACTGGGTGTCTTCTATGGACTTCTCGACAGCTTTCACGGCCGCGACGGCTGGTTCGACGTTCGTGCCCTTGTGGAAAGCGGCGATGCGGAGATTCAGAGTTTCTCGGAGGGCTTCGAACTGAATAACAAGGGCCATAGTTTCGTAAACGGAGTGAATTTTGCGGCGCAAGTCTTCTAGCGGTTCGCGGGCGTTCAGAGCAGAAGGGGAGGGGCGCGGCTTAGCGTTTTTTGGAGGCTGGCGCAAGGCTGTGTACTGTGCTTTGAGCGCCGCGGCCGTTGCGGTGAGGTGGTGGACCGTGGGGAGGGTCGATTTATGAATGACGTCAAGAGCGTCTTTCAGGTGTTTCTGCGCGTCTTTGGAGCCGCGACGAGCCAGCACCTGCGCCAAGTTGTAGCTGGCGACAAGTTTGAGTTCCGCGGACGCATCACTCTCGGTTAGGGACTTAAATAAACGGGAAGCCGCTTCCAGGAGCGGCCAAGGGCGCTTAGCCAGATCGAGAAAGGGCTGGGCGCTGGTTTTTTCCTCCTTAGCGCGCCTCGTGGCGAACTCCTTATTCTCCTTCATTCGCTTCTTGATGTGGATGTCGGCATCGGCTGGGTGGGCGTGCGCTTCCCGTTCGCCAGCATGATCCTTGACGAGTTCTTGCTTGTTCTTCAGTTCTTCCTTCTTGTCCTCGCCAGCCTTGGTATCGATTGCGGCGGAGAGAGTCTTGGCTACGTCCTCGAACTCGAGGAAGCGTCCAAAGGCCATAAGTTCCGTTTTGAGTTCGACCAGGCGGTCCACGTATACTTCCTGGTTTTTCATGCTGAGCGCAACGCCAAGATAGAAAGCCGATAAGAGGTCATCCGGGTAGCGGGAGGTGCCCTGGCGGAAGCAGGTGAGGGCGGAGTGCATGGTGCGCCCCAGTTCGGTCTTGAGGGGACGCTGCCTGGCGGCTTCGTCCTCGTACTGCTGGAGAGAGCGGAGGCCTTCGATGAAGAGTCCAAAACTTTCCTCGTCGGTGAAGGGCAGCAGACCGTCAGACACGTTGTTATCGGTGACGGTTGGCCTCATGTTGAATCCCATGATGCGGGCAGCGATGGCAAAGGCGACGCCGTCGACGTCATAAGCGTGTTGAACGGGACGTTCAACAGGCCAAGGGCCGCCGCGGACCCAGAAGGCGTGACGCAGCGAGGCAGAAGCAACAACGCGAGCGGGAGACTCGCTGCCGTCGGAAGCCTTGGTGGGGGGACAGTATCCGACTTCGGATTCGACGCGCCAGCCCAGATAGCGCTTCAGGTAGAAAAGGAATTTGGCAATGCCTGCCACATCGACGCCCCTGACCTTGGGAAGGCATTCGACGAGCTTACTAGTGGTTTCCGAGGGTAGGGCGAGCAGGGCGGTGGCTCGGACCTGAAGTCCGCCTCCGGCGCGTTCCAGGACGCGGCGCACATCATGGGAAGAGTTTTCGAGCTTAGAAGAAAAAAGGTGGTCTTTCGTATCATCCGTAAGACTGAATGGCGTCATGATGCTGGCGCGAGGCAGACGGTCGACGAGGAAGAATGTCCTCATCTTCTGCTGGAAGACGGCGAAAGGCGCGGTGACCCGCTGGAATGCGTGAAGGTCGGTCAAATAGAAAAACGGCCAGAGGACGACTAGAATCACGCCGAGGATCAGGAGGGTTCGTCCGACGGCTTCCCAAAAGCCGGGGTGGTGATACCAGCGAAGCGGCGGTAAGTAACGTCCCTCGATCCACCACCAAGTGCTCATCTTGGCGTTAGCCTGATCAAAGAGCGTCTCGGCCTGAGCGCGGACGCTCTGGTCGCATGACGTAATGAGGGCAGAGAATTGACTCGCGGCATTGGGGAAGCGAAGGTTGTCGAAGTCAAATTGAGCGCCACGAAGTTTGGCCTTCTGTTCATCCGAATCGCAAGCTTTGAGCGGGGAGGCAAGCGCTTGCGGTTGTGACGAAGTACCAGCCGAGAGGGCGGCAGCCGCGGACTGGGCGGTCAGCGAGGCAGTGGCCGGCTTAGCGACGGCACTGGCTTTGTGAGGAGAACGAGAATTCTGCGCTGGTGCGAAGGTTGAAGTCGCAAGGACGGTTGCGAGCAGAGCGAAGCGGAATTCTCGGGTCACGCCATACTCCTAACTCAGATGAGAGCGGGACGTCCAGGCGGGGGGGAGGCCTAGGTCAAAACTGCGAGAGAAGGCTATCACGAATTAAGTAGCTGTCAAGCTGGATGTTGAGATCGTTACGATTCTGGAATGAACCTTGGCCACAAAGAGCGGAACCGCAACAGGCAATCGGTTTCGCTTACAGTTTGCTGCGGAGCATGGTGATTACGTCGTCGGAGGTGACTACGCCTACTAGTTTGCTGTGTTCGTCGACTACTGGGAGAGTGACGAGATTGTATTTGTCGAAAATTGCAGCAACTTCGTTGTCGCTGGTTTCTTTCTGGGTTGAGATCAGAGGCTCTTGCGTCAGGGAGAGGAGCGGGGTCTCTGGCTTGGCGAGGACAATTTTCACGAGAGGGACGGCACCGACCAGCGTGCCGTGGGAGTCGACGAGATAAATGGTAATTACGGATTCGACGCCGCCTTCGAACTCGCGCATTACGCCGATGGCGTTCTCGACGCTGGCGGTGACTGGCAGGGCGAGGAACTCGGTGGTCATGCGGCCGGCAGCGGTTTCTTCGCGGTGTTCGAGGAGTTCGACGACTTCCTGGCTGGCCGCGGGTTCCATTTCGACGAGGATTTGCTCAGTGTGATCCTGGGACAGGTCGCCGAGGAGGTCAGCGGCGGCGTCGGGATCCATTTCCTCGACGATGTCGGCGGCGCGTTCGGAATCGAGCGATTCGACAATCGACTTCTGGAAGCGTGGTTCGAGTTCTTCCAGCGTTTCGGCGGCTACATCTTCGTCGAGAGTGCGGAAGACGGCTTCGCGCTCGTTGGGGGCGAGGTCTTCGACAATGTCGGCGATGTCGGCGGGATGGAGCGTGGCCAGGCCGGTGTGCGCAATCTTGAGCTTGATGCGGCGAGCAGGATCGGTCTCGATCAGGTCGACGAAACTCCAGGGGATGGTGCGAGGAGGAATTCTCCGCACCAGAAGCTCAAGAGCGGCGCGAGGGGCCAGGCCGCGCAGCAGGCGGCGAATGGCGCCGCGAGCGCCGATATCAACGGAATGAACGCGCAGTACCGCATGGGAAATTCCGGCCTCCTTGGTGGTGTCCACCTGAAGGTCTACGTCATTGACGCGTACGACTTTGCGGCCATTGATGTCGATGACCTGCTGGTCAAGAAGATCGCGTTCGAGAAGGAACTGGCCTTCGGCGCCGTTGGCGGCGGGCCAGTCTGAAGGCTTGCTGGAGGTGTGGATGTTGGCGTCGATGCTGGTGACGGCGGAGAAGGGGAGAACGCGGTTGCCGGACCTGGTCTTAACGATGAAAGAGGCGATGCGGTCGCGGTCTTCCTGGGGAGCGAGGGTGACCTCGCGCACTCGTCCCATAGCCGCGCCGGAGGAGTCGTAGACCGTGGCGCCGAGAAGCTCGGAAAGAGGCAGCGTTGTCATCCGGGTTGAGGATAGCGGAATTTTGCGGAGGAGCGAAAGGAAATTGTGGGATGAGGGGAAGAAAATCTTTGGCCACGGATTTTCGCGGATTGACGCGGATAGGACGAAAGGACTAACAGACAAGGCACAGGGGATCACGGACGACTTAGCTCGGAGAAACTACCCTGTTCTCGGCGGACTTCTTCCAATCGCGCACGCCGTTCCACACGCCAATCAGGCTTGTGTCCATCCTTAGGATTGTAACTCGAATGAGGCCGGAGGTGAGTCTGCAAGCGAGTTACTTCAGCTTCACGAAGAGCAAAACGAAGATCGCCCAGATTCCAACTGTAACGGGAAACTGCACTACGGCGGCATCGCGCATGGTGCCTCCTCTGGGCAGCGCGTAGGTAAGCAGCATCATTGCCAGAGCGGTGAGTACGCCCAGGGCCAGTTTGCTTTTCCAGTTCATCGTGTAACCTCCCTCTTCCCTTTGTCCGGACTTAACTTCTTACAAATGAGGGAGTATACGCCCCAAAGGGCAGCTGAACAACTTCGTGCCGATAGCCACAAACGGGCGATCAGCATCTACCCCTATGGCCTGGTCATCTATGGCCTGGTCATCGTCAGACCGCCTCCGCCGCTGGTACAGGATCCATCCGCAAATCCGCCAATATTCTTTGCCTCGCTGCCGCTCAGTGATCCACCGGCGTTAAGTTGTGATCCGCCTTGTGTGTCGACTCGCGCGGATTAAAAGCAAGAATCAAACACCAGGGGGACGGAGGATAACAGGGTAAGGCGGCTCTTGGGTGATGTCCTAAACTAGGACACGGCCAGCTCGTGTGAAACTATCGTTTTCGGAATTCAGGCGTCATAATGTGGCGATCTGTCAAACTGGAGAATCCAATGGCGATTGACGTTCGTGGTTTAGCTCCGCTGCTTCAAGTCTTCGACATGCCGACGTCAATCAAGTTCTACTGCGACGGACTGGGCTTTCAGATCGCCGGCAACGATGGGAAGACCGCGCCGCATTTCGATTGGGTGCTGCTGCGGTTGAATGGCGCGGAACTCATGCTGAACACGGCGTACGAAGCGGACCAGCGGCCGCCGAAGCCCGATCCGGCGCGCATTGCGGTGCATTAAGGATACGGCGATTTATTTTGGATGTCCTGATGTGGACGGAGCTTATGCGCAGCTGCGGGAAAAGGGGATTAAAGCGAAGGAGCCGAAGGTTGCATCGTATGGGATGAAGCAGTTGTATCTCAACGATCCGGATGGGTACACGCTTTGCTTCCAGTGGCGGGCGGAGTAGGCGAGCGGCCGCCGTAGGGATATCAAAGCGGTTTCGTCGATTTCACGATGCGGTTGTGTTAGGGGGTTAGTCGTCCTTCGGGACTTGTTCTAACCTCTTTCACCTTTCCCATCCCTGAAGCGCTGCGCTAGTATCTGTCCCCTTCCGGGGTGCAGTATTCATCTTCGCGAAGAATTCGTTTCCACCTGTAATATTCCGGACGCCTCTGCGTCTTATATACAGGGGAACTGCGCGCAATCGATCCCCGTATAATCAGGTTTGCATGCGGCTCATCCTCGACATCTTTGGGCAGACCTTGCGGACGCTGTGGGGGCACAAGCTGCGGTCGTTTCTGACCATGTTTGGAATTGCCTGGGGAGTGTTTTCGCTGTTGCTGCTGGTTGGGCTGGGCGAGGGATTCCGGTCGGGCAACAAAAAAGAGTTCGATGAACTGGGCGAGAATGTGATGTTCATATGGTCGGGGCGGGCTCCGGCGATGCAGGGGAGTTTTACGGCGCTGCGGCAGTACTACCTGACGTACCGCGATTATCAGGACATTTTGCGCGAGTGCCGGAGTGTGGGGAAGGCGGCGCCGGTGATCCGGCGCAGCGATATCCGTGCGGTAAGCGATTTCTTTCAGGCCAGCGGAGGGATATTTGGCGTGCCGGCGATGTTCAACCAGATCCGCAATCTTCCGATGAAGGAAGGGCGCTGGCTGAACGATATGGACGACGCGCAGAAGCGGGCGGTGATTGTGCTGGGCGATGAGACGCGGCGGGTGCTGTTCCCAGGGAGGCCGTCGGTGGGAAGCACCATTCTGCTGAATGGTGTGCAGTTTGAGGTGATCGGAACGCTGCAACGGATTGGGCACGGCGACAATAGCAACCAGAACCTGCAGTGTTTTATACCGTTCAGCACGATGCGGGAATATTTCCGGCCTATCAACGTGGGAGAGGCGCAAGACGTCATTTCGGTGATCAACTATCAACCGAGGACGCGGGCGCTGCATGAGGCGGCGCAACTGGAAGTGCATAAAGTGATTGCACGGAATCACGGCTTTGATGCGAACAATCCGGATTCGTTCGACGAGTGGGACACCGTCAATACCGTGGATCAGATCGGAAAGCTGTTCGACGCGATGAACGATTTTCTGGGAAGCGTGGGGCTGGTGACGCTGGCGCTGGGCGCGATTGGAATCATCAACATTATGCTGGTGGCAGTGGCTGACCGCACGCAGGAAATTGGATTGCGCAAGGCGCTGGGAGCGACGCATGCCAGCATTATGTTTCAGTTTTTTGTCGAGGGCGCGTTTCTCACGCTGATGAGTGGAGGGATTGGAATAGCGGCGGCGGCAGGAGTGATGACGGCGTTTTCGGGAGTGCCGCTGGGAGAGGGATTCGATCCTCCACGACTGGTGGCGCGGACGGCGGCTTTGGCCGTGGTTTCGCTGGCGGTGGCGGGAGTGGTGGCGGGATTGTATCCGGCGCGGCGGGCTGCGATGCTGCAACCGGTGGAGGCGCTGAGAAAAGAGTAGAGAGTAGCTAGTTCAAAGTAGCCAGTACCTAGCACCTGGAAAACAATCTTGCCGTGGATTTGCACGGATGACACGGATCAAAAACCAAACCTTCACCGCAGAGGGCACGGGGATCACAGGGTAGATCGAAACTGGGGCCTCTCGCTAAGAGCTAAAGGCTAAAAGCTAAAAGCTGATTTTATGCATCGAGATTTATTGCAGCAGGCGTTTTCGGCGATGCGGCATGACTTGCGCAAGACCGTGCTCACCATGGCAGGGATGGCGTGGGGGATTGCGACCGTGGTGTTGCTGCTGGCGTATGGGAACGGATTTGCGGGGGCGATCCAGAATATTTTTGAGAGTTTTGGAGCCACGGCGGTGGGTATATTCCCCGGACGAACGTCGCAGCAGGCGGGAGGAAACAAGGCGGGAGTGCAGATTCGTTTTACGGGGGACGATCTGGAATTGCTGCGCAATAATGTGCCGTTGTGCAAGCATGTCGCGCGCATGTCACAGAAAGACTCCACGGTGCAGAATGCGAATCGATCGTTCACTATGCCGGTGCTGGGGCTGGATCCTTCGATCCAGCCAATTTGGGCGTTGGAGATCGATGAAGGCCGGTTCATCGACGATGCAGACAATGACCGGCATGCGCTGGTGGCGGCGATTGGGTCGGAGGCGAAGGATAAATTGTTTTCCGGCATGCGGGCGGTGGGCGACGATATCCGCGTGAACGGTGTGGAGTTTCAGGTGGTGGGAGTCGTCAAAGCGCGCATGCAGGAGGGGAACGACGATGACAACCGCACTATCTACATTCCTTATAACTCGATGGACGTGGTGAAGGATAACCACTATCTGGACGGAATCTGGATGGATTCGCAAGGGCTGAATCACGAAAAGCTTGACCGGACGGTGCGCGAAACGCTGGCGGCGGCGCATGGATTTAAGAGTACCGACGAGCGGGCAGTATTTGTGTTTGACGCGCAGAAACAACTGGCGCAGTTTGGCATTATTTCGCTGGCGCTGAAAGTGCTGCTGGCGTTTGTCGGGACGGTCACGCTGGGAATTGGCGGCGTGGGACTGATGAATATCATGTTGGTGTCGGTGACACAACGCACGCGGGAGATTGGAGTGGAGAAGGCGTTGGGAGCACGGCGGCGGGATATTCTGTTTCAGTTTTTGGCGGAAGCGATGGTGATCACGGCGGTGGGAGGAATGCTCGGAATTGTGTTGTCGTACATCGTGTCTGTCTCCGTGGGGCGGTTGACGTTTTACAGCGCGATGGCGAAGCATGCGGAGGCCGCGGACATCCGGCTGATTGTGTCCCCGATGATTCTGCTGGTGTCGACGGGAATTCTGGCGGTGGTGGGCGTGGTGAGCGGTATGGTGCCGGCGATGCGGGCGGCGGGGCTGGATCCGATTGAGGCGCTGAGGTATGAGTAGGAGCAGTTGCCAGCCGCCGGTTGCGAGTTGCCAGTGAACAGCAAGAAAACCTTTACCGCAGAGGACACGGGTTACACAGGGTGAACCTAGTGACGTCATCGGATGACATTTTAGATTTGGTTCCGCCTAAGGCGGATGTGCGCTTTGCCTACGGCAGCGATGCGAATCAGTTTGTGGATTTGCGGCTGCCCGAGGGCAAGGGGCCGCATGCGCTGGCTGTCGTTATTCATGGAGGATTCTGGCGGGCGAAATATGACTTGGGATATGCGGGGCATCTGTGCGCGGCGCTGACGGCGAATGGGATCGCGACGGCGAATCTGGAGTACCGGCGGGTGGGGAATGCTGGCGGAGGATGGCCGGGGACATTTGCCGATGTGCGGACTGGGTATCAGTTTCTGCTGCAGAATTCGCAGAAGTATGGCTTCGACGCGCGACGAGTTCTCGCGATTGGGCACTCGGCCGGAGGTCAACTTGGGCTTTGCCTGGCGGCGCATGAATCCGGCGTGAAGGCAGTGGTGTCGCTGGCGGGCGTGGTGGATTTGCAGCGGGCCTACGCTTTGCATTTGAGTAACGACGCGGTGGTCGAATTTCTGGGCGGGACTCAGACCGAGGTTAGAGACCACTATCGGGAGGCAGATCCGATGTGGCTGACGATTGCGGCGCGGCAGTGGCTGGTGCATGGGGCGAAAGACGATACGGTGCCGCTGGCGTTCAGCCGTGATTATGTTGCCGCCAAGCAGAAGGTGAAGGAAGATGCGCGGCTGGTGGAGATTGCAGGGGCTGGACACTTTGATGTGGTAGATCCGCGGGCTGGGGCTTGGAAGGAAGTGGAGAGAGTGGCGATGGAGGCGGTGGTGTGAAACGGCGCTCCATCTCCGCAGGGCTCTAGATTTGGTCTTGGCCTATCCTCTCCATTAGCAGACCCATATGCCCTCAGGCAACACTAGGGCCGCACCGACTCCAATAGCATCCAGAGCATACGAACATAGAGTGCCGAACGCTATGTATTTCCACATGCGTGCTCGATCATGCAGACCCCGGTCGAAGAAAATCCAGATCAGTAAACACCATTCTGCTACGCGAACTGGCAAGAGGAAAATGTAGTAGAGACCGCCATAGCTGTCTCCAACGAACTTCCCCAGAAGAAAAATCCAGAGGCTTCCGTAAAGAAGACCGGCGGCAATCCCAATCCCGGTGCGAGTCAGCCCTGCACTCCAGACATTAGGTTTGCTCGACCCACGCAGCCCATATCCGTTCTTCAAGATGACCGATGCGGCGGTGTAGCCAGCAGCTTTTACGGCCGCAAAGTAAGCAAATCCTATTGGTTCCGGACCCACGGGCATGTATCTCTCCCTTGTTGTCGATAGCATGACCTTAACTGGTTGATCGAGCCCGTATCGCCTTTTCTGTCTCTATTGCCTGCTGGCGAACGTCGTTGGAGATATCCGGGAGATCGCGCTCGTAGGGGCGAATGGCGGGAAGATCGTCGAACTGGCCGATGAGGTAAAGGGCGCGCAGAGCTTCCCAGACTTGTTCGTGCGCCGGATCGATCACGGCTACTTCCGCGCCTGCCGGCAGATTTGCGCCGGTGCCAACTACCGAGCGAATGCGTCCGGGAATCGGAGAGCGAATTTCCGCAACTTGCTCGTGTCCGTATTGCAGTTTGGCGATCAAGCCGCCCTGGTGGATCGCGGTGCCGGGACGATCGGCGTCCAGAATGCGGCCAGAGTCCGGCGCGGTGAGTTGTGCCGGTTGTAGAAGCGCAAGAATTTGTGGGCGGCCGGTGGCATCTCCGAAGCGGACCAGCGACAACGCGGCATTGCCGCGGACCATTTGCGAGGGGTCGTTCAGCATCTTCAGCAAAGTTTCGTGAAAACCTGAGCTGGTGGTGTCCTGGCCCATAACCCAGGCGTCGGTGTTGCGGACTTCTTCGACGGGATCGGCGGCCAGGCCCACCAGGTCTGGATACCATTGTTTGGCGGCGGCATCGTGGCGCGTGATGCGCTCGCCCACCTGCACCAGCGCCTGCTGAATGTGCCGCGGCTTTTTCGTGTCGTGCAGGTATTCGGTGAGTTGCGTATCGGAAAGCTTGCGGCCGAACCAAGTGTTCCACCAGAAGAGGAATGGCATCAGGCAGATAAGCCATGCGGTGAGGAAGAAGAGAAGCTTCTGGGTGCGGGACATGCCGGGCTTGGGCCGAGGCTGCAAAACGGCGCAGCCGTCAGGCGCGGTTGGAGAATCAGAAATCGGGGCCGGCGTAGACTCAGATCGTGTAGACATGGAATGCAGTAGTGAGATCAGTCTATTACATCTGCGTCGAGCACGCGCTCTTGCTCCAGATAGTGCGAGACGGCGTATTGGGCGAGGAGCGGCGTCAGGAGCGTGATTTCTGCGCCGATCCATTCGCCCTTGGCGTGCGGAGCGTCGGCGGCGTGGTTGCAGCGGCCGCCGCTGCCGAATTGCGGGCCGAAGTCGGCGCTTTGGATCTGGTCGAACTGCTTGATCTCACGCCAGGCTTCGTCGGCTATGGTGCCGGAGACGTCGATTTTTAGTCTCACGATCGACATAGAATCAAAATCTACCACGGAGGTACGGAGTCACGGAGAAGAACAAAACAAGTCTTAGATTTTCTCCGTGGCTCCGCGGTGAACTAGCTGTGCGGAAACCATTGGTAGAGCATGAAGTAGACCAGCACACCGGTTACGCTGACGTACATCCAGAGCGGGAAGGTCCAGCGGGCGATGGCGCGATGACGATCATAGCGCGCACGCAGGCCCCGGCTCAACGTGATAATTACCATAGGCACGATCACGATGGCGAGGATGACGTGGGGAATCAGCACAACCAGATAAATTACATGCCACATGTGCGGGCCCAGAAAACGAATGTCACCAACGTGCGCGTGGAAGTAAACATAGCAGGCCAGGAAAACTGCGGACGAGATGACGGCGGCGATCATACAGGCGCGATGCGCGGCAATGCGGTTGCGGGAAATCAGGTAGCGTCCGGTGCCGAGCAATACCGCGCTGGCTCCGTTCAGGCTTGCAATCAGGGCAGGGAAGTAGGCGTATTGTTCAGTGATCATATTTTGAGCGGTCAGGCAGTCGGCTTGGTGGTGCGGCGGTTGGCCATGAGGAATGCGAGTCCGAACATGGCCAGGGAAAACAAAAGCAAGGTAGCCATCGAGTGGGGCAGCGGGAACGGCGACTCCATCGCCGGATAGAGCAGTACGCGTAGCGCCTCCACGCCGTAGGTTAGCGGATTCATGTACATCACCACCCGAAGCCAGCCGGAGGCGCGGCTTATGGGAAACATTGTGCCCGACAGCAGCCATAGCGGAATCAAAAACAGATTGATGATGCCGTGGAAGGCCTGCGTAGAATCCATGGGCCAAGCGATGGCGAAGCCAAGGGCAGTCAAAGCGAACGAGACTAAAAATACCACCACCGCGGTCAGTAACACCTGCGGCAGATTGAGATGGACGCCGGCGAAGGGGGCGAAGATCAGGAAGATCATCCCCTGAATTGCGGCGAGCGTTGTGCCCCCGAGAACTTTGCCCAGCACGATGGCTGAACGCGGCACGGGCGCGACCATCACCGAAAGCAGAAATCCTTCTTTGCGATCTTCAATGAGCGACATCATGGCGAAGATCGAAGTGAAGAGGACGATCATGATCAGCGCGCCGGGGTAGAAATAATCCAGATAGTTCTGCTGTCCCTGGCCTCCGCCTGCGCGGAACGACGTGCCGAATCCGGAGCCGATCACCACCCAGAACACCAGCGGAGAGGCGAGCACTCCGATCACGCGCGACTTTTGCCGGTAGAAGCGAACAATCTCGCGCCACCACAGCGTAAATGCGGGCAGCGACACGCCCGCGGATGCTGGAGCGACGGTTCTCGATAGAGTGGCAGTTTGAGTGGCCACGCTAGCTCGCTTTCGCTGCCGGTGCTTTTGCTACAGGCACCGCGGCTTTCTTTTTAGCGATCAGGCCCATGTCACGCACTTCCCAATAAGCATTGAGCATGAAAACCCCCGAGAGCGTGAGCAGGATCAGGCTCATGAAAAGGCCGTCGACGGTGGTGATCATACCGTTCATCAGCGTCCCTACGACCCCCAGCAAGGGAAGGATGCCGAGCACGAGAGAAATAGCAAGCATCATAGGTCGCAAGTTACCTCCGGTGATCTTTTGAACTAGACTGCGCGTCTTCGTTATTGCCGTTACTTTCGCTCCAAAACTTGTGCCCGGTGCGGCGGATGAAGACGTCTTCGAGGGCGGGCTTGCTTACGGAAATCGCCTCGATCTCTCCGGGGAACGCTTCCACCACTTCGGTGACGAAGCGGTGCGCGCCCTCGCGTTCCATGCGCACTTGATTTTCGAGGACAGTCGTCTCCACATGAAAGCGCGCGCGAATGCGCTCGGCCAACAATCCCGCATCGTGCGCGGCCTCGAGCAATACTACGTCGCCACCGATCTCACTTTTCAATTCCGCGGGCGTGCCGAGAGCCACAAGATTGCCTTCATTCATGATCGCCAGGCGGTCACAGCGCTCGGCTTCTTCCATCAGATGAGTGGTGACCAGCACGGAAACATGTTCTTCATCGCGCAGAATTGCCAGGTATTGCCACAGATCGCGGCGTGCGCCGGGATCGAGACCGGTAGTTGGTTCATCGAGCAGCAGCACGCCGGGATGATGCAACAATCCTTTAGCCAACTCGATGCGGCGCTGCATTCCTCCAGAAAAGGTCTCGACGAGTTCTTGTGCACGATCGGCCAAGCCGACGCGCGAGAGGATTTCCTCAATCCGCTGCTTTAGCGCTTTGCCGCGCAGACCGTAAAGATGTCCTTGATGCCAGAGGTTCTCGTACGCGGTGAGCTTCTTGTCGATGCTTTGCGCCTGAAAGACCACTCCGATCTGGTGCCGCAATCGGGCTGGCTCTTGCGCGGCGTCGCAACCCATAATGGTGGCGCGGCCGGCGGTGGGAAGCATCAGCGTGGAAAGGATCCGGAAGAGGGTGGTCTTGCCGCTGCCGTTCGGGCCCAGCAAGCCAAACAATTCGGCGGGGCGAACGTCGAACGAAATGCCGTTGAGAGCAGTGCGGTCGCCGTAGCGATGCACCAGACTCTCGACGGAAATGATGGAGTGAAGAGAAGGAAGCGTCTCTTCCGGAGCGGCGTCGGCGATAGCGGAAAGTTTCGAAACCAAGGTATTCCTGAATGAGTCCAATACCAGTTTACGGCATGTCGAACCAAAGCGGGGAGTCAGTTATGCGGTGGAAACATCCTGCTGCGCCTGGGGTACGCGTTCTTCAAACGCGACTGGAACATGCCGCCAGACCTGAATGGCTAAGACAACCGTAGTCGCCAGCAGCAGCGCTCCGACGGCGACGTGGGCTACGGTGGATACAACCATGGGCAGTTCGGGTTGCACTGCATTGCGACCCCAAGCCACGCGAGTCAAGAAGGCGGTAAAGCCGAGGCAGAGCTGCGTGATCAGAAGCGAGAGCAGTACGATGGCCGGACGCCGCACGGCCTCCACATTCGAATAGACCGCGATCGCCCGTATGGCGGTCCAAGCCAGCACGAACGATACGATCACGGCATGCAACACATGCGGCCACCAGCTCAAGCTGTGATGACGGAACATCGCCCCTAGAATTAACTGGACGTAGAGCACAAAAATCGAGAGAAGCGTTAGGGTGAAGAGGCTGGGACGCCGCTGGTCGAACTCGACTGGCGGTTGCTCTTCAATCCACTTCCTGCCGGTGAAGAGGGCAATCGCCACCGCGATGCAGAAAAAAGTTTGTGCAAGCGCCGCATGCGCCGATGAAACCGCTGGGGGCAAATAGAACAGAACTGTAATGCCGCCAAGGATTCCCTGCGCGATCACGGTTCCTACCGCCGCAAGGGTCAAGAACCGCAGCCAGCGGCGTTTCTCGACTCGCCAAGTCCAGACCGCCAGGATGATGGTCAGAAGTCCTGCAACTTGAGCGATCATGCGATGCGTGTGTTCAAACCTCACACCGCCAACCAGTTTCGGAATCTTGTACCAGGAACCGAATGAAGTGGGCCAGTCCGGAACCGAGAGGCCGGCGTCGTTGCTGGTGACCAGAGCTCCGGCAACAATAAGAAGGAAAGTCCATCCGGCAAGCAAGCAAGCGAGCCGATGGTGCCCGCGATTAAAAGTTGTCGCGATCGCTTTCAGAGAGTGCCCCTTGAATCTATCGGTCTTGAGAGAGGCAGAGCAGGTTGCACGGTGAAGCCGAACCTGCTCCGCCCACCCGACATGTTATCAAACGGCGTGGCTACTCAGCCTTGAAGGTTTGATCGACCGTCTTTGAGTCTTTGGGAGCGACCGTGATCTTCTGGGTCTGCTCGCCAAGTTTCTCGTGGACGAAGGCGATGGTGTAATCCCCCGGTGGCAGGCCTTTGATTTCATATTTTCCGCTCTTGTCGGTAACGGCGTAGAACGGGGTCTTGACCACGTTGATGTACATCTTCATCCACGGGTGCTGGTTGCACTTCACCGGAAGCATGATTTCTTCGCGGGCGAAGTTTTTCTCGATGGGAGCGGCCGCCGGTGGCTGTGATTCGTTCCATTCGCGGTTGTCTTTCGGCGTGGGATGGATGTTGTGCGTGGTCTGGTCGTCGTTCTTAATCTGCACCGTCTGGCCAGCCATTACGCCCAGCACGTGCGGATGATATTTGCAGCCGCTCTGGTCGAGAACGACTGGGTCTTTGGGAACGTCGAACGTGCGGCTACCGAGCCCGTCTTTGATGTAGACGAAAACATTGGCGAGGTTGCCGTTATCGGCCACAACTGCCTCAGCCTCGTTGGTGCCTTTGCAGGCCGGATCCTGGCTCATGTCGATCTTTGCAGGCTTCGGAGCAACCCCGCCCATTTTTGCCTGGCCGCTCACGGTCCCGACGGTTGCGGGATCGATGGGCGTGGCCGAGGGTGCGGGTGTGGCTTCCTTCTGCTCCATTTTGTTGCTCTCCTGATCGGAGCCCTTTTTGTTGCAAGCCGACGTTACGAGCAACGCGCTCAATGCCAGCACGCCGACTGAAATTATCCAAACCGCTTTTTTATTCATGATGTCGCCTTTCTTGTAGTGGTTGAAAGTAATCGAAAAACTGCCGGGCGCTGCCCTGAATCGGGATGCGCCTTCAGCCAAACTGTCCATTCTACCGCGAGCCGCCGCTGACTGCCGCATGTGACTGTGTTGCAGCCTGCTTGCGATTGGTTTGCTGGCGAATGCTCGCCGTCTTCGCCCGTGGCATGGACGATGCTACTTTCCGTTGTTCTTCCGGCGTCAACTGGAAGATGTAATCGGTCAGCAGCTTGCGATGATCCCCGTCATAACCCTGGAACGATGGCGGAGTCGGTCCGGCAAACACCCACTGATTGTTCTGCTGCTTGAATAATCCCGAGGGCATCGACGTTCCCGGACTGATGGCCTGCGGATCGGTGATCCAGCGCTCCACCCAGTCCGGCTTCAGGCGTTCTTTTGCCAGCAGGAAATTCGGCGCGGTGGCGATCTTGTCATGCGCGGGATCTCCGGTGGCATGGCACTTCAAGCATGGGGCCGCAGTGCTTGAGAACAGGCTGCGGGCCATATCGTTTTCTTTTGTCGAGAGCACCGGCACTTGCTCCGGAATGTAGGGCAGCGGCTGCTGCGACAGTGCCTGAAAGAATCGCACCAGCTTGCGCAGTTCGTTGTCGGAGAAGGAGAACGTGGGCATGCGTACTTTCAAATAAGGGCGCACGCCGTTGCGGTTTGTGTCTGTCGTGCTCAGAGCGGGATTTGCCAGGAACTTGCGGAGCCATTCAGGGTCGACGCGCGCGCCTTCGGTCAACAGCTTGGGAGGCAGTTGCTCCTGATTGTCCTGATACTGAGGCAATCCCATCAGAATAGTTTTCTGACCGGGGATGAACTGGTGACACCCCATGCAGTTGTATTTCTTGACGATCCACCAGCCGTCCTGAATGTCGTGCCGCGCGTCGCCCGGCTTGAATTGATAACTTGCGGGTAGGGAGGTCTCTTCGCTTCCCAGCAGGAAGGTTGTGAGATCGCGCACCTGATCTTTCGTGAGGTGCACGTTGGGCATGCGAAGAGCTTCAGTCTCGCCTTTCACCTTGCCCTGGTCGTAGACGTTGGGCTCGGCGAGTTTGTGCTCGAAGAATCCTTTGTGGTCGTACCAGGGTTCGGTCGCGGGACCATCGGGGAGGCGAGCCAGATCTTCTTTATCTTTAATTGGCTCGGCGCCTTTACCGCCGCGTTGCGCGGTCTCGGTGAAGAGTGCGAAGTCGAGTCGCTCGATCGGTTTGCTACCTTCGAAGGTAAGCTCTGTGCCGATGCGGCCTTCGTCCTCGAAGCCTGCGATTTCATGGCAGCCGGAGCATCCGAAATGACGAACCCACTTTTTGCCCTCGGCTTTCAAATTTGGATCATCCATGAAAGAGGCATCTGCGTAGGACGAGGGCTCCTGCTTTTTCTGCGTCATCAGATACGTGGCGATGTCCTCCGCGTCTTCCGGTGCGAGACGCAAGCTGGGCATCACCGTCATGTTCTGCACTTGCAGTTCGTGGCCGTCATTGGGGCACTGGCTGTGGTCGAGATCGAACTTATAAGGAAGGCCCTTTTTCGCGTAGTCTTCCGGGCCGATATCTTTTTTTTCGTAGGGGCAGTAGGGACGCGTGCGCTCCCGGGCATTGTGGATCCAGCGCACTAAGTAATCGTAATTTGCTTTCTCTCCGACTCGGGTGAGATTTGCGGCGAACGTCCCGCCCTGCATCTGATCGCCTTCGCCGATGGAGTGGCAGGCCATGCATCCGCGCGTCTCGAACAATTCTTTTCCATGCGCGGCATTGCCGGGCTTGTGCTTGGGTGGAGCATCGTTAAATCCAGACTGCCAGATGTAGGCCGAAATGGCCTGAATCTGATGATCGTTCAGCCGGAAGTTCGGCATCTTCGTAGTGGGACGAAAATCTGTGGGCTTCTTCAGCCAAACTGGAATCCAATTCTTATTCAGCTTCAGCCGGACATCTTTCAGGTTCGGCCCGACCTTCTTTTGGTCCTGCATCAGGCTGTGCGATTGGAAGTCGAGTTGCTGCAAACGCCCGTCCAGCTTGCTGTTTGCCACCCTCAAGTCAACTGCCTGGGTGTTCAGCTTGTTGGCCTCGTCGTTCGATTGCGCAGCATCGGCCTGCTTCATCAGATACGACGTCTGCTTTATGTTGTCTTTTTTCTGGGTTTCAATCTGCTTAATCTGCTGGCCGATCGAATTCAAATCTTCTGGTTCTTTGTCGTATCCCTCGTAGCGGTGGCAGCCCATGCAACCTCTTTGACGAAAGAGGTCTTTACCGCCGTTGATGGTTTCAAACTGCACGTCGCCGCTGGCGAGAACCATGTCGGCAGCGTGGCAATTCTGGCAACCCGCCTGCGCGTTTTCCTTGGGGAAGAGCGGCCAGAGCCAGTGTTCATAATTGCCGTGAGCTTTTTCCACGCTGGTGGTGGCGCGGCCGTTGCCTTGATGGCAGGGGGAGCAGCCGAATTTATCGGGATCGTGAATCTTTAACAACTCGGGTTCGGAATGGCTGCCGAACGCTGCAGCATATTCGTCGGGCTTCTTCTCGCCCTTCTCTGTCATTGCGGCCGGTGTGATTCTCAACGGCTCGCGCGCACCCATGTGGCAGGACTCGCAGCGGTCCACGATGTTCGCGTCGGCAACGTTGATCTGGACGATGGTCGGATCCCATTCTGCCGTCTTCTTCTTCAAGCCCTCGATCTGCTGTGGCGTCAGGTCGACCATGTGGTCGGAGACGTATTCATCCATCTTCGCCCTGGCCGCGGTGACCGGCTTCAGCACCTCGCCCAGTTCGAGGCTGAGTTTGGTGCGCTCGTCGCGAATCTCGTTGTACTTTTCTTCGAGCTGAGGAAAGGTGAATTTCTGTTTTGTGCCGTCGGGAAATTCGACGGTAGCCTGCTCGTTCTTGTACTTATCAATTTCCTTCTGCTTGCTGGCCTTTGCCGATGCGCTGCTACTGGTTTCGTATTCGTAGGTCAGCGCGTTCACGTACGCGCGGCGATCGGTGAAGACGCTCTGCACGGCGAGCAGGCGAGCGCTGGCGTCGTCGAGCTTTTTGCGAGCTTCCTCCGCCTGCGGCTTCGTATCTTGATAAACCTTTTGGTAAGCCTGCTTGAGCGCCACGAACTCGGGATTCTGTTCAACATCCTTTTCCGACTTCGCCGAATTCGACGAGGTTGAGTTCAGAAATGCGCTGTAGCGGGTTTTCCAATGTTCCTGGAAGGCTTTCCACGGCCGCTGCGTCCACGCCTCATCCCACAAGGCCCAGAACAACGTCGCCATCAGAATCACCGTCGCGACCAGGTAATACGCGGCGTACGATTTAGTCGTAATCGGGTCTTGCTCGAGGTTGGGTTGTTCAGGCACCGCGCTTCCTCCGGGAAATCTTTCGTTCGTAGCGAGGCTAAACGTTTCTACGTCGAGCACTCGCAGTGGCTATAGAGATCCTTCGACTCCGCAAGTCCTTCGCTTCGCGAAGCACCTGCTGCGCTCAGGATGACAAACCTAAACGTTGAACCAGGGCGTAATCCACACGTACTTGATGTGCCACATGAGCCGCAGAGCCATCTTCAGGGGCAGTGCGACCATGCTTAACAAGAGAAACTGCGTGAGCGAGAACTGCAGCAGGCTCATGCGTTTGAAATCCTTGCCCATGTAGCGGCGGAACAACGAGTAAACGATGAATCCGCCGAGCAGATAATAGCCACCTACAATGATGGCGCCGAAGATCGCTTTCGCCATGTTGGAAGTGATTCCAAAAATATCCGGCAGATCGCGGTTCACTTCATAGATGAGGCGGTTGTGATCCCAGGTTTGCCCCGGCCAAAACCACTGCCATCCAGGTCCTCTTATAAATGTTCCGATGATGATCATCGCGATCCACAGAATGATGAATCCGAATAAAAATGTGCCGATGGAAAACTTGCGCTGCTTCCATGTGTAGTAGCCGCTGCCCAGCGGGTTCGTGTCTATGTAAGGAATGACCATCAGACCAATGATGATCATCGTGGGCATGACGACGCCGGCGATCCAGGGATCGAAATAGACCAGCATCTCCTGCAGTCCCAGGAAATACCACGGGGCCTTGGCAGGATTCATGGTGAGGTTCGGATTTGCGGGCTCTTCCAGCGGCGCGTTCAGTGTGATGGACCAGACCATCAGAATGATGGTGACAATAATGGCGGCGAGAAATTCAATGCGCAGCAGGAAGGGCCAGACGTGGACCTCTTTTTGCCAGCCCGGCTTGAACGGCCAGGTCTTGCGGTGATGGATCTTGGCGAGGGCGGCGTCGCCTTCCAGTTGCTCGATCAGCAAATCATTGGCGTGCGCCTGCTTCCATGCCAGATAAATATAAAAAGCCAGCAGAGGGATCAAGCCAACGATCGGCACGTTGTCAGGAGCCGAGCAAATTTCCCAAAGTTGTCGCCAGTCCATAATTGTTCTCGGTATCAACTATTTAAAAGTCTTGTCATTCCGAACCAGGCGAAAGCCCGGTGAGGAATCTGCTGTTCTGCCTAATGTCGCTACTCTCCTGCCGCCTTCGGACCTCGTCTTGGCTTGTCCGCTTCCGCTTCCAGCATCACCGGCGCCGGCCCAGAGATCCCGCCGTCTTTTCTTACGCGCCAGAAATGCACGATCATCAGAATCGACGCGACAATTGGAATTCCGATGCAATGCCAGATGTAAGACCGCAGCAGCGCATTCGCGTCCACAATCGAGCCGCCCAGCAACCCGAAGCGCACATCGTTGTAGGGAGTCATGCCCAGCATCGATCCGAACGGGCCTTCATGCCCAAGCAGCGGAGTGGCACGGGCCATGTTGGTACCTACGGTGACGGCCCAGAATCCAAGCTGATCATCGGGCAGCAGATATCCGGTGAACGAAAGCAGCAGAGTAAAAACCAGCAATAGCACGCCGATGTTCCAGTTGAACTCGCGCGGCTTTTTGTACGAGCCGGTGAGAAAAACCCGGAACATGTGCAGCCACACACCGATTACCATCAAGTGCGCGGCCCAGCGGTGCATGTTACGCAGAATCTTTCCGAAGGGAACATCGTGCTCCAGATAGAGCACGTCGCGGAAAGCCTGTACCTTGCTGGGATGGTAGTAAAACATCAGCAGCACGCCGGTGTAGGTGAGGATGATGAATAGAAGAAACGTAATTCCGCCCATGCCCCAGGTGTAGCTATAACGCACCGCATCGCGATTGATCTTGGCGGGATGCAAATGCAGAAACACGTTGGAAAGCACGCCCAGCGCCCGGTTGCGAGGCGTGTCGTCGTGCTTGTGGCGGAAGATTGAAGTGTAAACCTGAGTCTTGGTGGGATCCTTCAGGCCCTCGATCTGCTCTTTCGCCTTGGTGGGGATGTCGACCTTCATCGCCTGGATGTCTTCTTTGACGCGGTCGACTAAACCCACTTTACCGTTCTTGTCGTTCGGGATATTTTCGTCAGCCATGATTGTCTCTTCGTATTCTTGCGAAAGCCTGCGGGACGCCGGCGCTACCTTACACTCCGGTCAAGAATGCTCCCGGATCGTTGAATTTGCTGGGCTGTCCTTTGGGCCATTGATACAGGCGCGACGTGTCGACAATGATTTGCCCGTCCGGCGCGAGTTCCACGTGAGCGCGATCCATGGGACGCGGCGCCGGTCCTTCAAAGTTAATGCCCTCACTGTCGTAACCGCTGCCGTGGCACGGACACTTGAATTTATTCTCGCTGGGCTTCCAGTCCGGTGTGCAACCGAGGTGAGTGCAGCGTGCGTAGATCACGAACACGCGGTCCGGTGTGCGATCGACCCAGATGCGGTATTTCTGCTGAAATTTGGTGTCAACTCCCAGCGCAAACTCCGACGGATATCCGATCTTGAAAACCGAATTCGGTTCGAAAAGAGTCCGAGGCAGGAAAAATCGGAAGAACGCAAGGAACCATGCAGTCAAAAATGCTGTAACGCCCACCCACACCAGCCGACGCCGCCTGCGGTCGATGTCAGTGTTCGACGGGCCGGACGAAGAAAGTCCGGCAGCCGCGGCCGCCTTCGACGTTCCCACCGCCGGCGTGCCCACATACTTCGTCGCATCCACCACGCCTGTGGCTGCGGGCTTAGCCGCTTCTGGATTCGGGGTGGGCTTACCGCCCTCCGGCTCCGCCATACGTCTTCCTCCTGTTCCTGCCTGCGTACCCAACAACTCTATTCCAGCTTGCCGCACGAATCTTGCTGTACGACGAAAATATTTACGCTACTTATCCAGCCATGAGTGCCGCATCCGCCGCGTGCCCAGCGTCCTGAAACGGTACGCTGGAATGAACCGTCTCCTCCATGGCTTGCAATACCAACTGCGACAACGCCGAAATAAATTTGGGAGAATCGTTCAGCCCCTCGCTCATCTCGAATTGCGTAATGCCCAACTGCCGTGCTTCTTCGCGCGCTTCGTGATTGATCTCGCTCAGCGTTTCCACATGATCGGAAACGAACGCCACAGGCACGATGCACACTTCCCGGATATTCTCTTCCGACAAATCATGCAAAGCCCGGTGCAGCGACGGTTGCAGCCACTTGCTCGCGCCAACCTTACTCTGATAGCACAGCCGGTGACGATTGCTCCATCCGCCGCGCTCCATCAGAAGCTGCACGGTTTCCTCAATATGCTGCTGGTAGGGGTCTCCCCTGGCAATCACCGACATTGGGACGCTATGCGCGCTGAAAACAATCTCGGCCCGCTCCGGTACCGGAAACCGCGCCAGCGCTTCTTCAATTTTTTCAATCACCGCGTCCAGGTACGCCGGGTGCCGGTAGAAACTTCGCACCCGATGAACCGGAGTATGATCGCGGAACAGCCGCTGCCACTCGTTCAAGCTCGATCCCGTGGTGGTTGAGGAATACTGCGGATACAACGGCAATAGCACCACTTGATCACACCCCGCAGCCAGTACTTGTGCGATGGCTTCGGCAGTGAAGGGATGCCAGTAGCGCATGGCTACGAAGCAGCGCGCATCCAGCCCTTGACGTCCCAACTGCGTCTCCAGCGCCAGCGCCTGGCGTTCCGTGAAGCGGCGGATGGGCGAACCTCCGCCGATGGTCGCGTAGTGGTGCTGCACTTTGCGCGCGCGCGTAGTCGAAATCAATTTGGCGAGTGGCTTGCGTCCGATGCGGGCGAATGGGAAGTCAATAATATCGGGGTCGCAGAAAAGGTTATAAAGGAAAGGTTCGATCGCAGCCAGCGTATCAGGCCCGCCCAGCTGAAACAGAACTACCCCCACACGGCGCGTTGTCTTCGCCATCCCCTGTGATTCCCCAGAACGGGCGAATTTACTCTCATCTGCGGCGAGAGTCAATGGCGGAATTGTTGAAAACCAAAACGGCTGCGGCTTTTGGGCTTCGGCCTTCAGCGAAACGCCTTAGTGTCGATTCTAAGAAGGCGCAATTGAAGGTTTTTCCTGAGGCCCGAAAGCCGAAGCCCGTAGCCCAGTTACGGCAGCCGCAACTCCCCGTGCTCCGGCACCACGACCTGCCGGCGTTCTCCCTCGTGCCAGTAAAGCACGCGAAGAACCTTGCGCACCTCGGGATCGGGGTCGCCGCCCATGCTCCGGTTATCAACTCTCACATAGAGTCTGCCATCTTGTTTCATGCTGCGCAGCAATTCCGTTACATCCACAAAATGCCCTGCGCCGCCGTAGAAAGCGCGCATAATGTGAAACTCCCGGTCATGCCACTCGTATCCCCGCTCCGGATCGAGGACCAGATTCACATGCGCATATTCGGGGAAACGGAATTCTTCGACTTGACCGTCCCAATGCCGGATTCGAATGAACAGCTCCTTGACGTGGCCCCGCGCCGGATCCACGCCTAAGTTCTGGTCGGTGACATCGAACCGCAACATTCCGTCGCGAACAAACGAACGTACTTGCGGAGTCACATCCATGCGGCGGTTGCCGGAGCCATATTCTGCCGCCACCAACTCGCCGCCCTGCGCCGATGCCGCGGTGGCGAGAAGAAATAAGCACGCCAATCCACCGATTGCACTTGCAAGCAACCTTGTTTTCATAGTGTCCCTTTCCCCAAGCTGAAATGGAGTTGCCTTCTGAGAAAGGTTAGTCGCGTGGCATTCGCTTTGTCCATCGAAGATATATCACGAAAGAGAAGGATATTTCAGGGACGAGTTAGCATTACGCAAGAGCGGTCTTCGCAGCATGCATTTCCTCGATCACCAAGTCGGCGAATTCCGAAGTTCCGGCTTTGCCGCCAACATCTTTGGTCAGCTTCTCTGGATGGCGATAGACCTTCTCCAGCGCATTGCGAATCAACGTGGATGCCTCGACCTCGCCGAGATGTCGCAGCATCAGGAGTCCTGAACGCAGCAGAGCAGTAGGATTGGCGAGATTTTTTCCGGCAATGTCAGGGGCCGAGCCGTGTACGGCTTCGAAAATCGCGCAATGATCGCCCAGGTTTGCGCTGGGAACGAATCCCAGGCCGCCGACAAAGGCCGCACACAAGTCGGAAATAATGTCGCCGTAAAGATTCTCCATTACCAGCATGTCGTACTGGTATGGGTTCATGACGAGCTGCATGCAAGTGTTGTCGACAATGTGCTCGCCGTAGGTGATCTCGGGAAATCCCTTGGCGACGGTGCGGCAGCAGCGCAGGAATAAGCCGTCCGAGAGCTTCATTATGTTGGCTTTGTGGATGGCGTGAATCTTCTTGCGCTGATTCTTGCGGGCATACTCAAAGGCAAATTTGGCGATCCGGGTCGAAGCTTTTTCCGTGATGATTTTAAGGCTCTCGACCACGCCTGGGACAACTTCATGTTCAAGCCCAGAATAGAGGCTCTCAGTGTTTTCGCGCACGACAATGAGGTCAACGTCAGGGTAGCGCGTAGGAATATGTGGCAGATTACGGATTGGGCGGAAGTTCGCGTACAACTCGAACTTCTGGCGCAGGGCCACGTTAATGCTGGAAAAGCCGCCGCCCACCGGTGTAGTGACCGGTCCCTTCAAACCGACGTGTGTACGCTCGATGGACTCGATCACTTCTTTGGGAATGTATTCGCCGTACTTCTCGAAGGCATCGGCGCCAACCTGGAACGACTCCCACTCAAACTTCACGCCCGTAGCTTCGAGGATCCGGACCGTGGCCTGGGTGACCTCAGGTCCAATGCCGTCGCCGGGGATTAGAGTTACTTTATGACTCATATGTCGGACGCTTTGATCATCCTTCCAATCGGAAATTAGTTTCAACAATCCTTGTTCGCGCTATTGCACAGTAAGCGCGAACGTGGACGTTTGCTGCAAGCTGCCGCCGCTGGCAGTAACCGTAACGGTCGATGTGGTGCTTTGCGACCCCAGAGGCGAACCGCCGCCACAGGCTGGCATCAGGGCCATGGCGAGCAGGGCAACGGCCAATACTGTGCAAGAACGCTTGCGCCCGCTCCAGCAACCCAGTCCAACCAGCAGAATCGCGGCGGGGAAGACCGGCAACAGGTAGAGGCGGTTGGCGCGAGCAGCCGCTGAGGCGGAAACCGTCAACGTGGTCGAGGCCACGCCGCCTGAGGGTGTCACTGTGGTCGGGGAGAAACTGCACGACGCCCCGGCAGGCAAGCCCGAGCAGCTGAACGTCACTGTGGAATTGAATCCGTCCTGTGGGGTCACCGATACGGTGAGCTTCCCGGTCTGTCCCGCGCTGATGCTGAGCGAAGGCGCCGAGAGCCCCATGGTGAAGGTAGGCGGCAGGTTAATGGTGTACGTGGCTGAAAAAACTGGGCTTGAGGTATATCCGGCGACCACGGCAATCGCTTCTATCGTCTCCGTCTGCGACACCGTGATCGGACCTGTGTATTGCGTCGAGTTCGTGGTGGGCGTGGTGCCATCGATAGTGTAGAAAATGGCAGCTCCCTGCGTCGCGTCGGAGAGGCTCACCGTTTGCACCGCCGTGTAGGTCCCTCCCGGAACCGAGGGCGCTGGCGTTGCAGCGTAGGGCAATATCTCTGTGCCCGTGACCGTTATCGCTGTGGGAGACGACAGCGCGTTTGTGGAGAGCGTCACCTGCTCGGTCAACCGCATTGAGCTCTGGTTTCCAAGGGGCTGCACGGGAGTGAAATCGATCGATAGGTAGCAGAAGGTGTTGGTTCCAGAAAGTGATTCGCCGTTCACACAGCTTTCCGAAAATCCGAGAGCCGACGGGTCCTCGGGAAAATCAGCCGGATAAGTTACGGTCGAGATATTCACCGGAACACTGCTGATGCTGATGACCTCCATCTGCTTCGGGCTGTCCGGGCTCTCCACTCCAACCGGCGTTGGCTGAAAACTCAAAGTGGGAGGATTGGCATACTCGATCTGATAAAGGCTTCTAACGCCCTGGACGTCGCCGACAATGACGACGTCTCCGGCCGCATCGGTGGCGAGGGCAAACGGGTAGATTGTGCCCAGCGACGGTACTGGCAACCCATAGGCAGCCGAGTTCGATTCAGAGATATAGGGGTTTGTGCCGACCGGATTGAAGAGGAAGAGATTCGCGCGTTCGTCGACCGTCAGCAGTGGAATCCCCCCGCTGCTGGACTGAAGCCCTCCCGTACTCACAATCGAGGGCGGTTGTGTGATGCCCGATGAATACTCGAAGGCGCCTACAAAATCTTCGGTCTGATTAAACTGGTTGATGCAGTCGATGCCGGATACGAAATAGAGATGACCGCTGCCATCCACACCCACGCTCATCTCGGTATTAAGTCCACCGGGAGGAGGACCGATGCCGCAAGTGTAGTTCGGAAGGAAGGTGGTGAGGTCGGGAGCGGGCAACTCCGTGGTGTCAATGTAAGTGCCGTCGGGTTGCAGCAGGGCGGCATAGAGACCGGCCCCGGTTGTGTTCTGACCGGTGAAGACGTAGACGTTGCCGATACCGTCGACCGCGAGGGCTTGGACCGAAGTGTAAATCGGAGACTGCTGGTACTGGCCGTTGAAAAGCGTTTCTTTGTAGACGATGTTGCTGAAGTTCACCTGACTCGTCCCGGCGTCGGCGATATAAACGTTTCCGGCACCGTCGATGCCGATGCCGAGCGGGTAATAGAAGCCGCTCGCCACCACGCTCTGGACGTAACCGCTAAGAGACGGAGTTTCCTTTAGCACCCGCCCCGACTGACTCGAACCGCTGGTCCCACTGTCGGCGATGTAGACGTTGCCACTGTCATCCATGGCAAGCGCTGTGGGCAAGCCGAGCAACGTTGCGGGAATGGGGGTGAATGGCGCGAGGTTGCCCAGGTTGAACGCAAGTTGCGGACCCACGCCGGTGCCTTGAAGATAGCCCGTCCCAATGACGTTGTTGCTCCCGTCCGCCAGCACGACTGCGCCGCTGCGCCCGCCTGCAAATTTCGGCATGAAAGCTACGTTTACCGTGCAGGAGGCGCCGGCCGAGTAAGGCGTGCCAACGGCGCACGTTCCGCCGCTGGCCTGGCTGTAATCGAGGTTGGTGGCGCCCTGGGTTACGACCGCAATACTCGCCAGTGTTCCGCCATTCGGGATGGTAATGGTTGCAGTCCCTGAGGTGCTGCTGCCGACGTTGACCGAGCCGAAACTTGTCTGCGCGCCAGCCCGTGGCGGCCGCACCACGGAGCCCAAGAACAGGACGAGGCCGCACAAGCAGGCAACGCGAATGCGGTGGATGCGCCCTCTAGCGGCGATCTGGGACGACTCTCGACGGCGCATACTCGCTCCCCCCGAAGACGACAGGCACCGGATGATTCTACCAAAGCGGTTGCGGCTCACCTTGTGCCGACTGGTTGGCAGGGAGCGATGGTCCGGTTGGAGTGAAAACGAATCAACGCACGTTGTCAGGCGCCCTTCACTTTGACCAAATCCCTAAGTTCGTTCATGAACTCATTCACATCTTTGAAATCCAGGTATACCGATGCAAAGCGCACGTACGCCACTTTGTCGTAGCGCCGTAATCGGTTCATGATGAGCTCGCCCAGTTCGCTGGTTTTGCGCTCGCGCTCTTGCGACTCGATCACGAACGACTCGGCCTCGTTCACAATCTGTTCCAGCTTGCTGATCGGAACGGGCCTTTTTTCGCAAGCACGCAAAAGGCCGTTCAAAACTTTCTGGCGGTCGAACTTTTCGCGGCGGCCGTCCTTTTTGACGACCATATACGGAATCTCGTCGATGCGCTCATACGTGGTGAAGCGCTTATTGCATTTCAGGCATTCGCGCCGCCGCCGGATCGACTCCGCTTCTTTACTCTCGCGCGAGTCCACCACTTTGTCTTCCGCAAATCCGCAAAAAGGACATTTCATGGCGCTGAAGGTGACCGAAAAATGAAGCTGACTTGTAATTGAATACTGGGGTTAATAAGGAAATTGTAACAGGCTAATACTCCGTGCCGCGCAGCCCGTACCAACGTAATAGACAGGAACCTGTGCTATGCCGGAGGCAGGCTGCTCTCCGCACCCTCTGCCTCATGACTTTCCTGCGACAACTTCCGCAGCGACAATCTTTCATGATGAGCCAAAGCTAGGCCCAAGGGCACGACGGCCACGAAAGTCACTAACCACAAGAGAATTCCGCAGCTTGCAGCCATCTCAGGGGGCACATCAAAGATGGCGGTGAGAGCTTTGATGGTAGCCACTTGCGATCCCCCGCCAATGCCAGGAAGTTGCAGCATCGAGCCGAAGATGCTCGCTCCCATCAACAACAGGACCTGAGGCCGAGTGATATCAAGAGCGTCGGTGCCGTAGGCATGGGTGACTTCCTGGTATGCAACTGCGATAACGAACCACATGGCGACCGAAACTAGGATGGACAATGCAAGAGATATGGGTCCGTGAACGATGCGCAACCCCGCCCCAAATTCGCGGATTCTCTCCGCTATGCGGTGGCCAAGATTAGCGGCTAAATGGCTGAAGCGGCTTTCCACCCACAAAGCGAGCGTTTCTCCACTGCGACTGACCACAATGGCCACAACCACCAGACCGGTAACCAGGCCCATGAGTACAAAGCCGCCGATGCGAAACTTGTGATAGTACTCCGGGTGAGGAATCGACTGCATGGCAGCGGGAAGAAAGAAGATAGCGCAAACCATCAAGAGGGTGAACGCGCCGAAATCAAAGATTCTCTCGACCGCCCAAACGCCCATCTGCGAGGAGAACGGAAGGTGCTCGCGCTTGGCGATCAGGTAAGGGCGAATGAGTTCCCCGGGACGACCGAGCAATGCCAAGCCTGTGAATCCGATCAGGGTGGGAGCTATCATTCCTGTGTATGAAGCCTTAGGCCGAACTGGCAGTAAAAAAATCTTCCACCGAATCGCCCTCAGCCCGTACGCAAAATAGATCCACAAGATGGCATGAAGCACATGAAACCAGCGAATTTGTTGACTCAGGTTGCGAAACTTCCCCCAATCGAACGCTTGCCATTCGCGAAATTGGAAGTAAACCAATGTGGCGAGCACGAGAAACACCACAGCACTCACCACGATGCGTTTTTTATCCATGAAGGGGAGCAGCCTCGCGCCGCGACCCTCGCTACGCGAAGCGGAAACGGCAGTTCCAAGGTAAATGAGTGCGAGTGGAGGGTCAAACGCAAGTGCGCGTATTTACGGTGAGAACTAGTTGCTGGCCGGCGTTGGAGCGCTTTTCGCCAGGGTCTGCGGGCTGGATTTTCGTGGTTTGGTCGTGGACGCCCCGTTTGTTTTACCTGTCGCCGTCTTCTTCGTAGCTGCCTCCGCGGCTTTTTTCGCAGCGATCTTCTTGTTGTAGTCCCGAACAATGCGCGCCACGTAGGCTTTGGTTTCGTAGTACGGAGGCACGCCACCGTATTGTTCAACGCGCTGCGGACCGGCATTATAGGCGGCGAGTGCCTTGATCAAATCAAAGTTGTAACGCTCCAGCAGTTCGCGCAAATAACGTGAGCCGCCATCCACGTTCGCTTCCGGATCGAAAATATTCCGCACGCCCAGTTGCGACGCCGTTTGCGGCATCAACTGCATAAGGCCTTGCGCGCCCTTGGGCGAGACGGCCCGCACATTGAAGCCGCTCTCGGCGCGGATCACACTGTTTACCAGATCGGGATCCAGATGGTAGGTGCCGCTGGCTGTTTTCACCACTTCGTTCAGATCCACAGCGGGCTTTGCGGCTTGAGCGAGGTTCTTCGATGTCGGCTGGACAGGAAGATGCTCGGCAGTTGGTGCAGCCGTCGTTTCCACCGGCAGCGATTCAAAGTGGTCAATCTCGGCGGTTGGGATGTCTACGAAACTAGAGTTGTCCGCGGTGGTGTACAGCCGTGTAATGATGCCGATGACCTGACGATGCTCATGACGTATCGAGAATCCATTGCGCAACACGGCGGAATCGGTCGCGAGACAGGAAAGCGTGGTCGCAGCGAATAGCGTGATCGCGGCCACCCATCTCACGATCTGGAATAGCTTCTTCATTCGGACCAAAATCAGACGCCGATGACTTCCGCTAGGGCCGCGGCTACACCGCACTGATCATTCCCCAAGGTTACGCTCCAGCCGCGCCCGCGCAGCTCCTCGCAGGCATTCCCCATGATAACCGGATGCCCGGCAAACTCAAGCATTTCCACGTCGTTGTGGTTGTCACCGATGGCCATGACCTGATCGCGACGAAAACCGCGATGCGCGGCCCAGCGCTCGAGCGCGTGACCTTTGGAGCAGCCCGTATTCAGCACATCGATCATGGAAAGATCGCGCGCTGGATATTCGGTGCGCAGCACGGTCACGCGGTTGTCCAGGCCGCTGGCCTCGAGCGTACGCAGAGCGTGGCTCATGTGCTCCATCGATCCGCAAAACATGGACTGCACGGGATCGACCGTCAGCGCATTCTCGATGGGGATAACGAACTCGATGTAGGCCATATTCTTCTCAAGCCAGCGGCGGATGCTGGCGCTCAAGTCGCCCAGGTGCTCCAGCACGATCGCGCCTTTGGTTTCCTTGTCGAATGTAAGAACGGTGTTGCCGCGGAACTCTTGCATGGCGCCGACTAACTCGCGGCAGACCTCGCGGGGCATCAGGTCACGATGGAAAGTCTCTCCGGCGAGCGAACGGGTTACGGCGCCATTCGAGCTGATCAGCCAGAGATCGAAACCGAGTTGTTGAGCGATAGGCAAGGCGAAAGTGTGCCTGCGGCCTGTCACCAATACGATTTCGATGCCCGCCGCATGTGCTCTACGCAGTGCCCCGAGGTCGTCTTCAGAAATCTGAAACTGGGGATTGAGCAGCGTACCGTCGATATCGAGGGCGAGAAGGCGGATGGAATTCGTGAAGGGCTTGACCACTCATAAGTCTAGCATCTGGCCTGAACCGAACTTAGGTTCGAGATGCAACCCTGCTGGTTCAGAACAATAGTTTGGAAAAAAGCAACTTTTACCGGGCAGACGGGTTCTGATCCGCAAGCCCCCTTGCGGGCCGCCTTGAAGTTGTAGCCACTCAGCTTGAGGAGGATTCCATGCCGCACCGCAACCTACTGACAATCTCCTTCGCCGCAATCCTGATTTTCCAAACTCTCGGGTGCGGAACGTCAGGCTCCTCCAACCGCGTGCTCCAATCGATCGCGGTTACTCCTGCCACAGCCGATGCACAAAACTCAAACGGCCAGGTGCAATTTACTGCGACCGGGGCCTTCAGCAAATCGCCGTCGCCTGCACCGGTAACCTTTGCCGCTCCCTACTCGGGCAGCTGGTCGGCTGATCCCACAATGGCAACTCTTGTGGGAACGGGCACTGGAACCGCCACGTTTCAATGCGTGGCCGGCACATCGGGCGTTGTGGCGATCAAGGCCACCGCATCCACCAATGCCGCTACGGGAACCGGGGCCACTAGCACCGCTGTCTCGGGCACAGCGAGCCTCACCTGTCCTTAAAGTGAACTTGCAGGAATCGCATTGTCGTTACCAACTTAGCGCACTGACGAAGCCGCGGATTTCCCGTCCACAGTCGCGATGCGATCCCATGTTATATTCCGCTGTGCATGGGATCGCTTCTCTTTTTTCTCGGCGGCTGGGGATTTGCGCTGCAGGCAGTAGCGATTGTGCATTTTATCCGCCGGCGTCCAGATACGTATTGGATATTTGTCATCCTGTTTCTGGGATGGGTGGGCGCGCTGATTTATATTGTCGCCGAAGTGATTCCGGATGCCGGGTTGCTGCGAACGTCGTTTCAGGCATTTCCGCGGCGGCGGCGGATTCGCGAACTCGAGGCCGCAATTCTGGACAATCCTTCGGCAGGAAACTACGAAGAGTTGGGATTGCTTTATCTCGACAATCGCGATTTTGCCCAGGCCCGCGCTTGTTATGACCGTTCAATTTCGCAGCGGTCGGATTCGGTCGATCCGTTTTACCGGCGCGGCGTGGCTGAGATAGAGTTGGGAGATTTTGCCGCCGCAGTTCCGGATATAGAGCGCGCTGTTTTCGCCGATCCGAACTACGACTTTCATCGCGCTGTAGGATTGCTGGCGCACGCATACGCCGAGACCGGCAAAGCCGAAAAAGCCGATGCCCTGTTTCAACAGGCGACGAGGACTTCCACCAGTTCCGAGACTTACTACAACTACGCAGTTTTCCTGCAAGGGCAAGGACGCACCGACGAAGCGCGGCAGTGGGCGCAGAAAATTCTGGACCAGCGCCGCGCCATGCCGGGCTACCAGCGGCGGCGCGAGCGGGTATGGTTTCGCAAGGCGTACGCGCTGCTGGCCAGGTCGCGACTTTAGATCACAGATAGCAAATCTGAGATGTTACTCCCATGCGGACCGCGGTTCCCAGAAGTCAAATCCTTGGGACGTCCAATGACGAGCCTTTACGACAGCAGCGCGAAAATCGTGGCGACTCGATTGACGCTGCTGTTTTGCGTTTTCTTTCTGATCGCATGTGGCCTGGGCTATCCCGTGCTCAACCGGTTCGATCCGCGCCAAACCCCAGGTCTCTCCGACGTAAAGGACTATGCAGCGCTGGTCACTGGAACAACCGGCGTTGACAGCGGAGCAATGGGCTTCCGCCGCTTCCGCGTGCTGGTTCCATGGGTGGCCCGGCCTTTTTACCGGCTTGCCCATGGGAGATCCGGAAGCTGGGACCCGGTGATGTTTGGACTTCTGGTTGCCGACTCTCTGTTTATTGCGGGAACGGCGGTCCTCATTGTTGTTCTCGGTAGTGTTTCTGGCCAACCCGCTCTTGGTGGTTCCGCAGTGGGGTTGGTGGGCGCTCTGTTGTACCTGGTCAACTTCGCTGTCCCGAACCTTCGCCTGGTCGGATTGGTCGACGCCGGTGAAGGCTTTTTTCTGCTGGCATTGCTCTGGAGCTTGTTAGAGTTCGAACTATGGGCCGTGCCCATCATCGCCGTCTTGGGAGCGATCACCAAAGAATCGTTTATCCCATTCAGCATCGTGCTTACCGCCGTGTGGTGGCTATCAAGTCGGACTAATCGCAACGACGAAGATGGCAGCGTCAAGCACAAGCAGTTCAGAAATCGCTCGCCAGCTGCCGCAGCCGGTATCGTGATCAGTTGGGTATTCAGCCTTGCCGCGATGGTCGGATTGCAATGGGGAATCACTAGAAGTTTTGTGAATCCGCTGTGGTTTGGTCTTGCACTTCATCGCGGCGGGGGCTACACCTTCGTTGCTTCGCTGCACGATCACAATCTCTGGTACATCTTTTTATGGCTGCTGCCGACAGCCATTCCAAACCTCAAACGTTTTCCAAAATTGTGGCTCATCCCAATCGGTGCGACCTGCGCCATGGCGTTTGTTCTGAATGCATATTTCGGACCAGCGCCCGGAACCTTAGGCAGAGAGCTCTTCAGCATCGCGGGTCCAGTCCTTAGTCTGTCGTCGGCGTTGCTGCTACTGCGAATTACAAGCTAGCGCACATGATGTGTGTGGCCGGCCCGGCTGGATCTTGTAGATTCTCGCCGGAATTCTAAGACATCGGCCCATTCGATCTTGCTGTTTCCCAGTTCAGGAAATTCTGTTTACTATATAGGTACTAGTGGTATAACCCCCCTTCCCCTCGGTCTATTGGAATCATAGATTTAGCGCGAAAATGCAAAATAATATATTAGAATCAGCAACTTGCGGGCAAAATCTTGATTGCACGGGACTTAGCTTCGCGCTAAGTGCGAATCAATCGCCGGTCGGCACCGCTGCCGCGACCATCGTCCGATATTGGGGCTGTGGAGCGCAAGGTCAGATGTCACACGAGGGCTGTGGATATCTAGACCACCGTGCCACGAAACAGTCGTCGAATGCCAGCCGGCCAAGAACTAACAACCTGTAAACCCGTTTCCGGAAAAACCACGAGAAACGGGTCCGGCTGCTATTGAAGACCAACGGACACGCTGAAGACCGTGCCGTCCGCATTGGTTCCACCCTGGTAGGTCGTTCCGTAGAACTTACCATCGGTGCCCTGGACCAATCCCCCCTCCGGCATTGCACCGTCGGTGTCATTGAAATCGTGTAGCGTAGTCAACACTCCCGCCGGGGTGATTTGGAAGACGGTCCCGGAGTTGTAGGCTCCAAGCTGTGAAGTCGTTCCGTAGAAATTCCCATCGCTGCCTTGCACCACGCCCGCGACCGGAGCCCCACCGTAAGGCGTGTTAAAGCCGTACAATTCGGTGAACGCGCCTGCCGTTGTAATTTTGAAGACCATTCCATTCTGGTAGGTTCCGCCCTGTTGGGTCGTGCCATACAGGCTCCCGTCACTGGCTTGCAGCAGACCTCCCAGCGGATTGCCCTGGCCGTATTCGAATGTGTAGATGGTCGTCAGTTGGCCGTTAGGCGTGAGCCTGAAGATTGTGCCGGCATTCACCGTATATTCAGTCGTCGTGCCGTAAAAGTTCCCATCGCTGGCCTGCGTGAGTCCGGCATGAGGATACTGTCCGTCGCCGCAATTCGTTTTAGCGCAAAAGCTGTAAATGGTGTGCAGTTTTCCGGCGGCAGTTATTTCAAAGACGGTGCCCCAGCTATGCGCTCCACCGGCGTAGGTCGTGCCATAGAAGTTTCCATTGCTGGCCTGCATGAGCGGCGCTAGCGGGTTCGCGCCATCGGTGCAACCCGACTGAGCGCAAAAGTTGTAGAGCGTGTTCAACTTGCCAGTAGCGGTTATTTCAAAGACAGTGCCGTATCCGTAGGCGCCGCCGTTGGTGGTGGTTCCGTAGAATCTCCCATTTGACGCCAACAGCAGGCGATCCACCGGATACGATCCGTCCGGGCAGCCAGTCTGTGTGCAGAACCGGTGAAGGGTAGTCAGCTTGCCGGCGGGAGTTATTTCAAACACCGTGCCTATCTCCTTGCCCGAGGCTCTTGACGCGGTGCCATAGAAGTTCCCGTTCGCGCCCTGGACCAAGCCAGCTTGCGGATTGAAGCCATTGATCCCGTTAAAATTTATCAACGTGTTGAAGGTTTGGGCTGGTGACGCAATTACGGCAACGGCACAGAATGCAAAGGCGATGCAGGCCATTTTCAGCAGGCTGGTGTTTCTCATAAGTCTCCTCCGGAGTTGACGCCGGCGCGAAATTGAACTGTTCCCAGGCATGTTTGTTTGGTCGCAGTCTTCCGAGGGGGAATTCGGATCCTGCCCGCGACCGGAGAGAAGCTGAGTCCTGCCGGATGCGGGACGCTGCGGGGGAGAAAACGAGCGTCCATTATCCGCAGAGACGTAATGGGTTGTCAATCGATATTGCTCTCGCCGGATCAAGCACGTGCCAAACCCGATTCCAATTTTATGATGCTTGACGCGGCGCTGAAGCGCCGCCCTTCCGCGCTAATTACGGTCGTTGGTGTCGATACCGAAGCCGAGGATGGCGTTCACTTCAACTGGTTGTTGGCCGCGCATGGCGGGACGGAACTTCCAACTGGGAAGGGCGGCCATGATTTTCGCGGTCATGGCGGCGGGGCCGGGTTCGAGGACTTGCAGATGTTGCAGGTTGCCGGAAGCGTCCAGCGTGCATCTGATGACGAGGCGCGCGTGGGGAAGGTCGGCGGGAAGGTTGGTGCGCAGGCCTTGTGGACCGATCAGCGATCCAGCCTGACGATGCGCGGCGGGATTGGCTTCGGCGAACTGCATGACTGCGGTGCCGATTGGCGTATCCACGTAGACGGTGTAGTTGTCGCCGGGGAGCTTGCCATAGAAATCAAACGCGCCACCGGAGCGCGAGGTAGCAACGATGGTGATCGCCGGGCCTTCTTGCTTCTTGACCCCAGAGCGTCCGGGAAGAGTGGGCTCGTTGCTCCCGTCGGATCCAAAGCTGGGAAGATTCACGACGTTAGTGCTGCCGCCGCGAACGTCCACGCCGGGGACGGCGGGAATGCCGGTGGGTGCGTTGCCTGCGCCGCCGGGGCCGGGCGTGGGAGAAATTCCTCCGCGAGCGTTTATGTCGGAACCTACGCCGGTTCCGGTCTTGCCAGCGCCGCTGCCCGCTCCTGTTAAACCGCTGCCGGGGCCGTCGCCATGACCGATGCTTGTGCCTCCGCCGGAGCCGCCGAGGCCGGGCTTGTCTCCGCCTGAAGGCGACATGGCGAGCGAGCCCTTACCGCCGGTGCCGGGAAGTCCGACGGCGGAGCCGGGCTGCGAGGAAACAACAACTCCGGAACCGGGGTTCGTTCCGCCTTCGGCCTTGGGTGGGGCGAGCGCTGATCCTACGTCACCGGGTCCGCCAAGTCCAAAGCCTTTTCTGCCGGAGCCGGAGATTCCCGGACCTGAGCCGATCGAGGGGGGCGGCGGAACAACACCGCTGCCGAAACCTGTTCCGAGACCGGTGCCGTTACCCGACCCGGCTGGATTTCCCCCGCCTGCTGAACCTCGTCCCGTTCCTGAATTTGAAACTGAAGGAGGCGGAGCAATTACGCTTGAAGCTCCCAGAGAGGGAGCGAGGCCTCTTCCGCCGGCCGAGCCACCCGCCGCTCCTGAGCCCACCGACTTGCCGAGCGACGGCGGTGGCGGTACGACGTTGGCTGTGAGAGTTCCACCGGGTGCCCCCCAGGCGCTGCGGCCGGTTCCGGCCGATCCTGAGGAGACACTGGGCGGAGGTGGAACGACATTCGCGCCCAAGGCGCCGGCTGATCCAGTGTTGCGCGCGGTTCCCGAAGTATTTCCCGCCGAAGAGATCGTCGGCGGCGGCGGAACAACATCCTGCGTACCGAAAAGTTTGCCGATAATGCTGCTCACCAGGGAGGGGTTACCCGACGGCGCCGGTGGCGGCGGAATCACGGCTCTTGAAGGATCGGCGATGCTGCCGCTCTCCAGGCGGCGCAAGTCGCGGGACGAATCCGGCGAAGGCGGCGGCGCAATGACGGAAGGCGCGGGCATCGTAAGTCTCGCAGTGCGCGAACTGTCGCGCTCCGGCGCGGAAACCGGGGGCGGCACGACGGCGATGTTGTTCATCTGCACGCGCGACGGCGAAACCTCGCGGTTCACAGCCGTGGGCGCAGGTCCAATTACGCTGGCAGAGAGAACGGGAGCGTAACGCGACTGGCTGCGGGAAACCTGGGTGGACGCGGGAGCAATTACATCGGGATTCAAAGTATGCGCGACTAAGGCCCGATCACGGGAGACACTGGGAGCGGGCGCGATGACGTTGGGCTCCAGATGCGGCATGTATAGAGTGTGCTCGGAGCGAACGCTGGGCGCGGGCGGCACCACGGTTGCGTCGAGAACCGGAGCGGTGCGCGAGGTGGAAGCTGCGCTGGGTGCCGGCGGCACAACGGAATTGAGCGACGGAGCGCCGCGCGATTGGTCGCGAGTTACATTCACGTTCGCGGGCGCAATCACGTTGGCGGGAAGACTGGGAGCAGTGAGCGAAGAGCGTAAGCCCTCAGCTGGTGGCGGCCCGGGATCCTTCTTGGGCACCGCGAGGAGATTCGCGACGGCGCCGGGAGAAGAAGGAAGTTTGAGATCGGGAGCGTCGACGATCTGCGAAGCTAGGGAGCGGCCGCGCGCCACCTTGATTGTTTGTGCGGGGTGATGCGCTTCCTGGCCTCCAGCGCGTCCAGTGACGCCCGACTGTGCGCCACCAAGATCTTCGGTGCGCGGCAGTTCGTTGCCGGAGTAGTAGATCACTTCATAGGGTTTCAGCTTCGGCGGCGCATAGGGACGCAACTGATTAATCTGCCGCGGAAGCACGATAACGACGAAGAGCAAGAAGGCCTGCAGCAAGAGCGAAGCAAGCATTCCGCGGTACGGGAAAATGCCGTAGGGGGCTTCCCCGGCGAGGCGTCCGCCAGAGCGCGCCAAGGCGGGACGGATGGAAGTAACGAACTCCTGCCAGCGCGGAGACCATTCGACCAGGAGCTTGGGCGCGTCGTGACGCTGGATGATCCTGATTTCTGCGAGTTGGAGCGTTTCGGTCAAAACGTGAACGTCTGGCGCTGTTTGCGTGGGGACGAAAGCAAACTGCTAGCCCGGCTCCTTCACCCGGATTTCAATCCTATCGCCCAATACAGTTTCAGTTCTGGCCGCCGTGTGGCTGGGTAACTCCAGGACCGAGGCTGACTGCATGCGGATGGGGGAGAAGCGCCAGGGCTGGAGGTTGTGCTCGACGTGCACCACCGTCCCCGCGCGATCTAAATAGACTACGTCAATGGGGAATGCCATAGCAAGAGTATGAACCCCGCGGCAGGGACGAATCCAGAGACCTCTTCCATTACGTAAGTCACCTTCTGAGGTCCCGAGCAAGCCGCGCAGCCGTGACCAGTGCGTATCGGCTACGGAGAGTTCGGTGGCAAGGTACAACTGGCGAGTTTGGTTGTAAGCCTCGTGGCTCGGGATCCATCCCGGCATCTTAGCTCCTGTTTCGATTGGATGTGTCTCAGTTGCTCGCACTCCCGACGATCATCGTAGCTATTTTCCTGAGAGCGAGCGAAAAGCCTGAATGAGAGCCGGACCTACGGTTACGGCGAGGAACGGCACCAGAATGAATATGACGAGGGGAGGGACCATCTTAATGGTGGTCTTGGCGGCTTGCTCTTCGGCGCGCTGGCGCCGGGCGGTACGCAAAGAATCGGAGTGAACTCGGAGGGCCTGGGCAACACTGGTGCCGAAGCGGTCGGTCTGAATGAGAGTGCCGACCAGTGAACGAATGTCGTCTACTCCGGTGCGGTCAACCAGATTGCGCAGCGCCTCGGAACGGGGCTTGCCGGCGCGCATCTCCAGATTCACGAGATGGAATTCGTCGCTGAGGTCGGGATGGGCGTGATGCAAGTCTTTGCCGACGCGCATCAGTGCCTGGTCGAGGGCCAATCCGGCTTCCACGCAAATCACGGTAAGGTCGAGCGCATCCGGCAGGGCGATGGTGATGCGTTTCTGACGATCCCGGATCATGCGCTTCAAAAAGAAGCGAGGGATGAAGAAACCGAAGGCGGGCACGCACACCAGCAGGGCAAGGCTGTCGAAACCGGAAAAAGCGACGACGCCGGCAAAGCCGAGAAATAGCAGAAGCAGGCGAGCGCCGAAATAGTAGCTGACATGGCGTGGCTCACGGAGTCCCGCCTGGATCAGCCAAGCGCGAGTGCGGGAGACGTCGGAGGGCGAGAGCGGAATGGCTTTGCTGATGGGATCGAGCGCCTGCTCCAGGCGCTCTTTCATTCTTACGGCGGGCTTTTCCGGGGCTTGCGTGGCTTGGCCGCCCAGAGCGCGCAGCCGGGCTCCCAGTACGGAGCTGGGCGTAACCACTGCCGCGCCGAAGGCGAACACCACCAGCACAACGGTCACGAAGACGACGACGGTGAGAATCAGCAACGGCATGGTTTCAAAACTAAATATGTCCAGCTTTACTGTGTCAAACCTGAATCTTGATGATCTTTCGAATCACGAAATAACCGATCGTCTGCAAGGTAATGCTCATCACCAATAAAGCATGGCCGATAGGATCGTGAAAAAGGGGATAAACAAATTCCGGGCTGAATATCTGCAGAATGGCCACGACCGTCGGCGGCATGCCCATCAGCAGGGCCATGGTTAAGCGCCCCTGCGCGGTGTGAACCCGCACCTGGCGCTGGATCTTAAAGCGCTCGCGGATCACGTACGACAAGTTATCCAGAATTTCCGCGAGGTTGCCGCCGGTCTCGCGCTGCAGCATGACCGCAGTCACAAAGAATTTCACGTCCACCAGCGGAACGCGCTCGGTGAGATTCATAAGCGCATCGCGGACGGGCATGCCGAACTTTTGCTCTTCAAAGAGCTGGCGAAACTCGCCGGCCAGAGGCTCGGAAGTTTCGTTGGAGATCATTTCCAGCGCTGTGGTGAAGGCGTGTCCAGCGCGAACGGCACGGGCCAGCGTGTCGATGGCCTCGGGAAACAGTTCCTCGATTTTTTCAAAGCGTTTTTGCCGCCGGTAAGACACAAAAGAGTACGGGATAAAAGCGCCGCAAATCAGTAAAGCCCAGGCAATGGCGGGATTGCCGGTCCAGACCAAAGCTGCGAATCCGGCCACGCCACCGCACACCAGGCACACCACCAAAAAGTTGCCGGCGCGATACTTCATGCCCGCCTGCACCAGCACTTCCTGAATTGCCGAAACCCGCGCCGAGCGGCGCAGCAAAGTGTCGAAAGCGGGAATCTTGCTGAGTTGCTCGTCGCGCAGAAGGGCGAGTTCGCGGTCTGGTTCGCGTTCCGCCGCTTTCTGTACCGTGGCCAGCCGGTCCTTGATCAAACGGGCCTGAGAGCGGCGCTCGTCGAACAGAGTAATGACGGCAAAGACGGCGAGCGCCACCACTACGAAGACGACGATCGCGATTAAGAGGGCTGACATAGTCGGTGGCCTTACATCGTTTGCTAATTGTTGATTGCTGATTGTTGATTAAAATCCACCGGACCCCTAGGTTCTTAATCAACAATCAACAAATCAACAATTTCTTCTTAAATTTCCGTCTTCGACTCAAACAGCGCCGGACGCAAACGCGCGCCGCCAGTGGCCAGTCGGTCGGCGAACAGCGGTCGCACGCCCGTGGCGCGGAATGTTCCGCGCACCTTTCCGCTTTCGTCCAGGCCGCGGCGGTCGAAGACAAAAATGTCCTGCATGGTGATGGATTCGGCGTCCAGACCAGTCACCTCGGAAACCGAAACCACTTTGCGCGTGCCGTCCGACAAGCGGGCAACCTGCACCACAGCATGAATCGCTGAGGCAATCTGATGGCGCACCGCCCGTTCAGGAATATTGAGGTTCGCCATCGAAACCATGTTCTCCACACGGGCCAGCGCGTCGCGCACCGAGTTGGCGTGCACCGTGGTTAAAGAGCCCTCGTGGCCGGTGTTCATGGCTTGCAACATATCGAAGGCCTCTTCGCCGCGGACCTCGCCGACGACAATGCGGTCCGGCCGCATACGCAAGCTGTTGATGACCAACTGGCGCTGGCGAACCGCACCTTTGCCTTCAATGTTGGGCGCCCGCGTTTCCAGGCGAACCACGTGCTCCTGCTTGAGCTGCAATTCGGCGGCGTCTTCAATGGTAACGATGCGCTCCACATTGGGGATGTAGCCGGAGAGTACGTTGAGCAAGGTCGTTTTGCCAGCGCCCGTACCACCGGAAATCAGGAGATTCAATTTCCCTTTCACCATGATGGAGAGAAGCTCGAGCATGGCTTCAGTCAGGGTGTGGTTCTCGATCATGTTGCGGGCTGTAACCGGATCGCGGCCGAAACGGCGGATGGAGAGGCAAGCGCCGTCCAAGGCAAGCGGAGGAATGATGGCGTTCACGCGGGAGCCATCGGGGAGGCGAGCGTCGACCATGGGAGACGATTCATCGACGCGGCGGCCCACGCGCGAAACGATGCGTTCGATGATCTGCATCAGGTGCCCGTTGTCTTTGAACGACAAGCCAGTCAATTCCAGCTTGCCGGCGCGTTCGATGTAAACCTTATCGAAGCGGTTGACCAGAATGTCGGAGATAGTGTGGTCTTTGAGCAGAGGCTCGAGCGGGCCGAGGCCAAAGATTTCGTCGAGAATCTCCCGCGATAACCTTTCGCGCTCGGCAAAGCTGAGGGGGACGACCTCGTTGTTAACCGCGTTGCGGATCAGGGCGAGCACTTCTTCCCGGGCCGAATCGCCCGTCGAGCGCCCAAGCTTTTCCAGGTCCAGGCGATCGAGAATCTTGCGATGCAGGTCTGCTTTTACCTGCTGGTACTCGCTGTGCTCGAAGGTCTGAAGATTCGCCATACCGTCCTATACGTTCTTAAACGCTCTTAAACAAAGACCAGGCAGCGCGTTTCACATCCACGTCATTGCGGGTCAGTTCACTAGCCAGCCCGGAGAAGCAGCGAGCGATCTCGGTGTGGCTTTGCTCCATTACCGGCGTGCCCCGATCAATGGCGGAGGAGATGGCGAAGTATTGATTGGGAACCCGCCATAGTAGTTTAACGCCTGCGGCATTTTCCGCGTCGGCTTCGCTGAAGCCGGGTACTTTGCGGAAGCGGTTCAGGATTAAGCGCAGCCGCTCGCGATTGCCGGTCTCTCCCAGATATTGTTGCACGCGGGCCGCACTCCACAGCGAGGCCACATCGGTGCATGCGACCAGCAGCACGCACTCCGACAAATTAGCGACCAGGCGGCTGGCGGCATCCAGGCGGGAAGAGTTATCCACCACCACGTAACGGTAGTGCGTGACCAGCATGTCAAAGAGCCGGACAAATTCTGCGGTCGAAGGCTCGATGGCCGCTGGAGCGTTGGTTCCCGCCAGCAGTTGCAGGCCGCCGGCATGACGCGTCATGAAGCTCTCCATCAGGGAACTGTCCATGCGGTGGAGATTGCGCGTGGCGTCAGACAAAGTGAACAAAGGCTTCAGATTCAGATGCAGCGAGGTGTGTCCGAGCGGTGCGAGATCGACAAGAGCCGTCTGGCCGTGAGCCGCCTGCAGCGCCAGGGCAAGATTGACCGCTACTGTGGTGGCTCCACTGCCACCTTTGGCATTCACCACAGAGAAAACCTTGCCCCGCGGTCCTTCCTTCTGCACGCGGCGTTGGGCCGTGGTCAGGCGGACAAATGCCTCCAGTAAATTTGTGGTGGTGGTGGGGCGCTCGATGAACTCGCGGGCGCCAGCGCGCATGGCGCTCACGATGACTTGCGGCTGGTTGAGATTGCCGATGGCGAACACAGCGGAATCGGGCAACTCCTGGTGCAAAAGTTCCACCGCGCGCATCGCCGTAGCGGGATTATCGGCCGGAATGTCGACCATCAAAACATCGGGATTGGCGGCTTGCACCCGGCGCATGATCGGGTCCGATGCGGCTACCGGAAAACTGGCGCAGGTATGGACCGTGCGGGCCACGCTGGTTCCGTCCACCAATACCTGGAGCACGGTGCGTTGCTCGTTGTCAGTGGCGACGATTACGACTGAAAGCTCGGGCATACTCGAATGCCTCTATTATTCGCTGTTCCCAATCCAGTTGCCAGTGTTCAGTGGCCCGTGTTTAGTCGAAAGTGCCAGGTCTCACCGACGTTTGTTTTGTCCCGCGTGTCGCGCTAGGGCTTCTTGCCGTCGAACTTTTCGTTATTGATGAAAGGCTGCGGATTCTTCGGTCCGGGAGGGGCTTCGGAATTGGGCGAAACCCGGTGTACCGTGCACAGCACCATCAATTCAGAATTGCTTTTCTGCGCGCTCTTGCTCTTGAAAAAGTTCCCCAGGATCGGAATATCTCCCAGGCCCGGAACTTTATTCCAAATGTCGGTGACTCGATTGTCGATCAAGCCCGCGATCACGAAGCTTTGCCCGTCTTTCAGCTCGAACTCGGTCTCCGCCTTCCGCGTACTCAAGGCCGGGACGGTGAAGCCTGAAATGGTAAGCGCATTGGCAAAATCCAGAGTGCTGACTTCCGGAGCGACGGTAAGGTGAATGTTGCCGTTGGGCATGATCACCGGGGTGAACTCAAGCTTGACGCCAAATTCCTTAAACGAAATGGTGACGGCAGTAAATCCTGCACCCGGCTGCACGATTGGGAAAGGGAACTGGCCTCCGGCGAGAAAGCTGGCTTTCTTACCATTCACCGCGATGAGATTTGGCTCGGCCAAAATCTGGAGCAGGTTCTTGTTCTGCAGCGCCTCAATCACAGCGCCGAAGTGAATGTCGGGGCGGAACAGAAACAGGTTCAAAACATTGCTGACGGTCTGGGTGGTCGTGAAGGGCGGACTTTGTCCCTGGGTCTGGCTGATGGATTGAGGCGAGAAGCCGCCGAACTGGCCGGTGGTCACAGTTCCAACGGTGTTGCCCGCACCTGTAGAGAAGAAGTTGGTGCCCAGCTGCAGCATTCCGGCACGATCCACTTCGGCGAACTTCACTTCCAGTAGAATCTCCTGAGCGCCAACCGGCCCGAAGGTAAGCACGTTGATCACGTTCTTCGAATAGGCGGAGGCTAGTTCTCCGGCGCGCTTGGCAACGTCCTCGGTGGTAACGTGGCCGGAGAGAACGATCGCGGCCCGCGAAGGCGTGACAGAGATCTGCTCCTCGGGAAAGACTCGATGCTCTTCCTCGGCGGCAGCGCTCACGTCAACGTCCACGCGGAGATCAAAGCTGCGCGAGCGTTCCAGTTCGTCCCATATCAGCAGGGAGACCTCACCGGAGGCTCGCCCGTGAACCAGGATCTGAGTCGGAGTAATGGGCGTGGCGGAGGCCACATTGGGATCGGTGACGGAAATGCGCTTGATCGGCTCCATGGTGTTGATCAGCAGTGACTTGCCGACCATCACGCGCAGCGGAGCGGAGCCTTGGGCTGGCGCCGAGGTTGGCGGAAGTGTGGCTTGAGGCGTGGTCGGCGAAATGGGTTCCTGCGGCGCCTGGGTTGCGGATTGTGGTGCGGCCTCGGCCAAGGCAAGCCCCGGCAGAACGAACATCGTGAACAGAAATGTCAGTGCGACCGCTGCGAAAAGTGTCGTGCGAACCTTCATCTTGTGATTCCTCTCCACCTGAGGAAACCTGCTCTGCCCTACTAAGAACATGCAGGACGAAACAATTCTCCGGCTACTTGTTGGGCTCTTCACTACCCGGTTCCGGAAACTTCACATCACTCTTCTTATCACCTTGATAAACCTCGACACTGAGGACCGAAGGAGAGGGGGGCGGCTTCTCAGTCTTCTGTTGCTTGACGGGATGAACGGCCTGCCGTGGCGGTGCCACGGGTACGGTGCCGCCTTTGTACAGTCCCTTAGCATTGGCGGCATCCACAGGATCAGCATGCGTGTCGAGCGGGTTGCGCAGAGAAAGTTGAATCTTGCCTTCGGAACTGGCCAGGGTCAGACGTTCGGCATCCTCGGGCGAAGCCAGGAGCGTGATCACGGGAGTGTTCTGAGCTTCGCCGGAAGCATTGCGCTCGAGAGTGTGGCCGGAAGCAATCACAGCTACATTCTGCAAGACGGTTGTCGTTTGAGGCTCTGAACTGCCGTTGGGCGTTCCGGTAAGGAGGACATCAACTCGCGTTCCCGGCCCTACAAAGCCGGCGACGGAAACCACTTCATTCACTCGCACCGACACGGCGCGCATCCCAGGCGGAATCAAAGAAGGTAAGCCCGCTCCCGCATTTTCGGGAGCCAGTTTGCTGGGCAAAATGAATTCACCCTTCGCGATGGGAATGATCACACCACGGCCCAGAACCTGAGATTTCTTGGTATAAGACCCGGCCGGCAGCCCCGAGGCCGGAAATTTGGCAACGCGGACATCATGGTCTTCAACCCGGGCGCCTACCTGAATGTCGCTAGCTGCCACGACCACGTCTGCTCCGGCCTCTACAGCGGGACCCTTCCCTTGCAGATTCTTGTAGACGAAGAGGCTGACCAAGGCTCCAAGGGCCAGGGCTAAAACTCCGATCATTAACAAACGAGTGCGGTTCATGGTACTCCATCAAAACGAGCAAACGCGATTACTCTCGCCACCAATCGGGCGAGATTAGCCATTCCTATTGCGCGAAACCAGATTCCTTACTGCCCCGAGATCGAACTGGCAACGTTGGAGAAAACGTTGTTTGCATTCGAGCCGATCAAGCGAATTGTGCCTACAACGATCACAAGGATAACCGCGAGCATCACAGCGTATTCCGCAATATCTTGTCCTTCGTCTTCGCGCCACAGTCTCAAAAGATGCTGCATGTTCCACGCCTCCTGGAAAGAAACGAACTGATCAGACCGCTGCTCCAAAGCAGAACCTAAGGCAAACAGCCTTTGGGGGACCTAGGTCCCATACTTTCGCGCGCTGCTGGGAGATTTGATACTACTCATAATAACCTGCAAATTGCCCCGACAGGTGTAATTTCTTGCATATCAAAGGTAATGGAACGCTGACTTCGGCTCGTTTCGCCGGAGTTGTAGCCGTGAACACGACTGCCTGAATGTCTTCGTAGGAAACCGACCAACCTGGCGAATTTCGCAGTCCTGTTGCGAGGGCAGAGTCCACTGGGACGAGCACTGTGTCGATGTTCCAGTCCTGAAGCGGCCGCCGCCACGCGCCCTTGAACTGATAGGTTTCCGCGAATTGGTTCAGCAATTTCTCTCCGTACAGATCGGCCCGGCCATCAATGAATACCGGAGTAGAAGGATACAGCCTCCAGACTAAATATCCCCCCCAATCGTAGTGGTTGAAGATTCGGCCTGCGGGATGCGTCCGAAGAAATGTAGCCGCGCGTGCGGGAAAATGTTGTGGCTCGGCTTGTGGCTGGCGCTTGACCACCTGGAAAATGTGGAAGCCAGCAAAGGCCGCCATAGCCAGTACGATCGCGGCGTTGAACAAAGTGCCGGAGTCAGCTCGCGGTCGCAGCCGCTGCAAAGGTCTGGTCGTGGGCCACTCCGCGAGTCTTTGACAGATCAATGGGACTGCGATCAATACAAACAGCGGTATCATCCGGATGGAACACAGTCCGGCATAGAGGCTGACGATCAGCAAAAGCAACTCGCGCGGGCGCAGCCGCGGGCGAGACCCACTGAGCGCAAATGTTCCCAGCACGACGAGCAGGAACGGCATATAATCGGCGCGATGAAAATTGGGCGACGCCCATTCCGCGATGTAGTTCTGCATGGCGGCCGACCGTAACGTTTCAATCGGGTATAAGAACATCCGCAGGCCATTCGGGTTCAAGGGCACAATCAGCAGACTGAGCAGCAGAGTAAATGCTGCACTTTTGAGGCGAGGCGAGCGCGGTTGAGCGCCCATCAATTGTTCGATCCACTCTCCTGTGAGGAACAATGCCGACAGCGCCAGGCCGAGAGCAAAACCCGCGTGCAGATTTACCCAAAGAAGCATAAGCGGCGGAGTCCACCACAGAAGTTTCGGATTGCGCTCCGAACGCTCGAGAATGAATAGCCACAGACTTGTGAGCAGGAGCGACAGAACCTGCGGACGAACCCCCCAAACAGGGATAGTGGCCCAAGCTGCATAGAGCGCGGCCACGCCCGCCACGTAAGGATCGGAACCACAGCGGAGATAAAGCAGGAGGAAGGCTGCACTGAGCACGGCCGAAAAAACGATGATCAAGCCGCCCCAGCCTGCGATGCGTTCAATTCCGTAGAGCAGAAGTTCCGTAAGCCACTCATGCGCCACCCATGGCTGCCCGGCGCGAGTGTAAGAAAACGGATCGGTATGAGGAACGCTTCCATGCTCGGCAATGTATTGTCCGGCCTTCAAGTGCCACCACACGTCGGGATCGGTGACATTACGCGTTGCCATGGCAAACAGGCCGAGGAAGACAACCGCCACAAATACGCGTGAGGTGCGAAACATCTGACTCATGGCTGATCAGCCTGCGCTGCAGCGCTCCGAAATAAAATCACGACTAACATGGGCAAATAGAGGAAGATTACGGCCAACCGTCCAACTTCGGTAAAGTTTGCCGGTTGATGGTACCAGCGCCAAATTCCCGCGCCCCAACTGACGGCCGCTGTGAGCAGCATCTCCCGCTTCGACTTGGGAATGAGCCACAGCGTGAAGCTGTCGAAGAACCAGCGCTGGGGCATAAGCGCGGCCAGCAGCAGCAGCCATGCATCGCGCTCCCGGTAGCGCAGCAATGCGAGGAGAAGCAGAGGTCCGGGGAAGACCAGCAAAGGAATGAAAAATTCGTAATAGTGCGTTTGCTTCAACCACAATAGTGGCCACTGCGGGTAAACTGCGAAGCTCAGCGTCGCTACGAAAAGGCAAGCTAGAATCCCGCGGCGGGAGAGTCGCGTAAGGAAGACCGGCAGCCCAATCTGCGGCTTCATCATTGTGAAGGGGAGGAGGAGTGGAAAGAAGGCGCTGGCGGTGATTACGGCCATCCATTGCGCCGCGAGAAGGCCGGCCCAGAAGGGGAAAGCCAGCAAGACACGCAGCCTGCCAAGCCCTTCCCGGGTTAGGCCTAAAGCCAGTAAGGCTGAACTGATTCCGAAAAATATGCCGCCAGCGATCTCCTGTGGGAGATGCAACAAGGGCAGCGCGGGAAACGCAGCGGGCAACGGATACTGCTCCAGCGGCGTATCGTACGGATTTTGATGCGCTACCAGCCGCTCCGCCAAATGCAATGCCCAGCGGAAGTCGCCGGCCTGCTGGTGAAGACGGGTGAGCAGGAACCAGCAAAACGTGCCGCTTGCCAGCCCCACCACCGCCGCTACTGTAATTCGCTTTCTCATTCCCAGCCGTTTTGCCCATCAGTTGTAACATGAGGGCGGACTGTCCTCGGCGTTTTGCCAGACTACGCCCAGAATTTTGCGACATGCGATCACGCTTGCAACTCGGTGTGTTGTTTCTTCTGGCGGTGCTGGCTGCGGCGAGCATGTGGTTTTACGTCGACCGCATCCTGGTTGCCTATCAAGTGGAGGACGCGGCGGCGCACCAGCGACCGCGCGGCAATCTGTCCGATCTTTATCCGCGCTGGCTGGGAGCGCGCGAGTTGCTGCGTCACCAGCGCAATCCCTATGGCGATGACATCTCGTTAGAAATCCAGAAAGGATACTATGGGCGAGCGCTTGATCCCGCCAAGCCGGACGATCCTAAAGATCAGCAGGGCTTCGCCTATCCCGTCTATGTTGTGTTTCTGCTGGCACCGCTGATCGGTCTTCCGTTTCATGGGGTGCAGATTTTCTTCCACTGGTTATTGTTAGGACTGACGGCAGCGAGCGTTGGGCTATGGCTGCGTGCCCTGCGCTGGCGCGTGTCTTTTTTGGCGATCGCGATTTGCATCGCTCTAACCTTGGGAAGCGTCCCGGCAGTGCAGGGAATCAAGCTGCAGCAACTCACTTTGTTGGTAGCCGCTTTGATGGCAGGTTCGGTGGCGTGCGTGGCCAGCACATTTTTATTTTGCGGCGGTTTGTTGCTTGCGCTGGCAACCATCAAGCCGCAACTGGCATGGCCGCTGGTCGGGTGGCTCCTGCTGTGGGCATTGAGCGATTGGCGCGCCCGGCGCCGATTTGTCGCCGGATTTGCCTTGATGATGACACTCCTGCTGGCTGGTGCGGAGATTGTGCTGCCCGGATGGCTGAGGATGTTTGCCGAGGCTATTCAGCGGTATCACCGTTACACGCAGAATCAATCCGTGCTCGATCAACTTGTGCCGTGGGCCTATTTGGGCAAAGTGCTGGCCGTGTTGACGGTGATCGTCTCCGTCTTTTTTCTGTGGAAATTACGCCGCGAACCTGCGAATACAAAGGGATTTGGTCGTGCCCTGGCGCTGGTGATGGCGTTGACGGTGCTCGTCGTACCTATGTTCGCACCCTATAACCAAGTTTTGCTTCTGCCCGCAATTCTTCTTCTGGCGCGTGATCGACTGTTATTCACTGCACGCTCGCGAGGCGTGCGCTTTGTTTACCTGGCGGGAACATTCGCTCTGTGCTGGCAGTGGATTGCGAGTTGGAGTCTGTGCGCTGGCTATTTCTTACTATCGCCGGCATCGGTGCTGCCCGGCTGGAAGTTGCCGTTCCTGGCGACATTTACCTTGCCTGCCCTCGTTTTCACGCTGATGGTTTTGGATGTGCGAGCCGCGACTCTAAACTGTCTTGGCTTGCCGCGTCAGGAACGCACTACTTAGAAACAGCGCGAGTAACGGGAGACCAACGAGTGCATAAACGCCTGTCGTTAGCATCCACAGATGCAGCGGAGGCAGAAACAAGACTCCTATCAAGGCTGTCGTGATCCAACTTGCCAGTCGCGGCAGTCGCGGAGTCCCCACAAATCCGTGATACAGCTTCAGGGAAATCGGCAATAGCACAAGGCTGAGGTCATGGGGGTTCAAGTGATAGCTCACCAGCAAAGCAAACAGTACGGTATTGCCGAAAGCGAGATCGAACTCATCCCCCCTGCCATTTGCTGGGTTTCGTAGTGAAGCCGATCGTGCCCGCTTCCAAGTGTCCAACGTCGCGATCAGCGCTGCGGCCGACAGAGTAATTAACGTTGCAACCTCAAAGAAGGACCGATCATTGCGAGAGATGAGGTAAAGCAAACCACGAAAATTCGGCATGGCTTGAGGAGCAAGGCCGCCCAGGGGTTGCTCCTTGAAATGAAGTAGAAATTCCGGGTAAAGCGTGAGGACTGACCATCCGGAGATAGCAATCGACACGCCGGTCAAAGCTAGCGCAGTCAGCCCAAGTCCTTTCACAAAATCAAATCTGAGTTTTCTGGACTGAGTTAAGACCAGGACCAATGTCAGCGGCAGGACAATTTGAAACTTGAAGAGGCCTAAGGCGAGCCAACATCCTGCGGCAAATCCCTTCTTGCGCCGGAGGTCTGTGAACGCCAGAACGACAAGCATCAACAGAATCAACGAATCCTGCCCCTGAAGAAGGCAGACCAATGAAGGCACAAAAGTGAGCGTTCCCACGAGCAAAAAACGCCAATCCCAGGGAACAAGCGCGTCCCTTGCCAATCGTCCTGCCGCCGGAACTAGAAATGCCATCAGCAACAAAGACCAAAGTACGTATGCATATCTCAGCGGCAACCAAGCTACGGCGAGATAGAGCGCGGCCTCAAAAGGCGGGTGAGTATAGAGAGTACCGATTCTTCCGGCATAACGGGCCTGGTATCGTCTCTGAATGTCGGCGTCATAAAGTTGATGGCCGTGGCCGTCAGCGAGCATTCGCGCGGCACAGTAGAAATGGGGGAAATCAGATCCCTGCAGCGAGGCAATGGAACGCGTGTCCATCAACGCGGACAGGCAGCATAGGAACACAAAGAGAATGACCGACTTCATTCCGGAGGAAGAAAACAGCTTGCGAGTTGAATCAGGGGAAGGCACGCCGCCGCAGTCTATCGAAGCCGTGACCGAAGCGCCACAGGGCGTGTCAGGGAAGGCTCTTCCCGTCGAGGCATGATTCCTGTCATTATTCCTTATGACGCGGCTTTTCCTCAGGCTTAGCATGTAGCCGCGTCCCATGACATGGTCCTGAATTCCATTCGAACGCCGCAAACTTCCGGTTCGGGGGTCTTCCCCGCGCTGGTGCTGGTGCAAGGCAACGAACAGAAAAACATCGTCCTCAACCGGACTCCCTTCAGCGTGGGGCGGAAGGTGGACAAGGATCTAGTGATTGCCGATCCCCGCGTTTCGCGCGATCACGCCCTTATCGTTCTGGAACCCGACGGATTTTTTCTCGTCGATCAAGGCAGCAAGCACGGCACCTTCGTCAACGGCGAACGTGTGCAGCGGCAAAAACTGGAGCGTAACGACCGTCTGGAATTCGGCGCGCGCGACTCGGCTTATGCCATTTTCAATCCAGCCCACCGCAGTTCGAACACGGCCCGCGAGTTCTTGAGTCAGATCTCCGGCATACAGATTTCGCAGGAAGCCACCGATCTCGAGAAGCTGACTCTTTTTCTGGAAGCAGCGCGCAAGTTGAACACCGCCGGCGTGCTCGACGAGATTCTGATGACCATGCTCGAGGTCACGCTGCGACTGACGCGCGCCGAACGTGGCTACGTTTTCCTGAAAGATGACGAAGGCAAACTTCGGCTGGTCGCGGGGCGCAACAGCAAAGGCGAAGCGCTGCTGGACGATAAAACGATTTCGCATTCCGCCCTTGACGAATCCCTGCGCTCGAATTCCGAGTTTCTGCTTACCGACACCGGAAGTTCGAAGGATCTCGCCGCCCGGCAGAGCATTGTCGCCTACGATCTTCGCACCGTGATTTGCATCCCGCTGCGCAAGCGGCAAGTGCAATCCACCCGCGATCAAAACACGCCGGCGCCGAATGCCGCCTCAGAAGTCGCGGGCGTGTTATACGTCGACTCGCGTTTCGCCTCGCGCGAATTCTCCGGCGTGGGCCACGACATTCTGCGGGCCATCGCAACCGAAGCCGGCTCGCTGATCGAAAACGCACGGCTAGTGCAGGCCGAGGAAGAATCGCGCCGCTACCAGCAGGAGTTGACGATTGCCGCCAGCATCCAGCAGCGCCTGATGCAGGTGAAGATCCCCGATGTGCCCTTCGCCAAACTGCGTGGCAAGAACCTGTCTTGTAAAGAAATTGGCGGAGACTTTTTCGACGCGGTCAATACGAAAGAGGGTCTGGCTGTGGTGCTCGCGGATGTGAGTGGCAAGGGGGTCTCTGCCGCTCTGCTGGCTTCGACCTTGCAGGGGATGATTTATTCGCACCTGAGTTCGGGCATGCCGCTGCTGGATGTGGTCGCCGCGGTGAACCACTTCTTTACCGAAAAACTGGTGGGAGAAAAATATGCCACCGTGCTGCTGGCGCGTCTGCGCCGGGATGGTGACCTCGAGTACGTCAATTGCGGTCACGTACAGCCGCTGCTCATCTGCGGAGGGGAAGTAATGCGCCCGCCCCACGGCAACGTTCCCGTCGGATTGCTCGCTGACGCGACGTTTGAGAGCGCCCGCTGCCAGCTCAATTCGGGCGACCGCTTCATCCTTGTGACCGATGGCGTCACCGAGGCGGAAAACGCGATGGGAGATTTCTTCGAAGACTTCCGCCTCGAAGCCGCAGCTGCTAAAACTCCCACGCTGGAGGGAATTTTCACGGCGGTCTCAGAATTTTGCGCCGGCAATCCTCTCAGCGACGACTGCACCGTGGTGGAGTTGCTGTATTCGAATCCGGGCAGTGCGGAAGCGTGAGGCCTGACCTGAGTGTTCTGCGAGGTTAGAGAATGAGTGAAAATGACATCCTCGGCCTACGCGTCGAAGCAATTGCTTCGGCTCAACAGCGAAGCCGAAAGGCCTTTTTTGCAGCTACTGTAGCGTCGCTAGTGGTACTGGTCGTTTCTTTCAACATTACCTATTCGCAGGGTGCAAGCCCTCCCGGTGATTTGAGCGAAAGCGATAAAGTTTCCTTGGCCAAGCAAGAAATGAAGAAAGAACAGGCCAAGCGTTATTTTGACCGATTCTATTATTCGTTGCCATTAGTCGGAGTTCAGATCAGCACCGATGACCTCGTTTTTTTCGCTCCCCTAGGTTTGCTGATTTTTTCTTTCTACTACGTTTCCTGCATGAGGAGCACACACGCGCAATTGCAGGAGCTTCATCAAAAGTTTGGAGGCGGCAGCCAGGTTGCAGCGGACCGCGAGAGGATTATGGTTGTTCTGAACAGCGAGATCGTTCTGAACACGCCCTCGTCGGAGTTACCTTTTAAGATGCGAAGCCCTACGTTTCTCCTGATCGTCAAACTCCTGAAGACTCTCAATCTGTACCAGTTACTGATCTTTCTTCCGGCCGTAGCGAGCGCGGCCGCACTCTACGCCGAAATCCACGGCACATACTTCAGTCCAGGAGCGCTGGATTCCGAGGGCATTCCGTTTTTTAAGACCCTGTCGTCACCCGATAAGATAAAAATAGTCTGTTTCGAAACTCTTGGGGTGTTTGTTAGCGCCCTTGTGGTGCTCTACTGTGCCGCCGCCTCGCGGTACGCTAGCGGAGCACGGGAGATTGTGGCATCCTTTACCACCTCCCCTGATGAAGTTAGATAACCGCCGGTTGTTTGATAGGTTTCCAGCTCCTGCAAACGAACTCATCTTGCCTCTACTCCACGGTCACGCTGTAGTCCGTACCCTCCCACCGCTTCTCCTGCGGCCAGTAGAACGTGAACACCACTTTGCTTCCCACAGGTAGAGAAGCCGTCGGCAGGTCGTGCGTGTGAATGCCGAGTCCGGTGTCGTGAGTATTCGTATCCACCGAAGTCTTCCAGTCGTCGATGCTCCAGTGCACCAGCGCGGGAGTGAGCAGGACGATACGCAATTTTTTATTACGCGGCACGGAACGAGTTTTGTTGTTGAACCTCCAGCCGAAAACCTGGCGCACAGGTTTTTCTACCAGATATCGCTGCACCGTCTGCGGAGGCTGGTCAAAAATCTTGCCGTCGCGCAACGACCGCGTCAACTTGATGTACTCCGAATGAGCCCACACCAGCGGACATGCAGAACCGGAAGGTTTTCCTCGAAAGAGTTCTGCGGCGGGAATATCATCAGCGTCCCAGACTTGCTCTGGGAGCAAGCGGCTGTGACCCATAGTGCAGTTCTCCATCATTGTCAGCAAAGCGTCCGCCTCTTTTGGACGCCCGGCGGCTAGTTCGTAGTGCGCGCGCTCCCCGGCCAGTAGCGGCCAGGGGCGGCCGATGCCGGTGCCGTCGAAGGCCGACCCGTCTTTGTGTTCGCCATAGCCGTCGCCGTTGTAGCGATACCAACACGGGCCTTGCGGCAATTGCACGCGCAGTAGAGCGTCGATCACGCGCACCGTATTCAGAATGCGCGGATCATCGTGCGCCCGTAATCCAAAGCGCACCAGCGCCAGCGCATCCGGACTGACAATGTGAGCCGCCTGCTCATGATTCTTTTCCGGCGGACGGTTCTTGATGGGAACGAAGCCGAGTGTTGGCGAGGCGGCACCTTCTGTATCCGGTGGCGCGATACGAACGTAGTAGCCATCCACTCCCACTTGCTGGGCTAGGTCGCCGCCCGTGGCATACACCCAACGCTCAATGTTGTCATTCCAGGCGTCCGCTGCGTCGCGAAGAGTGGAGACCGCGTCGCTGTGCCCCGTGAGTTCTGCAATCTCCGCCGCGGCCAGCAGTGCGGCGATCTCCGCCGCCAGCGTGAACGGAGAATATCCCGCGTCTTCTTCCCATCGATCCTGCTGGGTGACCGGTCCGTTGCGCAGAATGAAACTCGCCGCATTGCGTACCATCGGCCACCAGCGCTCTAGCTTGCCTAGGCCCGGCGCACCCTCGCGGCGCAGCAAATCCAGCAGCAGGATCGGGAAAGCCGTCTCATCCATCTGCACGCCGCTCCAGTAGGCGCGGCCATCGATCCAAAGATTCTGCGCCCAGTTTCCTACGGCTTCCTGCGTGGACTCCAGATAGTGAAGCACCCGGACCGCATCGCTGGCGGCGCCGGCAGCCAGTAGCGCCCCTGCCGTTTCCACCAGATCGCGCGGCCAGATCAAGTGATACCCGCCCAGATCTTCGTCGCCTTTGCTGAAGCCCCACGGAATCGACAGGCTGGCGATAATTCCGCCTAGAAAATCTTTGGACTCATGTGTACGCAGCACGGCCGTTGACGCCCGGTACAGATCGTAGTCACGCTTCGGCTCGTCTAGTTTAATTAGGGTATTCTGCCAGTTTCTCCAGTGCAGCACATAGTGCTGGCGCAACTCGGCATAGTCTTCAAGCAGGCTGGAGCGGACTTGCTGCCCGGCTTCGCTCCACATCCCACCGAACCCTAACGCCAGCACAAACTCGCCATTGCAGGCCTCCAGGTCGATCTCTCCTGTGCAGGCAAGGTTCCCGTTCTCGGCGCGCTGGTACTCCCACTCCATCTGAAAGTGATCGGAGAGATCCTGCCATCCGTCGGAAGTGCCTACGAACCCGACCGACATTTTTTTCCACGGTGCTGATGATCCCAGAGCCAGCGCCGCGCCGTCATGCTCAGCAAGAAACAGGGGCAGACCCTTGTAATCGCCCACCCACCCTGTATTGCCGTAGCCGCAGTTCGCCAGGTGTGGGGACAGCAGCGCGTATAGGCGATAGTCAGAAAGTTTGCCCTGCAGCGGTTCGAAACGGATTTTCTGGAGTACCACGTGGCGGTAGGGGTCGGTGAGAACTTCCTTGTGGATGCGGTAATGTCCGGTGAGCTCGGTGTTGGTGAGCACATACGCGGGGATGCCGGGCTCAACCGGCTGGTTTTCGAAAGTGCAGTGGCGCTTCTCCTCGGAAAAGAAAGCCTCGCCGTCGGTAACGATGAGGCCGAGATCGCGGGTGCAGGCCTGGTCGACCCGCGGAAAGTAAACTTCGTTAAGAATGCCGTGACTCAGCGTGAACCAAACCTTGCTGTGTTGGTTCAACGCCGTCCCGGTGCCGGTCTTGGCGCTCGAAGTCCAGCGCGGCGGAATGCCGGGCCAGCCGGGAGCATGGCGGACTGAATCACTCATAAGTTTGAGTCCTGCGTCGAACAGTCAAGTTAATATCCACAGCGGGAAAGAAAGCCTTTGCCACCGCAAATGACAAGAATGTGACAAACGGGACCCGCAATAGTTGCATCGAAACCAGGTGTGCGGAAAGTAATGTTGCGTTGTGGCCCAAACCAACGATAATAGACCAACTCGAAGTCATTCGAGGTTGCGTCCGATCAAATTTCGCAATGCTGTAATCCTCGGTATGGTAGCAGCCCTCGGCGTTGCCTTGGCGTTACCGGCCAATGCGCGCGCCGCGCCCCCGCCCGATACGACCGTGCCTACAGCTTTGGACCACGGATTCACCGGCCTGTACAACCTGGATTTCACCGGCGCGCAAAAAGATTTCTCCGCATGGGAAGCCGAGCATCCCGACGATCCGAAGGGGCCGGTCAGTGAGGCTGCCGGATTTCTTTTCTCGGAGTTCAACCGGCTCGGCGTTTTAGAAGAGCAATTTTTCGAGAATGACGAGTCCTTCCTGGCGCGGTCCAAACAAAGTCCTGATCCGGTGGTGCACGAGCATTTTCAGTCCGCGCTCGACCGCGCTCAACAACTCGCCCACAAACGTCTGAACAAAGATTCTAAGGACCGCGACGCTCTGTTCGCGCTCACCCTTGCTTCAGGATTGCAGGCAGACTACGCGGCGCTTATCGAGAAGCGAAATTTGGCTTCGTTGCATTACACCAAAGAGGCCTCGACTTGGGCGCAGCAGTTGCTCGCAGTTTGCAACGATTGTTCCGACGTGCTGGTGGCGACTGGCTTCAGCAAATACATCATTGGAAGCATGAACGCCCCAACCCGCTGGCTTCTGCGCATGGGTGGCTTGCCGGGAGACAAGCAGGGAGGTATCGCGGACCTGCAAGCCACGGCGCAACACGGACATTATCTGGCGCCCTTCGCTCGCATCCTGCTCTCCATCGCTTATGTGCGCGATAAAAATAAAATCCGCGCGCTCGAACTGCTTATGGCGTTGCGCGCCCAGTTCCCCGGAAATACTTTGTTTCCGCGCGAGATTACACGTCTGCAACCGAATGTCAGCAAGTAATTGTCACGCCCCTCGCCTCAGTCCCGTTGAAATTTCCTTCTGCTTTGCTCCGTGGCAGACCCATTCATCAGAAATTCACTCGTTTGTAACCATCCTGTAACACAACACTCCGAAACTGAGGAATATACCCATTCTCAGGAGGAGTCACCGAGTGATGCGCAGACTTACACTGCTATTGTTGTGCGCTCTGGTAGCCCTGCCCGCAATGTCGCAAACAACCACCTTGAACGGCGCCGGCGCCACGTTTCCATATCCCATGTATTCGAAGTGGTTCAGCGAGTATCACAAGCTGCATCCGAATATTGAGATCAATTACCAGTCGATCGGCAGCGGCGGCGGCATCCGCCAGGTAATCGCGGGCACGGTTGATTTCGGTGCCAGCGATGGCCCCATGACCGACGAACAGCTAAAAGAAGCCAAAGTCAAAATTCTTCATTTGCCCACCGTTCTGGGCGCGGTGGTGCCCGCCTACAACATCCCCGGCGTTACCGGGGAAGTGAAGTTCACGCCGGAAGCTTTGGCCGGAATTTTCCTGGGAAAAATCGGAAAATGGAATGACAAAGCGATCACGGATGCAAATCCGGGCGTCAATTTCCCCGATAAGGAAATCGTGGTGGTACATCGCGCCGAGGCCAGCGGTACCACTTATATCTTCACCGATTATTTATCCAAGGTTTCGAGTGACTGGAAGTCGACCATCGGCGGCGAGGGTAAGGGTACGGCCATTAAGTGGCCGGTCGGAATGGCCGGAAAGGGCAATGAGCAGGTTGCCGGCATGATACGCGGCTTGCCCGGAGCAATCGGCTATATCGAACTTATCTATGCAGTGCAAAACAACATTGCTTACGGCACTGTTAAGAATGCCGCGGGGAACTTTGTGAAGGCTTCCCTCGAAAGCGTAACTGCAGCGGCCGCATCCTCTCCCAAAATGCCGCCCGACTTCCGCGTCTCCATCACCAACGCTCCTGGCAAAGATGCCTATCCCATCTCCAGCTTTACCTGGTTTCTGATTCCCGAGCAATCGAAAGATGCGGCCAAGGGCAAGATTCTTGCCGACTTTCTCAACTGGATGGTGACGGATGGGCAAAAAATGGCCGGCGCACTTTCTTATGCGCCCTTGCCGGACGTCGTTGTGCAGAAAGAAAAAGAGGCCACTAAGACGGTTCGCTAGTACAGAGATGTTCGCGAATTCACCGGCGCATTGGACGGGCCAGGCAGCCTTCCAATGCGCCGAATCATTTCTCAGCGGGACAGAAACCTTCAACGCAGGGGATAGGAGCACCGTGTAACCCGTGAGTAGTCTAAACCTCTGTGTTAAGTCTCTAAAATTCCTTCCATCTTGCTGCTCTTGCTTGCCTTGATTCGCCGTTCGCCGTGGGCTTTCGTAATGTTTTATACTAGGATTTTGCAGATCTCCGGTCCGCAAGAAGTAAAAGCAACATTGCAGCAAAGAAAGCGTAAGACCCTCGCAGATGGCTCGCATTTCGCTGGAAAATCCTCAGTACTATCTCAACCGGGATACTTCCTGGCTCGCGTTCAACGGGCGTGTCCTTGAAGAAGCCTGGGATAATGGAAACCCTCTTTTAGAGCGCCTGAAATTCCTTGCCATCTCCGCCAGCAATCTCGACGAGTTCTTCGAGATTCGCGTGGCCGCCATGATGCAGCAGATTGAAGATGGCTACAACGAAGCTGGTCCCGATGGAATCACACTGGCGGAAAAGCGCGAGATTCTCTCCCGTCTCACCCACAAGTTTGTGGACGAACAATACGAATGCTGGAACGACGTGCGCCCGGCTCTGGCCGAGCAGGGAATTCGCGTCCTTGCCTTGCATGAACTGGATGCGGAAGCCCGACGCTTTGTCGACGAGTATTGCGAAAAAGAGCTGGATCCTCTTCTCACGCCGGTCACGGTCGACCCCACGCATCCCTTTCCCCGTGTGATCAACAAAGCGCTCTGCCTCGGCTTCCTTTTGCGCCGGCGGCGGCGCTCCGCGCTCACCTATACCGGGGTCGTTTCTGTTCCGCGGGCGTTGCCCCGCTTAGTGCGGCTCCCCTCTGACACCACCACCGACTTCATCTTCCTTGCCGACCTGGTAGCCCATCACGCCCAGAATATGTATCACGGCTACGACATCGTTTCTTCGGCCCCCTTCCGCGTTACGCGCAACAGCAATCTCTATCTGCAGGAGGAGGAAGCCCGCAATTTGTTGGAATCCGTGCGCGCCGAGTTGCACAACCGCCGCAAGGGCGACGCCGTCCGGCTGGAAATTGAAGCCGATGCCGATCCCGAAATCATCGATCGCCTGCGCACCGTCTTCGAGCTCGATCCCTGGCAGGTTTTCCCCGTAAACGGCCCGGTCAACCTGTCCCGCCTCTTTAACGTCTACGAACAGGTGCAGCGCCCCGACCTCAAGTATCGCCCTTTCGCGCCCCGCGAGTTGCGGCTCACTGCCAAGTCTCAAAATCTATTCGAGGAACTGCGCCGGCACGACGTCCTCCTGCACCATCCCTTCGACTCATACGACGCAGTAGTGTCGTTCATCGAGTCGGCGGCCGAGGACGATAACGTCCTTTCCATCAAGCAGACCCTTTACCGCACGAGTGAACACTCTGCGATCGTCTCGTCGCTGATGGATGCTGCCTCGCGCAAGGAAGTCACGGCCGTAGTCGAACTAAAAGCCCGCTTCGACGAGGCCCACAACATCCGCTGGGCGCGCGACTTGGAAGATTCCGGCGTGCAAGTCTTTCACGGGCTGGTCGGGCTGAAGACGCATTGCAAGCTTTCTCTGCTGGTCCGCCGCGATCCAGACGGTATTCGCAGCTACGCTCACATCGGGACCGGCAACTACAACGCCACCACGGCGCGCATCTATACGGATCTCAGCTTGTTCACGGCGAATCCCGAAATCACTCGCGCCGTTCACGACGTTTTCAGTTTCCTCACTGCCTACGCCGAGAACCCAAGCTATGACCCGTTGCTGGTGGCGCCGCTGGATCTGGCGGAAAAGACGATCGCTCTGATCGATCGCGAGGCCGATCACGCGCGCCAGGGCCGTCCCGCCCGCATCGTCGCCAAGATGAACGCGCTGCTCGATAAGAACATGATTCAGGCCCTGTACCGCGCTTCCCAGGCCGGGGTGGAAATCGACCTGATCGTGCGCGGTATCTGCGCTCTGCGTCCGGGAGTGCGCGGACTCAGTGACCGCATCCGCGTGCGCAGCGTTGTAGGAAGATTCCTCGAGCACAGCCGGATTTTTTGCTTTGCCAACGCGGAAGAGGAAGAAATTTACATCGGAAGCGCCGACTGGATGCCGCGCAATCTCTACGAGCGTGTTGAAGTGCTGGTGCCGCTGCGCGATGAGTTCCTGCGCGAGCGTGTGCATCGCGAAATTCTCGATGCCTACCTTGCCGATAATCGCAAGGCCCGCGTCCTGCTGCGCGATGGCGCCTACATCCGCGCCTGGCAGCCCATGCACGGCAAACGAAATCGCAGGGCGCCTACCGGCTCGGCGGCCTTCAGCGCCCAGGATTATTTGATCAGCGTGGCCGAAGGCAAGCAGGCGCCAGGCTTTGTCCTGCCCCAGATACAGCCACGGAAGCGCAAAGCGCCCGCCGGAAGAGTACGATAAACCCCGATGATCCTTTATTTCTTGCGTCACGCCAACGCCGGTGAACACTTCGTCAATCCCAGGAAGGACGAGAAGCGCGCCCTCGATAAAGAAGGCATCGAGCAATGCGGATACGTTGGCCGCGCCCTTGCCGCCATCGAGGCGCAAGTCGACTGCATTGTTTCCAGTCCGCTCAAGCGTGCTACGCAGACCGCGTCGCTCGTCGGCAATGAGATGGGTTATGAAGGCAAACTGCAAATCGAGAGCGCGCTGCGGCCCGAAGCTGGCTTCGCCGATTTTCGCCGCCTACTCGAAAAATATGTCAGTTATGAATCGATCATGGTCGTTGGACACAATCCCAACCTGAGTCAGTTCCTGGGCACCGTGATTAGCGAGTCCGGCTGCGAAGCTTCCGTGGAATTAAAGAAAGGAGCTGTGGCCCGGGTCGACATGCGCCGCAACTATGGCACGTTGCAGTGGTGCCTTACACCGAAAGCGCTGCGCACTCTCTATACCGCCGCGGTGGAAAGTTCCCGCCCAAACACTTCGCGGAAGTAAGCCGCGTCTTTTTCGATTGCCCACAGTTCCAGGTCAACGCCCATACGCCGGCGAGGAACCAATGTGAGCCGCACCTCGGCCGCCCGGTGGCTCACACGTACCTTCTGCACCGCGCGGCTTCTGCCCAGGTTCAGCGATCGTGCCAGCCGCAACAGAAGAATCGCTTTCTGCACCCCGGCCCGGTCCGCCGGTTCCAGGGTCTTCATTGGGGCTTCTTCCGGCGCTGGCCGCGACTTCCCCAGATAACGTGCAATCGCTGCAATAATGCGTCTCTGCTGCGGCGTGTATCCCAGAATCTCCGAGTTGGAAATAATGTAGTACGTGTGCCGGTGGTGCGCGTTGCGGTTCACGTAGTCCCCCACCTCATAGAGCATCGCCGCCGCCGACAGCCACTCGCGAAACTCCGGCGGCAATCCGTGTACCGGACGCAGCGCCGAGAACAGAAACATGGCAGATTCCCGCACATCAAGCGCGTGCTTCATGTCTACGTGATAGTGAGCCACCGCCCGCGTAATCGATTCCCATCGCTCCGATTCAATCTGCTTTCCAGATCGCGTGCTGCGGTCGTACTCCGCCGCCATCTGCGCCAGTAGTCCGTCGCGCAGCCCGAGCGCCGAATAGCGAAAGGCCTTGAGATGGCAGCGATCGAGCAACTCGTGGTAAACGATTGCTCCGGCGACGATAATTTCTGCCCGCCGCGGGCCAATGCCTTCGATCTTTCGGCGTTCGTCCACCGGTATGCGCGCCAATTGCTTCGCAATCCGCGTCATCTCCGTGCGGGTCACGATGGCCCGCTGGCTTGTTGTGCTCTTCCTTAAGCGGCTGGCCGCCGCTGCCAGCGCGGCGGCGGTGCCGGAGGTCGCAATCACGCTTTTCACTTTGGCCGCGACCACGCGCGCCGCCACGCGATTCACCTCTCGCGCCACAAACCCTTGCAGACGTTTAAGCTCGCCCTTGCGCGGCGGATCGTGCCGCAGAAACTCATCGGTCAACCGCACCGCGCCCAACGGCAAACTTACAGTGTCGCGGATGTGGCCTTGCCCGGAGACCGTCAGCTCGCAACTCCCGCCTCCCAGGTCCATCATCAGTGCAGGCGAACTGTCCACGCGGAGATTCGAGACCAGTCCCAAATGGATCAGGCGCGCCTCTTCCAGCCCGGAGATAATTTCGACCTTCCATCCCGTTGCTGAACGCACCCACTCGAGAAATGCCTGAGAATTTCGGGCGTCGCGCAGGGCGCTGGTGGCGACCACCCGGACTGGATCCGTCACCACTTGTTGTGTGGCCCGGTGGAAGCGGCGCAACACCTTCACCGTCTCCGCCATCGACTCGGGCGTCAGAAAGCCAGAACGAAAGACGCCCTCACCGAGACGTGTAACCTCGCGGTCTTCGTGGATCGGCCGCAAGCGGCCCCTCGTGAGGCGGGCGATCTTCAGCCTTACGGAATTGGAACCGATATCAACCGCGGCAAAGGTCGGCATGAAGGAGCCAACAGTTTACATGCCGGGTTGCCCAGCGTCACGCAGGTTTCAATTGCGAAACCGGAGCGTTGCCAGCGCCACACCGCGCCACCGATGGGGCGTCCGCTCTTAGCTGTTCACGAGATGCGCGCTCGGGTAAGTTTCTTCCGGTGTCCCTAACATCGTCAGATCCGCCGCCTCCACACCTTGCATAAAGGCATGATCCTGGTTAGAGACTTCGTACTTCCAGCCGCCAAATCTTCCCCGGCTGAGGATTCCGAACTTCTCCAAGCGTGGCTGGATCTCGTTCAGCACCTCATCGCGCCCCAGAAACGGCGTTGGGTAGCCATGTTCCAGGCGTTCGCACCACTGCGTCACAATCTCGGTTTCGTTTTGAATCAGTCCCATCTTCAACAGTCCCGATACCATCTTGCGCAGAATGGCTGCATTGGAGAGCGCCCGGCCGGTTGCCGGCAACTCACTCACCTCGCACAAGCCTGACCAGCACGGACCCCCGCTGGGAGCGTTGCTGGCAGCCACATTCGAGGGGAAGGTAAGCCGCCAGAATGCAATGTCAGAATCAGGCACGAGCAGGGAATGGACCTTCCTGAGATGCGCAGGCAAAAGCCCGCGGATACCAAAGCCCGCCACGTAGGACGTGGAATATTTCAACAAACCCGCCATCTCGGATAGGTCCCTTTGATACCTCACCAGCCGCAGCAAATTATCCAGAGGCACCGCAGAGATTAAATGTGCATAGCGGTAAACGCTCCCATCCGAGAGAAGTGCCAGGTGCTCCCCGGGATCGATTTGAACAAGGCTGGTGCCGTATCTGACTTTCGCCGGATTGGACAGTCTTGCCACTTGCTTCCAGATCTCTCCCGATCCTCCGATCGGATACTCTACTTTCGTCTCCGAGTTCCACCCAGGGCTATCCTTTGCGGACATGAACTGCCAGAGCACGCTTTGCAGATTCACTCCCGGTATGTTGCAGGCTGCGGAACCGGAGCGGTGCGTCACCCAGTTCGAGTCCAATTCTCGAAGAGGATAGGCCCACATTTTGCGATTGAGCGGTCCGAGAAGAATGTGATTCAGTGAATGTCCGAATGTTTCGGTCAAATAACTATCCAGATCGCTTTGTGGCGTGCTGTCGTGTCCAAGGCTGCGGCTGACTCGCCGTGATGCGATACCTCTGACGCACTTCAGGAAGTCCGCGAAGGGCAGGCGATGAATGTTCTGCTGCACCGGATACGGAATGAAACGGCCGTCGGTCCAGGTCCCTCGTTCGGGGCACGAGGACGCCCACTGAATCGGAAGCCTCGCCATGAGTTCGCCAAACAGGTGGTAGTGCTTGTGAGGAAAGAACACGTGCCCGCCAAAGTCGAACGTGAACCCGTCTTTCGATGTGGAACGCGCCCATCCGCCTGGATGGGTATGGTTGTCGATCACGAGATAGGAGGGCGCCGCTCCGGAGCGGGAATGCTCCTCCAGTCTCCACGCCGCTCCTAGCCCGCATGGTCCGGCCCCAACAATCAGCACATCCACGTTATCGTTGGGCATTGGCTGCCTCACCGGAAGATTTGGCGGACTTGGAACTCTCGAACCCAAAGACGAGTTCCGTATCAAGCTGGTAAGCTTCGAAGGCTTCGCACCTGCCTCCCGCGTACCGAGGCCACGCGCGCCACGAGGATGCGGCCCGGGCCCAATCCAAGAGATTGGCCCGCGCCACTTGAGAATTATGGCAGCGGAGCGCACGCTCTTTCTCTTCCCACACGCTGGATATATCCACCACCAGGTTCGGCTGGAAGTGCCGGGTGCTTGGCCCTTCGTAAAAAAGCAAATCAATTCTTCGCCAGCACACGCTTTGGGCCGCCGCGCTCGCCTCCACGTGATCCTGGTGAGTATCCGAAGGGCTGTTGACTAGAACCAGCGAAGACGAAGTGTTTTGAAGAGCAGATTCAATGATTCGGATCGCGGCTCGGCGAGTTACGCCTCCATCCGGAAGCATGCCGAAGCGCACCTGCGCGCCGAATACCTCAGCTGCGGATTCTTCCTCTGCCTGTCGAATGTTCGGATCGCCGCACAATTCACCACAGGTGAGGGTCAAAAAGTGAAGAGTCCATCCCGATGACTGCAAACGCGAGGCAAGTCCGCCCATGCCCAGAATTCCATCATCCGGGTGCGCGCCAACACATAATGCGGTATGCGATTTCAACCGGCTCCTCCGCAAGCCTGTCGTTCAAGAAAGCCTGGCGCACGTTTGCGCCATCACTGCGGGAGATTTTCCAAACGCTGTGGCACCTTGCTTCAAATCTGCGAAAGGCAGGATTCGTTGGAACGCATCTCCATTGGGGGAGTCGGGGGGGAAGTTAAGTTTCCCTCTAGTGGACTAAACGGTCAAGAGGAAAATGGTATACCGTTCTTTAGGGAAGCGGAGAACCGGCGGGAACGTGTCCGTGTGGAAATCAAATGGCATCTCAAGCCGCGGAGATTGAAGGCAGATTCTTTGATCCTAGAGCCTTGGCCGCGCTGGCCGGTTTCGCTCCATCCCGCATTTGCGAAAGCGCCGCTACCGCATGCCGGAACTTCGCTCCGGTCACGTTGTGCAGCTCCGCGACCAGCGCCGACTCGCGTACCTCGCCCAGATTATCGCTCGCAGTTTTCGTCAACGTGAGCCAGTCATGCCAGTCGCCTAAAACATCCTGGATGCGTTTGATTCCGGCGATGAACCGCTGCGCTTCCGCGGACGGTTCGGCGAATTCCGCTGCGTAGCGTGCCCGCTTGCTCAAGATGCGGTATTGATGCAACACCGCTTCGGTGACCTGTGCCTCTCCCGGATTAATTTTTGCCAGCATTCGTTGCGCAACCGCCAAAGGTTCCCGGCTGTTGTTCGGATCAAAATCCTTGCTGGCACGTCTCAGCCTTTTTCGAATCTCCCGAACCGTGTTCTCGTGAGCCTCATTACGCAACTTCTTTTCCTGCTGCCGTCGCAGTTCGATCAGGCGGTTCACCAGTTGCGTTTTGCGGCGGGGTTCTCGTGGAATCTTCAGGCTCCGCAACGCCGCCAGTTGAACATCCAGGTCGCGCACCTTCCCCGCTCGCTTGCGGATTCTTCCCAGCAGCTTTAGCAGTTTTTTTTCGCTTCGACCCAACTTGGGAGACAACTCATCCAGCAGTATCTGCAATCGTCGCGTGCCGGTACGGAAACGATGCACGCTCTGCGCATGCGATTTCGACGAAAGCTTGACCAGATCCTGCTCAAGCTTTTGAAAAACAACACGGCTTCGCTTTGGCGCGATCGGCATAACGCTATGAAGAATTCAACCGGGAGATGAAAATACAGTGTCGCCTCGGAAAAGGCAACCCTGAAAAGCTTTGTTATTTTAACATCCTGTTAACAGGATTCTGCTAGTTTGACCACGGATGGCCTTTTCCGCCCTACCTCGGCCCGATATGCCGGCATCGCAACCTGTTGAAGTGACGAAGGTTAGCAGCCTCCCTCCAACGGGAAGGAAGAGCGCGCCTGCGAATCGTAGCCGTGCCGAAATCGGCGACCGCCTGTTCAGCTTTGCCATGCTGCTGTGCGGCTTGGCCGTACTCGGACTGCTGGTTCTGATTGTTTACGAACTGGTGCTTCACTCCGGCCCCTCCTGGCACGCCTTCGGATTCAAGTTCTTCGCTGGCCACGATTGGGATCCGGTTAACGAACAATTCGGCGCTATGCCGTTCATATACGGCACGCTGGTTTCCTCGCTCCTCGCCTTAATCATTGCTGTGCCACTTTCGATCGGGGTCGCCGTCTTCACCACCGAAATGTGTCCCGTAAAACTGCGCGGGCCGCTCTCATTCTTCGTGGAATTACTGGCCGCAATCCCCAGCGTGGTCTACGGACTGTGGGCAATCTTCGTGCTCATCCCCATCCTCACCAAGTACGTCGGACCTTTCCTGGCTCGGACGCTCGGCTGGACTGGATTGTTCACCGGACCGTTCTATGGCGTCAGCATGCTGGCTGCTGGAATCATTCTGGCCGTCATGATCGTCCCTATCATTTCGTCGATTGCGCGTGAAGTGCTTATGGTAGTGCCGCAGCACCAGCGGGAAGCCGCACTTGCACTGGGCGCAACCCGTTGGGAAATGATTCGCGTGGGGGTGCTGCGCAATGCGCGGGCCGGTATTATGGGCGGCATCATTTTAGGTTTGGGACGCGCCTTGGGAGAAACCATGGCGGTCACCATGGTCATCGGAAACAATCCCCAGATCGTGAAATCCCTTTTCGCGCCGGGCTACACCATGGCCAGCGTGCTAGCCAACGAATTCAGCGAGGCCACTGGAACGATTAACCGTGCGGCGCTGATCGAAATTGGCCTGGCTCTGTTCCTGGTCACTATCGTCGTCAACGCCCTGGCAAGATTGCTGGTCTGGACGGTTACTCGCGGCCAGCCCTCGAGGGCCAATGCCTAGTCTGGATAAATCCTCGACCGGAAACGCCTTTCAATCGATCTCACTGCGGCGGCGTGTCACGGATCGAGTGATGACCGGCTTAGCGATTGTTACCGTCATTCTCGTGTTAGTGCCTTTGTTTGCCATTTTTGCCTATCTCGTCTACCGCGGCATCGGCTCTCTAAACTGGTCCTTCCTTACGCAAACGCCGAAACCTGTAGGCGAGGCCGGCGGCGGAATGGCGAACGCCATCGTGGGCTCGGCTGTGATTCTCTTTCTTGCCAGCCTCATCGGAGTTCCCGTGGGAGTCGGCGCCGGTATCTACGTCGCCGAATACGGACGCAATCGCCTCGGTGATGCGATTCGCTTCACCGCCGACGTTCTCAATGGCGTCCCCTCCATCGTGATCGGGATCGTGGCCTACTCCATCGTTGTTCTCGCTCAAGGCCACTTTTCTGCGCTGGCTGGCGGCGTGGCCTTGTCCATCATGATGATTCCGACCATCACGCGCACCACCGAAGAGATGCTTTTACTGGTGCCGCGGGCATTGCGCGAAGCTGCTTATGGACTGGGTATTCCCCGCTGGCGGACCACTCTCTCCATCACGTTGCGCACTGCTACCTCCGGCGTGATCACGGGAATTATGCTGGCTTTCGCCCGAGTGGCGGGCGAGACTGCGCCCCTGCTCTTCACCGCGCTGGGAAATCAATTCTGGAGTGTGAAAGTCAACGAGCCGACTGCCGCGCTGCCGCTGCAGATCTATACCTACGCTCTTTCTCCGTATGACGATTGGCATCGCCAGGCGTGGGCTGGAGCGTTCGTGCTCATCGTTCTCATCGTTACAGCAGTCGCGGCGGTTCGCTTCGCAGTGCGCCGTGGCACCTTCGGAGCCGCGTAACTTATGGGCGTCGGAATCCAGGTCGAAAACCTGAATGCCTGGTACGGCAAAACCCAGGCGTTGTTCGATATCAAAATATCGGTGGCCGCCAACCATGCCACAGCGCTCATCGGGCCGTCCGGCTGCGGCAAGTCGACATTCATCCGCTGCCTGAACCGGATGCATGAAACCATCCCCGAGGCTCGCGTGACCGGAAGCGTCCGCATCGGCGACATCAATGCCTATAACGGCACCTCCGCGACACAGCTCCGCCGCCGTGTTGGCATGGTATTTCAGAAAGCCAATCCATTCCCCACCATGTCGATCTATGACAACGTGGCTTCCGGTTTGAAGCTGAATGGTTTCCGCGACCGCCGCAAGCTCAACGAAATTGTCGAGCGCTCGCTCGACGCGTCCGCGCTTTGGGATGAGGTAAAGGATCACCTCCACAAAAAGTCGGGCGCAAGCCTCTCCGGCGGCCAGCAGCAGCGCCTTTGTATCGCCCGCGCCCTGGCAGTCGAGCCCGAGGTTCTTCTGATGGACGAGCCCTGCTCTGCCCTCGATCCCATCTCCACCGGCAAAATTGAAGAGTTGATCTTTCAGCTCAAAGAGCGATATACGATAGTGATCGTCACGCACAACATGCAGCAGGCGGCGCGCGTCGCAGAATTCACCGGCTTCTTCCTGCTGGGCAAGATGATCGAATTCGACAAGACGGAAAAAATCTTCACCAAACCGTCCGACAAGAAAACGGAAGACTACATCACCGGCAGATTCGGATAGCGGTCTTAGCTACGGAAGAGTATGTTTTTGGGTGGAGCAGCGCTTCAGTGCTGCATCAAAGGCGCCTCTTTAGGATGGCTTTAGCCACTGAGGGTCGCGCTAAGCCAGTGTAGAGAAAGGGTCGGAGAATAATGCGCACGCGTTTTCAGCAGGGCCTTGACGATCTTCGCCAGAAATTGCTTCGCATGGGAGGACTGGCGGAACAAGCGGTCGATCGTGCCCGCCAGGCCTACGTCGATCGCGATCTCACTCGCTGCCAGATGGTTCTGGAAGGCGAGAGCTTGATCAACCAATCCGAGCGCGAGATCGACGAGGCTGCCTTCGACCTGCTCGCCATGCAGCAGCCTATGGCCGTCGACCTGCGCTTCATCCTCGCCGTCACCAAAATCAATTCCGACCTCGAGCGCGTTGGCGATCAGGCCGTCAACATCGCCGAGCGCGTGATGGACATGATGGACCTTCCCGTCGTCGATCTCCCAGTGGATATCGCCCGTATGGGCGCCGCTGTCAGCGCCATGGTCCGACGCGCCCTCGAATCGTTCATCGAAGGCAAAGTCGAACTCGCCCAGGCCGTCCTCGAAATGGACAATGTCGTCGACCGCATGAAAGATGACGCTTTCATCCAACTGGTGAAGACCATGAACCAGCGTCCGGAAATCGTGCGTCAAGCCCTGGATGCGTTGCTTGTAGCCCGTAATCTGGAGCGCGTTGCCGATCATGCAACCAACATCGCCGAAGACGTAATCTTCTGGGTGCAAGGCGCCGACGTCCGCCACAACGCCAGCGCAGCCGAGGAACACCCTGAGCATTCGCCCGCGCAAGAAGGCTCATCGCGTGCCTCCGGAGCATAAGAGACTAAGTTCTGTCATCCTGAGCGCAACCAGTGCTTGCGCGCTTTGCGCAAGCACTGGTGGAGTCGAAGGATCCCTTGCACCATTTCGCAACCTGGGCCTGGTTAGGCATTTCCATCCGGGCTCCATCGGCTCCTTTGACCGAAAGCTGCGCCCTGATTTACGCTCATCTCTCTCTCATCGCGGAGGCTCCGTGACCCATTACTCCCGCATCATTCTCGCAGCCGCACTCGTCCCGTTCTCCCTCTGCCTTGCCGCTCAGGAAACTAAACCCAACTCAATCTCCCTACCCACCAGCAAGACGCTAACCCTTCCCACACCCGGCAGAATTGGCCCGACCAACGGTTTCCCCGCCACCATCGCACTCAGCCCCGACGGCCACTACGCCGCCCTCTTGAACGATGGCTACGGCACGCAAGAGACTGTTGCTACGCAATCAATCGCCATCCTCGATCTCAAGACCAATGAACTCAAAGACTACCCCGACAAGCGCTTCGGCGAAGAAGCTCATCAGTCCTTTTTTCTTGGACTGGTCTTCAGCTCCGACGGGAAACACGTCTACGCCTCAGTCGGCTCCATCACCGATCCCACAGGAGCCAAACCGCCGAACACCGGCAACGGAATCGCCGTCTACAGCTTCACCGATGGCAAAGTAGCGCCCGAGCGTTTCATCGCCATCGAACCGCAAGCGCTCGCCGCTGGGAAAAAAGTCGCCCTCGCGTTGCAGAAGACTCCAGTAGGAACGGCAATCCCGTATCCTGCAGGACTAGCGCTGGTTTCAGCCGGGGGCCAAGACCACCTTCTCGTCGCCAACAATCTCTCCGACAACGCTGTGCTGGTCGATGTCGCGTCAGGCAAAATCTTGCAACGCTTCGACCTGAGCACGAGCGATCTCGTCCCATCCTCATTCCCCTACACATGCGTAGCTACGCGTGACGTCCGCCGCGCCTGGTGCAGTCTGTGGAATGCATCACAAGTCGCTGAGTTGGATTTAGCCGGTGGCAAGGTTGTGCGCTGGATAAAGTTGGACCGGCCGGTGGATTCAGTTGCCCCTGGCTCGCATCCCACCGCGCTTCTTCTTAGCCCCGACGAAAAGTTGCTCTATGTCGCATTGTCGAATGCCGATTTGACAGCGATCATATCCGTTGAATCCGCGCCGGTGATTGGATTTCTCAGTACGCAGATGAGAAACCAATCCTCGCCGGGAACGTATCCACTCGCATTGACCGTCTCTCGAGACGGCAAGTACGTTTTCGTGGCCGATGCTGCCGCAAATGCTGTTGCCGTGTTCGACTCCCAGCAGTTGGGCTTGAGTGCTATCGGAAAACCCTCGCGCGGAGAGTCTTTAGGATTCGTTCCTTCCGCCGTCATTTCTCCACTCGGCTTCATCCCCACCGACTGGTACCCCTCCGCCCTCGCCGTCCAAGGCGACGACCTCCTCATCGCCACCGCCAAAGGCCAAGGCACAGGACCAAATCCCGGCCTCGGCAAGACGGCTTACGAGATCAAACATCACGGCCACCCCTACATCGCCACGCTGCTCCATGGCTCCGTCGCCCGCCTGAATATTCCGAACACTCTCACCAAGCTCGACGAATTCACCCGCGTCGTCGAGCACGATAATCTCCTGCACAATCCTCCCGGGGCAATTCAATTCGCCAACGGCAAGAATCCCATCAGGCACGTGATCTATGTCATCAAAGAAAATCGCACCTACGATCAAGTCCTGGGAGATCTGAAAGTCGGCGACGGCGATCCGTCCCTCACTCTCTATGGCGCAGACATCACGCCCAACGAGCACAAGCTTGCGCTGCAATTCGGCGTGCTCGACAACTTCTACGACAGCGGAGAAGTTTCCGGTGACGGCCACCTGTGGTCTACCGCTGCCATCACCAGCGACTACAACGAAAAAACCTGGCAGATCAACTACCGCGGCAAAGAGCGCACCTATGACTTCGGTGGCAGCGTTGCCGATGAAATGCCGCTCGATCACAACCAGCCCGATATCGACGACCCCGGCACAGGCTTTCTCTGGGACAACCTCGCGCGCAACGGCCTAACCTACCGCGACTATGGAGAATTCGTGAGCGCCGCGTGGTGCAACAAACCCCCGCAAAGTGGAGTCCCCGAAACAGGGAACTCCCTCAGCGCTGGAAGTCACTTGCCCGCGCACCGAAGTTAAAAAAGGAGATCCGCTCGCGCCGAATGTCGGCAATCCGCACGCGGCGCCAAGTCCCTGGCCGTGGTCCGTGCCGCTGTTCAAAGGCGTGAAACCCACCAAGGCGGTCCTGCGCAATCACTTCGACCCGCTCTATCCCGATTTCAACACCGACTATCCCGACCAGCTTCGTGCCGACGAATTCCTGAACGAATTCGCCATCTATGTACAAGCGCGCGAAAAAAATCTGGACGCCGAGTTCCAACTCCCCGCCTTTGTCTTGCTCTATCTTCCCGACGATCACACCGGGGGTACTCGCCCCGAGCGCCCGCGCCCCGCCGCATCGGTAGCCGACAACGATCTCGCTCTTGGCCGCGTCGTCGACGCCGTCTCGCACAGTCCTTATTGGGACGACACTGCCATCTTCGTCCTCGAAGACGATGCGCAAAACGGCGGCGACCACGTCGACGCCCACCGCTCGATCGCTTTCGTCGTCAGCAAGTATTCCCCGGGAAACGAGGCAGAGCCCTACGTCGATCACCGCTTCTACACCACGGTAAACCTGATCCACACCATGGAAATGCTCCTTGGCCTGCCGCCCATGAACCAGAACGACGCCTACGCTCCCGCCATGGGACCAATGTTCTCCGGCGCAGGCACGCAGCCCACGTTCCAGGCGGACGATCGCAACCTAAAGAACGGCCTGATCTATGAAATCAACAAGCGCAACGCCCCGGGCGCAAGCGACTCGGCAAAAATGGATTTTTCCCGTCCCGACGCCACCAGTGCCGCCAACTTGAATAAAGTTCTCTGGCAAGATCAGAAAGGCGATTTGCCGATACCAGCACCCAAGCACGCCATATTTCCGGTGGGAGGTGATTAACCCCAGTCAGAGGCGCGTCGGCGCCGCTACCCAAGCTAGCGCCGCTGCTCTCCCGGCTTTACACTAGAGATGTGAAGATTGCGCTGGGCCAAATCAACCCAACGGTCGGAGACTTCTCCGGCAACGCCGCCAAGATGATCGACTACGCCCGCCGAGCGCAAGCAGCCGGCGCAGGACTGATCCTGTTTCCCGAGTTGTCAGTCTGCGGATATCCTCCCCGCGATCTGGTCGAGCGCTCATCCTTCGTAGCCCGCAATCGCGATTCCGCCGAATTCATCGCGAAGGAGACGCAAGGCATTGCTGTCATTTGTGGCCTGGTGACTCCCGCCCACTCCGAAACCGGCAAGTCCGTCATGAACTCCGCCGCGCTCTTGCAAGATGGCAAGATCGCTTTCTTGCAATCGAAGATGCTCTTGCCCACCTACGATGTCTTCGACGAGATGCGCAACTTCGCTCCCGCCAAGAGTCAGGACCTGTTTTCTTTCTGCGGTAACCGCATGGCGCTCACCATCTGCGAAGACGCGTGGAACGACAAGCTCTTCTGGCCCAAGCGCCTGTACACGGTCGATCCCATCGAAACGCTGATCCGCGCCGGCGGCAACTTTGTGCTCAACATTTCTTCGTCACCATTCTGGATCGGCAAGCGCGAACTGCGCCGCGACATGCTCGCTTCCATCGCCCGCCAGCACAAGGTTCCCGTCGCGCTGGTCAATCAGGTCGGAGGCAATGACAGCCTGGTCTTCGACGGCTCCAGTCTCGTGCTGAATCCACAAGGCGAAGTCATCGCACAAGGACGGTCGTTCGAGGAAGATCTGATCTACTTCGATTCGAAAGATCTCACCGGCGACCTTCACGATCAGATCGAAGGCGACGAAGCCAGCGTCTATGCCGCGCTGGTGCTCGGCACGCGCGACTATATGCGCAAATGCGGATTTCAGAAAGCCATCATCGGCCTCAGCGGTGGAATTGATTCTGCGCTCACCGCCGTCATTGCCGTCGACGCCATTGGTCCAGAGAATGTGATCGGCGTCGGCATGCCCGGTCCCTACTCCTCACAAGGTTCCATCGACGACGCACGCGCACTCGCTCAGAACCTCGGCGTCCGCTTCGAGTTGCTCTCGATCAACGCCGCCGTCGAAGCCTATCGCCAAACTCTGCAACCAGTTTTTGCCGGACGCAAGGAAGACGTTACTGAAGAGAACATTCAGTCGCGTGCCCGCGGCACACTGCTGATGGCTCTCTCCAACAAGTTCGGCGCCATCGTTCTCTCCACTGGCAACAAGAGCGAACTCGGCGTGGGCTACTGTACACTTTATGGGGACATGGTCGGCGGCCTCGCAGTCATCTCAGATGTACCCAAAACTCTGGTATACCGTCTGAGTCGTTACGCGAACTCGCGCCGCCAGGCAATTCCCGAGGCCACCCTGGAGAAGCCGCCATCGGCTGAGTTGCGGCCCGATCAGAAAGACAGTGACTCGTTGCCGCCCTACGAGATTCTTGACGCGGTGCTGGAAGACTACGTGGAAGACGCGCACTCCGCCGAGCAGATTGCGACCGAGCATGGTTTCGATATGGAAGTGGTGCGGCGCGTCGTGCGAATGGTGGATCGCGCCGAGTACAAGCGCCAGCAGGCGGCCCCGGGTATCAAGATTTCTCCCAAGGCCTTCGGCTACGGCCGCCGTTTTCCCATCGCCGCGAGGAGTGAAGTTTGAAGACATGCGAAAACGGGCTCACAAGACCGGGAGAGGCACGAGTTCAGGGGTTGCGGAAAAACACGCTCCCAACCCGGTTTTGAAAGGGCGCGGCTTCAGCCGCGCCGTAAGTGCCTCAACACCGGTTTTAGCCGCTGAGGTACGCTGTGGGCTTGCAAATGAGTCTTTCCGCAACCTCTTCACTCGTGCCGATAGAGTCGCCAAGGAAATGAGGCTTCAGCCGCTGCGGTCTGCTTTTTTGCGTTGTCTGATTTGCAACAAATGATCGGAAAGGAAACCATGCGCAGTTCTATCAATCTGATTCTCTTTCTCTTGCTGGCGTGCGGCTTCGCCGCTGCTCAAACTCCGGGCACAAAGCCGGCAGCCAAGGCCACCGAAAAGCCTGCCGCAGCAGACACAACAGTCCTGCCCTCGGAAGCAACCGTCGACTCCTTCCTCCAGCAGACTTTTGGTTACGACCCGCAGGTGAGCTGGAAGATTGCCAGCATCAAACCCGCGCCGGTGCCGGGACTGGCGCAGGTCGATGTAGTTCTTGCCAGCCCGCAGGGCCAGCAGGGTAGCCGCTTCTTTGTTGCGGCGGATGGCGAACATGCCGTGATCGGCGACATCATCCCGTTCGGCGCCAAGCCATTTGAGCCAGCGAAGAAGACGCTGGAGAAGGGCATCACCGGTCCATCGCGCGGACCCAAAGACGCCGCAGTCACCATTGTGGAGTTTGGCGACTTGCAATGTCCCGCCTGCAAGGCTGCGCAACCCGCCATCGAAGGACTTGTTGCTGCCGAACCCAACGCGCGCTTTGTCTTCCAGAACTTTCCCCTCGAAATGCACAACTGGGCGGCGAAAGGCGCAGCCTACGCCGACTGCGTGGCACAGGTGTCCAACGATGCCTTTTGGAAGTTCGTTTCCAAGACTTACGAAGCACAATCGGATATCACTGCCGAGAACGCCGACGCGAAGCTGACTGCCATCGCCGATGGCACTGGGGTGAAAGGCGCGGACATCGCCACCTGCGCTGCCACTCCCGTACCCAAAGCGCACGTCGACGCTTCACTGGCCCTGGGCAAAGCCGTGAACGTCACCGGCACTCCAACCCTCTTCATCAACGGACGCAGCCTCGGAAACGTAGCTAATGTGCCAGCCGCTACGCTGAAGGAACTCGTGGATTTTGCCGCAAAGGAAGGGAAGTAAGTCTACTTCTCGCTGATCCAAATCTCATCCGAGGAGAAGTCCCGGCTCGCCAGCACGTGAGGTGTGATCACGATGAGCAGTTCGTCATTCTCTTTCATTTTTGTGGTATCCGCGACGGCGAAGCTCAGCCCGGGGATGTTGGCGATAGCGGGGATGCCGCTCATGGAGCGCTGATCGTTGGTGGTGATTTCGCCCGCCACAACAGCCGGTTCGCCATCGCGCAGACGAATGCTGCCTTTGTACTCCTGATTTGTGATGTAAGGCACACCGTTCGCACTTTGTCCCGTTAGCGAGCGCACTTGCAGTTCGAGCGTCAGGCTCACTTCGCGGTCGCTGTGGATCACCGGCTTCACAACTTTCAGGCTCAGGCCCAGGTCTTCATAACTAACCGAAGGAAATGGCGCAACGTAGCTCTGGTTGCCCAGTACTGCGGAGATTGCCGCCGAGTTCGCGATCGGCGAATAAGAAGCATTCAGGATGGGATAGCGCTCGCCCAGATGGAATGTGGCGTCGTTGCCTTGCACCGCGTGCAGCGTAACGTGACTCAAACTCCGTGCCCATGACTCGTTTAGGGAAAGCGCCGCCGATAGGTGATCAAGGCTAACCCCGGAGAACGTGAGTCCTCCTCCGAAGGTGGCCAGAGGCTGGCTGAAGATACCGCTGGACTGGTTTTGCAGTTGCGCCAGAAGCCCGGATAACGCAGTGCTGCCCGCTGCGTTAATGCCGCCGGAAGAAATGAGTTGGTTGATGAGCGATTGAATGCTCTGCCCACCTAGTCCCGCCAGCGCCGCCACGGGAATGTTGTACATGTTGAAAGTGTTGGGAATGTGCATTCCAATTTCGCGGGTGAAGTTGTGGCTGATGTTGAAGACCTGAACCTCAAGCGCGACTTGCGGGCGATCGCTGGTCAGTTGCCGCAGGAGTTGCGTGCAGGCGGCCAGCGAAGCTTGCGGAGCGCGCACTTCCACGGTGCCGAGTTGTCCGGAACTTATCTTCTGGAAGTCGCAGATGTTGCGCAACGACGTAACCATTTCCGTAGCCTGCTGTGGCGTGGTCGCTCCGGGCACGCTGAAAGTCGCGAGCGACATGCGGTCATACTGCTTATGATTGTCCGGGGAATCCTTCGCCACCAGCAACTGGTGCGCGTCCAGCGCCGTCCACATGCTCTTGCTTACGCGGCAGGCCAGGTCGAGGGCGGTAAAGAAGTCCACATCGTCCACGTAGAAACGCACGCTCTTGGTTTCGACGTTTTCGTCAAACTGCACGCTCATACCATAGGCTGAAGCGAGCTCCGTAAACAGGCCCCGCACATCGCCACGATAGTGAAACGTTGCCCTTTCTGCCTTGGGTTGAAGGTGGATTTCACTGGAATCCGCCATGATCAGGGCTATCCCGCTCAACGCGGGCGCCGCCGTCTCGCGAGTAGCCTCTGTCAGACGCTCCCGCGTATAGGCATTGTCAGGATCCAGGCTCAGCGCGGCGCGATACTCGGCCACTGCCTGCTCGCGCTGGGAGTCCGCCAGCAGCGCGTCGCCGCGCTCGGTGTGCTGGAACACCAACTGAGCTTTCGTCCCTTCGCGCGCGGAGAGGAACGCTGTGTTTTGTGGTACCAGCCGCGAAGCCTCGTCGAACTGTGCGAAGGCTTCTTCCACATGCTTTTGATTGTTCAATTTCAGGCCGCGGGAGTACGCATTGACGGCTTCTTTCAGGTCTCGCTTAGTCGGAATGCAGTTGATGCCTCCGGGCACACCATTACCGCAAGAGATCGCCGGAGGATCGACCGCAGCGCCAGCTCCGGCGAATGAGCGAGCATCCGCCGCTATCGCCAACAAACAGACTGCGAGAATAAACCACACACGCCGCATCCGCATTAATTTTAACCTGTTACCCACCCGCCGCCGAGAGCTAATAGTCCCCGTACCTTCGGGCTCAATGGGGATCAAGAAGAGATCCGGTAGCCTGTAAGAACGGTTGGATGGGTGTTTTCTTGCGGGGACAACAATTTGAGGGTCTTGGCGATCAGCGAATGGAAAGACAATCGCTGCCTCATAGCAGCGGCAACTTTGATCGAACGCTACGGCTACCTCATCAAGGAGTACCGCCTCGCCGAGGGCCCCTATCCACTTGTTCCGCCACGATCCCCGGGCGCTGGTCCGCCCGTATCGGAGGCACAATCACCTCCACCCTCTCTCCCTCCGAAAACTTATCGGTTTTGTTTACAATCCAGACCCAGTAGTGGTGAGGGGTGATACAAATAGTCTTAACGACTATGAAGAAAAACACGCTCAAAAGCCTGCATGTTCGGAACCTGCTGTCTTTTGGTGATGATTCACCCGAGATTGAGCTCGGCAACTTGAATGTTCTCATCGGTCCTAATGGCTCCGGCAAGTCAAACCTAATAGAGATTATCGGTCTGCTTCGGAGTACGCCGAAGGATTTTGCCGCCGAGGTCGGCGACAGCGGCGGCGTCTCCGAGTTGCTGTGGAAAGGGAAGCCCAGGTCCAAATCCACAACCGCCACGATCGAGGTAATTGCAAACCCTGCAGGAGTTAACCGCACCATCCGTTATCGTCTGGCCTTTACGAGGGCCGGTGCGCAACTTAAGATCGTGGACGAGAGGATTGAGAACGAAAAGCCCGATAAAGGCCACGAAAATCCCTATCTCTACTTTGGCTACAACGGCGGGCGCCCGGTACTGAACGTATCCGACGAGCAGCGTTTTCTAAGGCACGAAGAGTTGGACCCACAAAAGTCGATTCTGTCGCAGCGCCAAGATCCAGACCAATATCCGGAAGTAACTTACCTGGGAAGATTTTTTGGCAGCTTCCGACTCTATAGAAACTGGAGTTTTGGTCCTGATTCCGATGTTCGCGACCTTTACGGAGCCGAACAGAAAAGCGATTTCTTGGAAGAGGACATCAGTAACCTCGGCTTGATGCTAAACAACATTCGCGCCGACTCCAAGTTGGAATTTCTCAAATACCTGAAGATGTTTTATGAGGGAGCTGAAGACATCGCCACGCGGATCGTTGGCGGTCTTATCGATTTGAGGGTTGAGGAAGGAAACGGGGTCACCATCCCGGCCTCTCGCCTTTCAGATGGGACGCTTCGATGGCTCTCTCTCTTGACTATCCTTCTACACCCGGAACCACCGCCACTCGTCTGTATTGAGGAGCCGGAGTTGGGGCTGCATCCAGATACAATCCGGCCTTTAGCTAAGCTTCTCCTCAAAGCGTCTGAACGAATGCAGCTAGTCGTGACCACCCACTCAGACGGATTAGTTGACGAACTTTCAGGCACTCCGAATGCGGTTATAGTCTGTGAAAAGCATGACGGCGCTTCCTTCTTGAAGAGACTGGACGGGGAGCAACTAGCGGCATGGCTCAAGCGATACACCCTGGGTCAGCTTTGGCGCACTGGTGAAATCGGAGGGAATCGCTGGTGAGTGTTCGGATCTACGTAGAAGGCGGTTCTCAGGGCAGCACTAAAAGCGACTGCCGCTCCGCCTTTCGTTTGTTCTTCGGAAAAGTTATTCCTCCGAAGTCTTTTAGAGTGATCGCATCCGGAAGCCGAAATGATGCTTTCGAAGACTTTCGCGATGCATTGAAACGCCATCCGGACGACTTCATCGTTTTGCTTGTAGACTCTGAGTCGGCCGTCGCTGCGAGCGCATGGCAACACCTCAAGGATCGAACCGGCGATTACTGGATCCGTCCAACGAACGCTAGTGAAGATCAGGCTCATTTGATGGTTCAGGTAATGGAATCTTGGTTCTTGGCCGACAAACAGGTGCTGGCCGATTATTATGGACAAGGATTCCTCGTCAATTCATTGCCGGGTCAACCGAAGATCGAATTGGTTCGCAAGCAGGATGTCTTCAATGGCCTTCAAAACGCCACAAAGAAAACTCAAAAAGGCGAATACCATAAGACGAGGCACGGTTTTGACATTCTCGCACTGATTGATCCCTCGCGTGTGCGGGCAGCGTCGAATCACGCTGATCATCTTCTAGAGGTTCTAACGCGAGAAACGGTCGGCTGAAAGATGCATGCAACATCTGAGAGACCGTTCCGGCAATCATTTCTCATCCGCCTGCCACTTCTCTACTTCGCTCTGCTCTTTCTCACGTCCTGCTCTCCCCGCGACTTCCTCACACGCCGCCTCGCCGCCGATCTGATCACTGCCTCCGTAACCTTCCGCGCCCAGCAGCTTTTTCAATTCCGCACTGGCGTCATCTCAAACCAGGACTATCTCTCGCCTGACTACCTCCTCTTGCAGCACAAAGGTTGGATCTCCGTCACCAACGCCCGCTGCCCCGTCGCCCTCGCCCCGCCCCCATGTTGGGACGTAACCCTCACCCCCTCCGGCGTCGACACATTCCAAAGCCTCATCGCCCCCGGCGACGCTGAAAAGCCAACTCTTAGCATCCCCGCCGCCCACCGCGAACTGATCGCAATTACCGGCATCTCCAAGCAAGGCAATCTCGCCGATGTCGAGTTCAGCTGGCGCTGGCTTCCCCTGAACGAAGTCGGCGCAGCCCTCTATTCCGGCGACGCCCACTACCGCTCCACTGTAGCCTTTCGCAACTATAACGACGGCTGGCGCCTCGTTGAATCCGCCCCCCACGCCAACCAGCCCCTCGACGAAGCCCTAAAAAACGCCGAGCCCGCCCAGTAAGTTTTACCCCGTGAACCTCGGTGCCCTCTGCGTTGAAGATTCCACCCGCGAGTTGCGCCCAACAAACCCGCCGTTATATAAACCTAATTCCACCCGGGCCACTATGAATATCTCGAAACGTCTCTTCCTCTGCGCCGCAATCGCTTCCTCATCTCTAACCTTCGCCGACACCAAACCCAAACTCACGCTCGACGAATTCTTCAACTCCGTGAGCTATCGCACCGTGGCCCTATCTCCCGACGGCAACTCCGTCGTGATCGAAACCGAGCGCGCCGACTGGGACCAAAAAATCTTCCGCACCGACCTCTGGCTCTACCGCGACGACGCCAAATCCCTCATCCAACTCACGCAATCCGGTCACGACACCGAACCCAAATGGTCTCCCGACGGCCGCTGGATCGCCTTCCTCTCCGAGCGCAAGCCCTTCGTCGAACCCGACTCCGACGAAAAAGGCCACTCCAACAAAAAAGCCAAAGACGACAAAGGAGAAACCGCTCAGATCTACCTGATCTCTCCCACCGGCGGCGAAGCCATCCCGCTCACCGACGGCGAAGAAGAAGTCCACACCTACTCTTGGTCCGCCGACTCGCACACCATCTACTTCGCCACGCGCAACCCCTGGACCAAAGCTCAGAAAGACGACTACAAAAAGCAGTGGAAAGACGTCATCCAATACCGCACCGCCGAGCGCGGCGACACTCTCTTCGCCCTCGACGTCCCCGCCGCCCTCGCCCGCCACGCCGCCGCCCCCGCCAAGCTGGACAAAGATGAAGTCAAGCTCGGCAAAGAAGAAAAAGATAAAGAGGATAAAGATAAAGACGCCAAGCATCCCGACCTCACTCCCGGCGCTCGCACCATCGCCACTCTCCCGCTGCGCATCGAGAACCTGATCACCTCGCCCGACGGCAGCAAACTCGCCTTGATCTCCAACGCCATCAACCAGCGCCAGGAAAAATCCGAAGACGTAGAAATCTACTCCGTCAATCTTGTAGCGCGGGCGCCCTCGCCCGCGACTCTCACCACGAATTCAACTCTCGCCGCCAATTCAACTCCCTCCTTGCCCATCCACCAACTCACCCACAACCAAGCCGTCGAAACCCGCCTGCACTGGGCCAACGACAGCCGCCACATTTTCTTCACCGTCGAAATCGGAGACGTCACCGGCCCCTACCGCGACCTCCAACCCCATCTGTACTGGGTCGATACTGAAACCCAGAAAATCGACCAGTTCGCCAAAGACTTCCCCGGCCCCGTCGACCACTACGCCGTCACCGCCACAAATGTTTTAGCCGCCGCCCGCCTCGGCACCGAAGTCGCCGCCTACTCAATTTCCCAGCCCGCTCAGTCCCTACACAAACTCAATGGATGGCCCGGCACCTACGAAATCATTTCCGCCACTCCGCACTCCCCACGCGTCGCCTTTGTCTACTCGTCACTACAAAAGCCCGCGGAAATTTATTTAGCCGAAAGCCCCGACACCCTCGACCAAGCCCGCCCCATCACCACCTTCAACAAATCGCTCGCGGAAAAAGATCTCCCGCAAGGCAAGCCCTGCCGCTGGAAGGCCGACGACGGCACCACGGTCGAAGGCATGCTGATCTATCCTCCCGGAAAATTCGAATCCAAAAATCTCCCCCTCTTCACCTTCATCCACGGCGGCCCGGCCGACGCCGACGGCAACCACTTCGAGGCCGACTGGTACCAGTGGTCCGCTCTCGCCGCCACCAACGGCTGGCTCGTCTTCGAGCCCAACTACCGCGGCTCCACCGGATACGGCGACAAATTCCTCGAGCAGATCGTCCCTGAAATCGTCTCCCGTCCCGGCAAAGACATCCTCGAAGGCGTCGATTCCCTCGTCAAAGACGGCATCGCCGACCCCGACCACCTCGCCATCGGCGGCTACAGCTACGGCGGCTACATGACCAACTGGCTCATCACGCAAACCACCCGCTTCAAAGCCGCCGTCACCGGCGCCGGTGCCGTCGAGCACATCGGCAACTGGGGCAACGACGACACCACCATGGACGACGCCTACTTCCTCGGCGGACGCCCCTGGGAAGCCCCCCAGCGCTATCACGACGAAGCCGCCATCTTCCAGATCGACAAAGTCCGAACTCCCACGCACATGGTCGCCGGCGCCGACGACATCCGCGTCGCCGTCCTCGAAGACTATCTCCTCGAACACGCCCTGTATTCGCTAGGCATTCCGAACAAGCTGCTAATCTTTCCCGGCGAAGGCCACGGTCTCGGTAAGAATCCCTGGCACGGAAAAATAAAAGTCCGCGAAGAATTAAACTGGCTGCAGAAATACGGCGGCGTGCCGTCGTCCAACTGATTTGCGGATCAAACAAGACTTGTCATCCTGAGGAGGGCGCTCTTTGCCCGACGAAGGACCTATGCAACCTGCCAGATGCGTGACCACTCTTGCGGCTTAATCGAATGCGAGCGGCGATAGAGGCTGTGGATTTCCTGCTGAAATAAAGTTTGCGGAGTTCGTTCCCGAAAACGGGATGATTTGGCGTTACAGCGTATACCCCCTCCCCATCGGTATATTGGAATCATCGTGTTAGCGTGAAAATGCGATTTGATCTATGGGGCTCAATCACTTACGGGCAAAATCTTGATGTCAAAGAACTTACAAGCCGAAATTTTGAGTATGAAGTTCCAAAACGGGACGATTCGACCTCCGCGCGCCGTCACTGCCTCGACCATGATCGCGCGATTGAGATGGCGGGCGCAAGGTCAGATGTCACACTGACGCTGTGGAATTCCGGGCCGGATTCCCGGGCGTTGAATCGTTTTTTCGGCCACTGGTAAACTTCGTTCCGAATGTTATGGAAGCTTAGCGTCGCTTTGTACGCCGCGCTGATTCTCGCGGCGGCGTCCTGCGTTCGCGCCCAGGATCAGCCTGCGCCGAACCCGCAGGGGTCTGCCGGCCAGACGCCCGTGTACAAGATCGGCAATGGTGTCACTCCTCCGCGGGTGCTCTACAACCCGGATCCTGAGTTCTCCGATCAGGCGCGGCGAAAACATTTTCAGGGCACCTGCGTTATCGGCCTGGTAGTTGGCGAAGATGGAATGCCGCGAAGCATCAAGATCATCAAACTGCTGGGCATGGGTTTGGATGAAAAGGCGATCGAGACGGTACGTTTGTGGAAGTTCGATCCTGCGCGCAAAGATGGTAAGCCGGTCGCGGTCGAGATTGCGGTTGAGGTTGATTTTCATTTGTATGGAAAATTTGATGACCAGATCGCCGAGTTAACGAAAAAGGCTGCCGGCGACGATGCCAAGGCAGAAATGGAGCTGTCGTCAATCTACTTGCAAGGGGATGGCGTCCCGAGGGACGAAACAATCGGGTTGACGTATCTGGAGAAGGCGGCAAAACATGGTTTGCCCCACGCTCAATTCCTAATGGGAAAATATACTTCAGAACAGAAGGCGCCAGATTATCCCCAAGCCTATATGTGGTACACGCTCGCGCAACGGAATGGTGAAAAGCACAGTGAGAAAGCCCTTAGAAAATTAACCGCAAAGATGACGCCTAAACAAGTACAGGCAGGGGAGACACTGATTAGCAAGTTTGCGATTCCGCTAGCGAAGTAGCTCCTCTAAAGCTACGAAGTCCAGGAAAGGTGTTTTCTGGGTACAAGGTACCGGGTACTGGATACTATTTAACGCTGGCTACTTTGACATTCCGCGAGCCAGCCGCATACCGCGCAATGCCTTTATACAGCGCCTCTGCGATCTGCTCGCGGTATCCGTCGCTGCGCAGCTTCTGCTCGTCAGTCGGACTGCTGACGAACGAAACTTCCGCCAGGATTCCGGGCATCGCGGTCTCGGTGAGCACTACGTAAGAAGCCGCCTTCACTCCGCGGTCGCGCAAACCGGGGTTCTGCGCCGCCAGCGTCCCATACAGCGAGCGCTGCACGCTGGCCGCCAGCCGACGCGACTGCTCAATTTTTTCGTGCAAATCAGCCGCCGAAAGCACCGCGGAAGTTGTGCTCTTGCTTCGATCGAGATCGCGCGTTTCGATATCTTTAGAATTCGGCGCCGAAAACAAGTTGGTGTAATAAGTTTCCACGCCGCGCGCCGAAGGCAGATCGCTATAGTTCGCATGCACCGAGACAAACAAATCCGCTTGCGCCTGGTTCGCCTTACCCGCACGCTCGTCCAGCGGAATGTAGTTGTCATCATTGCGCGTGAGAATTACGTCAGCTCCCAAACGGCTTTCCAGTAACTTGCCCAAACGCTGCGCAATCTCAAGCACAAGGTCCTTTTCCAGCAGGCCTTTTCGGCCCACGGTTCCAAGGTCCCAACCGCCGTGACCGGCGTCGACCACGATGCGCATCTTCGGCACGTGCGCGCGCAATTGCAGGTCTTCGCGCGATGGCGGAGGAACGACAATGGCCATCTTCTCCGCTTCTGGCGCGTCAGGGAAGAGGCTGACTTGGGACTTCGTGTTCGCGCCCAGCTTCCGCAGTTGCACCACGAGACGATAGGGATTCGGTTCCAGGCTCACAGAATAATTCGAGTTGCCTTTGGTCTCGAGCACCACACGCGTGAGGCCAGCAACCGGTTGCGCCAAGCGAACCTTCGCGAGCAGCGCGTCGCCAACGTCAATGGTTTTGCCTGCGAATTCAGAAGCCAGCGAGGTGTCGTGCAAATCAAAATAAATTCGGTCAGGAGCTGATAAGCGATGGGCTTCGTATTGCACCTGATCTTCCAGGTCGAGCACTACAGTGCTGGAATCGGCTGAAGACCAATGACGGATCCCGGTAATGCGCGGCATCTTTGCCGGTTCCTGCGACGCGGGGCTTTCGTTGCTGGTTTGAGCTGAGTCTTGCTCTGAGGTTGTTGCTTCACCATCTTGCAGGTTTGTGCCCGACGATGAAGGTGTAGCTTGGGTGATTGAAGATGGGGTGTTCGACTCTGGCGGATTCGCAGGAGCGGGTCTCGTGATTTTCGGTTCGGGATGAACCATCACTTCGGCGAGCTGCGCGTTCTTTAGTTTCCACCAAAGCGCTCCAGCGAGCACGGTGGAAACAACAACGAGCACTAGCACCAACACGATTCCGGGATGATGCTCGCGGGTTCGTTCTGATTTCGCTGCAACTTCTACGAGCGGAGCTTCTTCCACGACGAGCTTTGGTTCCGCCTTCGCTTGCGACACGAGGTCGGGAGCGGAGACAGGTGCGACGGGAATTACCGCGACGTCTGGCGCTTTAGTTTTGTCCTCAACTTTTGTGATGACTGGTGCTGTTACCGCGGCAATTTGTGGGGGAAGAACTTCCGCAACAGGCGAAGTGACTGCGGGAGGAATTGATGTGGCGAGCTTTGCTTCCGCAACCTGGGCTGACTCAGCAAAGCGGTCTTCGTCCTCGGGCTTGAGTGCGCCGACAACGAGTTCGGCCAACAGTTCCAGACTGCTGACGTCGCTGTCGTTGAAGCCGAAAGGATCGGCGGAGAATGCCTCCAGCAATCCAATGACGCGCCTTCGGCCGCATAGCGGAACTGCCACCATGGAGCGTGCGCCGAGTTGCCGGCACGCGTAGAGGTTGACGCGGTCATCGGTTTCAGTATCATCACAGCGGATGATCTGCGCGGTACGGAAACATGCTCCGGAGAAAGCCGAATCGCGCTGGATGCGCGCGCCCACGTCGGGTTTGATGACGCCCGCGGAAGCTCGCAAAACAATTTCGTTGTTTTCCGCGAGAGCGATGCCTAAGCCATCGGCTCCGGTGATGGCGATAGAGCGTTCGGCCACGAGTTGCAGCACTTCGTCCAGAACGAATTGCTCGCTGGCCTCGAAATCACGGGCGGGCGCGATGGTTTCAAACCCATTGTGACGAGAAGCTAAGGCACGCCGTTGCCGCACCTGCTGATGCATGGCCGAGAAGGCAATGAGCGCTTGCAACGCATCGCGACTTGAAGGTTCCGAATGTCGAATGCTTTTTTCGGCGTGGTTGTAGGGGTAGATTGGGTCTGGCAGCCACGCGCTCGGTTGTAGCGGCCACGAAGGCAGTCGAGGAGGCGACATCCCAGCGTCAACTACCTGGGCATCAGCTTCGGTTACCGGTTTGGTGGGCGTCGTTGCCATGCGATTCAGCCAGCAAAATCTACTACTTGCGAGTGTGGCCACGCTGCGAAGCCCTGTCAATTGACTACTTAGCGTAGCTGTTTCGCCGGTGCCCGGAGGTCTGGACTGAAGTCCGCGCCGCTTGGGTTTTTACTGGGGTTAGTTTGTAAGTTAACCGGGTTTTAGGCGGGTTGCAATGACTTGGCACTGACCGATTGGACATGGTCTTTAGTAAGTGGTCGTTGCCGGATTTCAACATCCGGACAAATTGCTTCGAGTTGCGTCGCGGCGCTGAAATCGGCGTAAAATGCTTGGCGTTTCAGGAAACCCCTGCCCAGAAACTCGCCTGCGCAAAATCTGGAGGTGTTTATGTCCGCTCCGCGCTCCCACGGACTCCCCAGCCCCACCATCTGCGCCTTGATCGTTGTGGCCATGCTGGCGATGATCGTTGTGCCCGCAGCCATTACGCTGCAAACCGTCCGCGTGCCCGGCCCGCCGATTCCGCTCAACCAGAGTTCCACTCCCTATGGCTACACGGTGAGCCTGTTGCTGTTCGTCGTGCCGATTGTCGTGATCGGAGGCTGGTTCATGCCAAGCGAAGGATTGCACATTCCGCGGCGCGCTTTCTGGTGGACTCTGGCGATCCTAGTGCCCTTGGGTTTCGTGCTCGATCTGGTCTTTGCGCAGTGGTTCTTCGACTATCAAAATGCGGGCGCCACTCTGGGGATTCATGCCTTCGCTTTCGGCAAGCCGGTTCCGGTAGAGGAGTACATTTTCTATTTCACGGGTTTTCTGGCGGACCTTCTTTTGTACGTGTGGCTGGGAGAGTTCTGGGTGGCGGCGTACAACGTGCCGGATTATCCAGGTGAAGCGCGAAAGATGCGGCGGCTCTTGCGATTTCATCCTACGTCTTTGATTTTGGCCGTAGCGCTGATTGCGGCGGCTTGGATTTACAAAAAGTACTTTGCCGCGCCGGAAGACCAGGCTGGATTTCCCGGTTACTTTGCGTTTCTTGTACTCGGGGCGATGGTTCCGGCGGTCAGCTTTTTTCCTGTGGCGCGGCGCTTCATCAACTGGCGTGCACTCAGTCTCACTTTGTTTTTCATGATTCTGGTGAGCCTGGTCTGGGAGGCTACGCTGGCGGTGCCTTACAACTGGTGGAACTTTCAGCCGCGACAGATGATGGGGCTCTTTATCGGAGCGTGGGCGCGCCTGCCGATCGAGGAAATTTGTGTGTGGATCGCGGTCACCTACGCTACGGTGATCGTCTTCGAAGTCATCAAAGTGGTGATCGCTTCGGAGCGGACGGTGCGGGAGACTCTGGTCGGCACGCATGAGGGATTGTGATCATGCGCTGGTAACGACACGATCTTTTCTTCGCCGATCTTTCCTTTGCCGGTCTTTCCTTTGTCGATCTTTCCTTTGGCAATCTCCCTCGTCTATAACACTGGCCCAGGCTGCTCAATCAAAGGAGAACCTTATGCAAGCAAGGCACGCTCGCGCGATGCGGTATCTCTTCGCAATGTTCCTCACAAGCCTCGTCTTTCTTACAAAATTGACGGGGGCCCAGGTTACGAAGACGGAAGAGGGGTCTGCCGATCAGGCGCAGCGTATCGCCCGGGTGGAGAACGGAATTCCAGCAATCCCACTGGGTGAAAGCCAACCGCCATTACAGGTAAGCCTGCAAAAGCTGATGGAGATTTATAAAGTTCCCGGCCTCAGTATTGCGGTCATCGAAAATTTCAAGGTCGTCTGGGCCAAGGGCTACGGAGTTACCGAAGCTGGTGGAAACTCGCCGGTGACGAACGCGACTCTGTTCCAGGCAGGTTCGATCAGCAAGCCGGTCGCTGCCACCGGAACACTTTATCTGGTTGAGCACGGAAAACTGTCTCTTGATGAGGACGTCAACCGGAAGCTGGTGAGCTGGAAGGTTCCTGAAAATGAACTTACCAAGGAGCAGAAGGTCACCCTGCGCCGACTGCTGAGCCACAGTGCCGGCCTGACTGTGCATGGGTTTCCGGGATACGGCGTGGATCAGCCCATGCCCACGCTGGTGCAAATTTTCAATGGCGAGAAGCCGGCGAATACCGCGCCAATTCGAGTGGACTTTGTGCCGGGCAGCAAGAGTCGCTATTCCGGTGGCGGAATCACGATCGAGCAGCAACTCGTGATCGATGTCACGAGGGAGCCCTTCCCGCAGTTCATGCGGAAGACCGTTTTAGAGAAAATCGGAATGAAGGAGAGTACTTACGCGCAGCCGCTTCCGGCCGCGCGGGCAGCATTGGCTGCTTCCGGAACGTATGCCAATGGGAAAGTTGTCCCCGGGAAATGGCACGTCTATCCAGAGATGGCGGCTGCCGGGCTGTGGACTACTCCTTCCGATCTGGCGCGGTTCGCGATTGAGATCGCGCAGTCCAAACGGGGCAAGGCTAATCACGTATTGTCGCAAGCCATGACACAGCAGATGCTGACGCCACAGATTGACAGGATTGGACTTGGATTCTTCCTGGGCGATAAGGATAATCCGGGGGAGTTCGGACACAGCGGAGCCGACGAAGGATTTCAAGCGATGCTTACGATGTTCAGCGACTCCGGGCATGGCGTCGCCGTGATGGCTAATTCTGACAATGGAATCGCAGTGGCAAACTATCTGATCAAAAGCGTCGCCAAAGAATATGCCTGGAACAACACCGCGGGGAAAGAACCGGCTGCGGACGTACTGATGTTGATCGCGGACCTCAGAAGCCCCCACCTTGCGCTGCAGAAGTATGAAGACCTCAAGAAATTCGGCTCCGCTGAGTACGAATTGAACGAAGGAACCCTGAATCAGCTGGGCTACCACTTTCTGCAATCCGGTCACAAGGAAGAAGCGATTCAGGCTTTCAAGGCGAATGTTGAGAGTTACCCCAAGTCCTCGAACGTATATGACAGTTTGGGTGAAGCCTACATGGCTGATGGGCAAAGGGACTTGGCCATTCAGTACTACGAGAAGTCGGTCGAGCTTGATCCCAAGAATCAGAATGGCATCGATATGCTGAAAAAGCTGAAGGAAGGGAGATAAAGGCGAAATGCGCGTCCCGAACCAAGCCAGTTACTGCCGAGCCGCCTTGGCCGGAAACTAAGATTTAACGAAGAATCGGTCTCGTCCGAGCTTTACTGGCGGAGAGTATGCAGGCAGTATCTTTCACCGAGCGGCGATCCCAGACGTACTACCGGCACGAACTGCGCACGTTGACGTATGTGACGCTAGATGAGGCCAACGGTGGAATCATCCGAAACATCAATCATGAAGGGATGGCAGTGCAGGCTGTGGGCGCGTTGCGCTCGCAGCAGCGCGTGCGCCTGCGTTTTGAGTTGAGGTTCCCGCGCTTACGAGTAGAGGCTTATGGGCGGGTCACCTGGGCAAGCTCTACGGGACAATGCGGCATTTGTTTTGTCGATTTGCCATCCAGCGCACGGCTTCAGATTGACCAGTGGATTTTTTCCAATCTTCTGGATGCGCTGGCCCGCAATGCGGCCCATCCACGGTCGATGTTTGGTGCCTCCGTGGTTTCGATTGCGCGTGCCCGAGAAGCGGCCGCGGGTCCACTGGAAGAAGACGGGCTGACGCTCTCGGCGGCACCCCATGGGGCGATCCGACTGGAGCCCAGCATTGCGACGCCGGAGGACGTGGCCGTTGTGTATCCGCGTTGGGACGAAGATCTCGCAGACAATGTGAGAGCCGCACAACTCAGCTGGCTTTCGCGTCCGCTCTCGGGGCGCAATCTTGCCTGGCTGGTGGATGGGCTGGTGGTGATGGCGGCGCTGCTATTGTTTGCGTTTATTTTTCTTTCGATTGCGCACGAGCTCCCGCCTTGGCCTCTCGCTTTGGGGTCAGCGTTGGCGGCGGCGGTTTTCGTGGGAGGAGCATACAGGATTTTGTTTGCGGTGTTTGGAGGGGCGAGTTTGGGGGAACGGTTGACGCGGGCGCGGAGTGGAGTTCAAGAAGAGGAGGATGAGGCGGTGCGGATTCGTTAGCAATGTCTCAGGGGCTGAAGCCCAGAAGAGTTTTAAGCTTTACGCGGCGCTGAAGCGCCGCTCTTCCACGTCACTGGAAGCGGCGTCTTGAGTCTAGTTCGCGAAATACTGTTGGGCCAGCCAGAGCCGTAGAGTGTTCTTCATCTCCGACGCCATCTTGACGAAGCGGATGCCGACATTGCCCTGTTTGTCGGACCAGGCGATTTCTACTTGGGCTTTCACCCCGCATTTGGTTCCGGGCAGAGCGAAAGAGATGCTGGAAGCGTCACTGGCATCGAAACCATCCTCCACGCGAACCTGCAGGCCGCCCTGGCTCAGATTAATGAGTTGGCCACCGGCGCGCTTTTGACTGCGGCCATTCAGGGTTACGGGCACTTCGAGTCCGGCGCGGTGATAGCGAAGGCGTCCGTCAAGAATCATGTTGCGCGCGGCAGAGAGCGTGCGCACGGCTTGTTCCACGGAGATTGGTTTATCGAAGGCAAACATGGCGCCGGTATTTTCCATGTGTTGTTTGCCGTGGAGTCCGCCCATAATCACAAGCGGGACCGTGCTTGCACGCGGAGCCACCTGATGCAGTTCGTGGAAGAACTGACCGCTGCCATTCAGGTCGCAGTCAACAATGAGAGCGTCAATTTTTGAGGTGGCGAGGCGGGAGAGAGCCCGTTGCGGTTCGCTTTCGACGGCAACGTCCATGTGAAGGCCGCCGAGGATGCATTCCAGAACGCTGACTTCCTGCCAATCGCGCGAAACAACCATCGAGGAAAGTGTCATGAGTTCACTTTACGCAGGGTGGTAATTCGGACGTAGATCACTAACGTAATGAGGCGGCTTTCGGGGTCTGGGCTTCGACTTTCGGAGATGCATCCAAGAGTGAGCTAGAGAATTAGCCAGCGGCAGCAGCCCCGAAGCCATTTATGAGAGCGAACTGCGATACCAGTCGACCGTTTTGCGCAGACCCTCTTCAAAATTCACCTTAGGTTTGTAAGTGAGATGCTGCTCCGCGGCGGAGATATCGGCGAGCGAATGCCTGATGTCGCCACCGCGTTCGGCGGCGTAGATGGCAGAACCGGAGTACGACGTGAGCTGCTGCAGAAGCGTGAAGGTTTCATTCAGAGTGACGCGGCGTCCGGTCGCCACATTGAACACCTTTCCGGCCACTTGCGCGGCGGGCGCTTTGCAGGCCAGAAGATTGGCCTCGACGGCGTTATCGATGTAGGTGAAATCGCGGCTCTGCTCACCATCGCCAAACATAGTGGGCTGCTGGCCGCGCAACATTTGCGTGATGAACTTGGCGAGGACGCCGGAGTAGGGCGATGAAGGATCCTGCCGGGGGCCAAAAATATTGAAGTAGCGCAACGACACTGTTTCCAGTCCGTAGCAGCGGTAAAACGAGATCATGTAACGCTCGCTGGCTAGTTTGGCTACGGCATACGGGGAAATGGGGTCTGGGGTCATGGCTTCATGCTTGGGAAGAGTTGGCGTGTCGCCGTAGGCCGATGATGACGCGGCGTAGACGACGCGTTTTACTTTGGCATCGCGCGCGGCCACCAGCACATTGACCGTGCCGTCGATGTTGGCGCGGTTGCTGCCGATGGGATCGAGTACCGACTTTGGGACCGATGGGATCGCAGCCTGATGAAGAACGTAGTCCACGCCGGAGCAGGCATGGTGCATGGCGTTGAGGTCGAGGATGTCGGCCTCACGTATATCGATCTGATTGAGAATCTGGGACAGGTTTTCGCGCTTGCCAGTGGAAAAATTGTCTACGCCGCGAACCTGCTCGCCGCGTCGCAATAGCTCATGTGCGAGAGAGGATCCGATAAATCCGCTAATGCCAGTAATAAGATAAAGAGCCATAAGGCTTAATGATAACAACCGCGGGAATATTCCGAGCAGAAGGGAGGAGCGGCGCGGGAAACCAGAGTAACCGGGAACAGAGTGCTAGTGGTTGATGCGCAGAATCTTGCGAAACTCTTCCCGGCCCATGACGTGGCGCTCCTCAAAGAACTTCAGGATGGCTTGCAGGACGGCGGCGGGGTTGGTTACTGCCGGCATAGCTTGGGATGTCGTGGGCGCTGAGGCAGGGCGGGACGAGACGTGCTGGGTCATCACAACTGAAGCTGGAGAGATGGAGCGGACCAGTTCGCGCAGGTGGCCGCGATCTTCTTCTGACATTTTGACGAAAGAAACTCCCATGCCCAGGCCGGAATATACCACGCGAACTTCTCCAGTAGCTTCCATGCGAAAGCCGTTGGCGTCGAGCTTCAGAGTTAACACGGCGCCCGAGCGAAACGGAGTTGCGGTTTCTATATAGCAGCCGTGCACGCTGATATCGGCGAACTTGGCCCAAGTCGCCGTCGTGCTGCCGACCTCATGGATGCGGGCGCTGCCTTCGCACTTGTAACGGGGGCTCTTGCGCTTGTCGGCGCTGGCCGAGGGTCCCGGCAAGGCAGCGGTGCGCGCATTTGTCTCGAGAGCGCGCGCTGGGGCCGCAGCGCTGGCAGCGGTAGGTTTGGTAGATTGCCGCAGCGCGGAAAGATAAGCTGCGCCAGCATCGTTGTCATCGGCGGTGGCCATTGAATGTGCTGCCGTGCGCGTCTCGGGAGAGCGACTCAATTGCACGAGGACCCCCGCTGGAAAAAACTCCGGATGCCCTTCGGCGGCAGTCTGCCCTACTTTACGGAGCTTTTGCAGGGAATACTTAAGCGAAGTGCTGGCGGCGCGGGACGAAGGGACTGAGCTGTTTCCTTATCGGGAACAGTTCAAGATTGGAACTCAGGGATATGGAATTCGGACGCGGACTGCCGGATCTTTTGCCAAACCTCGTCGCGACCGGCTCCGGTTTTGGCGGAGAAGGGAATTACGGGGGCCGCGGGATAGGCTTCGGTCAAGCGTTTCAACGCATTGCGCAGTTGATTGTTGGAGAGGCGGTCGCTCTTAGTGGCGATCAACAGAAAATCGCGGCCTGAAGCATTAAGAAAATCTAAGAGATGGCGATCGCTATCTTGCGGGGGTACATTCACGTCAACCAGGGCGACACAAAGCGCGAGAGTGGGGCGGTCGTTCAAGTAGGGCTCAATGAACTTTGGCCATTCGGCGGAGATTTCGCGCGAGAGCTTGGCATAACCGTAGCCGGGCAGGTCGGCGAAGATGACCTCGGGACGCGGTCTTCCGGGCCAGCGAACTTCGAAGAAATTGATGGCGCGCGTGCGTCCGGGCGTGGAGCTGGTGCGGGCAATCTTGTCGCCGGCGAGAGTATTGATGACGCTGGATTTGCCGACATTCGAGCGGCCGAGGAAGGCGACCTCGGGCAGGCTGGGAGGAGGGAAGTGGTCGGCGCCGGTGGCCGACGCCATGAATCGAGCCATAACTCTCATGAACGGTTCTCAGTTCTCAGTTCCCGGTTTTTGGTTCGTATGCTTCAGTGTGCAATGGAGCGGGGAAGGTTGGCAAGCGGGAGAGAGACTGGGTGATCTCGGATTCGAATCACTCGCAATTATGCAGGTAGTAGCAGGGCGGAAAGTGGTTGAACAGCAGCCAGATCGGCCAATATAGTGCCATCGGGGCTCCTAGTAACGACCAGAGGCCGTTCTTCTTAAAATTCCATAAACAGAATACTGAGATGATTGCCCAACCTAGCGCCAAAGGAAGGCTTCTGGAAATCATTGCATCGTAGTCAAGCGGCATTCTGTAGTTAGGAGCCGACCAACCTAGGTACGCTATCACCAAGGGTGCCACGAGTGTGAGCCAGTACCTTGTTATTTGTAGTCATGCCAGGAGAATTTATGTCTCGGTCGACGCCTGTTAAATTGGCCCCGGGACGCTACTAGAGAACGCAGCTCAAGTTAGCTCTTGCGAAATTGTTTGCTCAGCGTGAGCGCTTGGTGCTGGTAGGACGAACCAATATTGGTTCCGTAGATTTTCTCTGGCCGCGACAGCAGGGGCATGTAGTTCAGGCGGCCTACGAGCTGGCCGTGCTCGATCAGGAATGGAACCTCGTGGGCGCGGACTTCGAGGACGGCGCGGGTGCCTTTGATGTCGCTGGAGCCGTAGCCGAAGCCAGGGTCGAAGAAACCGGCGTAGTGGATGCGGAATTCCCCGTCGGAAGGATCGAAGGGAACCATCTCGGCGGCGAAGTCGGGAGGAACGCGAACGCGCTCACGGGAGGCGAGAATGTAAAAATCATCCGGTTCGAGAATCAGACTTTTGTTGGCGGTCTGATGGCGAACCTCCCAAAACTCTTCCGTTGCGTAGTGGTTAATCTTGTCGAGTTCGATGGCGGGAGCATAACGCTTGGCTTTGTAAGCGATAACCTCGTTGGACTCGGAGCCTTCCAGGTTCACGGTGATGCGCAGGCCGCGATGGGTGCGGGCCTTCACCGGGCTGTCTTCATCGTCCATATAGACGAGCGGCTCCTCGTGATCGAGTCCCTTGATCGTGCGGTCGCCGGCTACCGGGCTGCCTTGCACGAAACGCAGTTGACTAAGGCGCATGCCGGCGCGAATGGCGACGGTAAAGGTGCGCGAGACCACTTCGGCGTAGAGTTTGCCTTTGTATCCCGGCGGGACGCGGTCGAACTCTGTGCCGTAGTCGGTGATGAGGCGGGTGAAGATGTCGAGGCGTCCGGTTGTGCTCTTTGGATTCGCCTTGCCGGAAATATTCTCTGGCAGGTTCAACTCTTCGACCAGCGGGATGATGTAGACACAATCTTTTTCGAAGACTGGCGCACCGGTGAGATCGACGCGCGTCATGCGGAGTTCTTTGATCTTGGCTTCGACGGTGCTGTTCGGGCCGGGTAGAAAACTGGCGCGCACGCGATGAGCCATGTCGCCGAGGCGCAGATCGAGGCTGGCGGGCTGGATGTGATCGGGATGAACCGCGGGCTGAGCGATGATATTTCCGCGGGCGATCAGGTTGCTGATGTCCTGTGACGGCAGGATTCCAGTGGTGCGGGCCGACGCGCTTTCAGCCGGCGCTTCGGGGCCGTTTTCAAAAGTAATGTGACTCTGGTTGGATGCAGACATCGTAGGAGTTTCCTATTGTAACGCGTCGGGGGAGGATTGGGGGTCGCATGGTTGAGTGTCTCGACGGAAATTCCCTGAAGCGCCCTGTGGTCACGATAAGGTTAAAGGGATCCTTCGACTACGATGCCGTACGCTATCGCGTACCGCAACTTCGCTCAGGATGACAGAGATGATTGTCGGCGCGACCGTTAGAGCTTACTGGTGTGTCGCCGGACTATCTTCCGTGCTGGACGTCAGCGGAGCGATCGGCTGCACCGCTACATCCTCGCTGAGCGAGGGCAGAGGAGACTCGAGTGCAATTTGCAGCACTTGGTCCATGGTGTCGACGAAGTGCATCTTCATGGCGGTGCGCAGATTTTCTGGGACCTCTGCTATATCTTTCTCGTTGTCGCGAGGCAGGATGACTTCGAAGAGTCCGGCGCGGTGCGCGGCAAGCAACTTTTCTTTGAGCCCGCCGATGGGAAGAACTTTGCCACGGAGAGTTATTTCTCCGGTCATGGCGAGGTCGCGGCGAACGGGAATTTTGCTTAGAGCGCTGGCGATTGCCGTGGCGATGGTGATTCCGGCTGATGGGCCATCTTTCGGGATAGCGCCTTCCGGAACGTGTACATGCAGATCGAGGGTGCGGTAGAAATCGCGAGTCAGGCCGAGACGATGGGCGCGCGAACGGATGTAAGACAGCGCGGCTTGCGCGGACTCCTGCATAACATCGCCGAGTTTCCCGGTGAGAGTGAGCTTTCCTTTGCCATCGACCACGGTGGCTTCGGTGCTGAGGATCGAGCCGCCGACTTCGGTCCAAGCCAGGCCGGTGACCAATCCAACTTCGCTCTTCTCATGAGCGGGGGTGTCGCGGAATTTTACGACGCCTAGGAAGTCGGTGACATTCTCGCCGGTGACGGCGATAGTGTAGTTCTCGCCTTCCTTGACGACTTTGCGCGCAATCTTGCGGCAGACGTTGCCGATTTCGCGCTCCAGATTTCGAACACCGGCTTCACGGGTGTAGGCGCGGATCAGGGTAGTGATGGCATCGTCGGAGAACTTCACGTTCTTTTCCGTCAGGCCCGCCTGCAACATCTGCTTCTTCACCAGGAATTGCTTGGCGATCTCAACTTTTTCCTGCTCAGTGTACCCATGCAGGCGCAGCACTTCCATACGGTCCTGCAATGCTGGAGGGATGGTGTGCATGACGTTGGCGGTGGCTACGAAGAAGACCTGCGAGAGATCGTATTCGACGTCGAGGTAATGGTCGACGAACATGAAATTTTGCTCGGGGTCGAGCACCTCGAGCAGAGCTGCGGACGGGTCGCCGCGGAAGTCCATCGACATTTTGTCGACTTCATCGAGCATGAAAACCGGATTCTTGGTGCCGGCCTTCTTCATCATCTGGATGATCTGGCCGGGCAACGCGCCGATATAGGTGCGGCGGTGGCCGCGGATCTCAGCCTCGTCACGCACTCCGCCGAGCGACATGCGGACGAACTTGCGGCCTGTGGCTTTGGCGATCGACATTCCCAGAGAAGTCTTGCCGACGCCCGGAGGACCAACGAAGCAGAGGATCGAGCCTTTGGGATTCTTTACTAACTGCCGCACGGCGAGGAATTCGAGGATGCGCTCTTTGATTTTTTCGAGGCCGTAATGATCTTCGTTCAGAACTTTTTCGGCTCGCGAGATGTTCCGGATTTCTTTCGACCGCTTCTTCCACGGTACAGCCAGCAGCCAGTCAAGATAGTTGCGCGAAACCGTAGACTCGGCGGACATAGGAGGCATGGCTTCCAGTTTCTTCAGTTCCTGCAGCGCCTTGTCCTTGACTTCCTTCGGCATGCCAGCGGCGTCGACCTTCTTCTTCAGTTCGTCGAATTCGCTCTTTTCGCCGCGGCCCAGTTCCTTCTGGATGGCCTTGATCTTTTCGTTGAGGTAGTACTCTTTCTGCGCCTTCTCCATCTGGCGTTTTACGCGCGACTGGATGGTGCGGTCGACATTGAGCTTTTCGATCTCCACGTCAAGCACGTCGGCGATGCGGCTCAAGCGTTCCGAAGGATCGAAAATTTCCAGCAGTTCTTGTTTTTCTTCGATGGAAAGCTGCAGGTTGGCGGCGATGATGTCGGTGAGCTTGGCGGGATCTTCCATACGCACGGCCGAGATCATGGTTTCGTAGTTCAGCGCCTGGCATAGCTTTACGTACTGCTCGAAGAGCGTCGTGACGCGCTGCATGCCAGCTTCGATCTGCGCGTTCATTTCTACCGGATAGCGGGCCACACGAACGGAAGCCTGCATGTAGCCGTCGGAGTCGGTGGCCTGCAAGAGCCGGCCGCGCTCGATACCTTCGACCAGGACTTTAATGTTGCCATCGGGCAGCTTCAGGCTCTGCACGATATTGACGATGGTGCCGACCTGATAGATTTCGTTCGACTTAGGCTCGTCGATAGAGGCGTCGTGCTGCGTGGCCAGGAAGATTTTCTTGTCGGCGGCCAGCGCTTCTTCGAGAGCGCGCACGCTGGACTCGCGGCCCACTACGAACGGCGTCATCATGTAAGGAAAGATGACCACGTCGCGGATGGGCATCATGGGCAGCTTTTTGGTCTCGAATTTTTCTTTGGATGTGGTCACTCAATCTCCCCGGGTTTGTGCTGAATGACTTGCTGACAAACGCTGCCTACCGACAGTTTACTCCTCTTTTTACTACTTACTAGCCAGCCTTTTCTAATGTGGTCATAGAAGCGCTGCGTTTTTCCACCATCTCCCGCGTTACTTCGAACTCTTTTAGTTTCTTCTGGCTGGGCAGGTGGAACATGAGATCGAGCATTAGTTCTTCCAGAATCATTCGGAGGCCGCGGGCTCCGACTTTACGGGCCATAGCCTGGCGGGCGACGGCGCGCAGGGCATCGTCGCTGAACTTCAGGCGGACATTCTCAAACTCGAAAAGACGCTGGTATTGCTTGACGATGGCGTTCTTGGGGCGAGTGAGAATCTCGATGAGCGCGAACTCGTCGAGGTCTTCCAGCATGCCGACCACGGGCAGGCGTCCTACGAATTCTGGAATCAGGCCGAACTTGATTAAGTCTTCCGGCTGGATTTCGCTGAGTAGTTCGAAGTTTCGCTTCTTCGAAACGACCGCGTCTTCCTTGTCCGCATCTTCTCCGCCGCGGAAGCCGAGAGATTTCTTTCCTACGCGGCGGCCGATGATTTTTTCCAGCCCCACGAATGCTCCACCGCAAATGAAGAGAATGTTGGTGGTGTCGACCGGAGTGAATTCCTGGTGAGGATGCTTGCGTCCGCCTTGCGGAGGAACATTGGCGATGGTGCCTTCGAGAATCTTGAGCAGCGCCTGCTGAACGCCTTCGCCGGAAACATCGCGGGTAATCGAGGGATTTTCGTCCTTGCGGCCGATCTTGTCGATTTCGTCGATGTAGATCATGCCGGTCTGGGCGCGGCTCACATCGCCGTCGGCAGCTTGCAAGAGTTTCAGGATGATGTTCTCGACATCCTCGCCTACGTATCCCGCTTCCGTCAGCGTGGTGGCGTCGACAATGGCGAAGGGCACGTCGAGCATGCGGGCCAAGGTCTGCGCCAGCAGAGTCTTTCCGCTGCCCGTCGGACCGATCAGCATGATGTTAGACTTGCTGAGTTCAATGCCGTCATTGGTCTTCTGACGGTTCATGAAGATGCGCTTGTAGTGGTTGTACACCGCCACTGCGAGCTTTTTCTTAGTCTGCTCCTGCCCAATGACATATTCGTCGAGGAAGGTCTTGACCTCCTGAGGCTTGGGCAGTTGGTTGGGCGCAGCCGTCTGCGGAGTAGCCGTGCGGTCGTCTTCCAGAATCGAGTTGCACACCGCGACGCACTCGTCGCAAATGTAGGCGCGCGGATAGTCGCTGGGCGACGAGATCAGTTTGGCGACGGCATCCTGCGATTTATGGCAGAACGAACAGCGCAAAATCTCATCGGATCCGGACTTGGTTTTCACTCGGCTCTACTCCTTTTTTAATATTTGTCATCCTGAGGCGGATGCTTTTTCCGCCGAAGGATCTGAGCGAGCCGCGCGATGCGTCGCGCCGTTTGCGACGCAATACTGCGCGTTTGGCTCGCTTCCATACCGCGAAGGCAGATCATACAGCCTTTCCGGTCTTGTAGATGATATCGTCTATGATTCCGTACTCCTTCGCTTGCTGCGCATTCATGATGAAATCGCGCTCCACGTCTTTCTCCACTTTGTCCAACTTTTGGGTGGTGTGCTTAGAGAGTAACTGGTTGGTGATCTCGCGCATGCGCAGGATTTCGCGGGCGTGAATGTCGATGTCGGTGGCCTGACCCGACAAACCTCCCATCGAAGGCTGATGAATAAGGATGCGGGAATTGGGCAGCGCCAGCCGCTTCTTAGGCTCACCAGCCGCTAAGAGCAATGCGGCCATCGAGGCCGCCTGGCCCACGCACAGCGTCATCACGTCATTTTTTACATATTGCATGGTGTCGTAAATCGCCATGCCCGCGGTGATAGAGCCGCCCGGAGAGTTGACGTAAAGCTGAATATCTTTTTCGGGATCTTCCTGGGCCAGAAACAGCATTTGGGCGATCACCAGATTGGCGATGTTGTCGTCAATCGGCGTGCCGATGAAAATAATGTTATCGCGGAGCAGCCGGGAATAAATGTCGTAGGCGCGTTCGCCCCGCCCGGTCTGCTCGATGACCATGGGTACTAACATCATGTGCGGATCATTTGGCTTCATGATTTAACCTGACTCTTTCAACCGGACCATCACCGGACTTGCCACACTCCGCCCCGAAATCTCGACTGCGTTCTCGGGGAGGGTCGAAAGTGGTCCGCGTTTTTTCTAAATTACGCGGACTGGTGATACAGAAAATCGAGGGTTTTTTCACTGCGGATTCTAATCCGGATTCTATCGAGGCCCCCATCCTCTGTCAAACGCGCACGCACCGCTTCGGATGTTTGTTTGGACTGTTTGGCAAGCGCTTCCAGTTCCCGGTTTACTTCCTCGTCACTGACCTCGATTTTTTCGAGATCGGCGACCCGTTCCAGCAGCAGAGATGACTTCACATCCTGCACCGCCTGCTCGCGCTGGCCTGCGCGAAGCCGTGGCAGGTCCATCTTTTTCAAGTCTTCCATTTTCATGCCCTGCGCCGCTAGAGCCCTAAGACCACGTTCGAGGCGGAGGTCAATTTGGCGGTCGACCAGAGCTTCCGGCACTTCAAAATCGTTGCGCTTCACCAGTTCGGCAACGAGTTTGTCTTTGGCCTCACGCTCTGCGGTGTGGCGCTTCTCGGCTTCCATATTCTCGCGGATCTGTTTGCGCACCTGGTCGAGGCTGGTGAACTCGCCTAACTCTTTGGCGAAGTCGTCGTTCAACTCGGGCATGCTCTTTTGCTTGATGCCATTCACTTTCACGGTGTAGACGAACGTCTTCCCGGCGAGACGCTTGTCGGAAATGTCTTCGGGATAGCTTACGTCGAAGATGCGCTCGTCGCCGGCAGAGGCTCCGGTGAGATTTTGCGAGAACTCGGGTACGGTGTTCTTGCCGCCGATTTCGATAAGTACATCGTCCATGTGGACGGGATTGGCGTTGGCGTCGGCGACATCTTTACCGTCTTTCGGCTTGCCATCCATGGAGGCTTGGGCGAAATCACCCTCGGCGAGGGGGCGGTCTTCAACGGTGGTGTAGGTGGCGTGTTGCTCGCGCACGCTGTTGAGCGCCTGCTCCACGTCGTCGTCGGAAACGGAAATTTCCGGCTTATCGGCGCGCAGCTCTTTGTAGCCTTCCACGTGAATCTCGGGCAACACTTCGAAGCTGGCTTTGAATTTGAGCGGCTCGCCGTCGTGCATGTGGAGATCGGTGACGCGCGGCTGCGAAACGGGAATCAGCCCCTGCTTCTCGGCTTCCCGCTGGAAATATTTTGGGATCAAGGCTTCGGCCACGTCGCTCTTCAGGCCTTCTCCGAAGCGCTGCTTGATGATGGAAGCGGGCACGTGCCCGGCGCGAAAGCCTGGCAACCGCGCGCTCTTCTGGTAGCGCTGAATCTGCACTTCGGTCTCGCGGGCAACTTCCGCGGCAGGAATCTCGACGGAGATTTCGCGCTTGGTGTCTTTCTTGCTGGTTTCGGTCTTGCTGGCTTCGGCTTTGGCCGCGTCGGTCGTCTCTGTGGGGCTCACGTTATGCCTTTCACTGCCGCAGAATCAGAGGCCCGTCGAGCACGCGGAGCCAGTTGGAATTCATTGGGCGTTTAGTTGAGTGTAAAGAGGGGAGGGGAGCAGCGTCAAACGGATGGAGAGGCTATACGCACAGAGGGCAAATTACCATATATATCAATACGGTCCGTCGGGCGTAAAATTTGAGGATGAAAACTGCGGTCCAGAATGCGCGGATTTCGAGCACAACAGTGGCGAACATGATCCAACTCTGTGAATACATGTTCCTACCCTCCAGACCGTTTGGTCGTTCGATGTGGGACGTAAGCAAACTGTCAACGTTGCTTTTCGGAATGGGGTTTAAGCCAGCTTTTGTTCGTGAATGCGAATACACATATGGCTGGAACTTTGCCCACTTGTTCACGGCCCTATACGATGGCAGCTTTTACAAGAACGATCCTCACGGAGAGACGCGAGGACAAGACCAGCTCCTTGGCTTTGCCACGTTCTTGTGCGGCGTGTTCGTCGGAAACCAGCAATACCGGACTAACCTAAACACCATATTCGAAAGGAGTTTGCATGGCGACGGCTATGACTTCGTAGAAGGGAAGCTCGTGGAGACGGGCATCGATACCGACACATCCGCAGAGCTGAGAGCATTGCCGGATCGAACTGCTCTCGTGCGCGACCTCTCGGCTGGGATGGAAAGCAACGAGCCGGTGGCTGTTTTCTTTCTTGACCTAGATCACTTCAAAGACGTGAACGATCGGCTGGGCCACACGGCTGGTGACGATTGCCTAACTAATATTGTTCGCACGATTGCGGAAGCACTTCGTCGCAAAGGTAAGTTATATAGTATTGGAGGCGATGAGTTTTGCGTCGTGCTCCCAAACTTCACGACTGCCGAAGCTGCGGTAACTGCGGAGCGGGTTAGAGCCGCCATTGACGGGTTAAAGCCCTTTGGGGCAGCCGTGAAAGTTACGGCAAGCATTGGGGTCGCTGGCTCCGATACAAATCGGTTTCCGACAGCAGACGCGCTGATCAAGGCGGCTGATGAAGCCATGTATGTCGCCAAGTTCACGGGCAAGAACCGCGTTTCTGTATGCCCACTAGACCCCGAGGAAGCTGCGCAAGCTGACGCTCGCCGAAAACGCAGCGTCGGTCGGTGACGCGGGCCTGGTTTCAGACGCTATCGCGGCCAGCCGCCCCGCACCACCACGAACGAGGCCGGGTTGGCAGGCGACGACCGCCCGCCTAAGCGAAGTTGGCATAGCATGGCAAGCTCTCGTCCATCTCCTCTGTGACTCCTAGAGGCAGCCCCCGCCGCCTTCCGGGCCTCCCGGCTATAATGCTCTCCACTTTAGAAAGTTTCCCCCCAAATGGAGTACCGTCATGGAACCTAGGTGGCTGTTGTTGCTGACTGGGCCAGAGTTCGCGCAAATCCGCAACTTCTTCCTTACTCTCTGTGGGTCCACCTCTCTTTACATGTTCTCCCTCTCGAAAGGGTTCCAAGGCTCAACTCCCGTGTTGAAGCGCCTCTTGCCTGGCAAGCGCCTCGTGTTCTACGACAGGTTGGACTTTATCATCGTCATTGTTCTCGGTTCGATTATTGGAACGGTTTTCTTTGTTCCTACAACACCTGCGCAGGCGTTGGCTGCCGGATTCGGGTGGATCACTGCTGTAAACGTCCTGAGCCATCCAGGCCAGCGTGACATTCAGCAACAGGGCGCTCAGGGACAAGAGGTGGAAGATGAAGATTCTTAACTTGAATATCCTTATATTGCTTGTCGTTTCGGTCCTTGTATTCGGATACGGTGCTGCGTGGTTCTTGTACCCCGGTATCGGCAAGCGGCTACCCAAGTGGACTGGACTCGGTATTGTTCTATTAACTGTGCTTACCTTCGGCGCCCAGTGGGGCATTAATTTTGTTCGAAACAGAGAATATGCAGTGCATGTACAGGTATTGTCGCCAGACGGGCGGCCACTCGAAGACGCACGGGTATTTGCTGACCTGGGTGGAGAAGCGACGCGCGACGTGTCGGGATGGACAATTCGAATTCCAGGTGCTTCGTTGCCGCCCGATGGGAAGGTTCAGCTATATGCAGCTTCACAGGGTATGTCCGGCGTCTCCACCATTCAAGTTGGTAATCGCCAAAGCGAATTCGTAACGATCAGGCTCTCCAATCGGACCTTTGTCATCACGGGCATCGTGATAGATGAGAGCGCAAACCCCATTCGGGGTGCGCACGTTCGAGCTTACGACACGACTGAAGTAACTGACGACTCAGGCAGGTTTAGGCTTGAGCTGAGTACCGCTAGGATCGGGGAGTTAATTAGGCTCGTCGTGAGAAAAAGTGGTTACCTCTCCCACAGCGAAAGTTTCGTCGTATCCGAACACCCTGTCGTTGTTGTGTTGCTACGACAAAGATCCGCCGAAACAGACTCGACGCGCTGACGGTCCCCACTAGGTGGTGGCCCATGTTAACCGCCCCATTACCCTCGAGAGTGGAACCGAAAGTTGGGGAAACGATATTGATAGATCAAGATCTGCCTTGATTTACCGCTTCAATCCGCTAGAATAGAGGTCGAGAGACGACTTGCCATGCCAGCCACGAGGAAGTTCACACCGGAAATCGACGCTAAGCTCTATAAGGAGTTCGTCGCCGTCGCCAAGCGCAACGGCCAGTCGCAGCGGCACGTGCTGGAGGAAGCGTTGAAGTTCTACCTGCACAAAGTGGCTCCGGCGCAGCACCTGGCCCGCATCGAGGTGATGAAGGCATTCGAGCACTCGGCGGCAACCAATCGCGATCTCTTACAGCGCCTGGCCAAATCGTAAAACTTTCCAACTCATGTGGGGACAGCCGCCCCCGGCTGTCCGGCGGCCCAGCCGTATCGGGCCGCAGCCTGCCGGGCGCAACCAATGCCGTGATCGCAGTTTTCCACCGTCCGCAAAGTTTTCCACAGCCTCAGTGTGTGACATCTGACCTTGCGCTCACATTTCAAATCAGCGATCATGATCGAGGCCATGACGCTAGGGTGAACCCAAATCGTCGCGCCCTAAGTTATTCGTTCTAAAGAACTTAGTATCTAAGTTCTTTGACATCTGTATTTTGCCGGGAATTTCCCGCTAACGTGATGATTTCAAGGATTTTAAAAAAAAGGGGGAGGGGGCCTATCGAGAGGAGATCTCGTCGCCCACCACGAGGGGACACGACTCCCACTCAGTTTCCGCAATTTATTTCGATGAATAATTTACCGGCTTCGCCCTACTTAGTCATACTGTCTAAGTCCGCCGGGCGCTGGCCCATGCTTGCGCCGCCACGACGGATGGGTACTACGAACGCAGGCACAACGAGCCGCTTGCGATGAAGGAACGCCGCAGTCGGGTGGGCGCTCGCTCGCCTCAGCGAGTCTTCACCGGCTCACTCATTTCAAGCCGAGTTGGCCATTATACTGTTGGGTAATCCCGTAGCACTCACAGGCGGAGTCTTCAAGTTTATTACGGTTCACGATCTTCACTGCGCCACGGGTGTACTCGATGAGCTTATCTTTCTGCAAAACACCAGCTGCCTGACTCACGCTAGGCCTATCTGTCCCCAGCATGGTTGCGAGAAAATCATGAGTGATGGGCAGCGACTCTGAATCGACTCTGTCCTGAGTCATCAGCAACCACCGCGCAAGGCGCTGCCTAATGTCGTGCAGCCGGTTACACGCGGCTGTCTGTGCAACCTGCATTCCCTGGACTACTGCATAGCGGCTCAGTAACAGTTGCAGGTGTGGAGTGGATTCCAGAATGTCTTGCAAAACCTCGACTTCTACCCGAAACCCATCCCCGGTGATTTGCACCACCGCCTGTAGCGGGCTCGTGCTCAAGCCAACTGCCGCCGGTGTTCCGGTAAAGCCCTCATTGCCAACGATTCCGGCTTCGGCGGTCCTTCCATCTTTCATTACGACTACAAGAGAAATCAACCCTCGATTAGGGAAATAAGCAAATTCCAGCTTTCCACCCCCCTCGTGAAGGACCAGATGGTTTGGCAGGCTGATGTATTCGAGATGAGGACGAAGTGAGCTGTAGTCGCTATCGGAGATCGATAGAAGGATTATGTTGCTGACTGGTTTCCCTTCGGTATTCGTCCGCTCGCCAGACTGCACGACTTGGAGGCCTTTGCTTTCCACGAACCATCCTTAAGAACTAGAATCACACCCAAAAACCTCGCCAGATCACATTCTTCGCCTTCTAATGTGGATGGTGCTGTGTTGCCGCTAACCGCTGGGAAAAGACCTTGGCTCATTCACCCCCTGGGATGTCACTGCCGACTGAGACTTCCCTCTGCGCTCACCCTCTAACGCGCAGCAAAGCTTCTCAACCAGGATAGTTAGCTTTGCCGGGTCCATTTCTTTACTGGCCTGTTCTGCAATCGACAGCCAATCTCCATCTCCAAGGTGCGGGGTCATAGCGAACTCCTTTTTCATGACTTAGCAAAGTTACCTTGGATTTAAAACCGGGTCTGAGCAATAGCGCACATTCAAGCAAAGGCGATGTGGCGCAGAACGCGCTGTGAGTGCGCCCGAGCAAAAATCTTCTATCTATGTAGGATGCCCGACAGACCACCCAAATTGGCGCATGTAAACTTCGCCCGTTCCTTTACAGCATTTTCCCGACGCCAGACCGGTTGAGGGTTCTCGTGCCGCAAGCAGGCAGTACGCCGTTGCGAAAGAGAACGTCCCTTGGCGGCAAGCGGGTACTAAGGCACGCGGTCAGACAAACTTTGGGCGCAGCGACATTGGAAGCCATGAGCCGGAAGCTGGTATGGATTGAGCAAAAGCGGTTTCGGGGTTTTGGTTGCTCTGAATGTGCCTGGCGGTTCAACTCTTCTGGTCCACCCACCGGTACATCTTTCGACGAAATGATGCGCAACTTCGAACTGCAGCGCGACAGAGAGTTTGCATCCCACGTTTGCACCGATCACCCCAACACCAAAGAGCACAAACTCTGATTCGGTGGCATGGCCCACCTCTGTGCCGCCGAGTGCAGACGCTCCCACCCCCGCGTCCTTCTGGATTTTGTTCCGAAACCGTTCAAGTGTGAGCAGTCGTACCGTTCCGTAGGGGCATAGTATCGCCGTCGGAAGACCTTACAAGGGTCGTCGGCAAATGCTCCGACCCTCAACCTGAGGCGCCCCAAATTACTGGTACTAAAGGGAGCGATATGAGTAACGAAGCTGAAAGGATCCAAAGCAGGAGAAACAACGGCAAGGCCAGCAAAATCCAGCCGGATCGGTCAACCCCTCCGATACGAATACTAACCCATAACTCACAGTAAATGATAAATCGCAATCTATACGTGCGGCTACTTAGCCATACTGTCCAGATCCGCCGCAGCAGATTCCACCAGCGCCGCCTCGTTCTCCAGCACCTTGGCGACGCGCGCGATTTCGGTGTCAGCTTCCTGCCAGCGGCGTTGCTCGATGGCTTCGCGAATGCCGGGCATGGTTTTGGGCGCGTATCCGGTGTAAACGCCGGGAGCGTAGATCATGTGCCGGTACCAGGCGCGGCGGGGCAGGCCAGCGGGGTCGAGCAAGCGGCGCTCGCTTTCGAGCAGCTTGTGATTGAGTGAGGTTAGCTGCTTGTCGCCGCCGGGGAATCTGGCGGTCTGAGCTTTAGCGACGGCAGTCTTGTAATGCTCGGCGCTCTTGCTGAGAATTTCCAGAGCATTTTCCAGCGGCGCGAAATTCAAGTGCGGAGGCATGTCTTCGCGCGGCGGCGCGACCGTTGGCTTGCGAGGATCAAAGGCCGCCTTAAAAGCTCCTTCATTCAACTGTTGTTCGCGTTCGCGGGCTTCGTCCTGCTTGCTCTGCAAAAGTTTTTGCAGGTCCTTGCTGTACTTCTGCATGGTGTCAGCAAAGTCGGTGAACTCGTAGGGGAGAACGTCGGCGTCGGCCATGCGCATGACGGCCGTGCCCACAGTTTGCGAGAGCGCCACGCCGTAGGAAAAATTCGTGTCGGAAAAATGGGTGTACCAATAAAAGTCGTCGTAGATGGAGTGATAGATTCCGCCGTCATCTTCGCCTCCATAGGCCAGGTTGAGCGACGCGATGCCGAGATGGTCGACGAAGGCGGTGTAGTCGGTGCCAGAGCCCAGCGCATTCATCCGCAGATCAGGACGCTGGCGCAGCTCTTTGCGATCTTCGTCGGACTTCGCGTTGGCGATGCCGGCAAGGCGGTCGCGCTCAAAGGCTGAAAGCTTGCTCTCCGGATCTTCTACGCTGCGCGCCACTTCGCTCATCAGATGCTCCAGAGTGTGGGAACCTTCGAGCCCGAGATAGCCGCGATCATTGCCATCGGTGTTGATGTAGATGGCAGCGTGCTCCTGCAACTCTCGCGTGTGAGTTTCAGCCCACGCGGTTGAGCCCAGTAACATGGGCTCCTCGCCGTCCCACGCGCAATAGACGATGGTGCGCTTTGGCTTCCAGCCTTGCTTCAGCAATTCACCGAGAGCGCGCGCTTCTTCGAGCAACGCCATCTGGCCAGAGATCGGATCTTCAGCGCCGTTCACCCAGCCGTCGTGGTGATTGCCGCGCACAATCCATTCGTCCGGTTCCGTCGAACCGGGTATGCGGGCGGTCACGTCGTGTACTTCTTTTACGTCCCAGTTAAATTCGACGAGCAGGTGCACTTTCGCGGCACCCGGACCGACGTGGTAGGGAATCGGCAAGCCTCCGCGCCATTCTTCCGGCGCAAGCGGGCCGGTCATTGCGGCGAGCAGGGGCTGCGCGTCTCCGTAAGAAATGGGAAGCGTAGGAATTTTTGTAATACTGGGAGCGTTGCTGGCGGTCATGTGCGGCGCGTTGGGATCGCCGCGATCTGGAGTGAGCGGGTCGCCTGGATAGTTCGAGGCGAAATCCATCACGCTGCCGCGCTGCACACCTTGTTCGGGACGCATGGCACCTTTGGGAAAAACGTCGCCGCCAAAATACCCGTCATCTTTCGGATCGGAATAGATGAGGCATCCCACAGCGCCATGCTCGGCGGCAACTTTCGGCTTGATACCGCGCCACGAGTTGCCATAGCGCGCAATAACGATTGCACCTTCGACCGAAACACCTAGGCGCTGCAATCGCTCGTAATCCTCGGGCAGTCCGTAATTCACGTACACCAGGGGCGCGGTCACGTCGCCGTCACGAGAGTAGGCGTTGTAGGTGGGAAGTTGTTCGTCTTTCCGATTGGATGTGGGATCCTCGGCCAGCGCGGGCTCTTGCAGTTTGGCGACGTAACGACTCGGCGCTACCAGTTCCAGCACCCGGCGCTTGGGAGTGGGGAAGAGCACTTTGAAGCTTTCAATCTGGGCGTCGAGTCCCCACTCTTTGAAGCGGGCGAGAATCCATTCGGCGTTTTGCTTGTCATACGCGGAGCCTACGTGATGCGGCCGCGCGCTCAATAACTGCATGTAGTCGCGCTGCTTTTGCGCATTAGGAATGGCGCGGAACTTCGTCTCCCACTCTCGTTCGGTTCGCGCGTGTTGGGAAGAGAATCCGGAGAAAGGGGCATCTGTGCTCTGTTCCTGTGGTTCCGCAATTGCGGAGTGCAGAAACGAACCGATCACCAGTAGTACGAGAATCGAGCGGCGCATGAGCCTCCTGGGTATTGCCAAGTAAAACAACGAGTATGCCATGGAACACCGAAGCCGGGTGTGACTGCAATCGAGCACCGATTTATATTCAAGAGATGGGGATGCCGCCTCACTGGCTTACTGTTCTCAACCGCGAAGTGATAGCCTGCACTCGCTGCCCTCGTCTGGTCGCTCATCGCGAGCAGGTTGCGCGAGAGAAGCGGCGGGCTTACCGGGATTGCAAGTACTGGGGCAAGCCCGTGCCGGGGTTCGGCGATCCCGAGGCGCGGGTGCTGATCATGGGGCTGGCTCCCGGCGCCCACGGCTCCAACCGCACGGGACGCCCGTTCACTGGCGATGCCTCCGGCAAGTTCATGTTTCCCGTGCTGCATGAAACCGGATTCGCCAGCCAGCCCAATGCGACAGATCGCGATGACGGACTCGAACTAAAGAATCTCTACATCACCGCTGCCGTGAGGTGCGCTCCTCCGGACAACAAGCCTACGCCACAGGAACTTGTCGCGTGTTCCAAGTTTCTGGATCGGGAGATTGCTGGGTTAAAGAGAGTAAGAATCGTGGTGGCGCTGGGCAAGATCGGCTTCGATGCTTACCTGAATTACTTGAAAAGAGGCGGATTACTGCCGAGCAAACAACCGTATGTCTTCAAACATGGCGCCAGTTACCGGTTACCCGACGGCAAGGTATTACTGTGCTCTTACCATCCTTCGAATCAGAACACGCAGACCGGCAAGCTTAGTCGACAAATGTTTGTGGAGATATTTAAAGAGGCGGCAAGACTTGCCGATGAGTAAACTATGGCGCCGCCGGGCGGATCGTTGCACTCTACCCCACGGCAGGGGTCGCAATGAAGAAGCGGGTCACGATCCGGGGCGGCGCCGCTTGGGAAATTTGGTGTGTTGCCGAGAAAGGCGCGGACGAGACGCCCGCGCCCACACGATCTAGCGTAACTTTGTCACAGTGACTTCAAGCTGGAACTGGCGCTTGGAGTTGGGATCATCCACACTGCCTATCACGATTGGCTTTCCCAGTTGCGCTACAGTGCTGGCCTTAATGGAGAGTTGACGAAGTACCGGCCGGTTCGCGTGTTCTTGCTGCTCGGGCATGGGCATGGCGAAGTTGCTGATTTCCGCCCGCACCGATAAGGCGAGACCGTTGGCGCGCTCCCCGATTCTGCACCAGATATTAGTTCCCACATCAAGGTACTGGAACTCCCCTTGCTTGGCCTCGACCGGAACGCGGGTTCCAATCTTGATTTCGTTGGCATCTTCGGCATTCAGGTTCATCGAGTACTGCCGCGTATTCATCTTCTTGCCTTCTTCAATTTCATTGACCGAAAAATCGAGGCGATACGCGTTGATAGCTTTCTCAGTTTCGGATGCCGCTTTTGGCGCACTTGAGTCTTGCGCCCATGCCTTTCTGAATCCGCTCCCCAGGGTCAAAGTGAGAATTAGCGTAGCGGCTAATACTGTTTTCTTGAAAATTGTTTGCTGGAAGATAGTTTTCTTGAACATGAATCGTTCTCCTTAAGGTTTTGCTTACGATTTGTGCCGATGCCAGTCCTGTAGCGCTTCTACTTGTTCCATGAGGGTGAATTCTCATTTGCGGGTAGCCCAGTCTCTTCGACGCTGTCCCGCTGCAGTTCCTCGGTCCGAGCCTGCGCGATCAGCGCGGCGTGCTCCGGAAATTTCGTTACGTATCGAGCCAAGATTGTTTCCTGTTCACTCAGCGGTTGCGGAGAGGGAAACTGCTCCAGCTTCGGAGCGGATGCTAGAACTGGGGCCGGTGTGCGGCGTGCCGGTGTGCGGCGTGAAGGTGTTTTGAGCTGTCTTCCAGCTCCCGTTTTTCGTGAAGGGAACGCGGCCACGCCGCCTTGTGGCGCATTCGGCGTCCCATCATGAGCGTTGGTTTGCGAGGTGGTGAGTACGTGGGCTGCGATGTTTTGTGCCGGCCTTCTTGATTTCCAAGCAAAAACTCCAGTGACCAAGAATAAAGCACTCAGCGCGGCGACCGCTGACCATCGCCACCACGAATTCGTAGCGCTGCGCTCGCGTTTTGCGCGGAGATTCGCCAGAATGCGTTCCTCCAGCCCTATTCTGGGTTCGACCGCCGCGTATTTCGCTAGCGCAGCGTCGAACTCGCGGCCGAGGCTGTCATTGCTCAGACCCTGGCTACTCATGTCTCTCTTGTGTTCGCGGTCTGTCATGTTTTTCGACCTCTACGTTCTTTTCATGCCTAGAGCAAACTTGTCCTTCAATATCTGGCGAGCCCGAAATACTCGCGATCGCACCGCCGCTTCACTGATGCCGAGCGTTGCGGCTACTTCGTGCGGCGTCATCTCTTCCACCGCCGACAAGATCAGCGGCTCGCGCAGCTTTTCGGGCAACGTGGCAATCAAGCGTTCCAGCAGCGCGCCGGCCTGTGAGCCTTGCATCGCCTCGTCTGCCGGTGCGTCTGCCGAGGGAACCGCTGTTGCCGGTTTTTCGGGATTATCGACTGGAATCTCCCGCCGGCGGCTGCGTTGCTGGCTTCGGTCGATCGCGACTCGCCAGGCGATTCGCGCCAGCCATGTCTTCGGATTCTCCACTGCGGCCAGCTTGCGGCTGTAGCGGAGCACGCGGAGAAAAGTCTCCTGCGTGGCATCCTCGGCATCGTGATGGCTTCTGAGCGCGGCATAAGCAATGCGGTAAACCAGCCGCGAATGTTGCCGGACGAGGTCTTCGAGTGCTTCATCGTGACTGCGCTCTTGACTGCGCGGTACCGTGCTAGCCTCGCTCAGGACTGCCTCTCCCGCCACCAATCGCTTAACCTCATCCATGAAGACCGCCGGGGTGTGTGGTTTGTTCAGGTATTTCTTGAACGTGATGCGGGGGCGCTCTTGCCGGGGAACAAATATCGAGCAAGAAGACTATACGAGAGCGGCGGGAACGAAAATCTTAAAGGCCAGACGAAATCGCAAGAACAAGGTGCCTCTGTATGCATTCGCGGGTAGGAGTGCCCGCGCCACACAAGCTAGAACCCCACCATTACTGGCTCTGGCTCCAGGCGAACACCCCAGATTTCTTCGACTCGTTGTTGTATTTGTTCCTTGAGGGCAAGGACGTCGGCGGCGGTAGCACCGCCGCGATTGACGATGGCGAGAGCATGCTTGGAAGAAATGCCCACGTTTCCAGAGCCGAATCCTTTGGCGAATCCGGAGCGTTCGACCAGCCAGGCCGCGGAAACTTTTCTGTGCGTCTCAAGGGCGGGGTAGCTGGGGACAATTAATCCTCGCGCGGCCGCGCGCTGCCTTAGCTCTTCATGTTGTTCTTCAGAGAGCACCGGGTTCTTGAAGAATGAGCCCGCACTTTGGCAGTCCGCGTCGCCTGGAACGAGCAGCATGCCCTTGCGGGCGCGGATGTGGCGCACGGCCTCGCGCGCTTCGGCAAGGTTGGGCAGAGTTTCGCGCCCCTCGAAGTGGCGCTTGAGGTCAGCATAAGTAATCTGCGGATTCCCCCCGGGCGTCAGCGCGTAAGTGACACGAAGAACAATGAACCTTCCGCGCTCGCTGGTGTTGAAGATGCTGGTGCGGTAACCGAAGCCGCAAGCTTCCGGGCAGAGTTCGCGCACCTGATTATCTTTCAAATCGAGAACCTGCACCGACGCAATGGTCTCGGATACCTCCTGCCCGTAGGCGCCGACATTTTGCACAGGCGTGCCGCCCACACTTCCGGGGATGCCGCTCAGGCACTCAACGCCTGCGCAGCGCGCCATCACCGCATGCGAGACGAACTTGTCCCAGGACTCGCCAGCGCCAGCGTCGAAAAGAACCTTGCCATCTTCATCATGCCCGGCGTGTTGGTCGATACTTTGAATCGCAATTTTCAGCGTGAGGCCGGGCCAACCTGCATCCGCGACGACCAGATTGCTGCCGCCGCCGAGAACAAACAAAGGCAGATTGCGCGTGCGCGCGAAGGTCACCGCCTCTTGCACTTCGCTGACGTTCGTGGCTTCGACGAAATACCGTGCCGGGCCTCCGATCTTGATGGTGGTGAGCGGCGCGAGCGAAATGTTTTCCAGCAGGAGCACGAATAGGTCTCAATATACACACGGCGGGAAGCGGGCGCACAGGCTTGTGGGTTACGGGAGTGCAACGGCCAAAATAGAGTTATGTCGTTAGAGATCCAGGAAGGCCCGCACCGAACTTAGATCTTCGCTAGTGCGAACCCGAAAGCCAAGGTGCTTCACAATGACCTGCATGGCGATGTTGTCCGGCAACACCTCGGCGGAGACGCTGCTTAGGTTTTCATCGTGGGCGATCTCGATGACACGGCGGAGGAGTTCGTGGCCCAACCCAAGTTTCTGAAACCGGTCAGAAACCAGCACCGCGACTTCGGCTTCATTGCCGGAGTGAAGTTTGCTCATGCGCCCGACGCCCATGATCTGACACTCTCCCATCGTTGGATCGGTACGCTCTGCGACCAGAGCCATTTCCCGGTCGTAATCGCAGAGACAGATGTTCAACAGGCGCTCGTGCGCGACCCTTCTGCTCAAGCTGAGCGAGCTGAAATAACGCAAGTAAACGCTGCGATCGGAGAGCGTTTCGTGGAACTTCACCATCAGCGGTTCGTCGTTGGGACGGATTGGGCGAATCGTAACCTGATCCCCATTCTTCGCGGCCCAGGGCCGGACGTACTGCGAGGGATAGGGACGCGGCGGCGTGTTCTTTTCTACTTCCGGCACTTGTTCCTTGTGACCAGCTCAATTGGATTCACGCGAGCCTCCTCAGCCCGCGATCCGCAGCCACTGACTCTTGCCGCCCTTGCCATCGGTCTGCGTAATATCCAGATCGATGGCAATTCCATAGGCGGTAACCGACGGCAAAAATTGGATAAGCTGGTAGCCTCGTTCCGGGATTGCCGGTACTGAGCTTTGCGATTTCCAATAGTGTTGAAACGAGAGGTCATACAGTTGCTGTCCCGTGAGTTGAGTGCCGTAACCCACGTAAATTCCGGGAACGAAGCCCGCGCCGTTGACTGCGGCGTACCACGCTTGGCAGTAATCGATTACATCCTGCGGCGAAATGCTGTTGCCCACACCTTCAAGATCACACCAGACATTCACTCCAGCTGGAAATCCGACATCCTGGGCATTCGACGCGGCATTCTGTCCATCCTGTTGGCCAAGGCCCGCATTGGGTGACCATCCGGGCTTGCGCACATGTTGCACCGGCATAAGAGCCAGGCCTGCACTCAAGATGTCGGTAGCTTCCTGTGAGGTCAAGTCCTGTGGAGATTGCGAACTTAAGGAAAGGTATCTCAGGCAAAACTTGTATCCGCCACCATAAAACTGCTGCGCGACGGCGGAGGTGACAATCGTGTCTGAATCAAAGCCTGGAACTGAGGGGAGAGAGTCTTCAACTGTGCCCGGTAAGATCACCTTAGCACTCCTGCATTGTCGATTCGACAACAGACCATTTTACAAGCACTCTGGCAAAATATGTTGGAGGCGGCGGAGCGAACTATTCAGGGTATTGATAACACGTAAGTTATTGATTCTCGGAACTGCCACAACGGCTAAAAAGGCCCCATTGCCCGATCCATTGTACGTTTATTGTACGAAAATGCTCTGCTCTGGAGTCCCGCAGCCACCACACAGCGACCACAGTATTCCATAGATTTGCCGGGATAGACCGAGAAAAACACCCAGCTTTCCTACGATGCCGCAAGTCACCGACTTGGGGATCCACCTAGTGCGAAAACACAGTCGCGAACTCTTTTCGAACGATTGGAGCGACACGGGTTCCCAGTAGCTCGATCGACCGTTGCATTTTGTCGTGCGGGAGCGCCGAGACACCCATCTGGAAAGTAATTCGACAAAGGCCTCCCAGAACTTCGTTCACGTACAGTATCTTCTTCGCGATCGTTTCAGCATCGCCTATCAGCAACGCGCCTGTGGGTCCGCGCAGAGCGTCAAATTGTGTCCGAGTCGCCGGCGGCCAGCCACGTTCTTTGCCGATCTCCGTGAACGTGTGCGCATATCCTGGATAGAAATCGTCTGCAGCTTGTTGTGTGGTGTCCCCAAGAAAGCCGATTGCGTGAAGTCCGACGATGAGCTTGTCGGCGGAATGGCCGGCGCGGCGCCCAGCTTCGCGGTAAAGGTCGATCAGGGGACGAAATCGCCTGGGTTCTCCGCCGATGATGGCGACCATCAACGGAAGGCCGAGCCTGCCGGCACGAACGAATGATTCGGGAGTGCCGCCGACTCCGACCCAAATGGGCAACGGATTCTGGAGCGGGCGCGGATAGACCGCCTGTCCTGTAAGCGGAGCGCGGTGCTTGCCTTTCCAGTGAACATGCGTGTTCTCGCGAATCTTAAGGAGGAGATCCAGCTTTTCCGAGAAGAGCGAATCGTAGTCGTCCAGATCGAAACCGAAGAGTGGAAACGCCTCTATTGACGAACCTCGTCCCGCAACAATCTCAGCACGCCCATGGGAGATCAAGTCCAGAGTGGCGAATTCCTGGAAGATTCGGACCGGGTCGGCGGCGCTGAGAACGGTTACCGCACTTGTTAGGCGAATGTTCTTGGTGCGCGCAGCGGCCGCACCCAGGATCACAGGCGGCGCCGAATCCACGAACTCGCTGCGGTGGTGTTCCCCGATGCCAAAGACATCGAGGCCAACCTGGTCGGCCAAGACAATCTCATCCAGCAGATTGTCCATGCGCTGGAGAGCGCTCACGGTCAGACCCGTAGCTGGGTCAGAGATGACTGCTCCGAAACTGTCAACACCGATTTGCATCGTACCTCCTGATACGTGTGGCCCCGGACGCACAGGCTATTCCAGTCAGGCCCTGAGTTCATTTATGGATTTCCTAGCTTGTTCTTTGCTGCTCGTGACTTTGGCTTCTCGCTGGTCAAGTTTTTCCGCTGCGAGCAGGCCGAGCTTCTTAAGCGATCCGTAAAGTTGTTCCATCTCCCGCTCGGACAACACTGACATCAGCCCCTCAAGGTCCTTTGCATGCCGCTCGAAGCATGATGCCGCCAGCCGTTTACCCTGCACCGTGAGTTCCACGACTCGCGCCCGTCGATCACTCGGGCTCGACTTACGAACGACCAACCCGAGTTTCTCGAGGCGATCGACTGCCGCAGTCATCGAGCCACTGGCCAAGCGCACCTTGTCCTGGATCTCCGAGATGGTTAGTGGGCCCTTGTGTAATAGCGCTTCGAGCGCGACAAAATCCGTGAGGCACAGTCCCGTGTTGGCGATACTCTGCTCAGCGAGGAGGCTCAGCGCGCGATAACTCTTCGCAATAACCAGCCAGAGCCGAGGCGCTTTCATGCGGCTGCTCTTTTTCACCTTGAGTCTCCTAATCAGGCAGCCTGTGAACGTGTCTGGGGGTTGATGCTGCTCTTCGCGGGGGAGGACAGCAGGCGATCGACCGAAGCTGCTCCTGCGCCTCGAATCATAAGAAAGGCCGAGGCTGCGATCAACAGGAGGTGGTACTCAAAACCTTCGCCTTTCTGTGTCCCAGTCCAGTTCATCCAGAACCCGAACCGACTATGAACCATCGCGATGGCCACGATCATGTTGCATAGAGGCCCAAAGGCAGCCACACGTGTGAACAGCCCCAAGATTAGCCCTAATCCGCCGAAGAATTCCGCCGCGATGGCCAGAAATGCAAATACAGCCGGAATGTGCAGGACTCCCGTAAAGAAGCCCATCGTTCCGGTGAATCCGTAGCCGCCAAACCACCCGAGCATCTTTTGGGCGCCGTGCGCGAAGAAAATTACGCCGAGCACCAATCGGAGGATAGCTGTTGCCATGTCGTTGTCCGTTGCCGTCAGTTTGCGAATCATAAAATCCTTTCGTGGCGAGCTCGCTGGCCCGCAGTTCGATATCACAAGATAGGATGAGATGTCCTCATATAAGGATTCTTTTTGTCGAGGTAAATGCGGATTAACGTCAGGATCAGTCAACGACCTTGGGGTTTCAGCGCGCCGCTGAATCTTGTCCCATAGCCGGGCATCTATGGATGTCAGCATGTAGTGGGCTAGGGACTTTCACAAGATTCGCAATGACTTCAACCTTTCCATTGTTGTCGAACGACGGAGTAGCACGGAAGAGAAACCAGCGATACACGCCATCGAAACGGCGCAGTCTTCCTTCAATTTCACCCGGCCGTCCAGAAGCCAAAACGGATCGCCAGTAGTCCACAAGTCCGCCAGGTCTTGGAATATTTCGGCAAGACAACTGAGAAACTCAAAAACTGGGGGACCAGCAACGTTGTCCATCCGGAGGACCTTCCTCGCGTGATCGATGCGTGGAAGCGCTCGGTCGAAACCGGGCAGCCGTATGATCTTGAACTCCGGCAACGTCTATCGGAACCGCGAGGTTCAGTCGCTTTATTTCAAGCGACATTGCCGAGCGCCGCACACGTCGTCCGCCGTGGCGGGCAGGCGTGGGGCACGCGGCGAAAATTAAACTCCGGCGAATGCAGTGTCTGCGCTGCTGCCGTAAATGCAGGGCACCTGGCCGCCCGCGGGACGGATGTACGTTGAGAGCTGGCCACGATGGTGGACGCTGTGATTGTAGGTTAACAGCAAGTAAAGGAACGCGGCCTGTGAGTGGCCGAAGAAGACCAGAGGCGTGAGCAACTGGGGACCAGTCAGCGCCGTCACCTGTTGCATCGCGCCGGCCATGTTTTCGCCGTACCATGCGGCCATTGCGACAAATGTGTCCGGGCGCTTGTCGGAGCGGTGTCGTTCGAGATCGAGATGGAGGTGGCTGATGCTTTCGAGGAACCAGACATCGCGAAAGCAGATGTGCCAGGCGAGGTCGCCTGCCGAACGGGCGCTGGCATCGGGCTTCCAATCGCGCTGGCAATCGGGCAAGGCGGCGATTACCTTTTGTGTGGTGCGAACCGCGCGCTCGAAGCGCGTCACTGTGAGATCCCTCGTGGCGATGGCGAAGTCTTCGCTATAGGATGGCGAACTTTTTGTAGGCAAGGGGCTTCTCTCCGGAGCGGTGGATCTAGGCTAGCAAGGGCGACACGCTGTCTCTATTCCGATTCTAAGCGGTCCCCCGAGCAGTTGGTGAAAAATCGCGATAGCGCTCACAGTCCGCATCGGGGATCTGAGCGGGCGCGCGGTCTCGGTCGTACTCGGTCGTACGCTTACGTTCAAATCGTACTCCAACCAGGAACGCCAGCTTTCAGTGAAGGTTCTCCTCCTTAATATTTGCTGCTTCTTCACTTCGTCTCAAAATCGGTGGAGACGCTGAGTTTCTTCCAAATTCGTGCTTCCTCTAATCGCGCAAGATCATTCTTCTCCGCGGCGGCGTACGCATCGCTGCCGAGCAAGAGT